>MTKZ01039012.1_pt1 | contig 19553 bp, 16 predicted proteins | sample 1042781 | NCBI WGS metagenome assembly MTKZ01 (sample SAMN06212207, study PRJNA360539) | anaerobic digester metagenome | biome: Wastewater treatment plant; material: sludge; isolation source: anaerobic digester fed with sludge from wastewater treatment plant | place: Denmark: WWTP Viborg ... | reverse complement strand
ATAATTTTGGTTTTTGTATCCTGTGCCATATTTTCTTTCGGAACTTTTGCTTTGCAATATGTTATGACCGGCGGAGGACCAAGCCGATCTACCGAAGTCCTTACGCTTTTAATTTATAAAGAAGCTTTTGAATATACTAAGTTTGGTTATTCAGCGGCTATCTCGGTAATGTTTTTCTTGACTTTGTTTATCTTTTCAATCATTCAGCTGAAAATCTTTAGCTCAGAAGCTGAGGTCTAATGATCTAAGATTTGTAGGAGGGAGTGATAGGGTTGCATATTTCGAACCGTGGCAAATTAAAGATAGCTGCGTTGGTCTTAAATTTGGTTTTACTCATTATTGGAATTATCTATCTCATTCCTTTTATTTGGATGGTTTTATCCTCATTTAAGCTTAATGCCGATGTTTTATCGATTCCGATAAAAATACTACCCCGAACCTGGAATTTCCAAAGTTATCCTAACGCCTTGAATTACGCAGGGTATAATTTCCCCAGGTATTTTTTCAATAGTTTTGTCGTTTTGGTCTTTGCCGTCTTATTATGTTTATTTTTATCAGCCACAGCTGGATATGGTTTTGCCAAATACAAGTTTAAAAAGAATAAACTTCTTTTTGTTGTTGTCATGTCGACTCTGATGATTCCTTTTGAGGCGATTGTGATACCCTTGTTCCTCCTGATAACCAGGCTCAATTTACAAGATAACTACTTAGCTCTGATCATTCCCGGAGGTCTTACTGCTTTTGGCGTATTTCTAATGAGGCAGTTTTTTTATTCGATTCCCGATGAAATCATTGAAGCGGCAAGAATTGATGGAGCAACAGAGTGGCAGATATTTTGTCGAGTGTCAATGCCCTTGGCGAAAACTGCGGTTCTCTCTTTAGCTATTCTTCACGGACAATGGGTATGGAACCTTTTACTGTGGCCTTTAATTGTCATTTCAAAACCTGACATGCGAACTCTCCCCCAGGGAATCTCACTCTTTAGCGGAGTGTATTTCACTCCATATCCTGAGCAATTAGCAATTAGCGTGCTGGCCTGTTTGCCAACTTTAATTTTGTTTATTTTCCTGTCGAGGAATTTTATGGAAGGAGTTGCTTTAACCGGATTAAAAGTTTAGGTTTTGAAATTGAATATATTTCTTATAAATTAAGACTGGAGGAATTTCAATGAACAAGAATGATCGAGAAATTCGATTTGAACTCCTCAGGCCAGGACAGTTAATAAAAGAAAGAGAAAGGTGTCCATTAATTTTTGTACCAGTTGCACCCTTGGAGTACCACGGTCCTCATTTACCGGTGGGTATGGATCCAATAAATGCAACCTTTTCCGCTTTAGAAACCTGTAGAAGATTAGGAAAGGGAGTGGTGTATCCCACCATTCATTGTGGAACCGAAAGAGAACGGCCGGCATGGATGCTGGAAAGTCTTGGTTTTAAGGCGACTGACTGGGTAGTAGGGATGGATTTCCCAACTGCTTTATGGAAAAGTCATTACTCCAAAGAACACCTTTTTGGCCTTATTCTCGCCAATGAAATACAGTTTTTGGTTGACCATGATTACAAGGTGATAGTCATTGTAAACGGACACGGAGCAGTCAATCATCAGGAAACCATCGACCGTATTGCTAAAGATTTTTCTCATACAACCGATGCTTTGGTGGTATGGAATTTAACCATTCCTGATGAAGTTCTCAAGGATGGGTTAGCCGGTCATGCTGATATCTATGAAACTTCGATGATGTTGTATTATCAAAAGTTTTTTGGTTCAGATTCCATAGTGGATTTCTCGACTATACCGGATAAAAGCGTACCAATTCATTATCCTGACTTTTCTATAGTTGATGGTGCCGGATTTAGCAAGGAACCCGATCCAGAAAAAATAGTCAGAACCGACCCCAGAGACGCGAACGAAGCTTTGGGCAAAGAACTCCACGAAAAAATTGTCGGGGATTTCTTAAATCTTACCAAAGCTGCCTTGAAGAAAAAAGGATTTCTATAAAGAAGCGTTCATTCAGGGATCGAGTCAAAGGTCAAGGGAACAGCTGCAAACAGAGGCAATAAAAAGAACAGCCACCTTCAAGCGTAAGCGCTGGTTGTGGCTGTTCTTTTTATTCAAACTCTGAAAATTTAAAGACTCTTTCACAGTGTATCGCCAACGATTAGAGTTGCGTAACTATAATATCATTTAATGGTTGGACATATTTTCTTCTAAAGATAAATCGAGAGAAAAATAACAATTAATAAATTATAAACAATCGGCTGAGGCTCACCAAAAGATTCTTAAATTCTTTTTCAATATTCTTTTAATTTTCTGATTTAACCAATTGGTTTTTCATTAGAACCAGTTAGAGAAATTTGATGATATTAAATTGTTCAATATATTCCCCCATTGAGGGGGGATTCAGGGGGGTGTGCCTTTCAAATTTTATTAATTACTTTTCATTTACTCTGGTATTTTCAGGATAGACCCTCATGTTGCTTTCGCAGCACCAGATGAGGATGGAAACAAAGATTCGACATGCCATGGCAGGTCGCTATACTAATTAAAGAATGGGCACAATGCATTGTGCCCCTACAATTTTTTAATCTTTTGTAGGGGCTTGATTTATCATGCCCGTGGGTTTTCAGGATAGCAACCTTTCATCTTTCTATTTTATATTAAGATTCTCAGCTTTTATGATAAAATTGATTCGTTTTTTCTTGTTCATTAGCCCAATTAATAAATTTCAAAGCTGGATTTAGACTATTATCCTTTCTAGTTAGAGGAGGAGGGTCAAAATGCAAGATACCAAATTGCTGGGAGCATGTGGCTTGTATTGCGGAGCTTGTTATCACTATCTGGCTTTTTTACCGGGAAACGAACACCTTTTGGAAAAGTACCGCCAACGAGGACGTGAATTGGAAAAGTGTGATGGATGCCGGTCAACTGCTAATACCGAACATTGTGCTCAATGCACCTTAAAAAGCTGTGCTAACTTACAAGGTGTTCTCCATTGTGGTCTTTGTCCCAGTTATCCATGTGAAGAACTAAAGAAATTCCAGCATGATGGACGGCTTCACCATATAGTGGTTTTGGATAATATTGAACACCTCAAAAAAATTGAACCGGAAAAATGGTTGCTGGAGCAATCACACCGATGGCAATGCCGGTGTGGAAGACGGTTCAGTTGGTATGATGAAAATTGCTTTGATTGCAGTTCGCCTTTGCCTTCCTACGGTTTCAGAAAATTCTCATAAGAAAAGTTGCCAAAATCAGCAAATATGACCAAGTTTAATAAGTCTATAATGAAATTTTACCCGCAATGACATCTAATTGTTCTTAAGCAACGGGGTTTTAGCCAATAAACCTAGTTTTTTTCTTATTTTGAGCAGATTGGAAGCGGTCCAAGATTTTTTAATATTGAATTGTTTTATCAAACACCCTGCTTGTTTAATGGCATTGCCAATCCTTCGAAAATTTTCCTTAGATATTCCTGTTTTATATCTTTTTGTAATTATTTATAATTAAGAGAATTATCAAAGCGAATTATCTTCAGGAAGGAAGGCAGAAGGTGCACGAGTACGCCATAGAAATAGAAAACCTTAAAAAATCCTTTAAACAATTAGCTGTACTCAAAGGAGTCAACTTAACCGTCAAACCAGGTGAGGTATTAACTTTACTAGGTCCCAACGGTGCTGGAAAAACAACAATTATCCGCATCTTAAGCACGTTATTGAAACCGGATAGCGGGAAGGTCGTCGTTAACGGTTATAATCTCAAAACCCAATCCCAGGAAATCCGTCAAAGCATTGGTCTTACTGGTCAATATACAGCTGTTGATGAATATCTCACCGGATTGGAAAATCTGGAAATGATGGGAAGACTCTACCATTTGAGCCGATCGGAAATAAAACAACGGGTTCCAAAATTGTTGGAACAGTTTGACCTTATTGAAGCAGCTCATCGGCCAGTAAAAACTTATTCAGGGGGGATGCGCCGTAAACTTGACTTAGCTGCTGGTTTAATTGCATCTCCTCCCATCGTTTTTTTAGATGAACCGACCAGTTCCCTTGATCCCCGCAGCCGTCTTGCTGTTTGGGAAACTATAAAAAAGTTAGTATCTAAAGGAATAACGGTTTTTTTAACTACCCAGCATTTGGAAGAAGCCGACACTTTAGCTGATCGAGTGGCGGTGATCAATGGTGGCCGTATTATCGCCGACGATACTCCGGAACGTTTAAAAAATCTAGTTGGAAAAGAGCGCTTGGAATTGGTTTTTAAAACATCCGAGGATTTTGCCCGAGCATTGATCATCATCAAAGGAAGCGAGCTGTACCATGACCAAAAAGCCAATTCAGTGAGTTTAGCTGTGGAAAGAGGAGTAATTGATATTCAAGAAATCTTGAATCGAATGGAGAAAGCTGGGATTCAGGTTGAGACTCTAACTCTTCGCAAACCAACTTTGGATGATGTCTTTATGCATTTTACCGGCCGTAAAGCTGAAGAAGGGGAGGATTGAAGGCATGAAAAGTCAATCTCTCTATCAGAAAGCTTGCTGGTTAGCTAATGATATACAAGTACTTTTTATTCGCAGTCTCAAACATATCTATAAGAATTATGACCAATTGCTGGGCTTGACTATTCAACCGATCATGTTTATGCTCCTCTTCCGATATGTCCTGGGTGGTGCTATTTTGGTTGAAGAGGGGACCTATATTAACTTTCTGATGGCAGGCATTCTTGTGCAGGGAGTAGCATTTGGTTCTTTAACCACTTCATATAGCATTGCGATGGACCTCCAGCGAGGCATTATCGACCGCCTGAAAACGCTCCCCATTGCCAGCTGGGCGGTAATGATGGGGCACGTAGCCGGTGACCTGGTCCGTAATACCTTACAAGCAGTCATCATCATAATCATGGGATTATTGGTTGGTTTTCATCCCCAAGCCAATTTAACCGAGTGGTTGATTATTACTCTTTTGGTGTTTCTCTTTACCTTGGCTGTTTCCTGGATGGCTGCAATTATGGGTTTAGCAGCAAAAACTCTGGAATCGGTTTCCTGGATAGGTTTTCTGGTCATGTTTCCTCTAACCTTTGCCAGTGCTGCCTTTGTCCCGACCAAAACCATGCCTGCTGTACTTCGAACTTTTGCCGAGAATCAACCAGTCACCCACATCGTGGAAGCTATACGCGCTCTGACAATGGGNNCTTATTCAGAAGACATGGAGGGAAGTAGTTCAAGGGAGAAGGAGTTTTTTGATCGGTCATCCTGAGCTCTCGCTTTTTGAGGTCGTGGCAATCTCATCAACCCAATCCGTCATTGCGAGACCTCGTTTTGTGAGGGCGTAAGGATCTCATCTGACACCACCAGCGTCATCCTGAGCGGTGCTTTCCCGCGTGAGGATCTCATCTTTTAATGCTGTTGAACTGGGGAATCGTGGAATTATAAAACTGAAAAGGATGAGATTCTCACGTCGCATAAGACGCTCCTCAGAATGACTCAGTCGATGAATGAGATTGCCACGTCATTCAAACAAAAAACGGTTGGACTCTTAGTAACGATTGATTTAGATAAGATTTTTATCCTCTTATACTGACACGTAACTGGTACCGGGGCAGTTTAAGCTATAAAGGAGTTTATAGGGAAGGAAAGAGCTTATCAGTACTTATTTCTGGCAATGTTCACAAAAATAAATACTTCCTCCCAAATAGGCTTCCTTTTTTATATTAGTTCCGCAAATAGGGCAGGGTTGGTTGACCGAATTTTTACATAGAATAGTCTGATACCCACCAGGGTGACCGAAGAGATCCAACTCAGTATCACGTCCGCCGTTTTCTGTCATAGCCGTAAGTGTAGATCGAACCGCCTGAAACAAGGCTTTTTTATCGTCCTCGGAAAGACTATTAACTTTTCGTTTGGGATACATTTTTGCATTGAAGAGAATATCCTGCAATACACCATTCCCGAGACCGGGAATTCTTTGTTTGGTTGCCAGCAATGCTTTGAGGCTGAGTTTCTGTGCATCTGAAGGAGAAATGATTTGATCAAAATAATTCTCATTAAAATCGGGCGAAAGGGGGGAGGTCTTTTCCTTGGCAATTAAATAGTAAGGATTGTCCAATTCACCGGCAGGGAATGCTCCTAATCCTCCATACATTTGGACCGAAGCACTCAGTGCGGTACGATCGTCAAACTCAATAAGGAGTTGATGACGGGCTGGACGGGATTCGCCTTCTTGGAGTAATCTCAGATTTACCCCCTCAGTAAACAAAAGTCGATTCTCCTCAACATCCATTTCAACCATGCTGCCAAAACCGCGGGCCTCTCCACATCTTTTATGATTAAGCAGATCAGGATATTCAGCCGGTTTTCCAAAATACCAAGCTAATTTATGAGGAGTTTGCGCAGCTATTACACTCGTAATTCTTTTTCCTGAGAAAGTTGCACTCAATTGACCGGCCATATTTACCGCTTCCGGTAATTCGATCACAATACCACCTCCTTAATTTATCACTTATTTTATCCTTTCTAAATCATTTTACAATAATTCAAGAAAAGGCGAATCTAAAATATATTTTATAGACTACAAATTACCTGGAATAATATCCCTTTAATTCATCTTTTATTCTGTAATTCAATTTTTAATAAACAGCGAGAAAGATGAAATCAGGAACGACTGATGCATGCCGGCCAACAACCGGTAAAAAAACCATTGCATATAAGCAAGTACTTTCTCCTTTATTTAGTTTCAAGAAATAAGTGAGCACCTTAAAGAGAAAATTAAAAGATTTCATTTAAAGCCAGGATCAGAACCAGATTGGATGAACCTTAGGAATTAAGGAGTGAGAACAATGAATAAGTTAATGATAAATAGAATTTTTGGAATTTTGATGATTCTCGGCATTTTTGCTTTCTTTTCCGTCACTCTTTTAGCAGCCGACGATTTTTCCGAGAGAATGGTACCAGAACCTCCCGGTATCAAAGTCGAACGATGGGTTGAGAACTTGGAAATCCCCTGGTCTCTGGTTTTCCTCCCCAACAATCGTGCCTTGGTAAGTGAGCGCCCGGGAAGGATTCGATTAATAGAAAACGGAATTCTTCGAGAAGAACCCTACGCAATTCTTGAGGTAACCCATATTGGAGAGGGGGGGTTAATGGGTCTGGCCCTCCATCCCAATTATCCAGAAGAACCTTATCTCTATGCGATGCATACCATCCAGGGAACAAAGGGCTTAGTTAACCGAATAATATTGCTTCGTGACCAAGGCAATAGGGCAGTTTTTGAACGAGTTATTTTTGATAATATCCCGGGAGGACGGAATCATAATGGCGGCCGGATAGCTTTTGGACCGGATGGAATGCTTTATGTCACAACTGGAGAAACCTATCAGGGTGATCTGGCTCAAAACCTCGATTCATGGGGTGGTAAAATTCTTCGTTTTACTCCCGATGGGAAGGTTCCCGATGATAACCCCTTTCCCAGGTCACCAGTTTACTCTTATGGACATCGTAATCCTCAAGGTTTAGCCTGGCACCCCGAAACCGGTGATCTCTTTTCCTCCGAACATGGACCATCCGGCGAACAGGGATGGCGGGGTCATGATGAAATCAATCGGATCATCCCGGGAGGAAATTATGGGTGGCCTATAGAAATAGGTACTCACCAAAATCCTGCATTTATAGGACCGATTGTCTTCTGGCAAAACTCAACTCCTCCAACTGGAATGACTTTTTTCCGGAAGGATCTTTTTGTTGCCTCCCTAAGAAGCCAAGCCTTGCTCAGGATTATCTTAGAGATCAAAGATGGCAATTACCAAGTCAAGGAAATAGAACGGTGGTTTGCCAGCGGTCCATCTGCTGGACGCTTTGGAAGACTTCGAGATGTAGTTGAGGGCCCAGATGGCAATTTATACCTTTTAACCAGTAATCGCGATGGAAGAGGACGACCTCAACCGGGTGACGATGCCATCTGGCGTTTGATTTTTCCTTAGTTTATTGGTCAATTCAAATGATAAAGATGATTAGTGATGTTTTTCTCCCTTTCTCTGTTTTGTTTATTCAAGAATTTTATTTAATCGGATACTCTCATTTCCATTTATATAGAACTAAAGATTTTGGTTATTATACCGATATTATTTAAAAAAGACGTGAGATAAAAACTCAGCAAGGATAATCAAAAAGCTTTATTGTTGAGCGAACTTTTTTAAGAAAATAACCAATTCAACTTATCCTAAAATTTCATCAATTCATTATTCTTTACTGGTCTCTTGATAAGTTTAAGAACTCACTCTAATTTAAATAATTGAAATATACAATAAAAAAATATCTTACTAATGGATAAATAAATAATGAAATTTTTGTCGGCTTTATTCAAAAAAATTCAGTTCATTCAAGTCGCTCCGACTCAATTTACCATTTTTATTAGTCTTTATGCTGTCTTCCTTTTTTTAGGAGCGTATTATTTTTCCACCACAATTACTATAATAATAATCCTACCCTTTATCATGATTAGTGCCTACCGTTGGAAAGTAATTGGAGGAATACTAGCCGGTATTTGGAGCGTTATTCTTATTATTTTTTCCTCAGCAACCCATCACCATACCTACTTTCAAGATCTCATCGTGAGTTTATCCTCCTATTTGGCAATCGGCCTATTACTGGTCATCTTGTACAATTATTTTGAAAGTCAAAACCTCAAATTAAAGGAAAGCGAGAATCTTTACCGACAACTTTTTGAGCAAGCTAACGATGCCATCCTGATTGTTGATAATGAAGGAAAAATTGTTAATTGTAATAATGTTGCTAGCAATCTGATTGGATATAGTCGCAACCAACTTATGTCCAAAAACTTAAAGGAATTCATTATCCCTCGCCCTGAACAAATAAATCAATTAGAAAACGTGGACCCTCAATCGGGGGAATGGTCTCTTCGCGATACTAAAGGTCGTGAAATTCTTTTCGAGGTAACTATCACTAAAATTCAAAATGGACTTTTTCTTGGAACCGGACGGGATATCACTATGAAGAAGCAAATGGAAGAAGCCTTGCAGAGTGAGTGGAAACGAGCCCAAACCTATCTGGAATTGGTACAAGTCATTATTGTTGCTTTAGACAATCAAGGAAGAGTGACGCTCATCAACCGGAAAGGGCGAGAAATTCTTGGTTTCGAAGCTGAGGAAATCATTGGAAAAAATTGGTACGATTTTTTCATACCAAAAAGCATAAGGGATTCTTTAAGGTTATATTTCAAAAACATCATCTCGGGTGAGATGAAGCCTTTCAATCAGCACGAAAATAACATTATAAACAAAGCTAATGAAGAAATACTCGTTTCTTGGCAAAATACTTTTTTATACGACAACACCGGGAAAATCATTGGTGTTCTCAGTGCTGGTGAAGATATAACTGAACAAAGAAAAAGCGAAAATCAAATTAAAGAACAAGTTAACACCTTAAGTGTTTTATTTGATTTATCACAACAATTTACCTTAACATTGAACCTTAAAGAAAAAGCTGACGAAATTGTGCAGACTTGTGTTGAAAGGTTTGGTGTTTGTTTAGCTTGGTTGACTCAGGCTGAATCAGGTGGTCGAATAAAAATTATTGCCCAATACCCATTAGAACATCCTTACCCCAAGCAAATAAAAATACGCTGGGACGAAACTCCTGAAGGGCAGGGACCTTCCGGTCGGGCAATCCGGAGTGGGACTTATCAAATTGTTGAAGAAAGCACCACCGATCCTTCTTTTACCCCTTGGAAAGAACAAGCTATGCAAGCTGGTTTTGTAACTTCTGCTGCTTTCCCCCTCATCAGTCGTGGTCGGACTTTTGGAACGTTGAATCTATACAGTAAAACTCCGGGTTTCTTTCATCCAGAGCGCTTAGAACTTTTCCAAACCATAGCTCATCATGCCGCTTCATCCTTAGAAAATGCCCGTTTATTTGAAGAAACCGAACAACGCCTCAAACATATCCAAGCTTTGCGTACCATCGATATGGCAATTTCAGGAAGCAGTGAACCAATACTGGCTCAAAAAGTTGCCTTGGAGCAGATTGTTCAACGGTTAGAAGTTGATGCTGCTTCTTTATTGCGCTATGACCCCCAGCAACAAACTTTAGTCTATGCTGCGGGAATTGGTTTTCGCACTTCTGATATTGAAAAAACCTCCTTGAAATTAGGCGACGCTTTTGCTGGCCAAGCTGCTTTGGAACGTCAAATCATCTCCGTTCCAAATGTGAGCGAACATAGTACTTACTATCAAACCAAACTTTTCCGGGATGAAAGCTTTGTTTCATATTATGCTGTGCCTCTTTTAGCCAAAGGGCGATTGTTTGGGGTCTTAGAAATTTTTAATCGCTCCCTCCATATTGGGAATGAGGAATGGTACGATTTTTTGAGAAGCTTGGCTGAACAGGTGGTAATTGCCGTCGAAAAAGAAGAATTAGTTTACAACTTGGAAAAAACCAATGCTTTGCTGATCGAAACCTATGATGCTACCATTGAAGGATGGGCTTATGCTTTAGATCTCAAAGATAGGGAAACGGAGAATCACAGCAAAAGAGTAACAGAATTAACCCTCAAAATAGCTCGAGAAATGGGGATAGAAGAAAAGGATTTAGTCCACATTCGTCGAGGAGCGCTTCTTCACGACATCGGTAAAATGGGTATTCATGACTCAATTCTTTTTAAACCAGGAAAGCTTACCAATGAAGAATGGGAAATAATGAGGAAGCATCCGATTTATGCCTATGAGATGCTTTCACCCATTCAATATTTACACCCAGCTATCGACATCCCTTATTGTCACCATGAAAGGTGGGATGGGAGCGGGTACCCTCGAGGCTTAAAAGGCGAAGCTATTCCCCTTTCGGCTCGAATTTTTGCCGTTGCCGACAACTTTGATGCCTTAACCAGCAACCGCCCTTATCGTGATGCCTGGCCAGTTAAAAAAGCTCTTGATTACATTCGTAAACAAAGTGGAAAAATGTTTGATCCTCGGGTAGTCGAGATATTTCTTCATTCAGATACAGTAAAAATCCTGCATAAAGAAAAATCCTCGACGTAAGGATTTTAATTTTTCAATAAAAATAACTAAGTACTTCACGAACTAAAAATATTTATTTCAATTATTCTTTCTATAGAAACATGCGATAATAAGGATAGACCTTCATGATGCTTTGCAGCACCAGATGAGGGATAAAACCTAAGATTCGACATGCCATGGCATGTCGCTACATTAGTCGGGTACAATTTATTGTGCCCCTCCATATTTTAATTCTTTTGTAGGGCTTGATTTATCATGCCAGCATATAGATTTTCAGGATAGACTTACATGCCACTTTCGTGGCACCAAAATAGAATGAAAATATATACTCAAGAATCAGTTTCCCCCTTTAGAAAAGGGGGTAAGTGGGATTTGAATTTTTTACTGCTCGTCATCCTAGGCCCTCTCATTTCGAGGGCTCAGGATGACGCCTGCAGCGTCAGATGAGATCCTCACGCGTGAAAGCACCGTTCAGGATGACCGATTAAAGAATTCATTTAATGGTATTTTCAGGATTGTTCTTATGGAATTTTATTTTTCTGGAGGGGTTATTGATGAAGAATCAATCCATAATTATTATTGGAGCGGGATTTGCCGGACTTTCAGCTGGAATCTATGCTCAAATGAATGGATATCAAAGTCAAATTTTCGAAATGCACAATCATCCCGGAGGATTATGTACGGCATGGAAGCGCAAAGAATATACCATTGATGGTTGTGTCCACTGGTTAGTCGGCACTTCACCTCAGAGTGATATGTATCGTTATTGGGAAGAAGTCGGCGTCATGCCAGGACGTAAAATTGTCAATCCAGAAGAGTTTATGCGCTATGAGACCAGTGATGGTCGGACCCTCATTCTCTATAATGATGTGGATCGCTTAGAAAAACATTTGCTTGAATTTTCACCACAAGACGCCAAACCAATACAACAATTCATTCAGGGTATTCGGTTATGCATGGAATTCGACCAATCTTCTCCATCTAATTCTTTGTTTACCCTTTTGGGTAAAAAAATTAAATTAGGATGGTTATTTGTAACCAAAGGAAAAGCTTTCCAAGAGTGGATGAAGATAAGCACCTATGAGTTTACCCAAGGTTTTAAAGATCCGATTTTACGAGATGCCTTCCAAGAAATGTGGTTACCTGAATTCTCGATATTTTTCATCCTTTTTACCTTTGGTTTTCTTCACAAGAAAAATGCCGGTTATCCTATTGGCGGTTCGATGCCTATGGCGCAGGCAATGGCTCAGCGTTATCTTGACTTGGGTGGAAAAATCCACTACCAAAGCCGGGTGAATAAAATTTTAGTTGAAAATAACCAAGCGGTTGGAATTGAATTAGAGGATGGAAGCCAACCTGCCGCCGACCGGGTCATTTCTGCTGCTGACGGGTATAGTACCATTTTTAAAATGCTCAATGGAAAATATATTGATGATGAAATCAAAGAGCGTTATGAGAAATGGCCTCGGTTTCCTGCGTTATTGTTTGTCGGCCTGGGAGTAAACCGTTTATTCCCTGATGAACCACAATCAGTTTCCGGTTTGAGCTTTCCACTTCATCAACCTACTGAGATTGGAGATGCTGTACAAAGCCGTTTATCAGTTCATCTATTTAATCAAGATCCAACTTTGGCACCAGCAGGAAAGACCAGTTTAGTCGTCATGATGCCCAGTAATTACCAATATTGGAAAGATTTGTCATCAGATCCTGCTGCCTACCAGGCAAAGAAAGAGCAGGTTGGACAAACTATTGTTCATTTGCTTAACCAGCGCTTTCCCGGTATTTCGCAAGATGTCGAAATGGTTGATGTGGCTACCCCTCTGACCTTTGAAAGGTACACCGGCAACTGGCAAGGATGCTTTGAAGGTTGGCTGATCACCCCCCAAAATGCCAAGGCTGTGCTCAAACCAATGCGCCAGACTCTTCCTGGATTACAGAATTTCTATATGTGCGGTCAATGGATAGAGCCCGGAGGGGGATTGCCCAGCGCAGTAATGTCGGCGAGACGTTTGATTCAGACCATATGCAAAGAAGATAAAGAAAAGTTCCATACCACGGTTAGAGATTCTGAGATATCAAAAGAATGAAATTGAAAACAATGAGTAAAAAAAAGGACTTTTAAAACTTTTCAATTTTTTTAAACGAATGAACAGCCACTTACGTATAATAATGAAAAGATTAATGTCATAAGAGTGTAGAATAGTTGTTCCTAAAATCGGTTTTTTAATTACTTGGTAAAGACAGCCCAAATTTTGGACGATTGGAGGAAGTATGATGAAAAAACTTTTTCTTTTAATAATGGCTCTCTGTATAGTGGTACTATTGGTAGTAACTGGATGTATGCCAACTCCTCCCACCCCAACTCCCACACCAACTCCGGGAATGGAGAAGGATTTTACTCTGTTGGATTTAAATGGTCGTTCCTTTACCCTGAGTGACCACTTAGGAAAACCTATTGTTCTTTGCTTTTTTATGTCCAATTGTCCAGCCTGCAAAAGTGAAGTCCCTCACTTGAATTCAGTTCATCAAAAATACGTTGACAGTGAAGAGCTGATGGTGATCGGGATTGGTATCCGGGCTGGTATTGCTGAATTTGTGCAATCTCAGGGGGTTCAATACCTGGTTCTTCAGGATGATGAAAATGAAACAGTTTCAGATCTTTATGGCGTATGGAGTGTCCCTCATAATGTTTTTATTAACCGTCAGGGGAAAATCACTCGTCAAATTGCTCAATCTCTTTCGGAGAGCGAGCTGGAACAATATATCGATGAAATTTTATAGTAAGTTTGACCGTTTAAATAAAATGAAAAGCCCAGGAGTCTTTTGCTCATTTTTATGATGAGCGCCTGGGCTTTCCTCTTTATAGAATCTCAAAAAGATTGATTACAGTAAGTTTTCTTTACATTAAATCTTGCGAAGTCACCTTGATAATTTCTTCAATATACTTTTTTAAGGCTGGTGGAACTCCAGGAAGGTCAACATTCAAAAATCCTCTGGTTATCAAAGATAGAGCTTCTTCTTTGCTAAGGCCTCGTGAACGTAAGTAATTAATTGCTTCTTCTTCTATAGGTCCAACCGCTGCTTCATGAGATAAACGACTTTTAGGAGCACCGTAAACTTCAAGTTCCGGTACCGAAATAATCTCTGAATCGTGGGAAAAAAGAATCCCTTTACATTCCAAGTGAGCCTGAGCTTCATCGTGATAAGAGACTAGTTTCCCGCGGGCATACACCTTTGATTGATCGGCGGCACAAACTCGAGAAACCGAATTCCCACGGCATCCTCGGCTTTTCATTATTAGGTTGGAGCCAACATCGATAATCGATGACTCTTTCCCAAAAATGATACTTTGGAAATTAGCATTGGCATTTTCTCCCTTTAAAATAGCTTTAGGAAACGTCTGTAGGGAAAGAAGGGGTTTCATAAGCACATAAGTGCTGCTGTAAAAGGAATTATCTTCCATCTCCACTACTGTTCGGGGACGAACATGAAAATTTTCACCCCAATTATGGACCATAGTAAAGGTCAGTTGAGCATTTTTTCCAATATAAAATTCACTGACCCCGATATGCAAACCGTTTTTGTTTCCTTTTACCGATGCGCATCCCGTATTGATGTTGGCTTGAGCTCCCTCTTCGAGGATGATTAAATTGTGAACGCTTTGTACACTGGCTTCTTCTGACATTAACAAACAAGCTTGAAGGGGAACATTAATCTGCTGATGAGCAAAAATTCGGATAAAATACCCTTCGGTTTGGCATAGTTCGGTATAGGCAGTATATTTATCAAAATCAACTGGGATAAGATTCCAGTAATAATTCCTTACTTCAGGATATTTTTCAATTGCCTGGCTAATGCTCATGATTTCCAACTTTCCCTGAAAAGCCTTTTGTATCCTTTCAAAGACAGCTGAACGATCAACTTGAACATAGGTTGCGGCATTTCCGGAATCCAGCAAATCAATGCCTGCATATAAGGCAGCCTCTTTCATTGATCGGGAAATGCTTTCGATACTATCGACCCTTTCATGGGGAGAGCATACCGAAAATTCGCTCAGATCAATATCCGGACCTAATGCCGCTTTTTTGTTATAAGCTGCTTCTGCTCTTTGTTTGATATTTTGAAAATATTCATCATTGGTCATCGTTCACACCTCGCACAGGCTTCATAACCATGGAGTTTAATGTCAGAGAAAATATCTCGGGGATTCCCTTGACAAATTATTCTTCCATTCATTAAAACATGCCCCATTTCAGCATTTAAATAGTCTAAAATAAAACCGGTATGGGTAATAATTAATCCNNACCAGAGATATATTATCAAGGTCAACTCCTGATTCGGGCTCGTCGATCATAGAAAAAATCGGACGATGCAAAAGAAGTTGAAAAAGCTCGGCTCGTTTGGCTTCTCCTCCAGAAAATCCTTGACCGATACTTCGGCTTAAAAGAGAACCACAATTTAATTTTTTCGAAACCTCATCAACGGATAGAGAATTTTTATGTTTTTCAATAATTAAGTTCCCGAGAGTTTGAAGTTGGACCCCTGGTATTGTCGGCATTTTTTGGAATGCCATTCCTATCCCCAGTTGGGAACGTTCCTCAACACTCAGAGAAGTTATGTCTTTTCCCTGAAAAATTATCCGCCCATCTAAAATAGTATATCCTGGCATCCCCATGATAGCCATCAATAAAGTTGTTTTTCCAGCTCCATTCGGACCGAGTAAGATATGAATTTCACCTTCACCAATGGTAAGATTCACGTCTTTCAAAATGACCTCGTTACCTACCTCAACTTTTAAATGTTCAATCTGAAGCATAATTTCACCTGCATTCTCCAAAAGTCTCTTTTTTTCATTATATCATGGAACTGGATCCTAACTCTTTTCGAAATCAATCATCTGAAATTCTTAGTTCAAAGACATTAAATTCTCCAAGTGCAAAAGTGCAGATATTTTTGCCATTCTGAATCCAGTTGAGGATAGAGGTAAAATTAGGACCATTACTAATAACCGGTTGGAATTTATGGGTTGAAAAAATTGTAGAAATTCACTTTTATCATAAAAAAGAGCTTCATAAAGATCTATTGAAGTAACTTTATGTTATTGATATTGCTCTCGCAATATGGGAAAATAGAAAAAAGCTTGACTTCTTAGGTTAATTCTAAAGCCGCTTCGTCATAATAAAAGATTGAACTCCAATAAATCTATCCTGAAAATACTATCAAATGAATTCCCCCATTGAGGGGGGATGCAGGGGGGGTGTGCCTTTCATCAGTCATCCTGAGGCTTCGTATTTTGAAGCCGTGAGGATCTCATCTGATGCCGATAGTGTCATCCTGAGGCTTCGTATTCAGAAGCCGTGAGGATCTCATCTTTTTAGGTTTTTTATTCTTCATAAATACTTTAAAGGATGAGATTCTCACGTCGCACAAGACGCTCCTCGCAATGACGAAACAGTAAATAATTCAAATCCCCCTGACCCTCTTTTCTAAAGGGGGAAACGATTCCTGGGTAAGTTTTTTCATCCTCATCTGGTACCACGAAAGTGGCATGATAGTTTATTCTAATAAGGAGGTGATAAGCATATTTCTGCTGAAAATAAAAATAAATTAGGGCTTCATCTTGGTTCCCCGATTTTCCAAAATATTTAAGGAGGTAGAAGAAATGTTTGGTTTTTCTAAATCGAAATGGTGTACCAAAAAGACAGCGTTTTTCCTTACGGTTATGATCATTTTCCTGGTTTTAACCCCTTTGGCTTCAGCGACTAAAATTCAATGGTTGGCCCACCCAGTTCATTTCGCTGTTACCGGTGATGGTGAGTTGCTCAAGCAATTCCAGGAAAAGACTGGAATTGAAGTAGTACCGGTGCTCTACGGAGTAGACGTCATCATGGAGAAAGCCATGATGGAAATGCTATCAGGAAGCAGCACCTTTGATGTTATCTCCTTATCCAACACGACTTGGCGCAACGATTTAGGATCGGATGTCTTCCTTGAACTTGATTCCCGCATTTCTGAAATTGAGGATTATGATGATTACGTACCCGGTCTCATCGAAGCCTTCCGGGCTGCAGACGGAAAATTGGTTGCTTTGCCGATCAGATCCGGCGCAGCTATGCTTCATTATCGAGAAGATCTCTATAATGAATACGGATTAGCAGTGCCAGTAACCATAGATGAATTTGTTAGCAATGCTCAAGCTCTCACCAAGGATACAACTGGAGATGGGGTTGTGGATGTGTATGGATACGCCTTCATGGGAAAAGAGGGATCTCAGCTTATTGATGATTTTGAAAGCTGGCTTTATCCCCATGGCGGTGCTTTTTTTGATGGTGACAAGGTTGTAGTGAATAATGAAGCCGGTGTCGAAGCCGCCGCTTTACTGACCGATCTTCTCAATGTCTATAAGGTGGTTCCCGCCGGAACCCTTTCCTATACCTCCAGTGAAGTCAAAACTGCCATGCAGGAAGGGCTGGCTGCAATGACCACCCTGTGGTGGCAATATAATATTGATTGGAACAAACCAGAACTTTCTAAAATCGCTGGTAATGCACGAATGGCTAAACTTCCGCAAAAACCCGATAAAGGATTGGGATATGGGCATATGGGTTGCTGGGCAGTATTTATTGATAAAAACTGCAAAGAAGTCGATGCTGCTTGGGAATTCATTAAGTTTATCTCCAGTGCTGAAGCCCAAAAATACATGGTCGCTCGTGGAAATGGTCCAACTCGTTTGTCAAGCTTCCAGAGTGAGGAATTTATCAATGCAGTAGGACCAGAAGCCGCTCAGATCATTGCCGATGTGTACGCCGTCGGGAAAATGCCTTCTCCCTCTCCAATCTTCCCCGAGGCTCGTGAAACAGTCGCTCGTGAGCTTCATCAAGCATTTACCGGTGCCAAAACCCCCAAACAGGCAATGGATGACGCCGCTAGCGCAATTCAGAAACTCATTCAATAAAATTTTATAACATCATCTCCCACTCGGTACTAACCTATGCCGAGTGGGAGATAAACAATTTCAAAAAGTAGCTTAGATCTGGCTTTGGAGGCTATTGAATGGCTTCAAGAAAATTTAATAAAAGTATTCCTTACTTGCTGATACTCCCAGCTCTCGCTATCATTTTCCCTTTGTTGATTTATCCGGTTTTTTATAATGTCTACCTCAGTTTTTTTTCCTGGAAAGTTCTCCCCCCAGCTTTTAATTTTGTCAAACTGCAAAATTATNNTCCTTGGTTTGGGCTTGGCTTACCTTCTTAATGGTCAAAAATTTGCCAAACAAACCACTCGTTCCATTGTACTCATCCCCTATATCAGTGCTCCTGCCATAATCAGCTTAATCTGGCGTCTCCTCTGGGATCCGGACCTGGGCCAAATTAATCAGATTCTCCGTTTTTTCGGTATAAGAGGACCGGGATGGATTGCCGATCCGGCAACCTCGCTTTTTTCGGTCACGGTAACTGAAATTTGGAGGGGGATTCCTTTTGTCATTTTGGTCCTTCTCGCTGGTCTTCAAGCTTTACCCGATGAACCCTATGACGCTGCCAAAGTCGATGGAGCATCGTCAGTACAAATATTTTTTCTCATTACCGTACCGCTTTTAAAAACCATTATCTGGATTGTTCTTCTTTTTCAAACTATTTTCACCCTGCGGGCTTTCGATATCATTTGGGTTTTAACCGGTGGTGGACCGGGTGGTTCAACCCAAACTCTCAGCATCATGATTTATCGAACGATGTTTCGGTTCTGGGATGGTGGAACATCTTCAACTCTTTCAGTGATCATTCTTATCCTCACCCTGCTGATTAGTTTTGTTTTCTTCCGATATTTGTATAAGGAGATGGAAGTATGAGCCGAAAAACAGAAGGCATCATTATTATCCTGGTTGTTCTCTTTATTGCACCGGTCATTCAAATGGTCTTGATGTCTTTCAAACAACCTTTAGACTTGTTTTCAACTTTTTTGTTTTTTAAACCTACCGGTGCCAATTATGTTGATCTGTTCAGCCGGCTCAATCTCACCTACTTTTTTAAAAATAGTATCATTATCGCCTCAGGGACGGCAGTATTATCGGTGATTTTAGGGGCAGTTGCTGCCTATAGTTTCGCCCGATACAATTTTCCGATGCGAAAATTCCTCCTCTTTATGGTCCTTTTTTCTCGGATGCTTCCACCGGTAGCCGGTGTGGTTCCGCTTTTTTTAGTCATGAGGAGATTGGGTTTCACCGATACCTATGGAGGGATCATTCTTTTATATACTGCTTTTCAAACCCCCTTTGTTATCTGGATGATGCGGGGCTTTTTTCTGTCCATTCCGAGAGAACTGGAAGAAGCAGCAGTTATAGATGGATGTTCGCGACTGACTGCTTTTTTACGAATCACTCTTCCTCTCAGTCGGCCAGGTTTAGCTGCGACTTCGATTTTTGCTTTTACTCTTTCTTGGAATGAATTTCTCTTCGCCTTAATATTCACCGGTACCAATACTAAAACTATACCAGTCGCAGTACCAGAGCTGATCGGTGAAATGGGTATATT
>MTKZ01004195.1_pt1 | contig 19567 bp, 15 predicted proteins | sample 1042781 | NCBI WGS metagenome assembly MTKZ01 (sample SAMN06212207, study PRJNA360539) | anaerobic digester metagenome | biome: Wastewater treatment plant; material: sludge; isolation source: anaerobic digester fed with sludge from wastewater treatment plant | place: Denmark: WWTP Viborg ... | reverse complement strand
TCGACGTCGAACGGCACCAGCGCGCTGCATGTGGCGCTCGCGGGTCTCGGAATCAAGCCGGGCGACGAAGTGATCGTGCCGTCCTACACGTTTATCGCGACTTCGTTCTCGGTGTGCCAGGCGGGCGCTGTCCCCGTATTCGCCGACGTCGAGAAGAGCGGCCACACGATCTCGGCGCAGGATATCGAAGCAAAGGTTTCCGACAGGACCGCCGCGATTATCTGCGTGCACCTGTACGGCGAAGTGTGCGACATGGACCCGATTATGGATGTCGCGAAGCGCCACAACCTGAAGGTAGTCGAAGACTGCGCGCAGGCGCACGGCGCCACGTACAAAGGGCGCAAGGTCGGGACAATCGGCCATGCTGGCGCGTTCTCGTTCTGCCAGTCCAAGACGTTCACAACGGGCGGCGAGGGCGGCTGTGTCGTCACGGACGACGAGGGCGCCGCATGGACATTCCGGAGTTTCCGGGATCACGGCTACGACGTCGAAAAGCGCCTGGCTCTGCTCGAGATGGAGGCGGCCCTGCCGTACATCCACCGCATGGTCGGGTTCAACTACCGGATGACCGAAATACAGTCCGCAATCGGGCTGAAAGAGCTGGAGCGCATTGACTCGTGGAACCTGCCGAACCGCAGGCGCAACGGCGAGATGCTGATTGAGATGCTCAGGGACAACCCTCTCATCCTGCGACTTCCACTGCACACCCCCGAGAGGCAGAACGGCTTCTGGCAGTTCCCGGTCGTTGTGGACATAGACCGGCTGAGCGTGGATCTGGACACGATTCGGGAGGCCATTGCGCGAGAGGGCGCGCCGTGCGGGCCGGTGATGTGGCCTCAGTGCTACAGAGAGCAGGCGTTTCAGCAGCACCGCGGCCTGGCCGGAAGCGAGTTTCCGTTCAACTATCCGGGCGTGCGGCCGGAGGCCGTGGACTATGCGAACACCTGGTGCCCGAACGCCGCGTGGGTGGAGAAGCGCTGTTTCTTCGTGCCCGTGCATCCGACCTACGAGCCGCGCCACATCGAGATCATCGGGCGGGCCATTCAGAAGGTGCTCGCGGGTTACGCCAGGGCCTGAGCGGGCCGGCGAACTGCGCTGACATGCGCGCGAGAACCAGCGTGAGCCCTGTGTTTCTGTCCCGCGCCAGCATCGAGCGCGCCCGCAAGCGCGTCCGCTCGGAGCCGTGGGCGAGCCCCATCGCCGGGAAGCTTCGGCAGGCCGGGCGCGAACTCGCCTCCGCGCAGTTGCCCGTCTTCGAGTCGGCCTGGTGGAAGGAAGCCAGCAAGAAGCACTGGACGGAGACGTACCCCGAGATCAACCACCACACCTTCTTCGCCGTGAAAGACGCCGCGGTGCGCTCCGCCGATGCCGCCTACGCTTTCACTCTCACAGCGGATGAGCGCTGCCTGGATGCCGCCACGCGCGTTCTGCTGCACTACAGCGGCTACCGCTTCTTCGCGAAGCACCCGGATGTGGGGCTGAACTGGTCGGTCTGGTGCCTGCGGCTGCTGATCGCCTTCGACCTCGCGCGGTCGAGGATGGACGACAGCGGGCGCGCGCGGGTGGAAGACTTCCTGCGCAGGGCGCGGGAGGCCGTGCGCGAGGACGACGAGTGGTGGATCGCCGAGAACCCGGGCGGGCTGTTCAACAACCATTTCGCGTGGCACAAGCTCTTCATCGGGGCGCTGGGGCTGTTCTTCGACGAGCCGGAGGATGTCGAGTATGCCATCGAATCCGATCAGGGGATCCGCGACCTCATCGAGCAGGGCTCCCGCGACGACGGGCTCTGGCTGGAAGCAAGCCTCAACTACCATTTCACCGCGCTTGCCCCGCTTGCCCTGTTCGCCAGAATGCTCCGTGAATCGGGCAACGCGTTAGATCTCTGGACGCACGAGTTCGCGAACGGACGCACGCTGAAGGCTCTGTTTGCGGGGCCTGTCGGCACGGCGTTCCCCGACAAGACGCTCCCCACTGTCGGAGACGCGTACGGGCACCGTATGGACCTGTCGAAATTCGACCTCTACTATCTGGCTTACGACGCCTGCGGCGCTCCCGAGACCGGATGGCTCGCCAAAGACAGGCAGAACCTTCCCGTTGACGCGCTGTTTCTGGAACGCCTTCCCGGCCCGGAGCTTGCCCCGCCGGCGATGGAAACCCGCATCTGGCCGTCGCACGGTTACGCCGCGCTGCGAACCGGGGAAGGGGCTGGCTACTGGAACGGCCGCGGCTTCTCGGCGTTCCTGACCTTCGGCCAGGACGGGATTCACGGGCACTGCGACAGGCTCAGCTTCACCGCGTTCGGGCGCGGGCGTCATCTGGCCGTGGACCCCGAGGCGCTCGCGAGCGAAGAGCACAAGTTCTCGGCGCGCGTCCAGAGCGAGTTGAACCGCCACACCATCTGTCACAACACCCTGATGGTGGACGGGGCGAGTCACGGCCCGGTGCGGGCGAAGCTGCAGCTCGTGGATTTCGTGGACAACCCCGGACTGAAGATGGCCACCGTGGCGGACGGCGGGGCGCTGTATCCGGGCGTCCGCGTCATGCGCACGCTCGCTGTCACGGAGCAGGGCATCCTCGACGTACTGCAGGCAGTCTCGGACGCCCGGCACACCTTCGACTATCTGTTTCACGGCGTGGCGGATTCGGGGAGTTTCACGAGCAGCGGAGCGTTCGAACCCGAAGATCTGGGATCTGAGACGCCGTGGAACTGGCTCAGAAACGCAAGGGCGGCAACGGCGGACGATGCCTGGGAGGTCGAAGCTTCACAGGGAGAGGTCAGGATCCGGTTCACGATGGCCGCCGCGCCCGCAACCCGCGTGATACTCTGCGAGTTCCCCCGCACGGACAGCTTCGAGCCGCCCGCGGTTCCGATGTTCATCGCCCGCAGGCGCGCCGCCCGCACGGTGTTCGTGGGCCTGCTTCAGGCGGAAGAGGGCGAAGCGCCCCCGCTGACGCTCTCTGTGTCCGAACGCCCGCACAATCTGCTCAGAATCGCGCTCTCCGGCGAAAGCACGCGGGAGTTCAGCATCCCGCGCCTGACCTAGCCTTCCAGCGCCGCCCGCAGCGACCCGCTGGCCTCTTCGAGCAGCCTGTGCGCATCCTCCGCCGGGATGTCTTTGATCAGCATCAGGCAGGCGGTCCGCACATCCCACCCGCAGGCAAGCAGAGCCTCTTCCACCCCTTCCGTGCGCCCCGTCACCTGCGCGACCAGCCGCGCGGCGCGCGCTCTCAGCTTCTCGTTCGTCGCGCGAACGGCCACCATCAGGTTGCCGTGCGTACGCCCCAGCCGCACCATCAGCCCGGTGGAAATCATGTTGAGGACGAGCTTCTGCGCTGTGCCGGACTTCATCCGAGTTGAGCCCGAAAGCACCTCTGGCCCCACGACCGGGTCAATGATTACGTCCGCAAGCTCGTGCATCGGGGTCGGGCGGTTGCAGACCAGCGCCGCGGTGAACGCTTGGCGCCTGCGAGCTTCCCTGAGCGCGCCGATGCAGTACGGGGTCCGCCCGCTTGCCGCAATCGCGACGACTGCGTCGGATACGCCTATTCCGGCCCCGGCCGCGTCCCTCGCGCCGCTCGCCTCGTCGTCCTCCGCGCCCTCGGCCGAACGCACAAGCGCCGGGGGACCGCCGGCGATATGCCCCTGCACCATCTCGGCCGGCACCCCGAACGTCGGGGGGCACTCGGATGCGTCCAGAACAGCCAGCCGACCGCTCGTTCCGGCTCCGAAGTAATGGAGCCGCCCGCCGGCCCTCACGGCGTCCGCGATCCGCTCAACGGCCCGCGCAATCGCGGGAATCACCTCGGCCACGGCCTCCGCCACGCGCCTGTCTTCGGCGTTGATAACCCGCAGCATCTCTTCGGTCGGCAGCAGGTCGAGATCGCAAGTGCGCGGGTTGGCCTGCTCAGTCTGGAGCCGGTCCAGGCCGGATCCGCTCACGTCTGTTCTTTCTTTGCAAGGTTCCATGCCTCGTCCCAGTCCTCGGCGGTCTGATCCTCGAGCGCCACCCCGGCCGCCTTCGCCCGGTCCTCCATCGCGCGGAACCGGGCCGAGAACCGCCGCACCATGGAACGCAGTGCCTGCTCCGGGTCAACATCAGCCCAGCGCGAGATGTTCACGATGGTGAAAAGAAGGTCGCCAATCTCGGACTCGATCTCCTCGGGCGCGCCGCCATGGATCGCTTCTTCGAGTTCCGATGTCTCCTCCTGGAGCTTCACGAACACGTCCGCCATCCCCGGCCACTCGAACCCGGCCCGCGCGGCCTTCTTCGAGACCTCCATCGCCAGCATCAGCGACGGAAGCGAAGGCACCACGCCGTCCAGCACGGACTCCTGCGCCTGCCCGCCCCGCTCCGCCTTCTTGATCTCCTGCCAGTTCGTGAGCACATCTTCCACCCCGCTCACCTCGACGCCGGAAAACACATGCGGATGCCGCCGGACGAGCTTGTCGCCGATCTTGCGGCAGACGTCCTCGATGGTGAACGTTCCGTCCTCGCTGCCGATCTGTGCATGCAGCCCTATCTGCAGAAGCACGTCTCCCAGCTCGCCCGCAAGCTCCTCGTCGTCGCCCTCGTCAATCGCGTGAAGAGCCTCGTACGTCTCTTCGACGAAGTAGGGCTTCAGGCTCTCGTGCGTCTGCTTCTTGTCCCACGGGCATCCGTTCGGCCCTCGCAGCGCCGCGACAATCTCAACGAACCTGTCAAACTCAGAAGACATATTGCGTCAGCTCTCCAGTTCCTGATAGAGCCGCTTCTCAGCCTCCTCGCTGCTCAGCCCGTGCCGCAGCCGCATCACCGAGACGCCCACGGGCGAAGGATACGCCTGTCCCGCCTGCACGCGAGGGGCAACGTATTCGATCGCCTCGAACAGCATCCGGCAGGAATCATCGTACGGCGTGCCCGAAAGCTGGCTGATGTAGCGCGTCGAGCGGTCAATCAGCTTCAGGTTGCTCGGTACCACCCAGATCATCACGTTTCCGAGCACGCGGCCCAGCCGCACCATGGTGCAGGTGGACAAAGCGTTCAGAAGCATCTTGACGCCGATTCTGGGAGCAAACGACAGGAACGAGTCCGTCCGGGGCAGCTTCAGGAAGACCGGAGTGACCCCGGCGTCCCAGCCGCGCACGAACTCCTCGGCCTTCGCCGCCTCATCGGCGTCTCCGGCGAAGATGACGCCCGCGCGGGCGCCCGCCCGCGCCGCGTTTTCAATCTGAGCGCGATAGAACCCGTCCGGCTGCGTGAGGCTGTCCATCTCTTCGGCGGTGACGATCGCAGTCGCGGTGTCGCCCGCGTTGAACGGCCGGTGCGGTATCCCATCCAGCCCGATCTTGAAGCGCAGGATCTCCTTCAGGCCTATGTCCTTCATAATCGCGTGCTGTTTGGGCGCAAGCTCCGGGCCGATCAGGTCGCGCACCTCGTCCTCAGTCCACTCCACAGCGCGGGGCGCGCGCTTCAGCAGCCGCTCCCAGGCCTTCTCTGACGTTTCGGAGGGCATAAAGAGGAACGACCACGATTCGCTGGCGCGCAGATCGTCGAACTTGCGGAAGGCCGGGATGCAGAACGTGGGGCTCCGCTCGGTCGTGTCCGTCAGAACGTCAATCGCGAGCGCATCGGCGAAGTAGCAGTTCTTGCGCCCCGTCCGGTACACCGCCTCTTCCATCGCGAGGATGCCCGCCATCTGCTCGCGCAGGCCGTGGCTCGATAGCTCAGAGTGAGTGGCTTCGAGGGCCTTCAGGAACTCGGCCGGCACAGCCGCCGGGTCCCGCCCCGACTCAGCGGAACCGGGGGCGATCTCCCGGAAGATATGCCGCAGCGCCATCTCGAACAGGGTGATCATCACGCAGATCTGAATGCTCGTCGCCTGCATTCGGGTGGAGCCGGTGATCGCCATGGGGCCGGTCGTGAGGTTGATCTTCTCGATCCGGGGCTCGTCAATCACCTCGCGGCTGCGGATGACTTTCTCGCGCAGCACGTCGTCCGGGTTGTTATAAACGAAGAACACCCGCGCCCCGGCGTCCAGCCCCTGCCATGCTGTGCCGATAACAAACGAAGTCTCGCCGCCCTCGGTAATCGCGAATACGACGTCACCCTCGCGCACGCCGAGGTCCGAGAGTTGCTTTCTGCCGAACTGCGCGAAGTCCTCGAAGCCCTCCACGCTCTTGATGAGCGCGAAGTCGCCGCCCGCCATCGCGCTGAAAGCCCGGTCTTCCCACTCGTCCGGCGAGGGGCTGAACAGTCCCTCCGCGCGTCTCTTCTGCCAGAAATCCCGCCAGATGGACGCCATTTGAATGCTCAGGCGGCCCGTGGCCCCGCACCCGGTGCAGAACACCCTGCCGCCCCGCAGCAAAGCCGCCGCAAGCTCTCTGCTCACGCGCTCAGGCTGCCCGCTCACAGACCACTGCCGGTACTTCTCCACCACGTCGCGGTCCACGTCGAACAGCATCCCGAGCGCGGCGGGGACGTCCTGCTTCGCCGTCTGGCTCAGCGTCTCCGAGCGAGGGTGCGGCGTCTCGGTCAGAAGCGATCCCAGGCGGAACTGGGTCGCGGTGGTGAGGAACTCCTCAGCCCGCTGGGCGGGAGTCGGTGTGTGAGTGTCGGCGTTCAAATGAAGGCTCCTTGATCTATCGTGTTATAGCGGGTTGACCGGCTGCCCGTTGCGGCGGACCTCGAAGTGCACGTGCGGCCCCGTGGACAGCCCCGTGCTGCCCGCCCGCGCAATCGTCTGACCCTGTCTCACGGTCTGTCCCACTCGCACCGAAAGCGATGAGTTGTGCCCGTAGAGCGTGGTAACGCCGCCGCCATGGTCAATGACAACCGCGTTGCCGTACGCGCCCATCCATCCCGAGAGGATGACCGTGCCAGAGGCCGCCGCGCGCACGGACGTGCCTGTCGCAGCAGCGAAGTCCACGCCCGTATGCAGCTTGTACTTGTGGAGCACGGGGTGGTACCGCATTCCATAGCTCGATGTAACCCGCCCGCTTACGGGCCGGATGAACCTGCCCCGGAACACCGTCGCCGCTCGCTGACGCCCCGCGGGCGTGGCCTGGAGGGCGCGGATCATCGCCGTCATCCGGTGGGACTCGGCGATCAGGTCATCGAGCGCCCGCTCGTACTGGGCGCGGTCGGAGGCGATCTCCTTGATCTGCGCATGCTGCTGCAGCGCAAGATGCTTCTCTTCCGCCGCCCTGGCATACAGATGATTCTGCAGCGAGCCGATTTCGGCGACCTTGCGTTTCTGGACGGCCTGGCGCTGCTTGATCGCAGCCCGCTGCTGGCGGATATCCTCGAGCAGGTGCATGTCACTCTCGACGATCTTCTGCACCATCTTCGTCCGCGTCAGCGCGGTCCAGGCGTCGTCGGCGGTCAGGACGGCTGCGATGTAGGACGGAGCGGGATGCTGATAGGCGTCAGTCAGGCGATGGGTCAGAGCAGTGCGCTTCTCGAGGAGCTTCGCCTCGGCCTGCCGCAGGCTCGCGTTGATCTGGCGGAGCTGTCCCCGCGCCACCGCCAGGCGCGAGCGCGTGTATCTGATGCTGCTCCGGGTGTCGTTCAGGCGGCGCTGAGTGGTGTAGAGCTTCGAGGTGACAACCTTCTGCTCTTTCTTCTTGACCGCAATCTTGTGCTTGACGTCTTTGATCTTGCTCGAGACGCTGCCCAGGCGCTTCTGATAGGTTGCCTTCTTCGACGCCGCCCCCGCAGACAGCCCCGCCGCACCCAGAATCGCCGCTACGAGCAGCCACGCGCCTATTCTCCTCATCGTACTGACCTCTCGAAGGCTTCTTCTTTGAGATACCGGCGAATGGATACAAGGCTCGAAAGAAAACCGAGAATGAGACCCAGCGCAGTCAGCCCCGCCCACAACTCCCACGGTTTCAGGCCGCTATCGAAGAAGCGCGTCACGCTCTGGAACGCAGCCGTCGCCTCGGCCAGGTAGTTGCCGGTTACGCGTATGATGACCGCCGCAAGCACCGCCCCCAGACCGGCAATCACCATCCCCTCGATGACAAACGGCAGCCGCACCAGCGCCGGGTTCGCGCCCACCATACGCATTATGGCAATTTCGCCGCGCCGCGCGTAGATTCCCAGCCGTATCGTGTTGCCAATGACCAGAATGGTCCCGAGAAGCAGCGCGAACCCCGCCGCCAGACCCCCGACGCTCACAACGCGCGAGATCCGGTGGAACATCCGCACCGCGTTCTTCTCCCACACCACGCTTTCGATCTCAGGCATCTTCGAAAGCTGCCTCTCGATCTCCGCCGCCTTCTCGGGCTGCTTCATAACCACCCGCAGGCAGGCCAGCGCCGGGTTGTAGATCACGTCCTCCGTCGAGATATCCGTGCCGAGGCTCTTCTGGAACTCCTTCCAGCCGCGCTCCTGCGAGATGTACTCGACCGTGCCGACCCCGGGCATCTTCTGAACCTTCTCGCGCAGCCCCTCGTGAAGCTTCGGCGGTGTGCTGCGCTTGATGAAAACGGCCATCTCGAACTGCTGGGGCAGCTTCTCGGTCGCCCGGCGAATGGAGAGCGCCGATACGGCGAAACCCGCGCACACGGCAAGGCTGACCGCGGCGGTCAGCATGGCGGCCAGCGCCATCAGCCGGTTCCTCACCAGGTTGCCGAACGCCTCCTGCAGCGCGAACTCGATGCTAGTCAGGCTCAGCACTGTACCTCGCCTTCTGCTCGTCGCGAACGATTGCCCCGCCCTCAATCGCCACAACGCGCTTGCGCATCCTGTCCACCATGCCGCTGTCGTGCGTCGCCACGGCCACCGTCGCGCCGCGCAGGTGAATCCGGTCCAGAAGCTGCATAATCTCCCAGGAAGAGTCCGGGTCGAGATTGCCCGTCGGCTCGTCCGCAAGCAGCACGGGGGCGTCGTAGGCAAGCGCCCGGGCAATGGCTGTCCGCTGCTGCTCGCCGCCGGAAAGCTGGCCGGGAAGCGAATCCGCGCGGTGCAGCAGCCCGACAAGCTCGAGGAATTCGGGCACCCTCTTGTGAACCTTCCGGGAGGACGCGCCCGTCACCCTGAGCGCAAACGCGACATTCTGCCAGACCGTGCGGTCGGGCAGCAGCCGGAAATCCTGAAAGACGACGCCGACCTTGCGCCGCAGGCGCCAGACCTGCGAGTCCGGTATAAGGTCAACGCGCTCACCCGCTACGAGGACCTGGCCCGATGTGGGCTTCTCCTCGCGGTACACGAGCTTAAGCAGGCTCGATTTGCCTGTTCCCGTTGGCCCGACTATGAAGACGAAATCGCCTTTTTCGATCCTGAGGCTAACATCCCGAAGAGCAGTAATGCCCTCTGCGTAACTCAGGGAAACATTGCGGAAGTCGATCATTTGGCGGCTCACCCAGTATGCCAGAATCAAACACGTCAGTCAATCAAGTGCAAGCGGCAAATCAGAGCATCTCCGGACGGACGGCTCTGCTAATCACGGCGGCCGGTGGGCTCTGCTTCGGAATTGCCGGAATTGTGACCGCTTGCGGCCTTCCCCTGCTCGCGGGCTTTGCCCTGCTCGGCGCGGCGCTCGGCTGCCGTGGCCGTGCCAGGCCGTTCTGGCTCGTCCTGCTCTGGGGCGCTATCGGCTATGCAACAGGGCTATCGTGGTGTCTGGTGTTCGGAGGGGTTCCGTGGCTCCTGCTGACGGCCTGGCATGTTCTGTTCCTGCTTCCCGCGGCGATGCTGACGGGCCTGACGATGCGGCAGCGACGGATCGCCCCGGCATCGCTTGCGCTGGCCGGGCTTTTCGCGCTCGGCGAATGGCTGCGCGGGCGCGGCGACCTCGGCGTCAGCATGCATACCGCCGCCGGCGCGCTCGCGCGCAACCTGCCCGCAGTTCAGTGGGTGGGGATATTCGGGCCCGAAGGTTTGTCCTTCGCCGCCGCCGCCATAGGCCTGCTTCTGGGATTTTCGTGGAAGGCGCGGAGACCGGCTGCGGCCGCGGCGGCAGTGACGGCGATTGCGGTTCTGCACGCCGGCGGGCTTGTTCTGCTGCGTTCCTGCCCCGCGCCCGACGGGCATATCTCCATCGCGGCCGTGCAGGGCGTCGCCGCCGACGGGTTCAAGCAGACGCTCTCCGGCTCGAAGTGCGAGGATGCCTATATCGCCCTGACCACGGACGCCGCGAAACAGCACGGCGCGACGACCGTCGTGTGGCCCGAAACGAACTGCCCGGGCGACCCTGTCATTGACGAGTCGCTGCAACTCCGGCTCGCAACCGCCTTCAAGCGTCTGGGGGTGTCGGCACTCGTCGGGTGTCAGGTGCGCCAGCCCGGTTCCGAGGGCCTGCCCGTGCTGCGCAATCTGGTTCTCGGCTTCGGCCCGGACGGTTTTCTGACCGGGGCTTACGAAAAGATGCGCCTGGTGCCGTTCGGGGAGTATGTCCCGCGCCGCGAGGCCTGGCCGCCCGTGCTCGGCCGCTGGGGCGTGCCCGAGGAGGACTACGCGCCCGGACGCGAATGGCCGCCGGTCCCGCTGGGAGACGCGAAAGCAGGGGTGCTCGTCTGCTCCGAGTCCATGTTCCCGGAGCTGGCGGCCAAGCGTGTGCGTCAGGGAGCCAATCTGCTGGCCGTCGCCTCCAACGACAGCTACTTTAAGCGCACCCCAGGAGCCGGTCAGATCGCCCGGCAGTCCATCCTCCGCGCCGTGGAGACCCGCCGTTCCGTGGCGCGGGCGGCCGAGACGGGCTACTCGATGATGATTGACCCCAGCGGCCGGGTTCTGAGCGAGTCTCGCCTGTACGAGCGAACGGTCGTATCCGCCAGGCTGCCGCTCACGAATGCGGAAACCGTCTACTCGCAAACAACCGGCTGGTGGCCGCCCATCATCGCCGCGCTCACGGCCCTGGCATCGGCCGCGGCTAGTTGGCGGCGTAGGGGCGGAAGTTCCGCGCCGTCAGATCGCCCGTCGTGACCGTCTTCACATGCCCGTCCGCGAACACCGCGGAGGCCTTGCCGTTATGCACGGCGTTGTAAGTGTCCGTCTGCGGGCTGGCGCCAGCATCTTTCGTGGACACAACGGGAGTCCCGTCGTCGGTGCCAGGGGGAACGGTGAAGCACCCGTCCGTGGTGCGCGTACCGTCGCAGGCCGGGTCGTTGGCGCCGATGAGAACCACGGTCTCGGTCGGATAGTCGAGCTGGCCCTCCGGCAGAATCGAAAGCGGCCCGCTCATCTGGTAGCTCAGCCCGAGCAGGTCGCCAGGCCCGTCCGACGGACAGAGAAAGACGTCCGCCGACCGCACATAGGAGAAGAGGCCGCCGCTGCGCACGTCAACGGTTCCCGCCGAGGGGTCGTAGCCCGCCCACGACGGGCCCATCGCCTGACTTGCCAGGGCAATCGGGAACCGGCCGCCGTTATCGTCCATATACATCAGCATCGCCTTGCCGAGCTGGCTGAGGTTGTTGAGACAGGCGATTGTGCGGCCGCGCTCCCTGGCGCTCCCGAAGACCGGGAAGAGAATCCCTGCGAGGATGGCGATGATCGCGATCACCACCAGCAGTTCAATGAGGGTGAAACCGCTTCTGTTTCTGTCCATCTGCCGCCTCCTTCCGGCGGAGCTTCGGACCCACCACGAGACCGTTGCCCTGTGCAACGCTCTCATTTGCATAGACGCCCGCCAGAGAGGTTTTGCTCCCGGCCATTCCGGGGCGAAAAGACGCGCCGATTCCGTTGACACTGCCCGCGGCGCGCCGATATACTCCCAAACGGCGCGGGCCACAGCGACCAATCCTTCGGGCCGCGCGCCAACAGCAGGAGAGCCCGGAATGAGATTGCACTTGATGCCGCGCGAAGAGCAGTTCTTCGACATCTTTGACGAAGTAGCCGCGAATGTGGTGAAAGGGGCAAAGATCCTGCAGGAAATGGTGCTGGACTTCGACCTCGCCGAGCAGAAGGCGGCCGAGTGCGTGCATGTCGAGCACGAGGGCGACAGGCTTCTGCACGAGGTCTTCAGGCGCCTCAACGACACGTTCATTACCCCGATAGACCGCGAAGACATCCATGCGCTTGTCGGCGGGCTGGATGACATTCTCGACTACGTCGAGTCCACCTGCGACCGCCTGGCGCTGTATAACATCGGCAAGCCGACCGAGGAGGCCGTCGCGATGGCCGATATCATCGTCCGCGCCGCCGAGCAGATCGTGATTGCCGTCGCCGCCCTGAAGGATATCCGGAGCATCGAGAAAATTCTCGAGCCCTGCGTTGCTGTAAACGACCTTGAGAACGAGGGCGACCGGATCAACCGCCGCGCACTGCAGAAGCTCTTCAGCGGAGCGATGGAGCCACTCGAGGCGTTCAAGTGGCGGGAGATATACGACCACTTCGAGGAGGCCATAGACCACTGTGAGGATGTCGCTCACACCCTCCAGACAGTGGTAGTCAAGAATGCCTGACACACTGATCATTCTCGGCACGGTCGTCGCGCTCGCACTCGCTTTCGACTTCATCAATGGCTTCCACGACACCGCGAATGCCATCGCGACGAGCGTTCTGACGCAGGCGCTTTCCATCCGCAACGCAATCCTGCTTTCCGCCAGCGCCAACTTCATAGGGGCGCTCGTATGGACCGGCGTCGCGAAGGCGGTGGGCAAAGGCATTGTGGACACGAACGCCGTGGAGGGCGACCAGGTGCTGGTGATATCCGCGCTCATCGGCGCCATCATCTGGAACCTGCTGACCTGGTACAAGGGCCTACCGAGCAGTTCCAGCCACGCGATCATCGGCGGCCTGGTGGGGGCGGCAATCGTCCGGTCGGGCTACCAGACGCTGAACTTCAGCTACGCGGGGCTGGGGCACATCTTTCTGTGGCTCGTCATCTCGCCCATTCTCGGGTTCTTCGTCGGCATAATCGCCATGTCGCTGGTTGCGCACCTGTTCCAGCATCGCGCTCCGTACAAGCTGAACCGCTGGTTCCTGCGGCTTCAGGCGATATCCGCCGGGTTCATGGCCTTCTCGCACGGCGCAAACGACGCCCAGAAGTCCATGGGTGTCATAACGCTCGCCATGGTGAACCTCGGATATATGTCCGCCGGCGATTTCGCCGTCCCGACGTGGGTCAAGGTCTCCTGCGCGACGGCGATGGCGCTCGGCACGGCCGCCGGCGGCTGGCGGATCATCAAGACGGTGGGCAGGAAGGTTATCGGCCTTCAGCCCGTGCATGGCTGCGCCGCCGAGACCTCGGCGGCGATCGTCATCACCGCAGCGACCCACTTCCACGCGCCCGTCTCCACCACCCACGTGATTTCCTCGGCGGTGATGGGCGTCGGGGCTGCAAAGAGCCTGAAAGGGGTGCGCTGGGGCATCATCAAGCAGATCGTGGCCGCCTGGCTCATGACGCTGCCGGTCGCGGCGATGCTCGGGGGCATCGCATATGCGGTTCTCCACTACGTTGTGCATCTCTAGCAAGCCGACGACGGGACCGGACTGATGGACCCACTGCTAGCTGAACTCGCGACTCGCGTGCGCGAATTCGCCGAAGCCCCCGAGCACCGGGCTCGCCGCCGCCTCTGGGCCGATCTCCACGCGCTGAAAGCCCCTCGCGCTCTCGTCAGCTACGGAATGTACGCGCACGTGTGGGCGCGCGACATCGCCGGACCCGAGGCGTTTCACCACGACAGCGGCCTTGCCCGCACCATCGAGGTTCAGCTCGGGGCGCGTCTCTGGAAGGCGGAGAACATACAGGACGACGAACCCGTTTTGCCGGCCCTGTGGCTCACCGCGCCGCACCCCCCGGGCGCGGACAGGCTCTGGGGCGTTGCACTCGGATACCACAGGACGGCCGCTCTGGGGGCGTACAAGCCCGCGCCGCCCATCCGCCAGCCGGAGGACCTGGACCGGCTGCACTACCCGCCGTACGAAGAGGACGCCGGCGCCCGGCGTGCCTTGAAGGAAGAAGCCCTCGAGCTGACGGGCGGAATCCTGCCCGTGAAGTTCCACACGGACGAGCTGCACTTCGGGCCGTTCGAGTGGGCGGTGCGGATGCGCGGGATGGACAACCTGCTGTACGACGTGTACGACAACCCGGCGTTCGTTCACCGGCTTATGGACTTCGTCACCACCGGCATGGAGCGCTACCACAAAGCCCGCGAGGCGGCGGGCGCGGTGGAAGCCGAGGCAAGCTGGGGTTTCCATATGTACTACGACGACACCCCGCCCGGTCTGGAAAGCTCTCTCAGGGGCTGCTGGGCGTACGTCCACGCGCAGTCGTCGGCGTCGCTGTCACCCGCGATGTACTCGGAGTTCGTGCAGCCGTACAACGAGCGCATCGCCGCCATGTTCCGGCGGGTGTACTATCACGGGTGCGAGGATCTCTCCGCGAAGTGCGCCGTCATTGCGAAGCTTCCGAACCTGCGCCTGTTCCACGTGAGTCCGTGGACGCCGCTCGCGCCCGTGCTATCCGTGCTGGGCGGCTCGGTCGCGTATGAGGTGCACTCGCACCCCACGAACGTCCTGTTCGCGAACACGCCGGAGGAGACACGCGCGGAACTCGCGCGGCTTCACGGGGAGTCGGTCGGCTCTCAGCACGTGCTCAAGCTCTGCGACGTTGAGACCGTGGACGACAGAGGAGAAGCGCTGAAGCGCTGGGCGGCCGAGGCGCGGGAGGTCGTCGGGTAGCGCTTCGTCAGGGAGCGCCCGTTAGCGCCTCCAGCCCCCCTTCGCAGTTCCGGTTGCAGTAAACTGCGCCCGGACGGGCCCAAGCATCGCCCTTCGCATCCGCGCCGCCGGCCTGAAGGTCGTGCAGCACGAGGAACTGCCCCTGCGCTGACGCGAGATACCCCGCGCACGGCGCCCAACTGCCCGCGCCCGGTAGACCCGCGCGCGCCAAAAGGGGGCGTCCCGCCCCGATCTCCATGCGGCAGGCGGTGAAAAGCTCACCGGGGTCTTTGCGGACATGCTTTGCCAGCGCAAGCGCCTTACCCCGTGCCTGAGCGAGGCTGGCGGCCGCCGCCGGCAGATCGCCGCCGGACTTCGCAAGCGCGGCGCTGACCGTCTCGCAAAGTGCGGCGTCTGTTTCCCCCGCCGCGCGAATGCCCCAGAACGAGAAGAGCGCGGCCAGCGCGGCGGCATCGCCCCTGCAGGGGTTCAGACCGGCGGGCATGTTGGCGAGATAACGGAACTCCGGAGGCGCGGCCGCGTCCGGCTCGCGTCCCGACAGAATCGCGGCCCAGGCGGCTTTCGTCAGCGCCAGATACTCCGCCGCGCGTTCTGGCTCGCGAACGGACTCGGGCGCAAGCACCGTCTGCGTCCGCATCGCCACAAACACCTCTTCGCCCGGGGTCCGCGGCTCGGCCGCGGGGAACCGCGCGGCCAGGGCGAGCGGACCGGCATACACGAAAGAGGGCTTGCCGGCCTTGCGGCCATCGCCCAGCTTCGCCTCCGCCGCGGCCCGGCTCGCCGCCAGATACCTCTCGTGCGGGGGCTGTCCGGCCGAGAACTCCTGAATCGGCTCGGAGAAGCGCCGCGCGCTCACGATCACATAGCCCGCCGGCTTCCCGACGCTCTTCACAGCAAAGCAGTAAGCTGCCGCGTCGCCGGCCGAGTCTACGTAAACGGCCGGCTCACCGATCTTCGCGCCGGCCCAGCCTGCGCAACCGCCTTCCTTCGCCGACGCCCTTTCGGCCACCAGCGCCGAGGCCGCCTTGCCAGCGTCTTGGGGCGAAACGAGCCAGATGGGGTTGCGCGTCTGCGCCGCAAGAGGCGCGGCAGCCGCCACACAAGCGGCGGCTGCCAGAAGGGCAAACAGAGGGAGGCCCCGGGGGCGGGTGTGCCAGACGCCCCCGGGGTCGTCATGAGCGATCAGAATGTCCACTCGGTCACACCGAACTCGATGTCGTCATACCAGGCGTTCGCCCCCGCGGGCGTGTTGGAAGGACCCACCTGGATGTCGTTGATCGGCCAGTTGACCGTTCGCTTTCCTTTCCCCGCCAGAACGCCGTCCACGTAGAACCAGACGTCGTCCGTGCCGGTGTATGGCCGCACGGCGATGGTGAAGGCATGCCACCCGGGCGTCCGGGCAATGCTCGAGGCCATCCACCCCTGAGCGCTCGTGCGGAAGCAGTAGTTGGCGGAGCTGGTGAGCGACCAGATGCCGATGCTGAAGTAGTCTTTCACGAGATCTTCGTCCATGGCGCGGAAGCCGATGTAGGCCCGCCCGAAGGCGCCGCTGCCGCCGCCGTCGCGGATGAACCCTCTCAGATACACCCGGTCGTAGAGGCTCAGATCCGTGGCCTTTCGCATCGAGGCGACCGAGTCCTGATCCGCGAACGCTGAGTGGGTCGGGCTGTGCCAGACGTTGCTCACGAGCGTCAGCATGTCGCTGTCCGGCATGGCCGACCAGGCCCCCAGCCCGTTCTCCAGAGTGTCAACGGAGACCCGCGCCTGCTCGTAGAGCAGGTCGGACTGCGCACGCGGACGGATGACCGGGTAGATGATGCCCTCCACCTGCCGCGCGCCGATGGCGCCGGTCACCGTCACGTACCGGCCAACCTCCGGAATGCCGATGGTGCGTCCGGACAGCAGGCCCGTGGTGCTCACCTTCAGACCGGTCTTTCCGCCATCCGAGGCGAGATTAGACCCGTCGTTGATGTAGAACCCGTCCGGAACCACTGCCGTCACCCAGCCGAAGGCTCTGGCAAGCAACCCGACGTTGTTGACGCCAACTCCGCCCCGCACTCCGGGAGCAGCTCCCGCCGGCCCGCCGCCGGTGTTCTTGTTCGTCACACCCAGAGGGGCCGGGGTGACGCTGCCCTCCGGAACGGGCATCTGCTTCACCTGCGTGGCGGGAATATAGCGCTCGCCGTCCTGCGTGGCCATCACGCCGGCCACGGTGACACGCTGCCCCACCTCCACCGGATCCGTCGAGACGATCCGCAGGCCCGCGGAGCGGTCGTCGTTCTCGATGTTGAACGCGTTGCCGTAAACCGCGACGATCGGTCTGTCCTCGATCAGTGCGATGGTCCCGTCCACGGCAGCCTTTGCCGACCCCAGCGAGATCGGGGGCGTCGGCGTCCCGAGAATGGACCAGGCGCCCATATCCATGCGCGAGCCGATCATGTCCACCATCGCCGGGTCGCCCGCGTCAATGCAGGTGGACCTCGCCTGCAGATGGAAGTCTCCGGCGCTCGGCGCAACGTAGTAAGGATTCACCGACTTGCACCCCACGCCGACGGCCGCGCCGCTGGTGTTGCCGCCCTCGTTCGCCCAGATGTCGGTGTAGGTGACCCACGACCCGGAGCCGATGACGCCGAAGTTGGCGTTCTCTGTGACGATGCAGTTCTTGATCGGCGTCGCGGTCGCAAGAGTCACGCCGTTCTGCGCGCCGCGGAAGATGTCGCAGTTGACTATCTTCGGAGCGGTCGAGTTCACATACAGGTTCGACTTGGTGCCCTCATTTCCGCCGCCGTGCGAGATGATAACGTGCCGAAGTTCGGTGAGACCGCCCGCCCACGACGCGATGTACACGCCGCCCCAGCCGCCTGCCTGCCCGTTCGACGCTGTCATTACGATGGGATCGTCGGCAGTGCCGAGCAGCCGCGCGGTGCCCGCGTTGTTGGACGTCGGATGCCCCACGTTGAACCGACCGTTGAACTTCATCACGACGCCGTGGTCCACCAGCAGGGTCGCGCCGTTGTACACCGAGGCGTCATCCACGAACCGGTAGCCCATGCCCACCACCCGCAGATGCGTGTTGGCGGTAATGTTCGCGGGCCGCAGCTGGATCTCGTTGCCGGCCTGGTTGCCTGTCCCCGAGACCGAATTGATGGAGTCCACCCGCGACCAGTGGAAGCTGACAGGGAACCCCACGTTGTCCGTGAACGAGCAGCGGGTCACGACAGGCGCCGCGGAGTCGTCGGCATACAGCCCGAAGTCCCCCGAACTGCGAATCTCACAGTCGGTCAGCGCTGGCGTGCAGTCCTGCGCCTGAACGGACGTGGTTGAACCCGCAGCGCCCGCATACTCAACAATACAGTGTTCCAACACCGTATCCGCATGCGTTCCGTGTCGCATCAGTATTCCGTTCCACTTGCCCGGCTCGGCAGTGACCGCGGTGAAGGTGATAGGCTGATCCTCTGTCCCCTGAGCCAACAGCTTGCCCCAGTACCAGCCGTAGTAGCTGTAGCCCGTGAACAGCGTCGTGTCATCCGCGAACTTCAGCGTGCAGCCAGGGGCAATCGTCAGCACAGCCGGGTTGTTCACGTCCTGTTCCGTGCCATAGAGCGACACGCTACCGGTCACCCGATAGACCATGCCATCCTTCGGCCATGTCTGAGAGCTGCGGACCTCGCCGCCGCGAACCTCGATCTCGTCCGCCAGATTGCCTGACCCGGTGTTGCCGGCGAGCTGGCAGTAGCCAACCTTCTCGCAATAGAGCGATACGGGGTAACCCGTCTGCCCACTGATGACATTGTCCTGCAGGCTCGGGGCCGCTCCGTTGTCGGCGTAGATGCCAAAGCCGATTCCGTTGCGAACCGTGCACTGGCTGATCGCCGGGGTGCAGGACTCGCATCTGATGCCTGCATTGCGCGAAGACCCTCCCGTGTACTCAACCACGCAGTTCTCGAGAACCGAATCGTCGGAGCCGCCATCTTTGAACAGGAGCCCCTGCCAGGCGCCCGGGGTCTTGTTGACTGCGGTGAAGGTAATCGGCTGAGGCGATGTCCCCTGCGCAACCAGCTTGCCGAAGTACCAAACGTAGTAGCTGTAGCCGAACGTGAAGCTCGTTGCATCGGCGAAACTAAGCGTGCAGCCAGGGGCAATCGTCAGAACAGCCGCGTTGTTCGCGTCCTGTTCCACCCCATAGACAGTCACGCTGCCCGTCAGCCGGTAGTTCATGCCATCCTTCGGCCATGTCTGCGAGTTGCGCACGTCGCCGCCGCGAATCTCGATCTCGTCCGTCAGATTGCCCGAGCCCGTGTTTGACGCCAGCGAACAGAACCCGGCTCTGTCAGGATAGAGCCCGATGGGATAGTTCGCGTTTCCGCTAAACACGTTGTGGTGGACGGTCGGCGCCGACGAATCATCGGCGTGGATACCGTAGCCGCTCCCGTTTCGGATGGTGCAGTTCGTGATGGTCGGGTTGGAACTCTGACAGGTGATGTTGTTTACACCGTTCTCGACCACGCAGCGGTCGAGGATTGTGGCGACATCCGCCGTCCCATCCTGGAACACGATGCCTCCCCATTTGCCCTGGCCCGCCTCCACCGAAGTGAACGTGATCGGCTTGACGCTCGTGCCCTGCGCCACGAGCTTTCCGATATGCCAGCCGTAGTAGCTGTAGCCGGTGCGCAGATAGGCTCCAGCCGCGAACTTGAGCACGCAGCCCGGCTCGATTGTCAGGGTTGTGGGCGTGCCCGATGTGTCCACGTAGCGCACGAGCACATCACCCTGCACGCGGTAGGGCATCGCGTTCAGATGCCAGGTCTGGTCGGCCGTCACGTGGCCGCTGCGCACCTCGATCTCGTCGGCCGGCGCGTTGCCCGATCCGGTATTCCCCACGATCTCGTGAGCATTGTGCGGGTGCACCCCGATCGGGTACGACCCGTTGTTCTGGAACACGCAGGCGTTGATTGTGGGAA
>MTKZ01082599.1_pt1 | contig 19569 bp, 13 predicted proteins | sample 1042781 | NCBI WGS metagenome assembly MTKZ01 (sample SAMN06212207, study PRJNA360539) | anaerobic digester metagenome | biome: Wastewater treatment plant; material: sludge; isolation source: anaerobic digester fed with sludge from wastewater treatment plant | place: Denmark: WWTP Viborg ... | reverse complement strand
TGTGTCTGTGGGCGGCGGTCGTGACCAGTTTGCGTAACCGGCCACACGTGGAAATGCACCGGCGCACTATCCCGGATGAAACGGTTTACAAGGCCTTTACCGTACTCTGCCTTTCGCTGGGAGTGGTCATTGTGTTCACCCTGGTGTTATTGGTTACGGAGACAAAACCCTTTATGGACGTGCTGTTTGAAACCGTCAGTGCCTTTGGTACGGTGGGCCTATCCACAGGGCTAACCTCGGAACTTTCCAGTGCAGGGCGGATAGTGATTATGATTCTGATGTTTATTGGCCGCTTGGGGCCGCTGACGGTAACCTATGCCATGTTGCCGACCCATGCCAGGGTTAACTATAAATACGCGGAAGAGCGTATCATGATTGGGTAAGGGAGGTTTGCAATGAAACAGTTTGCGGTTATCGGCCTGGGCAACTTCGGTTGGGCCCTGGCCCGGGAACTGATGGAGCAGGGCGCGCAGGTGGTGGCCATCGACCGGGATGCCCAGCGTATTGAGGCGATCAAGGACCAGGTAACCTATGCGGTTACCCTCGAGGCGGGCGACGAGGCGGCGCTCAAGGCGGCCTATGTGCATGAAGTCGATGCCGCTATCGTCTGTATCGGCGATAATATGGAGGCCAATCTGCTGGTCACCGTGCTGCTGAAAAGGCTCGGGGTGAAGAAAATCTGGGCCCGGGCCATCAGTCCCCTGCAGCAGGAGATTCTGAAAGCCCTTGAGATCGATTCCATTATCAATCTTGAACATGACATGGGGTGTATGGTTGCCCGGAGTCTGGTATTGGAAAATGTGGTGAAGCATGTTTTTTTAAGCCCGGGATACAGCGTGGCTGAAATTAAAGTACCGGAGGCCATGATCGGCAAGACCTTGCGCCAGAGTGGCCTGCGAAAAGACTACAATCTGAATGTGGTCGGTATAAAAAGGAAGGTGCCGCAGATTACCAAGGATGGGGAACGCACCTTTGAAGAAATCACGGAAAATGTGCCCGCTCCCGATGCGAAGTTAGAGGAGGAGAATATCCTGGTATTGGTGGGGAAGGACCCGGATATCATGAAGTTCACGAAAACATGAAAAAGAACATGAAACTTAAACCGCTGATCCTGCTGGCAGGCGGCGTGATGGGGGTGTTGCTGGTTGGCATCGCCGTTGAATTCCTCTTGCCCAATCGGCCACTTCTCTTTAGCGTTATTTTTGAAGGACTGCTCTTGGCGGGGATGCTGTTTATGCTGTTTTTGATGTTTCGGGTGCTTCGTTTCTATAACCGGGTGTATACCCTGCTGCGGCGTCTGCTAAGTGGTGATTATGAGGTGGGATTGCCAACCCCGATGCACTGGAAAGATGAATTTACGGCATTAGAGGACCTGTTAAACCAGGTGACGGATACGCTGCGACAGTATGATGTATTACGGATCAATAGAATTCGCCAGCTGCGTATGACGCTGGACCTGGTGCTCCAGTACGCCGATGAACCCATGGGGTTGTTTGAGGTGGAAAAAGGCGCCGTGAATTTTAATCCGGCCATGATGAGCCTGTTGAACACGGACAGAAATACCGTAAAACTCGAAACGCTTAGAAACCTAAAAGCGAACCAGGCCTTTGTAGACCTGTTGGTGAAGACCATTGAAACAGAAAAATCATCTCAGCAAGGTACCGTAAGCCTGCAACTTCCAGGCCAGGAGATAGCCGTATCAACCAACATTTACACCGTGCCCTACAAGGGAAAGGACGAAACGGTTTCACTGGCCATTGTGTATGGCAACGCGGAATCCAAGCAAAATACAAAAAATGGTCTGAAGACAGAGGCATTAGTATAGAATACAGGTGACTATTGAGAAGCATCACGCTTTCTCGTCTATATCCTCTGATGTTGTCCGTTGTGAGATAGATTAAGGATACCTGCCGGTCTGAAAGCCACGGTTGGCTGAAAAAACAGGAGATGGCATATGACGAATACCACAAACGCGTTTTTGGAGCGATTATGCCAGAAGGCAATCAACAGCAATCTAGTGAACAACGATCTTTACGTTAAATACGAGGTGAAGCGGGGGCTGCGCGATCTCTCGGGACGGGGCGTGCTGGCAGGACTTACCAATATCGGTGAAGTGCAGGCCTACAGCCTTGAAGGCGACAAATCGGTTCCGGGACCGGGGCGACTTATCTACCGGGGGATTGATATTAAGGACATGGTGGAAGGCTTTCTGGGCGAAGGCCGGAACGGCTTTGAAGAGACCTGTTATCTGTTAATGTTCGGCGATCTGCCGAATCGACACGAACTCGATGCGTTTAGAAATCTTCTGATTTCCTGCCGTACCCTGTCGGATGATTTTATTCATGATTCTATCCTCAAGTTGTCCAGTCGCGATATCATGAATGCCATGGCGCAATCCGTGCTTGCGCTTTATGTCATGGACGAACAGTCCGATGATATTTCCATCCTTAACGTCTTACGGCAAAGTATTTATTTAATTGCCGTGTTCCCCTTGTTGGCGGCGTATAGTTACCGGGCCTATGCCTATCGCTATATGAGAAAAAGCCTGGTGATTCACAGCCCGAACCCGGAATTGGATACGGCCGCGAACTTCCTGCATATGTTACGTCGCAACAGAAAATATACGCCGCTGGAAGAGCAATTGCTGGATTTGGTGTTGGTGTTGCACGCCGAGCACGGAGGCGGCAATAACTCCACCTTTACCACCCATGTGGTCACCTCGAGCGGGACCGATACCTACGCGGTGATTGCGGCCGCCCTGGGTTCGCTGAAAGGGCCGCGACACGGGGGCGCCAACGCCAAAGTGGTCCAGATGTTCGATGATATGAAACAGCAGCTGACCAATTGGGAGGATGAAGGCCAAATCGCGGATTACCTGCGCAAACTACTTAACAAAGAGGCCTTCGATCGCTCAGGCTTAATCTACGGCATTGGACATGCCGTATATTCCGTCTCTGATCCCCGGGCATTGATATTACGGGATCAGATGGAAAAACTGGCGGGGGAAAAGGGGCTGGAAGAGGAAATGCGGCTCTATCTGACGGTAGAACGGCTTGCCCCGGTAATTATCAGCAGTTCCAAAAAGATGTACAAAGGGGTGAGCGCCAATGTCGATTTTTATTCGGGATTTCTGTATCGCCTGCTGGGCATTCCCATGGAATTATTTACGCCCCTGTTTGCCATGTCCCGGATAGTAGGCTGGTGTGCGCACCGCATCGAAGAACTGGCCAACGGCGGCAAAATTATTCGCCCTGCTTATAAGAGCGTCGCCAAAGAAAACACCTATGTTTTGATGGCAGACAGGCCAGACGCCCCTTGATGGTTGTCGGGGAAAGTCAGAAAACAAGTCGCGGCATGTTATGATTTTAAGAACTTCGGGTACGGGCAAAAGCAAGGCCGGGTCATGATCAGGAACGGCGTTTTATAACGTTGGTTCAACCCTGGTTCCCTAATTCCTATTTGGGAACCACGAGAGTGGGGGACGTGTGGCGGGACGTGTGTGGGGGGGCTCTCAGGATTCATATTCTATCGGAAGGATATCTGCCCATAATTTCCCGGAGAGGTGTACCGGGTGTGACCATAATGGGCGTGCATGGTGAATCAGGTTTGGGTTTCCCGCTAAATCGCCGGTATAATGACCACAAGTAACCCTTAATACTTGGAGATTTTGAATGCAGCCCGTAATGGCACGTCGGATACTCAAATGGCAGGAAAATCAACCGTCGCCGCCATGGGAACTCATGGTGTGTCCGACGCATCGGTGCAATCTGCGATGTGGTATTTGCGCGCGAAGCTGGGAAGGCCCCACTGCGGAACCCTTGCTGGATGAACTGCCGGAAGAACGATGGCTGTACCTTGTGGAGGAGGCGGCGGCAATGGATGTACGCTATCTGAATATCGGGGGCGGGGGGGAGCCCACGTTACGCCGTGAACTGGTGTCGCGGATGTGCGCTAAGGCGAAGGCCTCCGGTATGGAGGTCCACCTGCAGACCAACGGCACAACGCTAACGAAGGATGACCTGGACCGCCTCATCGCTCTTCGCCTGGACTATATCACGGTCAGTATTGACGGACCAACGGCGGAAATCAATGATGCCATTCGTTTTAAAAATGCGTTTGCCGGAACCGTCAAACGCATCGAGTGGCTGAATACCTTGAAAAAACGGCACCGGTCGCCAGTTCCGCATCTGCAGGTCAATATGGTCGTGACGGCCTTAAATTATACCGTTCTGGATGCTATGGTCGAATTTTGTGTTGGCCATGGCGTGGAATATCTGTCCGCTAAAACACTGCTGGAATACAGCCCTGATATGAAGGCGTATATTTTATCCGCCGACCAACAGTCCGCCCTGCCCGGGAAGGTTGAAAAAGCGCTCGTGAAAGCTCTTGCCGTTGGGCTTTCGAATAATCTCGACAGTCTGTTGTCTGCGCCAGGGGAAAGGAAAGGTATGGGGGCGTCTGAGGCGGGGACTGTTATGGATGAAATGCCTGTACCATTTACCCAAGTACGATGCCTGGAACCGTGGCGGGGTATGGTTGTATCTGCCTCGGGACACGTGGCGCCCTGTTGTTTTTTTTGGGATGGGGAAGCGGACAGCATTTGTGATAAAAGCCTTAAAGAGGTGTGGTTTGGTCCTTATTTGACATTCTTTCGCCGGCAACTGCAACGCGGTGAACTGCCCGAACCCTGCAAAACCTGCGGCTTTCCAGACAGCCGCGAACACCGCCAACTGGCCCAGTGCCTTGAGGACGCAGGCGACATGGGGTGTCCCGCTGAAACGGGTTTATTGGGGAAAGGCTGGAACAGCCTGCGGCGCCATGGCATACTCACAAGTTTGCGGCGGTTTCGGGAATGGCGGGCGATACGGCGCGCCCTCAGAAATGAGTCCCAATGACCCATTTCCATGCTAGTATCGGCGCGGATGAAAGTTTCTGTTATGANNCGGGAAGAAATAAAGTTAATTGCCAACCGCCTGATTCACTGGAGGCCGCAGCAATCTCGAGGCCCATGGTGCCTGCTTGCCATTCCGACCTTCCGCTGCAATGTTGAGTGCGGGGTGTGTTTCCGGAATTGGTACCCCATTCCGCCCTTTCTTTTTGACGAATTAACGGACGACCGATGGTTGCGCCTGGTGGATGAAGCCAAGGATATGGGCGTGCGTTTTTTTGTCATTGGCGGGGGTGGAGAACCCATGTTGCGTGGTAAACTGGTGACGGCAATGTGTGTAAAGACAAAGCGACTTGGAATGGAGGGGCGTCTGCAGACGAACGGTACCCGTATGCCCCCGGAAACCATGGAAGCCCTGATTACGTCGGGGTGGGACTGCCTCAGCATCAGTCTGGACGGTCCGGATGAATCTGTAAACGACGCCGTTCGTTTCCAGGGCTCTTTTAGAAAAGTTGAAGCCACCCTGCGGGAACTTAAGGAGATGAAGGCAAAATTTCAAAGCGTTTATCCCTCTGTTTGCATCAACATGACATTCACTTCCCAGAATTATAACCGTCTGGAGGACATGGTTGAATTCTGTGCCGATTCAGGGGTGGCGCTGCTTTCCGTTAACACGCTTATTGNNAATGCGGTTACAAAGGCCGATGCCCTGGGATTGACGCATAATCTCAATAACCTGCTTTTTCTTCCGGAAGCCTCGAAGAACAGCATGTTGCCTAAGAACCCCGGATCTTCTGAATTTTCCTTGACGCTTGCCGGGGCGCACTGCCTGGAGCCTTGGACTGGCGTGTCCATTGTTTCCAGCGGCCAAATCAGCCCGTGTTGCTTTTTTTGGGATGAACACGCGGAAAGCATTCAGGACATGACCCTGGCGGAGGCGTGGAACGGCCCTTATATGACTGCGTTTAGGAAACACATGCTGGAAGGCAATTTTCGCGGAGAATGCGTGACCTGTTCGTTTCCCCATAGCAAAGACTATCAACTGCTTAAGGAGACGTTGAAAGATACGGCCCACGTTGCCGCGCGGATTGGATTGCGCGGGTTGGCGCATAAGTTTTCCAGCAACCTCAGGAAGCATGGCGTGTATGGAAGTTATCAACGCTTCAAGGAATGGCGGGCTATCCGGCGTGCGCTGCACAACGAATCCAAATGACCCGTCGGCCGGTTATCACTATTATGGGCAACATACTCTTTACCTTTAGAACGAGAAAAGAATAGATGACGGTAGTACCCCTGATTTCCAATCGTCTTTTACAGTGGCAGCAACAGCGGCCGGAGGGGCCTTGGCGCCTGCTGGCGCTTCCCACGTATCGCTGCAATGTCAAGTGCGGGATATGTGTACGGAATTGGTATCCCATGCCGGACTTTTTGTTTGATGAATTGCCGGATGAACGCTGGCTGAGCCTGGTGGATGAAGCGGGGGCGTTGGGCGTGCGGTCCTTCGTTATCGGTGGCGGCGGAGAACCGATGTTGCGCGGGAAACTGGTGACCGAGATGTGCGTAAAGGTGAAGGCGTGGGGGATGGAGGGGCGGCTCCAGACCAACGGCACGCGTATGCCACCGGAAACCATCGAAGCGCTTATCAAGGCGGGTTGGGATTGTCTCAGTATCAGCCTGGATGGTCCGGATGTGGCGGTAAACGATGCCATTCGTTTCGAAGGCGCTTATAATAAAGTTGTTGCCACACTCCATGCCTTGCGGGCTATGAAGGCCAAATACAAAAGCAGTCTGCCCACCGTTTCCATACATATGACGATTACGGCCCAGAACTATAATCGGCTTGAGGACATGGTCGCCTTTTGCCTTGATACCGGTGTGGATATGCTGGCAGCCAGTCCGCTTATCGAAAATGGGATGGCGGATACGGGATACCCGTTGAATTTGGAGCACCGCGCTGCCTTGCCTTCTAATATAAAGGGCGCGATTAAAAAGGCGGATGCTGCTGGACTGCCGCATACACTTCATAACCTGCTGATGCTTGTGGAAAAGGCGGAAAGTGATACCGTCACCGGGAAACCGGCGTGTCCGGAACTCGTGAATATGCTTGCCGGGGCGCACTGCCTGGAACCCTGGACTGGCGTGTCCATTGTTTCCAGCGGCCACATCAGCCCGTGTTGTTTTTTTTGGGATGAACAGGCGGAGAGCATTCGGGACATGACCCTGGCCGAGGCCTGGAACGGACCTTATATGACCGGGTTCAGGGAACGCATGCTGCTGGGAAAGTTGCGCGGGGAGTGCATTCATTGCAAATTTCCGCACAGCGAAGAGCATGTCGGACTCAAGGAAGCGCTACAAAAGACTTTCAACACGGGCGGGGGCACCGGAGTACTGCGGCGTATTTTCAACAGTCTCAGGAACCATGGTATTCGTGGCAGTTTTAAGCGTTTTAAAGAGTGGCGTGTTATCAAGCGTGCCGCCCGGGAAGAGCACAATAAACGGCCCTGAGACAGCACAGGCTAAATTACACACTGAATATTTACCTGAAAACTTGATATGACTATAATAAAGGTAGAAGCGGCTTCCAGCCGCTTTCCTGCAGTTATGACTGCACTGTAAGCGGTACTGGAGAACGTATGACCGACCTGCCCGGCAGCAAAAAGAATTACGACGGGGAAGAACCCCATACACACATGGACGGGGCTACAGGTTTACCGTCAGCGCCGCTGGACTTGCTCCCGCGACGGGGATTGATTCTGGCCCATAACTGCCGGCAGCAATACTTTCGGGAACGGGACTATCACCGCTGGGCTGCCTATTGCGGCCGGGTGTGCCAGTGCCCCAAGATGGATCTGCTGGCATGGGGGTGTATTCCGCAGGGGCTGCTGTCCACCATCGCGTATGTGCGGGAGTTTGACGGTGCGGTATCGCTGCGTACGGACGGAACCGCCCCGCCGGACGGCCTCGAAACGGCGGTTCAAGAGGGGCTCGGCGATGTTTTCCTCTGTCCGCCGGATGTGACGCCCCCCCCCTTCCAGCAATGGCTGGAGGCATGTTCCCATCTGAAGGTGCCGATACGGCTGCAACTACAAGTGCCTCGAATGGATCCCGTGCGTGCGGAAGGCCTGATTATGACCTTGTCGGATGCAGGAGTACGCATGGTAACGGTGGTGCTGGGGGATCCGTTTCAGCCCGACCTGGCCTGTAAGACACCAGATGAGGGACAACATGTTATCGAATTTTGCAACCTCGCTGCGGCACATCTTCCTCAAGCAGGCGTGGAACTTCACCTGGTTGGACTGCCGCCCTGCTTGCTGAACCCTGCCGCAGCACCCTATGCCGTGACCGCTCAAGGATACCGGTACAACCATCACAGTTACGACCGGCAGGCGTATTTGTTTGCCCAGCACCTCTTCTCCGTACCTCCCATGGCCGGGAGAAGCATGCTGCTGCTTGCGTTGAAACGTCATACCGTTTCCCTTAATGTGACGGACCGCTGGCTGACGGAGAAATTGTATATTCACAGTACGCCGCTGCATAACGCGTATATGTATGCTGCAAAGCGCTGGCGCTCATGGCGCGGCACGGGTCTGGCGCGTGTATTACATGACCGTAAAGGAAGCGTACTTCAATCTCCCAACCGTGCTATTCCCGGACACGCGGAGCAGGAGCGCGCCGTAGGTCTGTTGCGGTTGGAAGGGCGTGTTCTGCCGGATGGGCCCGGGGCGGCGGTACCGGGGGAAGTTCTGCGGCCAAGGTATTATGACCGCTTTGATGAAGAGAGACTCTGTCAGGCCGAATTATGGCGCGCGTTGGCCCATGAAGCACGTGAACTGGAGCGGACCGTGGCGCCTTCCACTATCTGTGATGAAAAAGAATGGGCGACCTATGAGGCGTTTGTTATCCCCGAGTATGGCGCGACCGCCTGGTTGACTTCCCTGTCCGGAAAAAAAGTATCCACCCAAATTGATATGTTGAACCTGCCATTTATGGTATCGGTAACCATAGGCGGCGGTATCGCGGAGCTCGCGGGATTTCAACTGACTCCGTCCTGCAAAATTCTGTGTCCCATGGTGGAAACCCGTCATACGCTTACCCTGTATGTCCGGGAAGACGGGCGGTATGTTTTATTACGCGACGGTGTGCCTATGGACCCGGTGCCCATCCCCGGAGAGTATCCGGCTCCGCGACGTGCGCCGTGCGTGGTGCGCCTGCGTTTCGTCGCGTGGGACATCGAAGAACGTGTTTCGTTTTCCCCCCTGCGCTTGTGGAAGCAGCCGGCATCTGAACCCGTACCCGAGGCGAAACCGGCGTATTCCGTGGTCATATTCTGCACGCTATTTGCACGAAGGCTTTCCGCCGTGCTGCAATCGCTGACGCATCAGACGGACTTCGACCTGTCAAAACTGGAAGTGGTCGTGGGATATGTTCCGGGTTTGGATTCCACTGAAGACGTGCTGGAATCCCTGCGATTGACCCATCCGCATGTCCGGGTCGTACACGCTACGTTCCCGTATCAAAATGTACGCTCGAAGGGTTATGTGCTCAACCAATGCATGGAAATGACGTCTGGAGCGCATATCTTGCTTCTCGATGCCGATACACTCCTTCCTCCGACGCTCTTCGCCGCGCATTTCTATGAGTGCCCTGGGCATCCTTTTGTTTTTCCAAAAGGCCGTGCCATGATTGGTCCGGAAATGACCGCAAGGATCCTGCAAGGCGAACTGCGGCCGTGGGAAGACTGGAACGGCCTGATGGCGTTAGCCGAAGAGATTCGTGAAAATGAGGCGCTGGGCGTTCCTATTGGCTATTTCCAATGTTTTAGGCGGGAGTGCCTGGAAACCCTGCGTTACCCGGAGTACGAACACTTCCAAAGCGCGGACTATGAATTTGCCCTGGGGCTTCGGGCCTGTTTCGGAACCGAATACCGGCTGCCCTTTCACGTGGCGCACTTGGACCACGCCGGAAGCCAATGGCTGGGCGCGGAACGTCATTTTTAACAACCCCCGCAATGGTAGAAGGAAATTAAAGGCATGCGGCTGGCATTTATAGACTTGGTATTTTCCTGGCCGCCCCTGGGCGGCGCCCCGCTGGATTTGTATTATACCGCGTCCGGATTAAAGGATCTGGGCCATGAAGTGCGCCTCTTTTATGCGTCCCAAACCGAGAACTGGCTGCTTGACCCTGTGCAGGAGGAGCGCCTGCCCTTCGAGGCTCAGGCCGTGCCGTTATCGCGTGCGGAAACCACGCCGGAGGGCATGGGCGCACGGTTTCGGGAGGCCGTGGACGCCTGGCGCCCCGATGTGGTGTTCCAATGTTTCGGTTTCTTCATGAAACCCTATGTATCGCTGGCGCTATCGCATTACCCCCAGGTGGCACGATACTATGCCTATGAACCCTTCTGTCCCCGCGATTACCGGCTCTATTGGAAAAAGAAAGCCTGTCCCAAGAATTACCTGCGAACGCCGAATGTGTGCCGCCGCTGTGCCCTGCGGGATATCGGGCCTGCGTTTAAAACCGGGGTGGTCGCCGGGTACCCGTTGGAGTATCAACAAGCCCGGGCATGGTCAAAGGAGTATTATCGGGACCTGACGGAAAGCATCCGCTCCTATAAAGCCATCATTGTTTACAATCATTTTACCAGGGGACTGCTTCAGGGATTGAATGACCATGTCCATGTCATCGGTGGCGGGGTACATCTTGAAGATTTTGTATATACCCCGGTGAAGCAGAAAGAACCGGGAGAAAAGATGATTATCCTCATGTCCGGGCGCGCGGACGATCCCACCAAGGGATTGGATGTGTTATGGGAAGCGGGAAAACTACTCTGGCGGGAACGCCAGGATTTCGAGATACAGGCCACCTTGAACACCGATGTCTCCAAATATCCCTTTTTCAAGTCGCTGGGGTGGAATGATGTGGAAAAAAGCAGGCAGTTTTACCGCGAGTCCGATATTTGTGTGATCCCCTCCAAATGGGAGGAACCCTTTGGCCTTGTGGCTACGGAAGCCATGGCCTGCGGCCGTCCGTGCGTGGTCTCGGACGTAGGCGGACTGCAGGAGATTGTGGTTCCCGGCGAAACCGGCTATATCTACCGGCGCAATCGGCCGAAGGAACTGGCGAAGCATCTGCGAACCTTGATGGATGATCCGGCGCTGCGGCGGCGCATGGGCGATGCCGGGCGCAAACGCGTGGAAGAGGTATACGATTGGAAGCAGGTGATACAACGGCATTACCCGTCCCTGCTGGAGGAGGTTGTCCGATGACCGCACCTTTCAAGATCGGCATCCTGTTCAATGCCACGGAAAAATCCGCTTCCCTGATTAAAGGACTGCGCAGGCGTTATCCGGACGCCTATGTCGTGGCCGTTGTGCCGGAGCGTGCCGCCCCGCCGCCTGAAGATATGCAAGGCGCTGATGAAGTTTTGCGCCTGGAATTATCACCCCTTCGCCTGCTTCTAAAAGGCACCTTGTCTCCCGTGGTGGAACCTTTGCGCGTGCAGGGATTTGACCTCTTTATTTTGCGCTTCGGTACGTTGAAACTGCGTCTCCTGGCGGCGTTGATAGGGCCCGCTCGCTGCGAACTTTGGCTAATAGGAGGGATTATAGCGCCTGTGGAAGCGGGTGGCATGGTCCCTGCCGCGAAAGAGTACTTTCTGCGCTGGTGGCAGGGACGCAAAACCGTACTTAGTGCCTGGTGCAGCGCCCATTTTCAGCGGGTACGTCCCTATTCACAACGTAAGTAACCAAAAACGGTGTTGTAGGCCGGGTGGAGCGGAACGCGGGGAGAGATCTGTAAAATATGCACACTCTGAACATGGAACACAGTGTAGGACCTTGAAGTGGCAGAGCGTAACCCGCCTTTCTTTTTAATTGCTGTGTATAAGGCGGGTTTCGCTTTGGTTGTTTTAAAGTTGAAGTGATCTCTGAAGGGTTGCCGTCCGTTTTCGTTTCCGGGTTCTATTATCAAGGATCGCTCCACCCGGCCTACAAAGATATATATCGCTTGTATAATTGCGCTTTTATCACGACTCGAAGAACGCCTGGTCAAAATCCTTCCAGACCGGGTCATACCCGGCCCGGGCAATCATTTTTACCACTTCGGCGGGACTGCGCGTGTCCTCAATTTCAAACTGGGCCAGATGGTGGTCTTCCGGCCGCGCATAACCGCCGGGGCGGGTGCTCGAACCCGCGCTCATGGAGGTAACACCCAGGGGAACCAGCCGATCGCGCAGGTCGGCTGGTTCCCGTGTGGAAAGATTAAACCCCGCCTCGGGAAACACCAGCCGAAAGGCCACCATCATCTGGGCGAGCTCCGCGTCCGGCATGGGGGCGGGAACGGCGAAGCCGCCGGGTACATGGCGCAGGCGAGGAAATGAAATAGATACGGCACTTTGCCAGCAGTGTTTCTGCAAGTAGTGCACGTGCAGGGCCAGCCACACAGCATCAATCCGCCAGTCAAACAATCCCAGTAAAATGCCCGTGCTCAATCGCCGTGCGCCCGCCTTGCCCGCCCGTTCCAAGGTGTCCAGGCGATAGAGATAATCCTTCTTTTTACCCGCGCGGTGCATGGAAGCGTAAGTTGCCTGATCATACGTTTCCATGTACAAGGTAACGCCGTCCAGGCCGTTGCGGCACAACAGCGCGTAATCGTCCGCTTCCATAGAATAGACTTCCACGGCCACGGACGAAAACCAGTGCCGCGAAATCGCACAGGCCTTGGCGATATACTGCGGGGTGGCCACCGCCGGCGCATCGCCGGTCAGCAGCAGCACGCTCTGATAGCCCATCCGGGCCAGGGCTTCACATTCCGCCGCGATGGCGTCTTCGGACAAGGTTACCCGGGGCTGGGTGGTGTCGGCGCAGGCCGAAAACCCGCAATAGACACAATTGGCCGCGCATACGTTGGACAGGTAAATGGGCGCGTACAGGCTGATAGTGNNAGCTGATAGTGCGGCCGAACTGGCGGAGTGTGATTCTATGGGCTTCCCTGGCCATGGCTTCCAGGAATGGAACGGCTTGAGGTGAAAGCAGGGCGATAAGGTCCTGTATCGTACGATAGTCCCGGGAAAGGGCCGAATTCACCTGTTCCGGCGTCACGGCGCCATACAGGTCTTCCAGGCGTGTTCGGGGCCAATTATGCAGGATATCAAGCATGGACATGAGTACGCTATACTGGGTAGCAGGCAACAGCATCGGCCATGGGCAATCCCTTGAAGGTTTCAGACGCTCTGTTGCTGCCTTTGTTTGGTAGCCACACCCGGAAAATAGAAGCAGGATTTCGGTGGCGCGCTCTTTTTGGAGCGATCGTTTCCGTGATGCGGACAGGGGTTGACTTCAATGATACCAGATCAGGCCCGCACACGGAAAACAAACCCCGTTTTTTCCCTCGCAGACGCGGTTATCTCAGCGCTGCTTTCGGGATATATAAGGAAATCACCTGTCTTGAAAGGGGAGTCTATACACGCGCACCGGGTTACAGGACTCTTTTATGGAATCGTTCTGGTAAAATGGTCTTGATTGAGTCACCCTTTTTCGAACTGGTATCAGAACCGGGGAGCGATACAGCTATGAACGGTGTTGCGCGTTTTTTCTTTGCGCTTCTGACAATGTGTTTTTTCATTCAGACGGCTCCCGGCGCGGACAGTGAAATAGAGTTGGGAACAGGTACCTTGAAAATCGACATCGGGGGGCGGGCTGTTCTTGAAATGCACGGTACGGGCGTCTTTCAGAGCGCGGTGGAGCCTTTTTGCGCGGTGGAGACAGGGCAGGGGAGGTTGTATCCAGAGGAGGTTATTTTTGAAAAGGGGCTTTTGAACCTCCGCTTTCCCGGAGGCGGTACCTGCAGTTATGCCGTGCGCACAGGTGACGGTTTTGCTGTTTTTGAACTGGCAACCCTTGAATTTGGGGAGCCGATGGAGCGATTGAGGCACTTTTCCCTACCAGTGCCGGGAAATGCGGCCATCCTTGGCACACTGAACGCCGCCAGTGCCGGGCCCTATACCGTGGCCTTGTCCGCGGCGGAACCGAATGTTCATGCCCTGACCCGGACCTTTGGCCGCCGCGAGGGCGACCGTGACGGATGCAGCCACACCATGGCGGTGACAGACAGGGCAAAGACGGGCACCGGCGCCGCCGTGTTTACCGCCACCTGTAATGATACGCCGGGCGGCTGGTCAGTATCCTCGCGGGACCTTCCTTCTTTACTCAATCTTAACGGCCTGAAGGCGATACGGGCCTGGGTGCACGGAGACGGAAAAGGCGAGTTGCTCAAGATTCAATTGACCGACGGGAGGGAGGGCGCGCGGGATACCTATATCCCCATCACCTTCGAAGGATGGCGCCAAATCACCGTGAGTGACGCTCCCTATGACACGCTCCTCCAGGAGCAGGTCTCCGGACTGAACCTCTACTACAATGGTCTGCCCGCAGGGGAAACCGTTATCTGCCGGGTGGACCACATAGAAGCGGTCCTGGAACGGGAAGGCGGGGAAGTGACCATTCTGCTCGAGGATTTTGAACCCGCTTCTTCCTGGTGGTCCGCCCCGGTAACAACGCTGCAACTGGAAACGCTCGCCGGAAAAGGAGTGAAGCCCGCCCGGTTCGGCCTGCTGGCCGCTCCCCGTGAACGGTTTATGGAGGTCATGGAACGCTTCGAGGAGGCCGCCGGCTTGCCCTGCCCCAGGCCCGGCGGCGTATGGAATAAGCGTTCCCCTTGGATTAAGCGTTCCTACTTATTTATCACGAGATTCAACGAATCCCAGTTGGAACCGGTGATTGCAATGGCGCGTCGCGGCGGATTCGACATGATTCTCATGGGACAGGAGTCCTGGGCCAAGGCGACCGGTCACTATGACATCAACCTGAACCATTTCCCCGGGGGTCTGGAGGCGCTGGCCCGAACCTTTCGAAGATTTAGAGAAGCGGGATTCCACGCCGGACTGCATTTCCTGGGACCGTCCATTTATCCGCCCGACCCGTACCTGGCGCCTGTGCCCGACCTGAGGCTGGTCCGCGACGCCGAGGTGCCTCTCGCGACCGATGTAGATGACAACACAGGCGTCCTGCTCACGGAGGCCCCGCCTCAGGCGTTTCCCGTCGAGGATGGCGGGTATACAGGGGAAGGAACCGTGGTGCAGGTGGACGATGAACTGATTTCTTATGGAGAACGGTCCGTGCAGGAACCGTTCGGCCTGTTCGGCTGCAAACGGGGCCTGCTGGGCACCATGGCCGCGTCCCATGTCTAGGGGCGGCCCGTACGCCACCTGAAACGTTCCTACGGGTATTTTCTCTTCGACATGGATACCTCGCTCCTGGACGAGGTCTCCTCCAATTTCGCCCGGGTCGCCAATGCCTGCGATATCGACATGATCTATTTCGACGGGTCCGAACGCCTGCAGGGCGACCACTGGTATTATAACGCCAAATTGCACAAGGCTTTTTTTGACAAACTTGCACGGAAGGACATTCTTATCCAGGCGAGCAGCTTCAGTCATTATTCCTGGCATATCCTTGCGCGGAGCGCTTCGGCCGACGGGCACGGCGACCTCAAAGGCTATCTCGACGAACGTTCCCCCGCGTTTGATTCCTTCAAACAAAACGGCATGCCCCTGGATATCGGCTGGTATTATGGCTATGACACGAGTTGCACGCCCGATATGTACGAGTACATCCTGGGAGCGACCATCGGGTATGATTCGTCCATGTCGTTCCAGGTATCGCTGGAGGCCGCTTCGCGGCATCCTTTTACCGGAGAAATCCTGGACCTGATCGCGCGCTACGAAGGACTGCGGCTTTCGGGACGTGTCCCGGAAGCCATGCGGGCCCGACTCCGGGTAGACCCTGTGCTGGCGGGACAGAAAACACCGGAGGAACGCGCCGGGCTCGCGGGTGCCCGCCGGGAGTACCGTCTCCTCGGAGAGAATGGAAAGGAAACGTTTCAGCGGGTGGTGTATGAACCCTGGAACGAAATCATCACGCCCGAAGATCAAACCTGGCCGGTCCAGGTAATATCCGGCCCCGCCCGGACGGGGTTTCAAGTCCACGTGCAGTCCGGTCCCTGGCGGGAGGCCGGTCCGTCCTACCACGCACCTGAAGCGATTACCTTGGAATCTTTTGACGACCTGGCTCCCTACGCGAAAAACCCGCCCGGCGGGCCTGGAATCCCGGACCTCCCGAACGGCACGTTCGGCGCCACGCTGGAAAGCGTGACGCATCACATTCGCCTGGGCGAAGCGAACGCCCGGGAGGGGGGATGCTGCGCCGTATATACCGCTGAAAGCGCCCGCGACGACGCCGTCGGCTGGTCCGTATTCGGCAAGACCTTCAGCCCTCCTCTGGATTTATCAGGACATCGGGCCATCGGGTTCTGGCTGCGTGGCGACGGGAAAGGCGGCCAGTTCAAACTCCAACTGCTGGACGGCGCCGGGGCCGCCGACTTCTATATCGCCAATGATTACGAGGGCTGGCGGTACCACCAACTGATCCGGCCCCAGCCCGACCCGATTGATTACGGACAAGTACGTACCTTGAATTTCTACTACAACGGCCTTCCCGGCGACACTATTGTCACCTGCGCCATTGACGGCGTCAAAGCGTTGCCCGCCGCCGATATTCAGGCCATAACGGACCCCTGGTTTGAAGTTGAAGGCAAGCGCCTGGACTGGAAGGGGACATTGACCGCAGGCCAATACCTGTTCCTCTGGCCGGGAGAACCGGCCCGGTGTTTCGGCCCCGGTTTCATAGAGCCCGTACCGGGTACGGCAACCATGCCCGCTGTTTCCCTTGCCGAGGGAACGCATACGGCCCGCTTCGGATGCGCGAATACGCCCGTTGCGCCCGTTCGCGTCCGCGCCACGCTGCAACCCCGGGAATCCTATCCAATGCCTTCTTTGCCGACTCCCTAGGGTGTCGGATTACGACTTTTAAGGAAAGAATATTTAGCACGATGTAATGCATACCGTGCTGTAACAAGATGAAAGAAATACTTTCGCAAAAAAAGGAGACAATCATGATGATGAAACGATTGAGTATGCTTTGCGTTGTGGGGGCCCTCTCTTTTACTGTTCTCTGCCAGGGGGAAGCTGTTCCGGGAGTGGAAGCGGCAACAGGCAAGGTTGAAGCGGCGCCGCGAGGATTTACCGGTCCGGATGTTCCTGTGCTGGCGCCGTTACTGGGGGATTATGTCAATGTGGGGGTGCGCACGGCGGAGAACCGGACGGATATAAGCCGGCTCCTGGTGGTGCTCAAGGAAATGGGGGTGAAGGATTATATGCACCTCGTGTGGCAGGAGAAGCATTACCCGGGTGCGTGGCAGGATTTTCAACGGATGGTTCCTGAATTCCAGAAGGCAGGCATCAACTTATGGCTTTACTTGACACCGCCGTCAGAGGGGGTGCCGGAGCCTTATGGCGATGATTACACCCGGTGGGCCGTTGAATGCGCTGCTTTGGCAAAACAGTATCCTGTCGTGAAAGGCATTTGCATAGACGACTTTAACGGCAACGTCAACAAATTTACGCCCGAGTATTGCCAGGCGATGATGGGGGATGCCCACAAGATCGCGCCGCACCTGGCGCTGCTGGTGGTCTGCTATTACGGGTACCAGGAAACCATTGCACCCCATGTGAAGGCGGGGGCGTTCGACGGGGTTATCCTGCCTTATTTTTACCCGCACAAGAATCTGTCGGACACTTCGTTCCTGATGCCCCAGATTGAAACGTATCGCAGTTGGCTGGACGAACACACGGCGGCAGGCGGTCTGGCTGGGAAAATGCCCCTGGTGCTCATGGTCTATGGCACCAAACATTCCGCGTCGCCCGATGAACCCACTCCGGCCTATATCGGGAAATGCCTGGAGATAGGATTGGAAGCTACCGATAAAGGAATCGTATCGGGGGTGGTGACCTATTGTCTGCCCAAAGACAAGCCTGACTTTGTGAAAAGCGTGGGGGAGGTCTATAAGGCTTGGAAGTAGGATAAACGCAAAGGCGAAGAGAGCGCAGAGGNNTATTTAGTAGGAGAAACGCAGAGGCCGCAGAGATACGCAGAGGATCGAGGAGAAGAAGATGAACGTTTTTGTGTACCCTATTTGCAAACAATAATTGGTGATTGTAGAAGGAATTTTAACAACCCAATTATTCATGATTATCTCTGCGATCCTCTGCGTATCTCCGCGGCCTCTGCGTTAATATTAAAACGTAATCCAATGGATTAATGGGAGAGAACAAATGCATGAGAATGTAGTATCCGAAAAAATTATCGGGGCAGCGATGGAAGTACATCGGGAATTAGGGCCGGGCTTATTGGAGGGGCTCTATGAAGAGGCCTTATGTGTAGAACTTGAACTGCAGGAAATCCGGTACGAACGCCAGAAGGCGGTTCCCGTACATTACAAAGGACACAGACTGTCCACCCCGTTGCGGCTGGATTTGCTGGTGGAGGATACGGTGATAGTCGATGCGAAAGCAAAAGAAGCCATGACTCCAATTGACCACGCAAAGACGCTTACTTATCTGCGCCTGACGGATAAAAGACTGGGGTTGAACATAAACTTTCATGAACCAACGCTGATTAGGGGGGTAAAACGTATCGTAAACCAGCTGTAATCTCTTTGTCATGGTATTATCCAGGGCAGGGAGAATGGAAAAGCGTTAAGAGAAACGCAGAGGATCGCAGAGAAGAGAAACATTTAGTAGGGGAAACGCAGAGGCCGCAGAGATACGCAGAGGATCGCGGAGAAGAAGATGAACGTTTTTGTGTGCCCTTTTGGCAAACAATAGTTGGTGATTGTAGAAGGAATATTAGCAACCAGTTCATGAATATCTCTGCGGCCTCTGCGTTAAAATAGACACAACAATAACAACAACATCATCATCATCGGATAGGAGGAGTCCCCAAAAATGAGCGTTACACTGTGCTCCATATATGTCTTTTCTTTGCTGGTTGGGGAGGTGTGGGCGGAGACAGCACCTTTAACGCCGGCCCCACAAGGCGAGCCGTGCACGCTGCGTCCTCTGCCGCCGGAAACCGCTCCTCTTGAGGAACGCTTTAAAGCACCGCCGGCCGACAGCCGTATTCTGAAGATAGTGCATAACCTTCCTGACAGTCCAGGCGACCAGGATGCGCTGTTGGACCGGTTAATCCAACAAGGGTTCGGGGGCATGGTTGTTAATGTGTCTTTCCAGGAATACATGGAAAGTGAGGCGAAATGGGAGGCGTATATCCGGGGTGTCAAAGAGGCAAATCGCCGGGGCATGGCCTTATGGTTATATGATGAGTGCGGCTATCCTTCCGGTTCGGCGGGGGGGCTTACGCTCCGGGACCATCCCGAATACGAGGCGCGTGGCTTGAATATTGTGGATGCCCACGTGGCTGGCGGCTCCTTGTCCCTTGACCTGCCCCCGGGCAGTCTTTTCCGCGCCGTGGCGGTACCTGTAAAAGACGGTGTCGCCTCGCCGGAGGGGGCGGAGGATATTACCGCCTCCGTCCAGGGGACAACCCTTGCCTGGAATGCGCCGGAAGGGGACTGGCATGTGTTTCTATTTACGGAAAGCGCGTTATATGAGGGCACTCATGCCGCCCTCAGCCTGGCCCGCAAATTTCCTTATATTAACCTGTTGCCGCCCGAACCGACGGCCCGATTCATCGAAGTTACCCATGATGCCTATGCGCGGCGCCTTGGCG
>MTKZ01005100.1_pt2 | contig 19572 bp, 12 predicted proteins | sample 1042781 | NCBI WGS metagenome assembly MTKZ01 (sample SAMN06212207, study PRJNA360539) | anaerobic digester metagenome | biome: Wastewater treatment plant; material: sludge; isolation source: anaerobic digester fed with sludge from wastewater treatment plant | place: Denmark: WWTP Viborg ... | reverse complement strand
CGGTGTAGACTACGTTTTGGGAATAATCGTAACTTTGCGGCTCGAGGTCGATGGTCGGTCCGTCCGTAATCACGAATTGCGCCGTGAGCGGAAAATCGCCGTTGGGATCCCAATAATCGAAGCTGACCATGTTATCGGCTTCGTTGACAACAAGGTTCTGGCATAGGGGAAGCGCGTTCATGTCGTAATCGTAGACGTTGTTCTGGAAGATCACGAGTGCCGGCGTGCTGTAATCTCCGAAGCCAAATTCGATTTCCATCGTGCTGAGATTGTAGGCCGCGCGCATGCTGACGCTGGTGAAAGTGAGCGCGTTCACCAGGTTGGGCCAGGGGCCGAAGTCCGGGTCGCCGGTGAGGTCGGCCAGATTGCAGGCGAGGTAAAGTTTTCCGCCCTGCACCTGGCTTTGGATGTCGCCGATCCTTTCATAGAAAGGCATCCCGGTGTCGTCCATCGTCACTTTGTAGAGGCCGGGGGAGATCACGCCAGGGATGTTGAAAGTGTAGAGCATCGCGTAGGCGAGGGTGTCCGCCACGGTTTCCGGATTGGCGATCACGGTGGCGTAAACATTGTAGGAAGTAAGGGAATTCATGGTGGGAAAACTGCCCGCGACGTTGGCCAGGGCGGAATAAAGTTTGTTGGGAGTGGCGGCGCACCAGGAATCGGTGAAATCCAAAATGTCGTCGTAAACCGTGATTGAATCGCCAGTGGCGTCGGTTCCGATCAGCCCCATGGCGTTGTAGCCGGGCGGGAAGGCATCGGCGTTTAAAAACGGAGTCTGCATGTAGACCAGCGTTTCGTTCATGTAGGTCAGTTCCGTGCGCAGCCTGTAGCGCAGCACATTGCCCCAATTGTAAGGCACCAAAGCCTGTAGCTGCAAGCCTTCCAGCTGCTCCACAGCGGCGTTTTGCCAGTTGCCGCCGTTGGTGCTGTAAAAGCATTGCGTGCCCAAAAAATTGCCGGTTATGTCGTCCCAACGGACTTTCAGGTTGCCGTCGGCGCAACGCGAGCTGTGCATCATGTTCATATAGGGATTGAGTTCCTGGGCCGCCAGCAGCGAGGCCAAAAGCAAGAACGCGAAAAGGAAGAAGGTATTTTTCATCAGATTCTCCTGTAAAAATGTAGCTCTTTCACATCGCCAGATCAGGGTTCCGGGACGTCCACGGTCGTTCCGGCGGCGTTTTCCGCCTGTTTTTTGAAATAGGACCAGATCGTTTCGTTTGGCTGAGTGTAGTTTTCCGGCGCAGAGGAAAACTCCGGTTTGTTTTGTTTGACCTGGCCTTTGATGTATTGCGGTAGGTCGTCAAATCCGTTTTCCAGCTTGCGTCCGCGGCAGACCATGACCACGTTTCCGGATCGCTCGCCCATCAGCATGAAAGGCAGCCAGGGATAGATCCTGGTGAAAGTGAAAGTGGCCGGAACGCTGGTCAGATCTGGATTTGCCAGGTCGGCCCGGGACGCGAGGTATTGCGTGAATTCGGCAGCCTGGTAATTGTTGTTCTGTGAACTCAGCGGAAAATCCTTGCGCTGCAGGGGATTGGGATAGAAGGGGAAAAGTTCGCTGTGGTAGGAAACCATGTCCCCGAGATTTTCGCTGGGCAGGATCATCGGCAATAGTTGGAAATTGTCCTCGGGGAAGGTGAGATCCTGGTTGACCGGGTCGTTAAAAACTTGCAGGACAGGCACATCGTTTCCCGTATAGGGGTTGCGCCAAGTCTGGAGCAACTGGCCGGTTCGGTGATCCAAAAAGAAAGCGGCTTCGCGTCCCAAGAGATAATAGCCATCATCCATCGCTTGGGCGCGTACAATGAAAAAACCCTCGACGGAAAAGAGTTCGCGGCGTTTTTCACCCGGCACCCAGCCGAAAACGCTGCCCGTCCAGTGAAAAACGGTGTCCGCGCCGTCCAGATCGGCCCGCACGCGGATATAGTCGTTCATGTAAGCTGGCAGTGTCGTTTTGAACTTGAAACTGGCGATCATGCGCTCAAAATCGGGTTTGGCCAGATCATAATAATAGCCCTGCTCGCCGCTGCAGGTGAGGGTGAAGTGTTTGTCGCCGTGGCGGACGCGGACGATCTGCGTCTGCTCGGTAAGGTTGCCGTAGAGGTTCGAAGTGAATTGGATCCGATGTACCACCGCGCCGTTCAGGGTGTCCGCGATGGAGCTGAGCACGCGGATGTTCCTGTAACCGCGGCTTTCCAGGCTTTTTTTCATATCCGCCAGGCTTTTGGCCATGTAATCGTAAAAGTCCATATTCCGGTCCGCTTCGGTGAGATCGGCCACCTGCACCGCAAAAGTGTTGGCGGGGGCGGCTTTGTCGGGCTGGTTGCGGACCTCGAAATAGCCGGTTTCCACGTTTTGCGCGACCTGCCAATCCGACGGATATTGCAGGCTGTAGGCGTATTTCTGGTCGGTGTAGGAGCTCCATTCTCCGGACGTGGCCGCCAAAGCCAGCGTGGAAAACAGGACAGCAACGAGCAAAATGGCTTTTGGGGACATGGATGCTTTTATCCTTTTTCTTTCAGCTTCGATTTTTCATCCATTTACACGGATTGATTTGTGTCAAGCAGGATTTGCGCCAAATCACACGCCATCCGCCGTGCTGCCTGTTCAGACGCTTTTCGAAGCTCGAAATCATGGCAGGATCTATCCTTAATTGCCCGGATGTATCCAAAATCCTTTTCCAGCCTTTCCTTCTGGCCTTGGCTCTCTCTATCATTACGGGATCAATACGGGATCAATACGGATGAAATCCGTAATGATCCCGTATTGATCCCGTATTGATCGAAAGGAGGGAAAGAGCGGAAAAAGTGATTTTGGAAACAGCAGCAACACCAAAAATTCAGGACAATATCAGGAGATTTTCCTGCCGCAGCCAAGACCGGATAGCTGCCCAAAATTCCACTGCGTGGACAGGAATTTAAGGGATTCGACTTTTTCTATTGTTTTTGTTTTGCGGCTTTTTCTTCCAGGTTGCGCAGCCGGCGATCGATGTCGGCCTGGAATTCCGCGTCCGAAGCCTTGGGATTACGGGTGAGGATCCAAACGTCGCAAGGAGCCAGCCCGCAATCGCTGCAGGAATTCAAGCCTTTGGCGCGCAGACACTCCACGATGGGACAGTATTCCTTACCGTAGAACGCAGCCCAGGAAACTTTTCCGTCCAATTCGAGGCAACCCTCGCAATCCGTGTTATAAGCGTGGCATTCCGCAGCGCAGTTGACACCGCAAAAACTCAATTCCGCCATTTTCGCCTCCTTGCGCAAATGTTTCGTTCCATGGTTTCGATCATTTACCATCCCTTTCCACAAGTTGTTCCAAAATCGCGATGGCATGGGCTTTGGCGCCGACTCCGTTTTCCGCTACCGGACCCACGCAGGAAGGACAGCCATCGCTGCAGGGGCATTTTTCCGCCAAATCCAAAGCTGCCGCCAAAACGCGGTCGTGCAAATCGAAAAGTTTGCGGGAAAGTCCAATGCCGCCGGAAATGTTGTCGTAGATGAGAACGACGGGATCGCCGTTGGCCAGGGGTGAATCGTCCTCGGCGAAAACGTCNNGCGGAAATTCCGTTTTGCATCTGCACGTTCTGTTCGGCCAGGCGATGGCAGCGCGCGCAAAGCGTGACCAGGTTTTCCGGCGCATTGGCTTCATCAGCGGTGGCGAATTTCTTAAAGGGAATTATGTGATGAACGTGGTGATTGGTTTCGGTTTCGACGACTCCGCAGTGCTGGCAAAGGAATCTGTCGCGTTCGCGGATCTGGCGCGTGATTTTGGCCCAGTCCTTGCCGTAGTCGTTGGTCCCGGTGTTCCAAAGTCCCTGCGCTTTGACTTTGGCCACGGTTTCCGGCGAAATTCCGATCCACCAGGCCACCGTGTCCAGCTGGGTTGGCGGCAGCTCCAGAGCTTCGCGCCCGATGACTTCCTGGGTGTAAAATTTCAGTTTTTTGAAGCCGGTGATGGTGGTGGTGACCTTCACCCGTCCGAGGTATTTTTCCGCTCCCTGGCAGGGCTGGCGGTTCGTCAGGGCCGTGCATTCGATCTCGGTGTCGCGCGTGGGTTGGGTGAAGTAATTCACGGAGATCGGCTCGATTTCCGCCTTGCCCTCTTTAAGGTCGAGGTTCCGGACGATCCAGGTGTCGCCCTTGTCCAGATAGATCGCGTTCGGATGCATCATCCAGAGCGCGCTGGCGGCGTCCACCCAGCCGATCTGCTCGCCGGCGGAGAGGATCTGTACCTGCTCGGAAATGTTGCGCAGGGAGACTTCCGCGGCCGGATAGGCATCCAAAACGCCGACATATCTGTTTCCAATTTTGCGGGCATTGCCTTCACGGACCAAAACTTCCAGATAAGGGAAAATGTGTTCGCTGCCGAGGCAGCCAAAACCTTCGCTGTCCAGCAGGGCGAGGTCGTGGATCGCGCACAGCAACTGGCTTTGCAGGATCTCGTGGTGGTCAGGCGAGATCAGCGCGTGTTCGGGATTGTTGTCAAAAAGGTAGCCGGGATGCTGGCAGATGTACTGGTCAAGCGGATTGGCGCTCGCGACGAGGATGGCCAAAGCTGTATTGCCCTTGCGGCCCGCGCGCCCGGCTTGCTGGCGGGTGGCGGAAATGGTGCCCGGATAGCTGTTTAAAAAAACCGCGTCCAGTCCGCCGATATCGATGCCCAATTCCAGCGCATTGGTGGAAACCACCATCCCGATGCTGCCTTCGCGCAGTTCCTTTTCGATCTGGCGGCGATTTTCGGCCAAATAGCCGCTGCGATAGCTGCGCACCCGGTTTTTATAAAAATCGTTGGAAAGCAAATACAGGTAAAGGATTTCCACGCTGCGCCGCGGACCGCAAAACAGGATGGCCTGTCCGGACGTATGCAGCCAGCGTTTGGCCAGGGCGGTGGATTCGATCAAAGCACTGCGCCGGATTCCCAATGCAGAATCCACGATCGGCGGATTGAGGATCATGAAAATCCTTCGTCCGTGTGGCGAAGAGTCTTTTTCCACAAGGGTTACGGGGCTTTCCAGAAGTTCCTGGGCAAGTTCCCTGGCATTGGCGACCGTGGCGGAAGTACAAATGAATTGCGGCCTGGAGCCATACAGTGCGCAAACCCGCTTCAGACGGCGCAGGACGTTGGCGAAATGGGATCCGAAAACACCGCGGTAGATGTGCACTTCGTCGATCACGACCCATTTCAGGTTGGCGAAAAAAGCGCTCCAGAGCGTGTGGTTGGGCAAAATACCCAGATGCAGCATGTCCGGATTGGAAAAGATCAGGCTGGCCTGGTTGCGGATGCCGCGGCGCGCCTCGGAGGCCGTGTCGCCGTCGTAAATTCCGCTTTTTAAGTTGGGCGTTTTGGGATTCTGGCGCTTGAGTTCCATAAGCAGGTTTTGCATTTTCTGCTGCTGGTCCTGCGCCAGGGCTTTGGTCGGAAAAAGCAGCAGGGACCTGCTTTGCGGTGAGATGAGCAAAGTCTGTAAAATGGGAAGTTGGTAGCACAAACTTTTGCCGCTGGCCACGCCGGTGCTGAGGACGACGTTTTCGCCGTTCAGGGCGGCGTCGATGGCTGCGCGCTGGTGTTCGTAAAGCGCGCTGAAATTCTGGGATTTCAACAAGGCCAGCAACTCAGGCCTGGTCTGGGGCGGAAACCCCGTCCAGAGCGCTTCCACCGGCTCCAGTTCCTGCGTGGCGACGATGTTGTCGGAAAAATGCCGGTCCCGGAGCAGGCTGGCGATGAAGTCGTCGATGTCCGGAACGGGCGTCACGCCGCTCATTTGATCACGGCCAGGCGCTGGATTTGGCTGTGTTTTCCGGAGTGGATTTTTAACAGGTAGATCCCGGAAGGCAGCTCCAGAGAGCGTTCCGCGCTGTCGAATGCGGCCAGGTTTTCGGCAGAATAGATCTTTCCACCCCGCAGGTCATAGATGGCGAGGTCGAATCTGTCTTTGCCGGGATTGGCGATTCTAAAGGACCCCGCACAGGGATTGGGAAAGACGGAAAAACGCACCGCAGGAACGAAATCATCATGCGCGGCAACGCTTCCGCCGGCGCCGGTGACGACAATGTCGTCCAGATAAAGCGCGAAGGCGTCCCAGGAAACGCTTTGGAAGGCCAGATATACGTTTTGGCCCTGCCAGGCATCAAGGTCGATCGCGTATTGGGTCCATTCGGCCGGTAGGGAAAGCCAGGAGCCGCTGTTGAGTTGCGAAAAACTTGCTGGTTCGGCATCTGTGCCCGAGATCAGGACGCGCAGCCGCTCCATTCCAAAATCCGCGGTATGCGAGCGCGCCCAAAAACTCAGCGCGGGATTGCTGCCCAAATTCAGGTTCGGCGAGATCAGCCAATCGTTGCTGGGCGGTGACAAACTGCTCATGGAAACGAGCATTGCGGCCCCGTCGTGGGCGGCTATGCTGTTCAAGGGCGGCGTGGTTTGCGACGGAAAGAAACTCAACCAGCCTAATGCTCCGCCTTCGCCGGGAAAATCGAGCTCGTCCCAGCTCCAGGTGACAGCGCCGTCCAGATCGAGGTTTTGCCAGCCGGAAACCGTTTGGGAAAAAGGCGCGCAGGCTTCGAAGCCTTCCTGCAGGATCAAATCCGGTATGTTGCCCGGAATATGCACTGTGACTGTGTTCGAGGGCACCGATAGTTCGCCCAGGTAGTTCTCCGCCCGGACATAGTAGTAATAGTTTTCCCCGGTCGCCACCTCAAAGTCCTGATACGTGCAGGCCTGGCCGGTGGCGAGGAAAAGGCCGTCGCGGTAGATCCGGTAAAGCGTGGGATTTCCGCTGGCTGGCTCATCCCAGGTCAGTTGGACATGGTCTCCGATGTAGTATCCAGACAGGTTTCGCGGAGGTCCGATGCCCTCGCCGCGGGTACTGAAACTCCAGACCGGGCCGGGATAAACCGAGCCTTCGTGATGCGCGATCACTTGCCAAAAATAGGTCTGCAATAGCTGTAGCGGTTCGTCTGGAAACCACTGCTCCTGAGTCAGGTTTTCCGCCTTAAGGTTTAGCGCCTGAGCTGAGGTTCCCAAATAAAGATCGTAGTTGGTAGCGTCGCTTTGCCAGAAGAATCCGGTGTTGACATCCACTCCGGTTGTCTGGTCCGCCGGTTGTGGCTGGTAAGGCGTGTAACTGAAATACTGCAGGTCCAGCCGGAGGTTCGCAAAGGCGTTCCGCAGATAGAATCCCGTGGCCGGAGGCGAGGCAGGATCGGGATTTACGGACATGCTATTGAAGATCAAGCCCCGCGTATTTGGCCACTGCGAGCACATAAATTCGTCCGAGGTGGAGCTGGAGCCGGGCATGTTTTCATCCACCGCGAGCAGCAAATTGCTTTGGCTGTCGTAGAAAAAAGGCGTGTCCAGATTGATGGTCAGCCAGCCCTGTCCAGGTAGCGCTCCGGAAAAATCGCCCGCGTCCAAAACGCCGTCAAACGCGAGGCTAAGGCTATCCAGCGGAACCCAAAAATTGAGCGAATCGCGCCCCGTCTGCCCCAGCCAGATCTTCCAGGCCGCGCTGTTGCCGAGCCAGATATTGCTGGCGATGTTGTATTGGAATGATAAGGAGTTAATGACGCCGGAAAAACCGATCTCGGAGGCCAGATAGAGCTGTTGCGAGTAGCTGTAAACGCGGGCCGCCTCGATGGGCAGGCCCTGGTTGGTGAGGTTTCCGTCACCGATCTGGACGACCTCCGCAGCCAGCGGAAGCGTGAAAAGCAGCAACAGAACAGAGGCGCGCATTCAGTCCTTTTTGCGCCAGAGGCTGACTTGCAGGCGTTTGAGGGTGTGTTTGCGCTCGCTTTCGCGCAGAGTCTGCCAGAGATCCGCAGGCTCAGCCAGCAGTTCGAAATGCCCGCTGAGCAGATCTGTGAGGCCCTCGAAACTGCCATAGGGCTCGCCATCCTTGCGGAAGCCGCCGACGCGGTTTTCCACAGGCGTCACGGCCGGATTGAAATCGTAGCCGTCGGCGATGGCCAGAATGCCTCTGGAATTGAGGCGTTCATGGATCATCGACAGCCAGCGCTTTGGATTGACGGCGCCTTCGACTGCGTTTTCGGCCAGGATGAAGTCGTAGCCGCTGAACTTTTCCACCAGGTTGGAAACGTCCGCCTGCCAGAAATCAACCTTATCGGCCAAGCCTTCCAAGCCGTATTCACGCAGGCTTTTCTCCACAAAGGACTGGATCTCGCCCTCGTCGTTTCGCACGTAGCGAATGCGGCCTTTTGCTTTCATTGCCGCGGCCACCCGGATCAAGCGGGCAGTGAAATCCAGGCCGGTCACGAAATCCAGGTGCCGGGTCAGTTCGAAAGTAGTGCGGCCGGTCTTGCAGCCAAGGTGCAGAGCCATTTTGGTCTCGCCCAGCCAGGGTTTCAGCAGTTCCAGAAGTTGGAGGCTGACATGCTTTCCGCCCAGGGGATTGTCGCCCCAATTGGCATCGCACCAGACGACGATGGCGGGATCGGTCTCGTAAGGCTCGTTGTGCGTGGCGACCGGCGCGTCGCTTTCAATGTAGCGGAATCCGGCGTGCTGGTAAAAATGGCGGCGGAAAGCGTAGCGCGAATTGCGCAGGGCCTCGTTGCCCGTGGAGATCCAGGAACCGCCTTTGATCAGGTTGTGGCGGCCATCGAAAGTCGGAACGCTGAAATCGTCGTAGATGGGATGGATCTTGAAGCCGGGAAAGGCGTAGATGGGCGTTTCCGTCCACTGCCAGACGTTGCCGATGACGTCGTAGAAATCGCCGAAGGCAAAGCGGTCCACCGGGCAGGAGGAGCAAAAATGCTCCAGGTTGATGTTCCCGGGAGCCTGGACCCACCAGGGCTGGTCGTCTTTGACAAAAGTGTCGCGCAACAGCATCCATTCCTCTTCCGAAGGCAGGCGGATCGGTTTGCCGGTTTGGGCGGCTTTCCAATTGCAGAAAGCCTTGGCCTCCAGATAGTTGACCTCGACCGGCCAGTTCCAGGGCATAGCGATCTCGCAGGCCATCAAACGCAGGCGATAACTTCCGTCCGGATCTTGCCGCCAGAAACGCGGCACCGTGGCTTGCTGGAATTCTTTCCAGGCCCAGCCTTCGTCGGTCCAATACTTCTGTTCCCGGTAGCCGCCGGCCTCGACGAACTCCAGAAATTCGGTGTTCGAAGCCAGATATTTGGAGGCCTTGAATCCCTTTACCTCAAACTCCGCGCGGCCATATTCATTGTCCCAGCCGTAGAGCGGATCGCTGTCGTCCTTGCCCAGGACGACCTTTCCGCCGGCGACCGGGAGCAGTTCGTTTTTCGGGGCTGCTCCACTTTCCGTGCACAAAGCCCAGAAATCCAGTTGGCGCACCCTCTCCAAGGGCAGTTGCCGGATCAGCACGGACGAGGTTTCCAGATGGATGCGTTCGTGCTCGATGCCCATGATGATGGCCCACCACGGGCTCGACCAGCCGATGCCATTTTCGTCCAGCGGGAGTTCGGAGATCAGGGCGTCCATCCTGGCCCGCACCAGATCGCGGTATTTCCTCACTTCCGGGATCGGAGGCCAGTTGTAATGCGCTGAGTTGAGGTCATCCCAGCTCATTTCGTCCACGCCGATGGCGAACATCGATTCGAAAGCCGGATTGACGCGCTCGTTGATGACCTTGCCGTAGATGAGTTTATTGATGAAAAAGCAGGCGGTGTGGCCCAGATAGAAGACCAGCGGATGGCGTAGCGGATCGGCGCGCAGATAGAAAGTGTCGTCTTCAGCCAGCGTTTCGTAGAGTTTTTCATCGATGCTGTATGTCTGGTGGAAGTAGTGCCGGACTTCCTCGCGCAATTGTTGCGGATCCCTGTTTTTCAGGATGAGGGTGCGGATCCCCTTGATATCGTCCATTTACGGCTCCCGGCTCTCTTTTCTATTGGTTTACATTGTCGAGGCCATGAGCGCCCTGTCAAGCGAAAATGAAAAAGGCGCGGGACTGGCCGCGCCTTTTTATGCTATTTAAGACTCGTCTGACGCTATTTTGCCAGCAGCATTTTCCGGGTCAGCGCGGCATCTTCAAAGACCAGACGGCAGAGGTAAACGCCGCTGGCCACGGGCCTTCCCGCCTCATCCGAACCGTCCCAAATGCGGCTGTGATCGCCTGTGTCGAGAGCGGAATCCGGGATCAGCGTTTTTACGAGCTGACCCTTGAGGTTGTAAATAGCCAGAATAACATTTCCGCTATGAGGCAAGGAAAATGAGACGGTGGTGCAGGGATTGAAAGGATTGGGAAAATTGGCGTGCAGCGCGGGTTGGGGCGATGCAGAAAGTTCCGGATCGGCTACAGGCGCAAAGTGGCTGGTATAGGATTTGCCCCAGATGCCGGTGATGGCTGTTTCGCTGTCGAGAATGCCCGCGCGGTCATCGCTCCAGGCCAGGAAAGCCAGGTTTCCGATGGTCGCGGCCTTGACAGAGGCCTGTTGATAGCGGGCGCCGCAAAACACTTCGGGAGTGTTGCCGAGCGGCATTCCCTGCGGCGAAATGTGCCTGATTAAAACATCGCGGTTCTGGATCCAGGCGCCGTCGTTGTCGCTCCAGGCGCAAAGCCAGGAGCCATCGGCAAAGCGGACCAGATTCGCGTCGTAGCAGTTGTTCAGACCTTCGCTGATTACAACGGCCGGAGCCAATAGCAGCTGGCCGTTGGCGTCTATCCTTTGGAAAAGCAGATTGTCGTTTTGAGTGTCCTGAGTCGAATAGACGAAGCCAGTCTCTACGCCGAAATCCGCGTCCTGCACCCAGGCTGGCGTTCCGTCGGGAACCAGATCGACGCCTGTGTCCTGCCACAGTCTCTGGCCGGAAGCGGAGATCCGCTGCGCCCGGGTGGGGTAGTTTCCGTATTCGCTGAGCCGGATGAAGACGATCAGATCCTGGCCCTGCAAGCCGGCCAGTTGCACTTCCTGGTTGTAATATCCTGCAGCTTCGAGGATATTGATCCCGCTGTCGCTCCAGCCCGGAGCAGGAATGCCGCCGGGCGTAACCCGCAAAACCCGGCACTGAGTGGTGTTTTGGTCGTAATCCTCCACGCGCCAGAGGTAATAGGCACCCTTTACAGATTCCAGGGAAGCAAAGCAATTGGCGGGCATAACGGCGATCACTTTTCCCGTTTCGCCCCACTGTTTCAGGCCGTTAGCGATCCGCTGTCCGCAGATCTGGTAGATTTCATTGTCCCAGCTGGTCCAGCCCAGATAGATGTCTCCGCCAGAAAAGCCCATACTGTCCCCGTAATTGAAATCGAAGTTATTGCCCAGGAAAACACCCGCGCCGGGATAGACGCAGTTCCCCGAAGGTTCGATTTCCTGCAGATAACACAGCTGTTGGCTGTAATCGTCGCTAACGTACCGGTAAAGGATTGCCGCGGTATTCCAGGGCGTTTTTTCCACCTGGGTCAGGATCTCGAAGCCCGCCCCGGGAGGATTGAGAGGCCGTCCGTTCTCTTCCAGAAAAGGTTGTTGGGCGGCGTCGCTGATCTGGTAATAGATCTGCATATTGCGACGTTCGTCGACCCAAAAGCTGCAAAACCTGTCGCCGAGATCGACGCATCCGGCCAGATCGGCCCGGCCGGCCAAACTCGCCGTAAGCGGCACGCCACCTTCAGTCAAAAACAGCGCTCCGCCGGTACTGACCACCTGGCGTGGGAGGCTGGAGATACCTTCCAGCCTGTCAAACCAGAAAAACATCCCCCGGTCCGGATAGGCCGCAGGGACCGGATTGCGGTCGAATCTGCCCGGCTGGCTGAGCGCGATACCGCCCACGCCCCAGACCGGCAAACCGTTGGGGTCGACGTATTGGCCCCGGACCTGCGTACTGTCCTGGTCGGAAATGATTTGCGTCCAAGTCAGCCAGACGCCGCCGGCAGCGGTGGGAGCAAACCGCAGATCGCGCCAGGAGCCGATGCCGCCGGTGGCGATCTCCACTCCGGCGCCAGGCCAGACAAGGTCGAAATCGGCGGTAAACCTCGCCACGAGCAGTTTTCCCCCGGATTCAGCGGTGGATTCATAACCGGCAATTGTTCCGCCGTCCTCTGTAGGGACCAGCATTGGCGGCAGGAGGAGATCGTTATTCAGTTGCAGGCTGGCCACCGTGGTGTAAGGCGACGCAGGCACTCCCAGGTTGTCGATCCTGCGCTGCCACAGCCCGCAATTGGGCGAAAAGCCGAAATGGTAGAGGATAAACGATCCCGGGGTGCTCTGCAGGATGGAATAGCGTGTAAAATTGGGCATCGAACCCACCGGGATGAGGGGATCGCCGCCGACAACCGTGCCCTGGGCGGAATATCTGGTCAGTTCGGAGATCCAGACAGAATTGGTGTTTTTACTGACGTCGGCGATAAATCCGCCCTCCCCGTCGGCGACCGCGCTGTCGAGGTCCAGGTTCGAAGAGTGGCTGGCAAGCGCGATCCCGCCGTTTGGCCAGAGCTGGTTGCCCCAGCCGTCCAGGTTTTGGCCCCGGATTGTCTGTTCAGACCAGTTTTGAAATAGTACGAAAGCCCCGCCGGCCAGGTTCGGCACGAGTTTGGCCGTTTTCAGATGGTCAACGCCGCCGACCGCGACTCCGGCATCCGCCCACAGGCGCTGACCGTTCGAGCTGATCTTCTGGGTCCGGATTTGTGGGATGTCGTCGATCTCTACTTCTCCCCAAACCAGGATAAAATTGTTGTCCGAGCTGGGAACCACATCCAGAAGTTGCTGGTCTCCGCCGTGGTTGACGACCGCCTGGGCTTCGTTCCACAAGGCCTGGCCGTTGGGACCGATCTTTTGCGCGAAGATATCGCGGTGCCCGGCGCTTGTATCCGTCCAAAACACCAGTTCGCAGTTATCCGCGGTGCGCTGGTGAAAACCGTTCCAGCGGAGGTCATAGGCCTGGCGCAGCGGAATTTCCTGTGCCGCCAGCCAAACGCTGGCCACCAAGACTAAAAGAGATACAATCGTCGTTTTCATGGCGACCTCCCAAGGTAGCGAAGTCTGCGATAAACGAAGCAACTATTGTGCCAAATGCCATAAGATCAGGTTTTTTGAGGGCGGGCACAGCCGCTTCAAAGGTTGGGAAGGGGCGTCTATTTGCTAAAGTTTATAAAACGCGTTATTTTAGCAGCAGGACCTTGGCGGAGCGCTCAAAACCGTGGCCCCGGGCCTTGATCAGGTAGATCCCGGCAGCGCAGCAAATGTCTTTTTCGTCCTTGCCGTCCCAGTCCAGGATGTTTTTGCCTGCGCCAAGATCTGCGCGAACTGTTTTCACGCGCTGGCCGCGCAAGTTGAAAACCGCAACTTCTAACTCGAGCGAGCGGTCCAACTGGATTTCCAGAGAAACATTATCGCGGAAGGGATTGGGCCAGGCTTTCAAGGTCAGAGTTGAAGGGGCGACGGGATCGGTTGCCGGAACCGCCTGCCCGTAGTCGAACACGCTCAGATAGGACCAGATCCCACAGGAGATCCAGATCCGGTCTTGGGAGTCGATCTGCAGGATTGTGCAAGGCTCAGAAGCCAGGCCGGAATTGGCCACCCGGTAGTTGCGAAAAGCAGTGCCGTTGAAACGTGTAAGGCCTGGGCCAGACAGCCAGAGGTTGCCGTAGCTGTCGGTGGCCGCCCAACTGAGCCAACCGGAGGGGATATTGGAGTTGGCGGCAGTATAGAAAGTCCAGGTGCCGTCTTCCAGCTTGGCCAAACCCCCGCCGGTGCTGAAATAGGCGGCGTTGCCAAGGAAGTCGATATCCGAGACATAGTAGGTATTATCGCCAAATTCCGGGATGGGCAGCCAGGTCCAGCTCTGTCCGTCCCAGATCGCCGCGCCGCCCCAGGAATCGAAGGTCCAGACGCTGGTGCACCAGATCCGGCCCTGCAAATCGCAGCGCACCAGAGAAAATTCGTTGGTGGGGAAGGGGGCGTTTGAGCTGGTATAGACCTGCCAGGTGGCGCCGTCGAAGCAAGCCAGGCCGTTCAGGGTGCCGATCCACAGCCTCTGCGCGTGGTCCAGCGCCAGGGTTTTGCACACATTGTTGGGCAGGCCGGAGTTCTGCGTGGTGTAATGCGTCCAGGTTGAGCCATCGAAGCAGAGCAATCCCGCAGAGCCGTTCACCCAGAGTTTTCCGGAGGCGTCGTAGAGGATGCTTTTGGCGCCAAAATCCGCCACCGGCAGTTCCATCCGCGTCCAGATGCCGGCATTGAATTGGTAGATGCCGCCGTAGATCAGGAAGCGCCAATACCCGTCCGGAGCCAGGGCCTGGCTCATAATGGAGTAGTAGGGAGTAGGATATCCGCCCAGAGAGGTGTCCACCGTGCTCAGGACTCCACCAGAGACCTTCACGAGGCCGTCGTCGGTGGCGAGCCAGACGCTTTGGTCGTCCGCGATTTTCAGATTATAAGGATAGCGATCGCCCCAAGCTGAATTCTGCTCTGTGAAATTGGTCCAGGTAACCCCATCGAAAGAGCTGATCCCGTCCGAAGTCGCGGCCCAGAGCGTGCCCGCGGCGTCGAAGGCCAGGCAACGGATCTCGTCGCTCAGCAAGCCTGAGTTTTCTGTGTTGAGATAGGACCAGCCATTGCCATTCCACTGCACCAAACCAAAATGCGTGGTCCCGGCCCAGAGGTTGTTATTAGCGTCGAAGGCGATCTGGACGCCGCCCAAGGTATAGTCCGGCACGTCGAAGTTGAAGTCGAAGTTCTCTCCGTCCCAGCAGACCAGCACATCCCAGCGGAATTCGATGTCTCCCACCTCAGCCCAAAACCATACTCTTCCCAGATGGTCCACGCAGATTTGGCTTAGTTGATCGAATTCGCCAAAGTCGGTGAAGGTGGATCCGTCGAAATGCACCAAGCCATAGTAGGAACCAAGCCAGATGTCATTGATCCCGGCTACGGCAAGGCAGTTAAACTCATAGTAGGTGAAATCCGGCTCATAGAGCGTCCAGTTCGTGCCGTCGTATTTGAGTAGGGCGCCGCGTTCGGGCAACATCCAGACATTGCTGGCGGGATCGGTCGCCACAGCTGTAAAGCGGTTTTGCGGCAGCGGGGAATCGGCATGGGTGAGTTGCGTGATCTGTCCGGTTGCGCGATCGATGCGCAGTGGCGAATTTGCCAGACACCAAATGTCCGTGGCCGTGAAGGCCAGGTCTTGCAAGTATGAGGTATTGCAGTAGTTTGCCCAATACTGGTACTGGCAAAAAGCGGTCGCGGCCAGCAACAGCAACGCGCAACTCAAAGCTATCTTGCGTGCCATTTTCCACCTCACAGAGCGTATTCAGCAATTTCCGTATTTTACAAATGCAAAAATCGTTCCCTTTGACAGATTATTTTTTCCGGCCTGGGCTCTTATTATCAATACGGGATCAATACGGGATCATTACGGATGAAATCCGTATTGATCCCGTATTGATCCCGTAATGATTGCAAGGGGGGAGAGAGGAAAAGCTCACGGGAAGGACGTTCCGGCGTCAAAAAGTGAGATTGGCAGTTTTTCCGGGGTTATCCAGCGAAAAAAGGTCCGTCAGTCCAGGCGCCCCGACAGCAGCTCGCGGATGTAGATGAGGGCCTGCAAGCCGTTGATGTCGGCATTAAGGACAGGCAACTCCTGATTGATGAAATCGGGGTAGGGCAAGTTGGGCAGGCATAACGAGGCCACGCGGGCGTTCAGGTAGGCGCTGCGGTCGCGGTAATCCAAAAAACGGCCGTAAGCCGGATCGGTGAGGTGTCCGAACTGCATGGACAAGTACTTTTTTCTGATGCGTTGCTCCAAAGTCAGGTTGTTAGAGGATTCCGGCAGGAAATACTGGTATTTGCGCGTGTAGCTTTGATACAGGTTTTGGTGCATCCGGCCGGAGAGCGGCACGCGGCGCCAGAACTCCAAAAATTCCAGATCCCAAAGCGGCAGGCGCCAGCCGTAGCCGAAAAATTCATAAACGCGGACGGAATTGACGATGAATTTTGCCTCGCGGTTGCGCCAGTCCCAAAAGTCGAAAAGCGAGGCAGCGCTTTCGGCGGATTGGTTTTCGGGAATGCCCAGATAGTCGCGCACACGCCCGGCGAAAAGTTCGCGGCGCTTGTCGTTGGGGCAATACCATAGGTTGAACTGGCGCTCGAAGATCGCGTTCAGCAACTGCCGTTCCGAGATTTCCTCCATGTCCTCAAAAATCTGAGGCAGGTTGGCGCCTTCGGGAAAATCGCCGGAATGGCCCGGTACGATAAGCGAATCCTCCGGAATGAGAGCGCGCTCTTTCAAGGTCCGCACGGCAAGCCAATCCTGGATGTGCGGGCTCACGGAAAGGTGGGTTGAGTAGCGAAAATGCCGGCGCATGGCCTCGGAATGGAAGGCCTCGAACCACATGCGGCGGTTCTGTTCGACGATCAACCAGGGAAAATTGAGGAATTTCGCGACTTTGCGGGAGGTCTGGCACTCCGGGAGATGGGAACTGCCGTAGGTGAAACAGATCACTTTCGGATAGCCCAAACGCTTGAGCATAACCGCGATCAGGCGCGAATCGTGGCCGCCGCTGAGCGGGATCACCAAAGTGCGGCCTTGGGCGCTGGCGATCAGACGGCCGATGACGCGTTCGTGCACTTTGTCAAGCTCCGCCGGATCGCAATTTTCCTCCCCAAAAACATGGCGGTAAACGTAATGATCGCCGATCTGCAGCGTGGCCGCGATCTTGTCCCAAACCAGGTACTGGCCCGCTTCGAGTTGCTTGATGTCGCGGTACAGAGTGCTATTGCCGCTGACGATTCCGGTGCTGAGAAACTCCGGCAGGCTGGCTTCGTCGAAAGCGGGATCCTGCAGGCGGGACCGGAGTTCGAAGGCATCGTCGCTGATGAGAAGTTCGTTGTTCTGAACCGCGTAAAACAGAGGATAGGAGCGGATGCGGTCCACCGCTGCCAAGATAAAGTTGCCGCGTTCGATAATGACGCAGAAACAGCCGTCAAGGCCGGTCAGGATCTCCGCGAAACCCCCGGGAGTGCAATTTTCCGGAAACAAGCCGGCGGGGATGGGATCGAGCAGTTTTGAGTCTTGCCATACGTAGCCGCGCAGGACGTCGGTCATTTTTTTCTCCATAATTCGCGAATGTCGGCGGGCCTGAGCGCCAGCAGCTCGCTCGCACTGAATTTTTCCCGCCAGAGCAGCAAGCCGAGGTAATAAAGCCCGAAAACGAGGTAGGACGCGGCTGAAGCCAGCGCCGCGCCGAGAATTCCCAAAGCAGGGATAAGCAGCAGATTGAGCGCGACATTGAGCAGCAACGCCGCCAAACTGCCGATCAGATGCAGCACCGGCCGGTTGATCGTAAAATAGTATTGCGCGGAAACGATGGCCAATGAAGCGAAGGCCGTTCCCGCCAGCAAGACCACCGTGCAGGCCACCGCCCCGGAATAGGACGCGCCGTAAAGCAGCGGGATCAGCAAACAAAGCGGAATTCCGGCCAATGCCAGCGCAACGCAGATGTAGAGGCTGAGTTTGAAAGTTTGGGCCAGCACCTTACGCGAGGCGGTCCGCTCCGGAGTATTGTAGAGGCGGCCCAGCAAAGCCGAATTGATGCTCAGCGGGATCAAAAACATCAGTTCGGCCAAACTCACGGAGACGGAATAGACCCCCAGCTCGCTCACGCCCAGGATCCGGCGGATCATGAACTGGTCCACGCGGTAGAGTAAAAAACAAAAAGCCGCGCTGAGCCAGATGATCAGGCCGTAGGAATATTCCCTTTTGAGCAGCCCAAAATCCAGTTGCGGCCTGTATTTCCGCCCAACGCGTGAGTGCAAGAGCAGGGCGCTGACCGCCACTCCGAAAACGACTGCGGCGAAAAAGGTGGCGGGAGTGAGGGCTTTGGCCAGCCACAGCGCCAGGATCGCGGCGCTTTTCACCAAAAAGGCCTGGATCTGCAAACGGTTGCTTGCGGTGATGCGTTCGTCACCCACAAACCACGCCTGGTGGTTGGTCAGGACAAGATCCGAGGCCACGAAGAGCAATCCGCCGGCGATGTAGGGCCAGGAATAGCTGGCCAGCGCCAGTTTCGCAAACCGGAGTCCGATCGCTACGGCAGCGATCACTAAAAAACCCAGTCCCAGCGCGGTCAAATTGACGCTGAAAACCCGGCCGGGAGGGTAGGAGCTGCGTTTCTGGAAATAGATGACAGCGTTGTTGAGCCCAAAATGCCCGTAATCGCCGATGAGCGTGAAAACCAGGATGATGTAGGCCGCGTAGCCCTGGCCACGGGGTCCGAGCACCCTGGCCACAATGATGCCGGTCAGGGCGCCAATGACGAGCCGGATGACTTGATTGGCCAGGTTGCTGGCGATGTTGGTTTTATATCCCATTCAGTTCAGTGCAGCGATCAGAGAGCAGAGAACAGAGATAGATCTCAGAAAATTTCCTGCTGGGGGTCGTTGAAGGGCAAACCCAGGTGGCGATAGGCTTTGAGGGTCACTTTGCGGCCGGAGGGGGTGCGTTCCAAAAATCCCTGCTGCACCAGGTACGGCTCGTAGATCTCCTCGATGGTGCCGGCGTCCTCGCCGATCGCCGTGGCCAGGGTTTTGAGGCCAACCGGGCCACCGCGGTAGTTTTCGATGATAGTGGTCAGCAGGCGTTTGTCCATTTCGTCCAGGCCGGCATGGTCTACCTGCAGCATTTCCAAAGCCTGGAGCGCGATATCCAGCGTGATCACGCCGTCGCCCATGATCTGGGCGAAGTCGCGCACCCTACGCAAGAGGCGGTTGGCGATGCGCGGTGTTCCCCGGCTGCGGCGCGCCAATTCGGAGATACCCTCCTCGTCGGCCGGGATATCCAGGATGCCCGCGGAGCGGCGGATGATCTGGCGGATGGAATCAAAATCGTAATAATCCAGACGCAAAACGATGCCAAAACGGTCGCGTAACGGGGGGGTCAGCAAGCCGGCGCGGGTGGTGGCGCCGATCAATGTGAAGGGCTCGATCCCGATCTTCAAAGTGCGCGCGCTGGGTCCGCTGTCCAGGATGATCTCCATTTGGAAATCTTCCATGGCCGGATAAATGTATTCCTCGATGATGTGGCTGAGGCGATGGATCTCGTCGATGAAAAGCACTTCGTGGCGCTGCAGGTTTGTCAGGATGCCGGCCAGATCGGCGGGTTTTTCCATCACGGGGCCGCTGCTGACGGTGATGTCCACATCCAGTTCGCGCGCGATGATGGAAGCCAGGGTCGTTTTGCCGAGGCCGGGCGGGCCAAAGAAGAGTACGTGGTCGAGCGGCTCTTTGCGCAGTTTGGCGGCGCGGATGGAAATGTCCAAAAGTTGTTTGATGTGCTGCTGGCCGATGAATTCGTCCAGGGAGCGCGGCCGCAGCGCGCGGTCAAATTCCGCGTCCTCAGTGTGTTCCAGCGGCGTGTTGATGCGTTCGAGCATTATTTCAGTATCCCCAGGATCTTCATCGCCTGCAGCCTCCAGACCATCCAGGCCGCTTCCCAAACGATGTGGCGGCTCATTTTGGACACTCCGTTGAGGCGTTCGGTAAAAACGATCGGGATCTCATGCACACGAAAGCCTTTGACCCAGGCGCGGAAATTCATTTCGATCTGGAAGGCGTAGCCGTCAGAAAGGATCCGGTCCAGGTCGATGGCCTCCAAAACCTTTCTGTT
>MTKZ01023938.1_pt2 | contig 19588 bp, 20 predicted proteins | sample 1042781 | NCBI WGS metagenome assembly MTKZ01 (sample SAMN06212207, study PRJNA360539) | anaerobic digester metagenome | biome: Wastewater treatment plant; material: sludge; isolation source: anaerobic digester fed with sludge from wastewater treatment plant | place: Denmark: WWTP Viborg ... | reverse complement strand
GATCCCCAACGCCCGAAAACTTTATATTGAACCCACCACCGTGTGCAATCTCAAATGCAGCACATGCATTCGCAATGTTTGGGGCGATCCGATCGCTACTATGACTCGAGAGACTTTCGAAAAAATTCTGGAAAGTCTGGATGGCCTGCCCGAACTTAAAAGGGTGGTCTTTACCGGCTTCGGCGAACCTCTTTCCCATCCCCAGATCCTGGAGATGGTCGAAGCCATCCGCAAACACGATCTTTCGGTCACGATCGGTTCAAACGGGTTGCTGCTGACCCCAGGGGTCGCCAGAGAATTGGTGAAGTTAGGCGTGGACAGGCTGGTCGTCTCTGTCGATGGTGTAAACCCCATGACGTATGATAGAGTCCGCGGCGCTGACCTGACCCGGGTGTTGGATAATCTGCATCATTTAAACGAGATCAAAGAGGAACTGAAAACCTTAATGCCCGCGCTTGGCATTGAGTTCGTGGCGTTGCGCTCCAACTATCATGAACTGGAGGGATTAAGAGCATTGGCGGTGAAGCTGAAGGCTTCACGGGTGCTGGTCAGCAACGTACTGCCCTACAGCGAAGACATGAAATCCGAGATCCTGTATGGACATCAACCCCAGGATCCCTTCAAGTCCTCAGGGTTCCCGGTGCAGACCGGCGCTTTCATCGCCTGGGGCAACCTGGAGCTGCCCCGCATGCACTGGGGAGCGGAACGACGCTGCCGCTTTGTAAATGATCATTCGATCGTCGTGGGCTGGGATGGCGGGGTCGCTCCATGTTACGCGCTTTCGCACAATTATTCCTATTACGCCATCGATGGACGTAAAAAAGAGGTTACCCGCTATGTGTTGGGGAACGTCAACGACTCCCCCTTGTCAGAGATCTGGATGTCGGAAGAGTACACCCGTTTTCGCAGCGAGGTGCTGATCTTCCACTTCCCGTCCTGCCCTGATTGCGACCTGCGAGATACCTGTGAGCTGCGGGGCTTGAACGAAGGATGCTGGGGATTGAATCCCTCATGCGCGGATTGCCTGTGGGCACAGGATATTGTTATTTGCCCGTAAATTGAACTTGTTTGGAGATGCCCATTGAAGATCAAATTGAAATTGTTCGCGAACCTGAGGCAATATCTGCCCGGTGCCACCATCGGCGAAGCAGTCGAGGTTGAAATTCCGGAACAATTCACGCTTGGGGAACTTGCCGCTTTGCTCAAGTTACCCCCGGATGAAGTGAAAATATGCTTTATAAATGGCATCATCTGTGAACTTGATCAAAAAATAAACGCGGGGGATGAGGTGGGTATTTTCCCCCCCATCGGAGGAGGATAAATGACGGAAATTCACATCGACACCTGGCTATATGGCAACCTGGCTGCTTATGGTGGCGACCCGAACGAGCATAATTTTGCCAATGTTAATATCGCGCTACCGGAGAGCAGTACACTGCAAGACCTGTTGAACAAACTTGGAATGAAAACCGAGGAACGGGGGATTACCTTTATTAATGGAGATCTGAGCGCCATGCCGGGCATGCAGCCTGACCTGGGTCACGCGCTTAAGGATGGAGACCGTGTCGCCTTCTTCCATCTACGCTCCATGTGGCCGTTCCAATATCGTCACGGTGTAGCAATGATCGACGAGATGCAATCCGCAATTGATACGAGCGAAGATATGGGATTGCGTCACGCTTATAAACTACCCGAGGATGAATAGCTGGAAAAATTGGCGCGAAACTAGAACTCGGCGTTGGATTCGATCAAGTGGATCGCGGTGGACTTAAAAACCGCGATCACTTCTTTTCCGGGCTGCAGGTCCATGTCTTTGGCTGATGGACGGGTGACGAGTGCGGTGAGATTGAATCCCGATTCCAGCAGTACGCGCGTCAGGGGCCCCTGGTTGATCAATTGGGTCACCCGGCAGCGCAGATGGTTGCGCGCAGAGGAAGGTTTTACCTCCTCGGAAACGTTGTAGAGAGTGATGTCTTCAGGACGCAGGCAGATGAACACTGCCGTTCCGGGTCTGAGGTCGCTCACCACTTCGAACAGTGAACCGTTCGCCCTCACCTGCACCAGGTCTTCCAGTTTCTTTTCCACTCTTCCGGGGATGATGTTCTCCACCCCCACGAATGCCGCCACCTCGGGCGTATTGGGGCGCGAAAACACGTGTGAAACTTTATCCAATTGATGCAAATGACCCTGGAACAACACAGCCACCCGGTCGCCGATCGCCAACCCTTCCTCAAGGTCGTGGGTCACGTAGATACAGGTCTGGTTGGTGCGCGAGAATATGTCGCGCAGATCGCGCAGCAGTTCCTGCTGGGTCGGGGTATCCAGTGCGCTAAAAGGCTCATCCATCAGGATCAATCCGGTTTCCAGGCAGAACGCGCGCGCCAAGCTGACCCGCTGGGCTTCGCCGCCGGAAAGTGAGCCTGACCTGCGCTTGGCCAGGTGGGTGATATGCAGCTGTTCCATCCAGAATTGAACGCGTTTCCGTATCTCCTGCTCCGGGATGCCGCGAAACTTGAGACCCTGTGCAATATTACTGTAGACAGTTCCACTCAATAGTAGTGGCGACTGGTAAACCGTGCTGATCTTGCGCCGGTAAGCCAGGTCATTCAGATCCGGTGCGTCGGTGAATTTTACGCTGCCTTTTGCGTGCTTTTTCAATCCGGCCACCACCTGCAGCAGCGTGCTTTTGCCGGCTCCATTGGGTCCCACAACCACCAGGACTTCGTTTTTTTCAACGATGAGTTCCGGCAGGTCAAGGATCACGGTGCGGTCCGCTTTCACCTGGAGATTGTGAATTTCAAGCAGGGAGGCCATAAGTCTATTTCCTGCGTTGTTGAAGGGTGGTTAAGGCGAAATTCACCAAAAATGCCAGACCCAGCAGAATAATGCTCAAAGCGATGGCTGAGGCAAATTCCCCTCGGCTGGTCTCCAGCACGATGGCGGTGGTAAGCACACGGGTGGAACCCTTGAGATTGCCGCCCACCATCATGGAAGCGCCGACCTCTGAAATGACGCTGCCAAACGCCGCGATCAGTGCTGCCACCAGCGCGAGCCGCGCTTCCTTCCACAACGAAATGATCATTTGAACTTTTGACGCGCCCAAACCCAAAAGTTGTACCCGCAGCCGCGGATCCAGCTGCTGGAGGGATGTAATGGTCAAACCGGCGGCCAATGGGAATGAGATGAGCACCTGGGCGATCACGATCGCTGCCGGTGTATAGATGAGTTTGAGCGCACCCAGCGGACCGCTGCGCCACAGGAAGATGGAGACCACCAGCCCTACCACAACCGGCGGCAACGCCATACCGGTGTTGATCAGGCTGATCCAGAATTGGCGCGACCGGAAGTTCACAAGCGCCAGGAAGGTTCCCAGCGGCAACCCGATGAGGATGCTGATCAGCGTCGCGACGCCAGATACTTTTAATGAGAGCAGGGTGATCCGGACGACTTCCGGATCACCCTGAAGGAGTAACTGAAAAGCCCTGATGATGCCTTCGATGAGATTCTGCATACAGGGCTATTTTACTAGTACTCTGGATTACCCGCGTCAGGGAAGAACAAAGGCTGACCGTATTGGTCGACGCCAAAGGTTTCGATCATCTTTTGTACTTCATCCGTCACAAGCCAATCGGCAAAGGCTTTTGCGCCATCGTGGTTCATGTTGGTCCACTTTTCCGGGTTGACGGTGATGACGTGATAGATATTCAGCAGGGCTTTGTCACCTTCATAAAGGATATCAAGATCCAGCGTATCCTTGAGCGCCAGGTATGTGGCACGGTCAGTGAGGGTATAAGCCATTTTTTCTGAAGCGATGCGCAGGGTATCACCCATACCCTGACCGGTGTTGAGGTACCAATCCCCTTCGGGGGTGATCTCAGCCGCCGCCCATAACTTCAATTCCATCTTGTGGGTTCCTGAATCATCTCCACGCGTGGTGAACGGAGCCTTGGCTAGCGCGATCGCCTTCAGAGCTGCCAGGGTATCAGTGCTTCCTTTGATCCCCGCCGGGTCATCCGCCGGGCCGACGATAACAAAGTCATTGTGCATGATCAGGAAGCGGTCCTTGCCAAACCCGCCTTCCATGAAGGTGACTTCTGAGGCAGGTGCGTGCACCAACAGCACATCAGCGTTTCCCTCTTCACCCATCTTCAAGGCTTCGCCGGTTCCCACCGCTACCATCTTCACCACATATCCGGTTTCTTCCTGGAAAATGGGCAGCAGGTAATCCAGTAAACCAGAATCCCGCGTGCTGGTCGTCGTCGCCAGGATCACATCAGGATTATCAGGCACTGGAGCAACTGCAGGGGCTTCGGTGGGAGCTTCTGTTGCCATGGGGGCGACTGGTGCTTCCGTTGGAGCTTCTGTTGCCGGAGGAGCCGCGGGGACGTCTGTGGGCTGCGCTGCACACGCGGTCAGCAAAAGGCTCAGGCTCAATAGAATGGACAGCAATACAAGTACAGATTTCTTCATTTTATTCTCCTTTGAATGTTTAGGTTATAACAGCTGGTATTCAAAAAAATATCTGGCTGAATGATTCTTGTCTCTTGTCTTAATTATTCTTGTACTGTATAATTGTATAGTTACAGTTATACATTTAATGATAGTCTTATCCCCTTTTTTCGTCAATGGGTTATGGCTATACTTATTTTCAATGCGGTGGATAAAAAATAAAAAGGATCTGTCATGGATGAAGATTTCATATACCTGCGTATTGCCGAGTCGATCCGGCGTGACATCAACAACGGGATGTACAAGCCCGGTGATCCCATGCCCTCCATCAGAAGCATGGCAGAAGCCTGGAACTGTACCAATGGTACTGTGCAGCGCGCCCTGCGCGAATTGGAAGCAGCCGGACTGGTCACCACCCATGTTGGAAAAAGGACCCGGGTCATCGGTATGCCTTTGCAAGCCCCGGCGAATTCGCTGCAAAGAGCGCACCTGATCCACCGGGCTGAAACGTTCCTGCTGGAATCCATGACCGCAGGATTTGCCCCGCTGGACGTGGAGGACGCCTTCCGGATCGCCATCAACCGCTGGCGGACGGTCGTCCAACCGCAAACCGGATCATCTGCCAACACGTTGCGATTTTCTGGCAGCCACGACCTGGTGGTGGCATGGATGGCCACCCATTTTGGTGAAATTGCTGCGGGGTGCGCGTTAAAGCTGAATTTTTCAGGCAGTCTTTCCGGTTTAACCAGCCTGCAAAAGGGTGAAGCCGACATCGCCGGAACACACCTGTGGGACGAAGCCTCTGGGACATACAATGTGGAAATAGTGAAAAGTATGTTCCCGGAAGGTGGGATCGCCCTGATCACATTGGCGCAGCGGCGGCTTGGTTTTATGCTCAAGCCGGGTAACCCCAGGCAGATCCATGCTGTTGAAGACCTGGCGCGACCCGAAGTCAAATTTGTCAACCGCCAGCCGGGTTCAGGCACCCGTGTTTTCCTGGATGCCCAATTACGCAAAAACAAGATCGATTCTGCACGAATCGCGGGTTATGCAGATGAACGCTCAACCCATTCTGAAATCGCGGCGCAGGTGGCCGAATCCCGCGCAGATACCGGCATCGGGCTGGAGGCTGCCGCAAAAGTCTATGGGCTCGATTTTATCCCGCTGACCACTGAACGTTATGACCTGGTGCTGCGAGAAAGCACATTCCAGCTCGCTCCCGTTCGACAGATGCTAGACTGGTTAAATAGCGAGGCGTTTCATGATCTGCTGCGCCGCCTTGGTGGATATGAACACACTCAAAGCGGTCTGGTTAACTGGGTCTAATTGAACAAGTGAAATAAATCCGGCAGTGAGGTAATTCCACACTGCCGGTAAATGTGCACACACTGCTTCGAGATTCTAATTTGAAAAGTCCTACTTCCTGCCGCATTCGTAGGTATCACCGCGCAGCGTTTCCACCGCGTGTTCCATCACCGGCAAAAAGACCTGAATAGACTCCAGTACGCCTTTGGGGCTGCCCGGCAGGTTGACGATCAGGGTTGCCTTGCGTATACCGGCGGTGGCACGCGAAAGCATCGCCCGTTGGGTGATCTGCAGGCTCGCCATCCGGATCGCCTCCGTGATCCCCGGGGTTGAACGGTCGATCACCGCCAGAGTCGCTTCAGGCGTCACATCGCGCGGGGCAAAACCGGTTCCGCCGGTGGTGAAGATCACATCATACTCGCCGGAGTCGCATAAGTCGATCAGTAATGCCTTGATCTCTTCGATCTCGTCCGGTACGATCACAGTGCGTTTGACCAGGGCTTTGCCGCGCAGTACTTCGACCAACGCAGGTCCGCTGCGATCCTCGCGTGTACCGGCGAACCCCTTATCACTGACCGTGATAATTACGGCACGGATGTCAGGTGTGTCCGAATTTTTATTCGCCATCGTCCCTATCCTCCGATCTTACTCATGTTCTTGTTTGGGATGAAGGGTCGATCAAACTCATGCTGCGCTGGTTTGTTATAAATCGCCTCAGCGATCAATTGCTTCAACGCGTCCTCACCACTGTAAAGTGCTTCCAGCAGCGAGAGCTCTGAATTATCACCCAGGCACATGCGCAGGTTGCCATCGCTCATCAGGCGTACGCGGTTGCAGGACCGGCAGAATTTTTGCGAATGCGGACTGATAAAGCCCACCCTTCCCAGGTAGCCCTCCACCTGGTAATCTCTCGAAGGCTGGCTGGAGTAACGTGGTGCCAGGGGTATAAGGTGCGGTCGGGCACTGATAAGCTCAGCGTTATTCACGCGCAGCGAGCCGTGTTGTCCCAATTCACCCAGCGGCATCAGTTCAATGAAGCGCACGTCCAATGGCCTATCGCGGGTCAATTCGATAAAATCATCCACCTCATCATCATTCCTGCCTTTTACCAGCACCACATTGATCTTCACCGGTGTCAATCCCGCATCCATTGACTCCTCAATACCTTTGAGCACCAGGTCCAGGTTTCCTCCGCACATCGCTTTGAAACGGTCGGGCTTTAGCGAATCCATGCTGATGTTCACCCTGTTCAACCCGGCTGATTTAAGAAGCCTGGCGCGCCCGTTCAATTGCTGGGCGTTGGTGGTCATGGATAATTCCCGGATACCCTCGATCGTGGAGATGTTGTGGACGATCTCCATGATGTCTTTGCGTAAAAGCGGCTCACCGCCAGTCAGACGCACCTTTCTGATGCCCAATTCGGCGAATACGCGCACGATGCGCGTGAATTCATCCGCTGTAAGTTCTCTTTCCTTGGGGCAGTCCCCTTCTTCAGCACGGCAGTAGGTGCAGCGCAAGTTGCAGCGTTCTGTTACCGATACTCTCAGGTAATCGATGTGCCGTCCAAATTGATCAAGCATGATCTACCTATAACCCTTCACGTTTAAAGTCGCCGGATTTTCCCCCGCTCTTGCGGATCAATTGTACCTTTTCAACCGTCATTGCGCGATCCACAGATTTGCACATGTCATAGATCGTCAACGCGGCAACACTGGCAGCAGTAAGAGCTTCCATCTCCACCCCGGTGGCATAAGTGGTTTTCACGGTCGCCGTTATCAACACCGCATCAGGCGGCACGGCAACCAGGTCCACTGCGGCGCTGGTAATGGGAATGGGATGGCACATGGGAATCAGATCAGGGGTGCGCTTGGCCGCCATGATCCCGGCGATGCGCGCGCTGGCAAACACATCCCCTTTTTTGATCTTTTCATCCAGGATGAGCGATAATGTCTCCGGTTTCATTCTCACCAGCGCGGAAGCCACCGCAACCCTTTCCGTGACAGATTTCTGGCCAATATCCACCATTACCGCTTTGCCTTTGTCGTCCAGGTGTGTTAACTCCATGGTCTCATCTCCCCGGGGTTTTCCAGTATATAACCGCCAAGTTCTGCCAGGCGCTGCGCGAATGCTTCGCTCCGCAGCACCTCCAGCAATTGCTGCAGCGCGTCAAGCTGCAAGGCGTCCTCCAGCACAAGCAGATCATACTGCTCCTGGTAGATTGGTACAAAATCCAGCCTGAATGCTTTAGCCACTGAGTAAATGCCAAGGCCGGCGTCCGCCGTTCCAGCCGCGATCGAGGCAGCCACAGACGAGTGAGTATATTCCTCACGCACATACCCATTGATAATAGATGGATCAATATCAGCTTGTTTCAGCAGGTAATCCAGCAGGATGCGCGTACCGCTGCCTTTTTGGCGGTTCACATAACTCGCACGCGCCAGGTCTGACAATCCCGATATCCCCAACGGGTTGCCCTGCTGGACCATTAATCCCTGTGTACGCTGCACACACTCGATCAACACCACTCCACCATCCGGGAAGAAACGCTGCAGATACGGTATGTTGTACACACCGCTGGCTTCATCCAGCAGGTGGATCCCGCCCAGGTGAGCTTCTCCCCGTTTAACAGCCAGTATTCCGCCCATGCTTCCCACGTGCGAAGAGGTGATACGGCTTTCCGGCCAGCACTGCTTCATAAGATCCGCGATCTCATCCAGTAACGGGTCGTGGCTGCCGGTGATTACCAGCGACCGTTCGATCTCCTGCATACTGCGCAGCAAGCGTACGTTGACCAACTCGCCGGGTTCGTAACCCTCCACGTTTTGCGGCACTTCAATGATCCCATCCGCTTTGACCATGGTGCTGACCGCGCCCGCACCGCGGTTCAACGGCACCGCTACGAGCTTTCCGCGCACCCTGCCCAGGGTTGCGCGTATGTGTTCTTTGTACTTCAGTGAAGAAGTCAACCTGCGTGAGACCTCCACCTGGCAATGCTCGGATTGAACACCCGTTCGTCCTGTCAACAGGTCAACAACCGGTTTGAACAACTCCTCCATTACCAGCATGCCTGAAACCGGATAACCCGGCAGCCCCAGCATAGGGATGACACCTTTCTGGTTTGGTGAAGCAGACGCCGCCAGGATGGCAGGTTTGCCGGGCCGGATGGCGATGCCGTGCGCGATCACTTCACCTAATTCCTGCATCGCGCTGACCGCGTAATCCTTCTTCCCGGCGGATGAACCTGCGATCAGTACCACCGCGTCGCACTCACCCAACGCGGTTTCCAATGCACCCTTAATGGTCGGCAGGGTGTCTGGCGCGATGGGATATTTGCGCGGGGTACACCCCCACTGTGTGAGCATGGCCGCGAAAATACTGGTGTTGAACTCAATGATGCTGCCCGAATTGGGGTTATCTGTGAGCGGCACAAGTTCATCCCCGGTCGGGATCAGCCCGATCACCGGTCTGGCGACCACATTCACCTGCAGCACCCCGCACGCCAGCAGCGCGCCGATGGTGGCAGGGGTGATCTCTGTGAGGGAGGGAATGATCATATCGCCGGCGCTGATGTCCTCACCGATCTGGCGGATGTGTTCCCACGGCACCGCGGCTGAGTAGAGCGTGATAAACCCATCGCCCTCGATCACGTCCTCCACCATGACCGCCGCGTCAGAGCCAGCCGGTAATTGATCACCGGTGTTGACCCAGGTGTAGTCTGAAGATTGAATGTGCACCGGTGTGCGCTCGCTCGCGCCGAAAGTCAGCCGTGAATCCAGCGCCACGCCATCCATGGCGCAGGCGTTGTAATGCGGGGCAGAAATTCGCGCATAGACCGCCTCCGCGCTGATGCGGTTAAGCGCATCAACGGTTGAGACGCTTTCCATCCCCCGCGTTAAACCTCGCTCAATAAGCGCGGCGATATATTTATTCCGGGCGTCTTCCAGCGGCAGGTTGGTCAGGTATTGATAAGGCATATCACCTCGAGAATAATGTCACTTCCACCATTTCGCCCTGCTTGAGCCCTTCCAGCTCACGCGGGATGCGGATGAACCCATCGGTACAGGCCAGCGTGGTGATCAACCCGGATTTGCTCGGCACCGGCTCCACCTGCCCATCACGGATCATCACCGGTACGATCTCCTCACGCCCATGATTTGAAGGGACGGAGCGTGAAATTGGTAGGGTGATCCGGCTATCTGTAACGGTTGCCCCTTGCATGTTGAACAGGAGCGGTCTGACCAGGTGATAAAAGATAAAAAAAGCCGCGACCGGGTTGCCAGGCAAACCGAATACCGGCTTTTCCGCTATCTGCCCGAAAAGGGTGGGCTTGCCGGGTTTGATCGCCAGCCCATGCACCAGCATCTCACCCAGGTTGCTGATCACCCGCGGCATGGCGTCTTTCTCACCCACCGATGTGCCGCCGGACAGGATCAACAAGTCATACTGTGGCACCGCCTTTGTAACAGCCGCTGTGATGTCATCTTCATGATCACGGATGACGCCCAGGATGACTGGACCCCCTCCGGCTTCTCGCACGGCATTATAAAGCATGGGGGCGTTAACATCTCTGATCTGCCCTGCACCAGGTTTTGCTCCAGTCGGTACTAGCTCATCCCCGGTCGAAATGATCGCCACGCTCGGGGCGCGCATCACCGGAACCTTGGTGACACCCAGGGCAGCCAGCGTCCCGCTATCGGCAGCGTTTATGCGCCGGCCGGCGGGAAGCAGCACCTGACCGGGTTTTGTATCCTCGCCGCGCATGATCATATTCGCACCTGGAGCAGAAGGTTTATAAATTGCTATCTGACCGCCGCCCAGGTCTTCAGTGTGCTCCAGCATGATCATGGTATCAGCACCTGCCGGTACCTCGCCGCCAGTTGGCACACTGGCGCACTGCCCCGGAGCAATAGAAAAACCAGCCTGCCGCCCCATCTCAACTGCGCCCACCAGCTTCAACAGCGCAGGGATCGTTTCGCTGCATCCGAACACATCCGTGCTCTTCACCGCGTAGCCGTCCACGGTTGAGCGGTTGAAGCCCGGTATGAACTCGGTGGAGCGGATCTCTTCCGCCAGAACACGCTTTAGCGCTTGTTCAAGAGGAACCACTTCACAGCCTGTGCGCAGGGCGCCAAAATGTGATTGGGCAATGCTTATCGCTTCAGAGAGAGGTTTAACGGTGAGCATAATTGATCAAATTGTAAACAGATCGAATGAAGAAAGGTTCCTGATCCCTGGTCAAGATCCGTAGGTCTCCTTGATATTTTTCGGCAGGATCGCGTAAAAAGCTGTGGCGTCCACCACCTCGTCCAACGGTACATGCTCCATGAATGTGTGCGCGTAGATCTCATCGCCGGGCCCAAAACCGATCGAAGGGATCTGCGCTTTCCCGGCCCAGTAGGTGCCGTTGGTTGAGAAATCCCAAGTGCCCAATGGGCGGGTCTCGCCGAATATATCCTGGATCGCTTTTTGACCAGCCTGCACCAACGGATGTGTCTCCTCCTGCAGCCACGCCGGGAAGTACTTGCTCACCGGGAACTTAAACCCGGTATAAGACGGTTCATCATAAAACAGTTCTTCCACGATAATCTCATTCTGCAGGTAATCCGGGATCAGTCCCTTGACCAGGTTGATCACATAATCATGCGGCTCGTTCAAGGTCAAGCGTCGGTCAATGTAGATGGTGAACAGGTCAGGCACCGCGTTGAGCGAGTTGGTGCGCGCCACGGCGTCAGTCACCGCGATGGAAGGAGCGCCCAACACCGGGTGATGTCCCATGCCAAAGCGGAAGCGCCGATCCAATTCGCGCACCAGATTGATTATTGAAGCCATTTTGTAAATGGCGTTATCGCCAATATAGTGCACCGCCGCGTGGGCGGACCGCCCTAGTGTGGTGATCTTTAGTTCAATGCGTCCTTTGTGCCCGCGGTAAATATTCATTTTGGTTGGCTCACCGATCACCACAAAATCAGGTTTCACTAGCGGGTCAACCTCGACAAAAGCGTTGGGGCCGATTCCGTCGCACCACTCCTCCATGTTGCCGAAGTAATAAGCGGTATACCCATCGAGCAACCCAAGGTCGCGCGCAATCGCCAGGCCGTACACCATACCCGGCGTGCTGCCCTTTTCATCGCACGCGCCGCGGGCGTAAAGTTTGCCGTCTTCGATCTTACCCTCGAACGGATCCCAACCCCAGGCGTCACGATCGCCCACTCCTACTGTGTCAATATGGGAATCATAAACAAGCACCTTGGGGCCGTTGCCGATGCGCCCCAGTGTATTGCCCATCTTATCAAAACGCACTTCGTCGTAACCAAGTTTACGCATTTCCGCCTGGATCCGTTCACCAACCGGACCGATCTGCGATTCCATGGAAGGTATAGCGCAAATCTCGCGCATGAATTTGATGATGTCTTCGCGTTTTTCGTTTACCCGCTGCCTGATCTCACTTTGAATGTCCATTATTCCTCTTGTGTAATTAAGGTTTTTGTTTTCTACTCTACCAGGTTTTTTTCAAGAAAAAAACCGCCAGCAACCGCTTACCAATGATACAGGGATTGGGTGTTTTTTACAATCCCGGCTGACCCGAATGAATTCGCTTTGCTTGCCGGGTTCAACATAAGCAATTTGACTCTACTTCACTTCTATCGAGGTGCTGTCTTCATCTGCGAGTAGACCTGCCATGATCGCCTGGAGGATCAGATCGGGTGTTCGGTCAATATCAACAACCAAAGCATCATCTGGTTCCTCCAGCGCGAAAAACTGGCTTTCCACCATTCCTGCTTTCATGTAATGCCCAGGGCGTTGTTGCACTCGTGCACGGATCAGCGCGGGGTTCCCTTTAAGAAAAACAAACCTGATGCTGCCTGGAGCCACATTCAAGCGGTCGCGGTAACTCTGCTTCAGCGCTGAACAGGCCAGTACGCCGGTTTGTCCCTGCTCCAACCTTGACCGGATCAAAACATTGAGCGCATCCAGCCATCCGGCGCGGTCTGCATCATTCAGTGGAATTCCGCGGCTCATCTTGTCCACGTTTTCAGGCGAATGGAAGTCGTCCCCATCAAAGAACTCCCAGCCGAGTCTATCAGCCAGCATCCTGCCCAGGGTGGTCTTACCGCTACCGGAAACTCCCATAAGGATGACAAACCTGGTGTGGCTTGTAAATTTGGTCATGATCGTATTTGAAACCATTCGAGGGTCGTCAACTGGCTGCCGGCCAGGCGATGAACCCCGTTCCACCGATGAACAATACTTGCAAGGTCTGCTCCTGATCGATCCTAAAGCTTTGATCCTGCCTCAATTATACTGACGCGGTCTAAATTGGACCTATTACCGCTTTTTTGTACTACAGGATATAGAGAATATCTTCAAACCCGCCAGGATTGCCCGTGGGTTCCCGCGGCAGGCCAGCGAAATTTCAGTATGGGGTGAAAAACCGCAGCGGCTGCAGTCGATATCGGCTCTCCCCTTCAGATAGCACCCCTGCTGCAGGCTGCCATCCGGGTTGGCGTTGTCGATCAGTTCATCTCGGCATACCCAGGTGTTGCGCTTCAGTGCGCGCAGCGCGGCGGTCGAGTTTAGAATCCGCACCCCGGACCGTTTCAGCTTAAGAATCGTGTCAAGCAGTTTTTCCCTGCGGGAAAGATCGAGGAATAGATTGTGTTTGTGATCGTATGGATAGTAGAACTGGATCGTGATCCCGCGAAAGACACCATTCAGAAATTCAAGCAGGTCAGGCACCTCCGCGGCGTTGACCGAATTGATGGTCACATGCGCGTAGAGTCGCGGATGGCTGCTGGCACGAACATTCTCGATCACCCGGTCGAACACGGTCGCTCCGCGCAATTGATTGTGTGTCTCTCGCAGCCCGTCCACGCTCACCCACAACACATCCGTGGATACATCCAGGGGTTGGGTGCCATTAGTGGTCAACCCCACGCTGAAAAAGCGCTGTCGCGCGTAGATCACCAGGTCGTGCACGCGCTTTTCACCATCGCTCCACAACAAAGGCTCCCCTCCTTCAAACATCAACAGACGGCTGCCGCGCGCGTACAACCGGTCAATGACCTCGCAGGCTTTAGCGAAGCTCAATTCATCTGACTGCATGGCAAGAAAAGGACACTGTAGACAATGTAAATTACAACGATACGTCAATTTAAAGCTTGCCAGGAATGGCTTTCGTCGGGAAAACAGGTAATGCTGCAGCACATATGCAGCCTGACTTATCCGACCTGCCGGGGGAGGTTTTATCATCTCCATTCACTCATTTTACCGGATGCACAGCTTTTTAAAATACCCATTCGGTGCGCACAGGAGGATTACCCGGAGATCTCATGTGAAATACAAGCAAAAAACCGCGATAAAAAATCACCGCGACATAAAGGACTAACTTGATCCATCAGTTTTAATCTTCAGCGTACCCGCAGATCCCCAGTGCCCCAGGACCGGTGTGCAGCCCCACCACAGGTCCTGTTGAATTGATCAGTAATTCCATTGGATCGATCTCATTTTTAATGCGCTCCGCCAGAGCTTCAGCGCTTGCCAGCATGTTACCGTGCAGCACCGCGATGCGCATGTTCTTTTTCCCCTTTAATTGGTCAAAGAACTTGCGGTAGAGCAGGTCAACTAGAGCGTTATAAGTGCGCACCAGACCGAGCGGTTCCACCATGTTGGTGAGGATGTTTAACGCCACGACAGGTTTGATCTTGAGCAGTGTGGTTGCCCACCTGGCCACATCTCCGATGCGTCCACCCTTCTTCAGATACTCAAGTGTATTCAACCCGGCAATTTGCACGATCCTTCCGCGCACCTGGCTGACACGCTCCAGCACACTTTGCAAGTCCAATCCATTCTCGATCGCACGCGCCGCGGCCAGCACCTGCCACCCCAACCCCATCGAAGTCGCCCGCGAATCGATCACTTCAACTGGCACCGCACATTCAGCCGCCGCGCTCCTGGCGTTATCGATCGATCCGCTCAGGGTGCTGCTGAGGACAAGTGTAACGATCGATGAAGCCCCATTCTCCACAGCCCTGGTGAAGGCGCTGGTAAAGTCCATTCGGGTAGGTTGAGAAGATTGCGGGGGTTGGCGATCTGCTGCGAGCCGCTCATAGAATTCTCCCGGCTGCATATCGATACGGTCACGGTATTGCTGCCCTCCCCAGATTAAAACCTGTGGAACAACGATGATGCCATGCTGTTCCAGCAGCGCCTGAGGAATATCACATGTACTATCCGTTACGATACCGATCATTAAGAATCAACCATGTGCAGTAATTCTATCAGTTTTACCCACTATGATTTGGTTAAAGCTTGGTCAAGGTTCATACTTGTAAAGATCTTGAGAATCCATTCATTTCAGGGATTCGCTCGGCATCCACACGACCATCAATAAAGCGGCGATCAAAGCCATCACCCCACCGAACAGGAATGGGGCTGAAGGACCAAATCCCGTCCAATTGCCCAAACCCTGCCAGAGAACGCCCGCGATGAAGGATGCCGGGAAAGCCAGCAGCCCGATCACCGCGTTGTAAGTGCCGTAGGCGGTACCGCGCAAATGTTCAGGCACCAGGTCTGCTACCCACGCGTTTGCAGAACCATACGCCATGCCATAATAAAAGCCATATAACGCATACAAGACCCATACATGCCAGCTGGAACGCGCTGCGGCAAAACCGAGATAGATTACCGCGTACACCAGCCAGCCACCGATGATCAATTTACGCCGCCCGATACGGTCGGAAAGCGATCCGGCTGGTGTGGAGACTAACGCGTAGATCAGGTTGAAGACCGCCAGCATCAGCAAGATGCCCAAAACGGATATTCCCAGGTTCTGCGCCCGTAACACCAAAAATGAATCAGCTGAGTTGCCCAGTGTAAAGATGCTGACAATGACCAGGAAGATGGAAAAGGGTTTCCCCATGCGTTTCAGAGAGATTCGCGGAGCTTCCCTTTTATCTTTAACAGCGACATCCCTGGCACCAAACGCCAGTGTGATCACTGCCAGAAAAGCCGGGATCAGGCTGACCAGGACAATGGTTTGGAAAGTCTGACGGGAGAGCAGCAAGTCATTTTTTTGGGTCAGCCAGACCACCAGCGCGGCGATGATCAGCCCCACCATCGCCCCGGTTGTGTCCATGGCGCGGTGGAAACCGAAGGCCAAACCGCGCATTTTTTGTTCGACCGAATCAGCCACGAGCGCGTCGCGCGGGGCGGTGCGAATGCCCTTGCCCACCCGGTCAGCCCAGCGCGCCCCGGCCACCAACCCCCAGGAGCTGGCGAAGTAGAACAGGGGTTTGAAGATCGCGGAGAGGCCGTAGCCGATCACCGCCAGCCATTTACGCCCTCCGATCCTATCAGAGAGCCAGCCGGAGAACAGTTTTAGGATGCTCGCCGTGGCTTCAGCCACACCATCGATCAGGCCGATGATACTGGTTTGCACCCCCAGTACATTTGAGAGGAAAAGCGAGAGGATGTTCAACACCATCTCGCTCGAAATATCCATGAACATACTGGTAAATCCGACCGCCCACACATTTCGCGGCAGATCCCTGATGGAGGCTGTTTTTGTTAACTTGATATCTGTCTGATCCAAGAATACCTACTTCCAAATTTGTATCTATGAATATTAAATTAAATGATCGAATCGTGGGGATGCTTTTCATCCACTTTGGCCAGCGCATACGAGCAGGCCGCCCCAACCATGAATAGCACCACGCAAATCGCGATCGTCCAGCCTGTTACACCTGACGGGATGATCGCCAGCGTCGAGCCGATCACAATTCCTAGGATCAGGTGGTACATGGTGGTGTAAGCCCGATCAAAAAGCCAGGATACCAGTTTAGCAAACAGCAGAACACAAACGACCAGCCCGAGGAATAATGGAATGACCACTCCCAGGTTCAGCGTTTTGATCCCCGCCGCCATCGGTTGGTAGAGACCAAGGTAAATGAGGAAATTCGACGGGCTCATGCCCGGCACCACCACACCCAACCCGATGAGCGCACCGCTTAACAGCCAGCTGCCAAAAGAGGGGGCGATGCTGACGTTCTGAATGGATTCCATCCAGCGCATGAGTAAAAATGTACCCCCAGCGATAACTACCAGCATTACCCAATGAAAAGGCTTGCGACCTTTCTTGCCTGAAGTTTTGATCAACGACGGGAAAGTGCCGGAGATAAAACCGATGAAGAGCCAGATGAACGGAGCGGCAAAATTCGTAAAGGCATAATCCACCACCGCTGAGAACGCGACCACACCAATGACCCCTCCGATGCCGACAGGAATGAAGAAGAGAACGTTGCGGATAAATTTTTCTTTCAGGTTGCCCAAAAAACGCATCAGCGGTTCATAAATGCCAAAGATCACCGCCAGTACGCCACCTGAAAGCCCCGGAACGATGAAACCGATACCGATGAGCACCCCTTTCACCAGGCGGAACAACCATTCGCCAATGGATTCTTTTTTTCTGCCAGTCTCGTTAGCTGCCATAAAACCTCGATTTTCCTGAATATTGGATAAACCAATCCCAAATTATAAGTTCGTTTTATCAAACCCGGTAGAAGCATTATCGATGAATATGNNGTTCAGGTGCGCGCTACGCGCTAAATTATCGACCCGCGACACTATGTGTCAGGCGATGCGGTATTCCTGATGCAATTTTCGATGTTTGACCGGTTTCTCACCGGTTTGAGCACCATCGAATCAAACCGTTTCCTTCTTCTCGTTCTTTTGCTTACGTTTTTCCTTGATCGTCAGCTTCGGTTTCTTTTTCTGTTCCTTTTTACCCTTATCTTTTTTGCCTGTCTCTCCCATTTTCATTTCTCCTTTCGAACATGAGTTCACGAACGTAATTAACATATCACAAAACAAGGAAAATGTCATAAAAAATATAAACGTTATGTTAATCACCTCGACTATTGATTGACAGATATCAATTTTTTGGTCTATAATCAAAAAAGGTTGGGGTTCACATTTTTCAAATACGAAAGGAAATATACAACATGGGTCTATTTTCAAATATTCTGGATAAATTAGGCATCAAAGGCAAGGAAGAAAAGAAGGAAGCCGCGAAACCCACAGTGACCATTCCAAAGACAACCAGTACCGAAATTCCAAAAACAACTGCTGTTGCCAGCCCTGTCGCGAAGGATTCCCGCCCTGTGGCAGGAAAATATGATGCCGCTGATAAACCCGGTTTCAATCTGAACGCGTTCCCCAAAGGAACCCCCAGCGTCGTGGGCAAACCGGTTGCCGTTCCCGTTGTGGACGTGGTTGCCAAGCTTGAGACTCTTGCCGCTGAAAGCGCTGAGAAACTCAATTGGAAATCCTCCATCGTTGACCTGTTGAAACTGCTCGGCATCGACAGCAGCTACGAAGCCCGCAAGGAACTTGCGGTCGAACTTGGCTGCCCGGCTGAGAAGATGGCTGATTCAGCTGAAATGAACGTCTGGCTCCACAAAACTGTGCTGGCCAAGATCGCTGAAAACGGCGGCAACATCCCCGCCAATATGCTCGACTGATCCTGACAACCTCCGGGCTTGTTGAACTGAGACACTCTATTCGCAGCAACCACCCGGAACCCTGTATTCGATCGGGGTATAACTTCTGAGAACCCCAAAAGTTGATTGAATACCGGCTATAAAATAAACGGCAGAGCCATCCCCGGGTTCTGCCGATTTCATTTAATAGGGTATAGTATTCCAAGAAAACATTAAGGGATGAGCATGAAGGCAATCGAAAAATATCGCTACTCGATCATCAGGCAACGCAAGGCACGAGAGGAAAAACTGCTGGCTTCACCGCTCAACTGGTTCTCTCTTGTCGGCTTGTTCCCGCTCAAGGAGGGTGAAAACTCGATAGGTAATGGACCTCAATACCGCATCGATATTCCCTCCCTCTCTGCTAAAGCGCACGCAATATTTGATGTGCGTGAGGATGGGGTATATATATCCGCCGCTGATACAAACTTTAAAGTGAATGGCCATTCACCTACAGACGTCCCACTAAGACAGGATGTGGAGGGGGATCCAGACCTTGTGGAAGCCGGCTCTATCGCCATACGTGTCATTCGGCGCAATAACCGGCTCTATCTGCGGGTTTGGGACCGCGAAGCACCAGCGCTAACCGGTTATAAAGGATTACGCTACTTCCCGGTTGATCCGGAATACCGCGTTGCAGCTGTCTATCAGCCGTTCGAAACGCCGCGCTCCATCAGGGTGATGGACGCCATCGGCGGCGAACATGAAAGTCTTTTCCCAGGGCAGGTTCATTTCACTATCAATGGAGTGCAATGCACCTTGATCTCTGAGGAGGACGAAGAAGGGCTGTTATTCAATTTCACCGATCCGACCCGTGCAGATACTACATACCCGGGCGGGCGTTACCTGTTAACGGAACAACCCCGTGAGGGTGTTGTCCTGCTGGATTTCAATCTGACCCGCAACTGGCCTTGCGCTTATACGGCTTTTGCCACCTGCCCGTTGCCGCCCACTGAGAACCACCTCAAGGTCCGTATCGAAGCGGGTGAAATGCGCTATCATGATTAAATCAGCCCACTTTTTATGGGAATGAACTTCATTCTCGTAGTATTGGGCGATGAATACTGTGTTTCTCCCGGAGCAAAAATTTGACAGTTCTCCGTGCGGTCTTAGGTGACATAACCGAACTAGAAATAGACGCGATCGTCAACGCGGCCAATGCTTCTCTGCTGGGCGGCGGCGGAGTGGACGGCGCGATCCACCGCGCTGCCGGACCAGGTCTGCTGGAAGAATGCCGCAAGCTGGGCGGATGCGCAACAGGCGACGCAAAAATAACCCGCGCTTACAACCTCCGCGCC
>MTKZ01001333.1_pt1 | contig 19627 bp, 14 predicted proteins | sample 1042781 | NCBI WGS metagenome assembly MTKZ01 (sample SAMN06212207, study PRJNA360539) | anaerobic digester metagenome | biome: Wastewater treatment plant; material: sludge; isolation source: anaerobic digester fed with sludge from wastewater treatment plant | place: Denmark: WWTP Viborg ... | reverse complement strand
GTTAAATGAACCGTATCACCAACTTTATCAATATCGTCAGTGCGTAAACATTTTTGAGCGTCAGCCAGCCGCCGTCCTAAAGGATGAGGCTCACCCAATAAATAAGGTACCAAGGGCTGCATGCCAGCAGTATTAAATAATACTGATGGGTCATTATCAGGAATAAGAGAAGCGCTAGGAATAATAGCGTGATCCTTAGACCTAAAAAAATCTAAAAATTTTTGCCGTAATTCTTGAGAGGTTAAATTCATATTATTCAACCATAAACGGCCAGCGGAAAAGCAACCGCCAGCCGCTATAAATACAATATTATAACAATATTATTGAGCTAATAAATCAGCAAACTGCTGTTCAATAACTGGTTTATCTGTTTCCTGCGCCTTGCTTAACAAATTATTTACTGTCTCACGCGCTAAATCGGTTTGGCCTGAATCGCGGTAAATCATAGCTAAAACATAAAGAGCGTTAACGTTGCTATCATCGGTAGCTAATACACCCTCTACTAATTGCTGAGCTTGAGTTCGTAGATTAGTGGTCAGGTCAGTTTCCTTTTTAGCCCGTTCATTTAATAATTGCGCTAAAGGCAAAACATAATTAACAGCCCCGCCAGAATTATTAACCGCTAAAACCAAATCTTGAGTAGCTTCTATCGGCTTCTCAATTGCCTGATAAAGTACTGCCCGATAGTAATAAGCTTCAGCCCAATCTGGTTTTAATTCTAAAGCTTTGGCATAGCCGTTAAGCGCCTCCTCTACCAGTTTATCCTTAGTCTCCCTATCCTCAGCCCGATAAGCCTGAGTAACTTTTAATTGAGCCAGTTTAGCATAAGACCAAGGATTATTAGGATCAAGCTCAATTAAACGTTGATGAATAGCCATAGCCCCCTCAAAATCACCGATCATTTCATAAAGTGAAGCGACCATTTTAAGACTAGCTGGCTGATTATTTACCAACTTACTTACCTGGTCTAGCATTGCTTTAGCTTGCTGAGCATAGGACTGAGCGGCAGTTTGCGCTTCCAGAGCTGAAGTACCCGTCGCCGCCATTGCTCCCTCAGCCAATTCATTGGCTTTAATCCAGGATAACTGAGCCAAACCTAAACCATACATTTCCCGCCATGGAGCTAAATTATAAGCCTTAGACATAGCTATCATTTGCTGGTCAGTAGATTGGCTCTTGAGCGATTGAGCCGCTAAAACATCAGCAGCATAAATCTTGACCCCATAAGCCAAGCTAGCTAACAACAAAATAGCCACCGCTATAAAACCCGCAGTCCAGATAGCACTACCCCGCTCATCGGCCTTGCGCCAATAAATAACAGCCTGGCGGCGAGGCCAATTATAAGTAACCACCATAAGCAAAACCCACAACAAACCAAAAATTAATAATAAATTATTGCCCACTGGAATAAAAAGACCACCCGCCAACATAACAATAACCGCTGCCCACAAACTAATTCCCAATTTAAGATCAGCAGTTGGCAACTCCATCTTGGACGAGAACAAGCGCCGTCCGGCTGAAATTAACCCTAGTAGCAAACCAATAATAATTAACAAGGAACCAAGCCCACCGACAATAACTAAACTTTCCGCCAACCAACCAGCCGGTACATCAAAATCAAGGTTCCACAATGCCGCCCCATTAAAATCAGGGCTCTTAAAACGACTAAAAACACTATCAAAACTAGCTAGACCATTACCAAAAATCGGCCGTTTAGCTAAACTAGCCTTGGCAATTTGCCACGAATAACTTCGAGATAGGCTAACCTCACTGGGCAAATTTATTTTTGGCCACCCGATATTGCCAAGAATCAACAAGACAAAACTAATAATTAATGTCCCTACTGTAAGTCCTAGCTGTAAATGGCTAAATTTAAGAAAACGCGATAAAACAAAAATTAAAACAATCAATAAACCCAAAATAATCACTGGCCAGATATTAAATGATCCCAGAATAATTATAGCCGCTATATTAGCTAATATAGTAAGCACTAACCAAATATTCCACCACAACCGGCCATTTTTAGCCGAAGATCGTTCACAAAACTCCTCTTGGCTACCCAGGGCAATAATAAAAAATGGTAAAACCGCTGCTAAAAATAAAGCTAGATTAGATAGAGAGCCAACAGGGTTAAAGCCAATAGTCTTGGTAAAACTTAAAGGAATAATATAGAACCCTAAAAGTTGGCACAAAGAATAAATGGTAATAAAACTAAAGCTAATCAAAATTGCTAACCACGATGACCGCCTTACCCTGGAAGACCAATTATTAACAGCCAAAAAATATAATAAAATAAGAAATACTAAAAATACTAAACTGCGCATCGGCTGGCCATAACTACCCAAAAAGCTGGCACGCCAGGAGGGGCTCCAAAAACTAGCAATAGCGCTAACGGCTAAAATAGCCAAAGCTAACCAATCTAATTTGCGCCAGTGCCAAATTAATGTTCCATCTTTTATTACCTTAATTAGCCACACTGCCCAACCAACAATAACTAAGAAGCCTAAAATAAATAACTTGTCTAGACTAGCGCCTTGCCAAGAAATGTTAATAAAAAATAAGGGCAAAATAAAAAAAGTAAGGACCAACACCAAATTAATTACTCGTTCCGGCCAAGCAATTTTCGATGTTCGCCTTAACAAAGATGAATTTGTACTCATAGTCATATACTTAAAATTACTATAATTATTTTAAACAAAAATATATAAATCTTAACCTGACTCCACCGTCACGTTAATTGTAATTGTAGTTTAACAAAAAGAATCGGATAAAGCAATAACTCCGCCACCCAAAAGCTTGTCCCCCTCATAAAATACAGCGCTCTGCCCAGGGGTAACTGAATGCTCTGGCCTGGCTAGCTCTACTCGCCATTCTCCTTGAGCTCCCCTTGTTAATCGACAATCAAGCGGCTGATGATGATAGCGGATAACTACCTGGCAATCAACAGACCGCCGCGGCCGTCGGCCTGAAGACCAAAATAATTGGGAAATAAAAAAATTATTAGTTAGTAGCTGGGGATCGTCAATATTAGATGTAACTAATAAAGTATTAGATAAAAAATCATAACCCCTGACATAATAAGGGCCAGAGCCACCAACCTTAATACCTCGCCTTTGCCCAATAGTATATAGGGCCAAACCCTCATGCTCTCCGATTTGGTGTCCGGCGCTATCAACAATCGGGCCAGGCGTAAGAGGCAAGTAGTGCTTCAAAAAATTAGACAAACCATTATTAATAAAACAAACCTCCTGGCTGTCTTTTTTATTAGCCACTGGCAGATGATAATCCTTGGCTAAATCTCGCACCTCATTTTTAGTCAGGTTGCCCAAAGGAAAATAAAGACGGGCTAAATCCGCCTGGCTGAGCTGATATAAAAAATAAGACTGATCTTTAGCTTTGTCTTTAGCTCGCCATAGCTCATAGCGCCCAGAGTCTTTAATAAGCCGGGCATAATGACCGCTAGCTACGGCATCAAAACCAATCTGGTTGGCATAGCGAATAAGGCGCCGAAATTTAACTTGCTTATTACACACCACGCAGGGATTAGGAGTCGCGCCAGAGGCATAAGTGGCCAAAAAATAATTAACCACTCGCCGCTTAAACTCTTGAGCGCAGTTTAGGGCATAAAAAGGAATACCCAGCTGCCGACAAACAGCCTGAGCGTCAGACCAAGGCTCTTTCTTGGCTTCTTGGCCACCAGAACGGTAATAATCACCAGGCCATAATTCTAAATAAACACCAATAACTTCATGCCCCTCCTCTTTAAGCAGTTGGGCAGCCACTGCTGAATCAACGCCTCCCGAAAGAGCGACAATAATTTTTTGTTTTCTACCTCGTTGTTGAGCTACTACCATATTATTTTCTTCCACCACCTGGCAAAAAATTATGATATAACGGTTCGTAAATATCCTCACCGGGGTCTAACCATAGTTCAGAAGAACAATCATTATTAGTAAAATGTAAATCCTTAACTCCGCGGATAATAACCGCCGGCGTCTGCTCAGCACACTCCCCCATAACATATACAGCGGCAGCTGCTAAAGAATCAACAATATTAGTTTGAGAAATTTTCATAGGCCGACCAAATAAATCTAACTGACCACGATAATCTCGGAGCGGATAAAAACCAGCGCAAGCAAGGCCAACACCCACTACCCCCCGCCGCAAAGGCATAGAACGGCTATCGGTTAAAATTAAGCCAAGATTAGACAAATTATAATGATGAAGTAAAATATTACGCCAGTCCCTATTAATTTTTTCTGGTTCTGACGGCAATAAAATATAATGAGACGCTGCGTTGCTTTCATCAATACCCGCCGAGGGAGCTAAAACATGATTTTTAATAGTCAAAATAGCATAACCATGGGGCACCATTTCCCGCGGCAAATAATAATCGGCCTGACTAATAATCAATTGGTCTTTATCCTCCACACTGCTAATAGCTACGGCTCGTCCCTCATAAAGACTAACGATTTTAGAAGTAATAGCCAAAACATCGCCATCTTGAAGACCACCCATACTGTCTAAACCTTCTATTAGGGCGCCCAGAGAATCATCTTGCGGCGGTTGAAGCCGCCTAGTATGAACAGCGATTAATTCCATAATTATAGCTCATTATTAGCAATAGCCCCTCTAATTAAGGCCATAAGGTCATAATAAAATTCCAAATTATTCAAACTGGCTAAACGGCAACCTAATGGCTCTTGTATTTTATATAAATAATGTAAATAGCTCAACGAATAGCGCCGCAAAAGGGGCAAGCGAGATTGAGGATTAATCGGCTCATCTAATTGGGCAAATGAACTATTCCTAATATTTTCTACTCGGTAAAACTCTCGCACCCGGCCCGTCTCGTCAAGAAAATGCCTGTCAGGTTGCCAAAAAAACAATCGGCCATGACGGCCTTCTCTAGTAGGGATAACACAATCAAACATGTCTATGCCTCGCCTAACCGCCTCCACAATATTATCAGGATAACCCACTCCCATTAAATAACGAGTCTTGTCGCGAGGCAAAAGAGGCTCCAGCCATTCCAATACTTCATACATCTGTTCCGCCGTCTCCCCGACAGATAACCCTCCAATATTATAACCGTCAAAATCCAAGGCTACCATATCTGAAAGACTTTGTTCTCGCCACTTACGGCTAACCCCGCCCTGAATAACTCCAAATAATAATGGCCTAGGCTGAGGTAAATTAAGATAATGGGCTTTAGCTCTCTTAGCCCAGTTAGTGGTCCGTTCAACCGACTGGCGAATTTTAACTAAACTGGCCGGCAAAGCTAAACATTCATCTAGCGCCACCGCAATATCAACCCCACAAGCCACCTGCATATCTAAAGATGCCTCAGGTGTTAGATAATAACGACGACCATCGCGTGGTGAACTAAAATATACCCCATCAGCGGTTAACTTAACTAAATTATGGCTGTGTACCCGCCGACCGGTTAAAGAAAAAATCTGGAAACCGCCGCTATCAGTTAAAATTGGACCATTCCAGTCCATAAAATGATGCAGTCCGCCAACCCGCTTAAAAGCCTCAATACCCGGATTTAACAGTAAATGATAGGTATTAGCTAAAATTATTGGCGCTCCAAGTTCCCGTAATTCTTCAGTCGCTANNCGAGCTGCCGACTGATTAGATTGCTGCTTTAAAGTAAACATCAACAATAATTAATTTTTAATCTTTTTAACCGCTAAATACAAAACCTCAGGCTGCTCTGGATCAACTAACAGCGCCTTACCGGCTCGACTAGTCGGTAGTTTCTTAGTAGACCAAGTCTTGCCTCCGTCTAATGACCGATAAAAAGTAGTATTGGTCACATAATAAATCTCTTGACTATTACGAGGATTAATGGCTAAGGCGTTAATGATCGTTTGACTCTCAGGCGTCAGTAATTCAATCTTTGTCCAACTATCTCCCAAGTTAACAGACTTAAAAAGACCATAATCAGTAGCTAAATAAGTGACTGGCTGATCTTCTAAAGAAATTGCTAAATCACGAAATTGGTTGCCAATCTTAAATTCCTCTAAGCTTTTATTAATATTCTCCCAGGTTGCTCCACCATCGGTAGTTCTAAATAGTCCTTTGCCGGCAGTAGCGGCAAACATCAAACGGCTGTCTTTCGGGCTCATAACAATGCGTTTTATGGTATTATTAAAGCGCTGGACGACTTGCCAAGTTGCTCCTCGATCATTGCTCTGTAAAATATCACCCCGCGAGGTCCCTAAAAAAACTACTCCAGAATTATAATGATCAGTTAATAAACTAGTAATAACCACATCAGGCGCATTATCATAATAAACTTGTTTCCAGCTGCGGCTACAATCTTCGGAACGCAATAAACGATTGCCCGAGGCAGCAAAAATTAAACATTTATTATAATAATCAATAGCCACAGCCCGAACATTAATGCGTCCCAAGCTAGTAGCAATTTGCCAATTCTGCCCCCCATCATAAGTAAAAGCTAAGCCATTATCTACACTGGCCAAATACAAAGCCCGATGGTCACTAGGATCCATAACAAGCATATTAGCATCTAAAGAGGCAATACTTCCCGGATGACCGCTGTTACTGGGAATCAAACTCACTGACTGCCAATTGTCGCCACGATTGCCACTACGAAAAACCCCACCAATATCGGCTTGGCTAGTTGGTTTATTAATAGCCGAACAACCACTAAGGCCAATTAGCAAAATCAGCCCCAGAAATAGATAGCGACCATGTTGCCATAAAATAGACATATAGTTTATGCGCCAACCGCTAAGTTATGAAAAACCAAGTTGGGAGCAACATTGGCTGTCAGATACTCGCGGGCTGCGCCTAAATTAGTAAATATTTTTAATAATACTGACAAAGATAAAACATCAGCGGCCTTTTCTAGCTCATCACGCAAAAACCAGTGTTGAATTAAGGGTAATTGATCTTGCTTAATCAATAGCAAATCTCTAATAAGCCCCAGCCAGATCTGCCATAAGTTCCATTCTGTCTCCCCGGCCGAGATAGCCACCGAAGGATAAACTTGACGAAGATAAGCTAGACGATCAGCTAAAACTGGACTTGTTATTAATTGTAATAGAATTTTAGCGGTCTGACAATAATCTTGAAACAACTCAGGCTGTTCCAAAAACCGAATTGCTAAATTAGGCCGACCTAAACAAACTTGAGCTAAATTTTTAGCTAAATCGCGATTAGTTCCCCAATCATTAACTAGATGGTCATAAATTAAATCAGCCGCCACCGGATAAAATCTAAACACTTGGCTACGGGAAACAATGGTAGCTGGTAAAGCAGATAAATTCTCTACCAAAAAAATAAAAAGCGCCTGAGCTTGGGGCTCTTCTAAATTTTTCAGTAAAGCATTAGCCGCTGGTTCACTTAACTGGTCAGCGTGGCGAATTAAAGCCACCTCATAATTATTAGCTAATGATGATAAACCAACTTTATCTAGAAGCTGGCGCACTTGATCAATACTAATTTTTTGCTTATCCGGCAGGACATCCAATTCATAAAAATCTGGATAAATACCGCGAGCTGTCTGCCGGCAAGTTTCACACTGTTCACAGGGCCAATCTGACCCTGCTTGGTCACGCCGTTCACATACTAAAGTGCGCATAAAATTCTTGGCTACCATCGCCTTGCCTACATCAGCTGGACCAACTAAAATATAACTTTGCGCTAATTCACGCGAAGCCAAATGAGCAGCCCAACACCGAGTAACCCGCTCATTACCAATATGAAGCCAATGAAGCTGATGGCCTTGAATTTCCATATAGCTATTAGATTATCACGGGTCAAGCTAATTGGCAAATAATTAAAACTCCTCTAAATTAGGCCGAGCCAGCTCATACATCGTCTCTACCTGGACAGCGTTTAGGGCGCCTTGCCATATTGTTAATTCATCAAGTTCAAATGGCCAATTCTCTTGTTCTATGGTCAGAGAGGTCAACGGATTATTAAGCCACAGCGCCTCGCCCTGCCAATAAAGACGACCATCTAAATATAAAGATAGACGATAAGCATAAGAATCATAAACTAAAACTGTCTGATGCCACTTGGCATCTTCAATGCGGCTGTCTACGGGGTACCATCTGCCACCATTATAATAAATACCCGCGCCCCAAGTACCAACCACCATTCCAAATAGTGCTTGACCGTTTAGGTCGCGTAAAACAATACCACCTCGACTCTCATTAGGGTATGAGCTACTATGCCACCATAAAGATAAAGATACATCTTGGTTATTAATGATCGAGGACAATGTAGTCTGCGGATCATTAGGATGTCCTATCCGTACTCCCAAATTAAAAGGACTGTATACCCAACGACCAATTGGAGATAAAGCAGCGCGCTGTAAATTATCATAAGCTATATCGCCATCACCATCATCAAAAGCCCAATAATAAACAGCGACTGGCGCAAGTTGCTCAGGACGATTAAGTCGCGGGCTTAAAGGTAAAGACAATTGCTGAAGACGACGCACCTCAGCTGGGCTTAAAACCCGTTGCCAAATTGCCAGTTCATCACGGTCAATGGGCCAATTCTCGTCAGCTAAATCCAGCCTAGTAATCATCCGCGGTGGATTATAGTCAGCGGCCATCGTCCACTTTAATTGCCCATCAACATATAGTTTAAGCTGGTTATTCTCTTGACTGGCCACTAAAAGATGCCAATTAGCATCCTGCGGCAGAACATCTAAAATAATATAATACTGGCCATAATGCCAAAATTGGACTGACCCCATTGCTGAAGGAGTAAGTCCAAAGATGATCTGGCCATCCGCACCCACGAGATACTCATGACCTCGACCTTCATTAGGATAAGAAGCGTTNNGGCAGCGCAGCCAAAATAGCCCACGCGCCATAAAAAGGGCTGATTTATAATATTAGCCTGGCCCGCCCAGTCTTGAATTGTATCCCCTAAACATTCATCAAAATGCCAAAGATGGGCTAATCCAACACTTAATGAATCCTCATCAAATACTTGATGCTTGCCCGAACGAGGTCTTACCTCAGGCTGATCAACAAAATCATCTAAATTATTATCTGTATCCCAACCTCGTCCTAAATTAGCTTCATTACCTCCCGGCCCTAAGCTAGAAGCCGTAGAATTAGGTCCGGCCTTACGTTCTAAACTATGGCCAGCCGCTAAATCGGCTAAAGCCGGCTGACCTTCCGGATCGCTAGCCTGATTATATCCTACCTTGTCTAAAACATTATCCTGGCCATCTACTAACCGTATATGACCTCCGCTATCGGCTAAGCCCCAATTACTTAAATGCTGGTAGTCGGGAATAGTAAGACCAGCATAATCAGCGCTAGCTAACAAAAAATAGCTATGAGCCTCAATATAACTACCCTCTGGCAAACCATCACTGCCTAAACGATTAATCCAAGCTAAACCTTCGGCCGATTTACTCTGCAACCGCCAGCCAGTCAAGTCAACGGTTTCATTGTTAGGATTATAGAGCTCAACAAATTCATCACTCGCTCCGCCTGATCCCCGAGTCGCGAATTGGCTAATAACTATCTTGGGCGGCGGACCGCTAGGTTGAGCTATAAGGGTGGTATAAGTATCAGCAGAGGAATTAGAAGGCCAATTTTCCCAATTACCCACTAAATCGCGAGCCCGCACCCGAAAAGAAACTTTTTGACCAACATTAAGGGGCTCATCAAAAATAGTACTAGTATAATTTACCTCTTCCAGCCAAGGCTGCCAGGATCCACTGCCAACTCGATACTGAACATCAAAGACTAACTGACCACTAGGCTCACTGCCCAAATCTTCTCCCAACCACGCTACTACAAACCCTGTCTCTGTAACAGTTTCTGGCAAAGCCACCATACTGGAGCTAGGTTTAGTTTTATCTAACACAATGATAAAGGTGGAGGTTGGTCCAGTTTGGCCAGCCGGACTCATAGCGACAATAGCAATATTATTACGGCCCTCAGTAAGACTAACGGCTGAACGCCATTTACTATCGGCTAAAGACTGGGCTGTGCGACCATTGACTAGCACTTTAGCGTCATTGTCCACGAAACCACTAATAGTTAGTGAACTAGAACTAGTAAACCACGGATCTGTCGGCGGATAATCAATCACTACCTCGCCCGGCGGTGTATTGTCTAAAACTGTCCAACTAGCGCTTAATTTAGCTGAATAATTGCCAGCCCTATCACGCGCCCGCACCACCAGCTCATGCTTACCGGGCGATAAATTATTATAGGTTAAATTAGACGGACAAGGTTCCTCCCCGCCACCATCAAGATCACAAAATAATTCACTGGCCTCATTAACTTCCACCGCAAAAACAACCTTGTCACCGGCAACAGTACTAGAGGGTTTAGTTAGCCAACTAATCGTGGGCCGCTCCTTGTCAATCAGCCAAGAAAACACCACCGGCGTCGGGTCAACATTAGAAGCTTCATCAATGGCTCGCACTTTCAAAGTATAAGATCCGGCAACTAAATTTTTAAGCTCATAATCAGCGGCACATTTTTTCCAGTTCTGGTCATTAAGCTGACATTCAAAAGTGCCAGGTTCATTAGAAATTAACAAAAATTGAGCTGTACCAGTATTAATTACCGCCGGCACTTCAGTTTTAATGGTAGTTTCGGGCGGTTGCCGGTCAGCATTGGGCTGGCTAGAAGTAGTATTAGTCTTAACGGTAGAAGTATTAATATTACTACTAGTACTAGCGGTGGTTGTTGTTTTAGAACTTGTAGCCGTATTAGGACTATTAGAGACAACCCCACTAGTGCTAGTCGTTGATGAGGTGGATAGGATTGGCTGAGCTTGACAGCGACTGCTATAAATACCTAATTTAGCCTGTTTAGCCGTTTCACCAGCAGTAATAATTTCTTGCCGTCTCGCCTGATCTTTAGCTAAAGGACAATTTAATTGGTTGGCTGTACAAAAAAATACTTGAGCCAATCCTTCCAATGCCAATTCTTTATTAACAAAAACATCACCAGCATAAACATAACGCAGTAGACGACCATAACTATCCTTATCTCCTCCGCTATCGGCTACTAACTTAAGCGGCCCCCCTGCTAGCAAACCCTGATTACGGCTCTTAGCTTCTTCAGCTAGACACTCGCTAGCCTTATTAGAAGTAGAGGCTAATTCTGGAGCATCAATACCTAAATACCGCACTTTTTCCCCAGTAGTAAGCTCGATGGTATCGCCATCAATTACTCTTTTAACTCCTAAATTAGACTTTGGTTCATCTACTCCTGTCTTCGGGGTTGAGCTAGTCGCCACTAAATTAGCCTCCACTTTAGATGTAGCGCTACTAGGGGTCAATACGGTTGTCGCCCCTGAGGTCACAACTATAGAATTAGTAGCCGCTAAAGTAGAGGAAACTACGGCTGGAGATGATCCTAAATCATTACTAACTTTAGCCGGATTATCTATAATCTCAACCGGCGCCTCGCTACTGCCCTGAATAGTTGAACGCCAGCGAGTTAACCACGATGTTGTCTCAGACACAACCCCAGGATCGGCTACGGCTTCAAAAAAAAGACGCAGCAACTCTGCCCCATAACCAACAGTCAGGGGCGTAATCTGCGACCAATAATCACTAAGCACTAGATCATCTAAGATAAAACGGCGACGCGCTTCATTATAATAAGCTAGCCTATATCCCCGATAAATAATATATCCACTCTCCGAAGGCCAATCTTTAATAGCCGGTTTATCTGGCCAATCACCGGCCTGAGCCGGACTATTAATTGTGTCTTGGCTAAAATAATTAACATTAACAGCACTGGCTAGCTGGCGAAAACAATCACGGTAATCTTGACACCGCGGCCGTACTAAGGCCGACAAAACCGCTAAGTCCCCATGATGTTGAAACACCCAATTTTCTAGAGCATCTCCTAAGACATGAGGGTCGTTGCGGCTGTGGGCTGGTACGCTAATATCTTGTAAGACATGAAGCACATGTCCCAAATTAATGAAGGCCGTCTCATAATTTCCTTTCCGGTAAGCTTCAATGGCTTGGTACCAGCTAAAAGCTGAACCATAGATGAGATTAGCTTGCGCGCCTGGCGACATCGCCCAATCTGGCGCTGTTTCTAAAGACATTAAATGATAGCTACCAGCACTTAATGGCCGATCGGTCTGGGGCCACCAAAAATGATTCATTGTCCTTAGGACTGGTTCATCCTCAGCCGCGGCACCAGTAGCTAGCCATTTTAATTCTTGGTCACTAATTAATGGACGGAAAGCTAGATTATATACCTGAACTGACCAACTGGTAAGTCGGGGGTGAGTAATATTATGGTCATAGGCTAATGCCGGCTTACAACCCATAACCAACAACAAAGACAATAAACTAAGCCACCAGTGGCTCTTTCCCCTCCTTAACATAAATTTTAATAAATATCGCCAATTTGCCACCGGCCAGCTAAATTCTGGTAAAGTTCAATGCGGCCGGTAGTGGTGGCGGTAGAATAACTTAAAACGGCCCGCTTCTTACAAGCCATAGCGTCAGACAGACAATCACCAATAAATACCAAGGTGGTAGTCTCAGGCAAACTTTGATCTAGGGCCCACAGGGCTGGGTCTTCCCAGGCTGTTTGAAAATACGGCCGCCTCACTCCAATCACATAGGCTAGGGCCGTATCACGCTCTCCTGCCTGCAAGGCCTGCCAAAACCCCTTGTAGGCTGTCTCAGGGCTATCCCCGCCCAAACTAGTCCGCGCATCATCTAAAAAAGGTGCCTGCCATTGACGCCACCTTATTCTCTCTAAAATGGTTGGCCCTAAAACTAGCCCCGCTAAAATAATAACCAAAACTAATCCAATAATTATCCATAAATAGGGTTGAACTAATATTTTTTTCAACTTATTAACCATATAAATAATGGCGGGAAAATTATTAAGTCGCCCGGTCGGTCTAGCGCAGAATTAACGCTCCCCCCTTAAACGTTATTCGGCCAAACCGACCAGGCCACTTAACAAAACAATCCGCGAGCGGATTGTTTAGCCCCCTCCTTAAAAAATATAATTATTAATTATTAATCACTTACAAACTATTCTGTTGCCATTGTCTCCTCACTAGTAGACATTAATGGCGGCGCATAACCTGGCCAATCTTTAGTCCAGTATTCATTTTGCCGCATTACCGCATAAGCATCACCTGGATTACCTAAATAATAACGTTTGCCATCACCAGCCACATACCAGGCAGATTTATCACCCTCAATCTGTAACAAAATTTTACCCTTGACAGTATTGACATATTGCGGATTAATGGGTAGCATCCCCTCACCTAAAGGATTATAACCACGCAACCATTCAACCTTGTCATCATAACCGTCACCATCAGTATCCGCCTTGTTAGGATCACTACCAAGCGAACGTTCAATAGTGTCGGATAAACCATCGTCATCGCTATCTTCTCCGCCCAGATTAGCATCAGCCAAGGGAATACTCATTAAATTCTTATTAGTCACCCCCGTACCCAATTTAACAATCAGGCCATAGATATTGGCATCAGCTAGATTCAAATTCATCCGGCATTGCTCACTAGTTTGCTCTAGGGCTGTCTTTTCTGTTAATAAATTCTGGTACGCCGTAGTTTTTTCTTTAAGCTGACTGTCGGCAGATTGCATTTTGCGAGCACTCTCGGCTAACTCAGCCTGTATCTTGGCTAAATCTTGCTTTTTCTGCTCTAATTCAGTCTGAGCCGCCGTCAGCTCGCCCTGCGCTCCCTCTAAACTTTGTTTAACTTGACTAATTTCTAATACCAACTTAGTGTTATTGTTATAAATCCGCACCATAATCGCCACCGCGGCAATAACAATTAAAACGACCACGGTATAAAATAAATAACGTTGCAGACGACGGACTTTAATCTCCTTCATAACTTGCTCAGAAGAGACTACTGGCTGGCCGCAGTGGGGACAGACAGTACTGTCATCCGGCATCTGACGATTGCACCTAGTGCAAATCATAAATTGGGGGTTAAGTTAACTTACTGCCATTATTATAATCTAAATTAACAAGTTGGGCAAATAATTTTTTTTAGCTAATAATAAAGCAGTTTTTAAGATGAAATCTAAAACAAGTAAATAAATATCATTTTGAGGGAACATTAAACAAATTCTTCTTGCTTTTTTGTGTATGACGATTATAATAAAATTATATGACCATAAAGGGCAAAATTAGACAAATTATTCTCCTCCTGGGTGATTGGTTATTATTATATCTGAGCTTATTTCTGACCTTAGTGATCCGACGCCAGCACTGGCCAGAACCAAATATCTGGCATGACCATCTAATAGTTTTTAGTTGGATCTTCATCCTGTGGCTCCTCATTTTCTATATTGCCAATTTATATAATCTCAACATCCTTGCCAAAGGACCACGCTTTACTGAACGCGTCCTCAGAACTATTGCTGCATCCGCCATCCTGTCGCTAATCATTTTTTATCTCTGGCCCCAGGCACGGATTACTCCTAAAACTAATCTGGCCATTTTTACCGGCATCTATACTCTGGCTTTTCTTACTTGGCGTCATCTTTGGCGTCATAATCTACGCCAGGCCCTGCCGCGTAATAACGTCCTGCTTATTGGCTATGACCACATGGCCGAAGAACTATGGCAAGTATTAAGCTCAGCGCCCCACCTTGGCTATAATCCTAAGCTCCTCTTTGACTATGAGCCACCCCAACAATCTACAGCTAGCTGGGAAATTATTAGTGACCCCGACAAACTAATGCCGGCCATTATTAATAATCATATTAATACCATTGTCATTGCTGAACGGTACCGAGCTGACAGCCGGTTAAACCAAATCCTCTTTGACCTGCTACCACTCAAACTAACCTATCTCACTTTACCCAATTTTTATGAACAACTAACTGGCAAAGTACCAATAAGCGCCATTGGTCAACTATGGTTTCTGGAAAATCTTAATTTAGTAGATAAACGCTGGTATCTAGCCCTGAAACGAGGCAGTGACTTTATCATCGCTGCTCTTGGCTTTATTATTACTTTACCGCTTTGGCTAATTATTGCTCCACTCATTAAAATAACCAGCCACGGCCCAATTATTTTTAAGCAACAGCGAGTCGGTCGAGATAATAAGCCCTTCATAATTTATAAATTCCGGACGATGAAGGTAGAAGATAATAATTTCCAACCAGTCGGCGACCATGATAAACGAATTACTCCAGTGGGCCGCTTCCTAAGACAAACTAGGTTAGATGAATTACCACAATTAATGAATATCTTAAAAGGTGAGATGAGTGTTATTGGGCCAAGGCCAGAGCGGCCAGAACTAGTCCAAGAATTAGCCCGTCAAATTCCTTTTTATAACATCCGCCATTTAATTCAACCGGGTGTTACTGGCTGGGATCAGGTCTCGGGTGAATATCACTCCCCGTCGCTGGAAGATACCTATAAAAAACTCCAATACGACTTATTTTACCTTAAGCATTGCTCTATCTATCTAGACTCAACTATTATTCTAAAAACTATCGCCACAGTATTATCACGAGGTGGCAAATAATCATTTCTTGACAATTATCGTCTCAAAATGATACGATTATAAAGTTAAAATGATACGATAATATGAAACAAAAATATTCAAGACAACAAAAGATTATTGACTATTTACTTCAAAAAGGACAAGGAAAATCAGCAGATATTCATAATTACCTAATCAATTATGAAAATCTTTCTCTAATTACTGTCAAACGAGAGTTGTCGTCAATGGTTAACCAGGGTCTTCTTACTATTAAAAAAGCCGGAGCCGCCACTAGTTATACTGTCACTACTTATGGCCGGCTGCTATGGGAAGTAGACCCCCAACAATATTGTCAAATTGAACCTGACCAGCGCTGGGGCAATACCAGTTATAATTTTAATTTATTCTCAGCAATCAATTTCTGTCTCTTTACTCCCCAAGAATATCAGGAATTAGAGCAAGCAACGGCAATCTACAAGGAACGAGCTGCTAAGGTATCACCAACTATTAATCGTAAAGAGCTAGAAAGGTTTATTATTGAACTCTCGTGGAAATCTTCCAAAATTGAGGGTAATACTTATAGTCTTTTAGATACTGAGCGTTTACTGAAGTATGGCTTAGAAGCACCGCATCATACTAAAGAAGAAGCCACAATAATTATTAACCATAAACGGGCTTTTGAATTTATTATGGAGCATCCAGAATTTTTTCAGACCCTGACAAGAGTAAATTTAGAAGAATTACATAAAATATTAATGCAAGATCTAACCATTAATAATAACTTAAGAACTATAGGGGTGGGTGTCACTGGCTCTCGCTACCGACCGTTAGACAATAAATATCAGATAGCAGAGGCGCTGGAAGATTTATCGCAGGCTATCACTAGACTTAAAACTGGCTATGATAAAGCACTATTAACGTTAGCCGGCATTAGTTATATCCAACCATTTGAAGACGGCAACAAGAGAACAAGCCGCCTAATGGCTAATGCCATTTTATTAGCTCATAATCTAGCTCCCCTGTCATATCGCAGTGTTAGCGAAGAAGAATATAAAGAAGCCACTCTGGTATTTTATGAACTAAATTCCATTGTGCCACTAAAGACAATCTTCATTGGACAATACGAATTTGCTGCCAATAATTATGCCCTCGCTAATTTATAATTTTAGCTACAATACTTTTTAATTTGACTGCTTAACTGCTCGGGAGTAGTGGTTAATAGATCATTAAGCACCACGTTAGGCAATAAAGGAATCATACAACGGCCATCAACTAGATGATTAGTACTTAATCCCGGCACATAAAAAAGCCGGCTATTAACAAGACAAAAAACTGGCTTATTTAGGGCTATCGCTAAATGGACATTAAAAGAGTCAAGACTTATTAACCCTTGACTATCTTTTAATAAATCAGCTAACTGCGGTAGGGATAAATTAGTTAAAGTAATAACCCTGTCATTATTGTTTAAGGGCTGAGTTATGGCTGCCAGCCAGTCCTGTTGGTTAGCTAGACCGGTTATTACCAAAGAATTATCAGAAAAATTATCTAGGAATATCTGAATAAAAGACAGCCATAAGCTTGGTGACCAGGTTCTTTCAGGATCAAACGATACCGGCGATAAACACCAATAAGGAACAGTTGGTTTTTGCGGGGCAGAAACAAAATTAAAAAATTGTCCCCGTGGCTCATATTTTTTAAGAATTTCTTCTTTAATGTGTAATGGCTTTAACAAATTAAGATAGTTCTCCCACTCTTGCGCCCGTAAATTATAATTAGCTAAATAATTAGCTAAATAACTGGCCTGACTGATGTCAAAAGCGATAAGATAATGACCCAGTCCCCGCCATGGCCAATTACAGCTTGGCCAAAAAGCGCGAGCGTTAATAACTATGTCATAATGCTCATGGCGCAGGGCTAGCCAGCTCTTAAAATTACGATAACTAGTCGCTAAGAATTGCCGGGTACGCTTTCCTAATTTAATTTTTTGCCGGCCAGGAATATTTTGTAGCAATAAATCTTGCCAATAATATACCTGTCTAATCGCTGGATTATTGTCTAAAATAGCCTGACCGTGCGGATGAATTAAGTAATCAATGGAGCTTGCTGGATAAGCTTCTTTAATAATGGGCAACAAAAAGGTAGAAAATAATAAATCACCTAATTGGTCTACTTTAATAATTAAAATCTTGGGATGATCCACAATGTGTTTAATTGGTCGGGGCCAGATTAATATATCGCCCAGCAATTCAAAAGGCCAGGTTATTAGAAACCAGCCGCCCTTAAATAGTTTAATCACTAACCGTCTAGAACTTACCTTTAGATAAGTATAGTTAGCAATAAATTTGTGCCACAATTTAATATGGCGTTTAAGTCTTAACATAACTAAAAATAACTATAAAAAGAGCTAAAGCACAGACTTATAAAGTTTTTTATAACCATCTATCATCTGTTCAATGTTGTACTCTGCAAGAACTAATTCATAGGCTTTTTCTATTATATGGTCCCTAGCACTACTATCAGAAACTGCCTGTATAATTTTATGAGATAATTCTTGGGCGTCATCTGCCTTAAACAACCACCCGGTAACATTGTCACGAACTATTTCCCTGACACCATGAACATTGGAGGCCACTACCGGCACTTTAGACAACATAGCTTCCAGTAACACTAACGGCAAACCCTCCCAGTGCGTAGACAGGCAAAAAACATCGCAATAATGAATTAGAGAAGAAGCGTCTGGTTTATTACCTTCAAAAAATATGCGTTCTGATAATTTTAAGTCACGTGCCAAACACTGCAATGAACTTAACTGGGGCCCATCGCCAATAATAACTAAATTAAAATTATTATCCAAAAATTGAAAAGCTTCAATAAGGTTAGCCACATTTTTTTGATAGTGCAATCGGCAAATAGTCATTACTAAATATTTACTATGCTGACGTAACTGTTCTAAATCTTTATCGTGTCGCGGTCGGATAGATATAACTCCGTTTTTGATTAACATTATCTTAGGACCCCGGCCTTTCATAACTTTATTCATCAACCTATAATCATCTTGGCCAACACAAACAATAACATCCACCAGCCGATTAGTAAGCTTCTCTATAAAAAAAGCAATACGATCTAATAAATGTTTTTTGTGGGCCAAATGAAATCCATGTACTGTATAGATAAATTTAAAATGATAATGCCGCAAACTCAATTTAACCAACTTTACAAAAAGAGCAGCCCTAGTACCATGAGCTTGCACTATATCGGGACGCCATTGCAAAATGGCTTGACGTAAATTCCAAAAAACCGCAAAGAGATTTTCATTTTTTGAATAAAATAACTGAGCTGAACAAGAAAATTGATCTTTAGATGGTGAACAGGGTATGAAAAAAGCAAAATTAAATGTATCTTTAAGTCCCTGATAAATAGATAAAGAAATGACCTCTCCTCCGCTTTTAATTCCCGAGGAGTGGACAACTAGAATTTTAGGCATTGATTCTACGGCTAAAGTTTTCATTTAAGTATTAACTTATCTTCATCACCTAGTGAATCTATTATAGCAACAACATCAATGTAGCTTGAGCATACTTTAATATTTTTGTCCTCTAAAAACTAAAATTGTCTTTTTATTGCAGCTGATAAATTAAAAAATTATTCACTTAAAGGAGTCTGGCTATTTAGGGCATCACCTGTAATAATAAGGTAAAAATCTCCAATCTAACTTGCTAAAAAATTTAAAACAGATAATATGCTAGCATGATTATTCAAATATAAAAAAACAAAATAAACCTGAAATTAAACTATAAAATACTATATATTTATTTTACCACAATCCTGACCTGCCAACAAATCAACCAAATTGCTACTTAGCTAATTCTACAAAATACATAACTTTTTGCATCCTACTTTTTAGAGGCAGTAAAATTTAAGCTGGTCGCCAAATAACGCAATGGCGTATAAATTAGCAATTGATCAATATGCTCCATAACTGGACTAAACCGCCTATAATTAATAGATATTTTGGGTACATGTTCTAAAACTCCAAAACTAAAGATAGCATCAAAAATATTGTCGGCAGAAATTTCTAGCATAAATGCAAAACTGCATATAGTTAATTTGAGTCGCCTGATTTCTTAAAAAATTATACTTTTTATCAGCA
>MTKZ01011058.1_pt1 | contig 19646 bp, 13 predicted proteins | sample 1042781 | NCBI WGS metagenome assembly MTKZ01 (sample SAMN06212207, study PRJNA360539) | anaerobic digester metagenome | biome: Wastewater treatment plant; material: sludge; isolation source: anaerobic digester fed with sludge from wastewater treatment plant | place: Denmark: WWTP Viborg ... | reverse complement strand
TGTGCCGGTAAGTCTGCGGGGCAGTATCTTACCCTGATCATTCAGGAATTTCTTGAGGAACTCAGGATCCTTGTAGTCAATGTACTTTATCCTGTTTTTCTTGAACCTGCAGTATTTCTTCTTTTTGACCTCAACGGTTGGCGGGGTCAGATATCTGATTTCTGATTCATTCTGTGCCATCTGTTATTCCTCCTTCAATTTACCTGATTCTTTTTGTTTCCTTTTCTTTTCAGCATATTCGACAGCAAATTTCTCCATCCTGAAGGTGAGAAATCTTATTATCCTTTCATCCCTGCGGTATTGAACCTCAAGCTTCTCGATAAGATCGCCTGTTCCGCGGAATTCAATGAGGTAATAGAAGCCTGTCGACTTCTTCTGAATAGGATAGGCCAGTTTTTTCAGGCCCCAGTTCTCTTCATGAACGATCTCACCGCTGTTCTCGGTGATGACCTTCTTGAACTTCTGTACCGCTTCCTTCATCTGGTTCTCAGACAAAACGGGAGTTGCAATGAAAACGGTTTCGTACTGATTTAACATATTATTCTCCTGGTTTTTAAATTAATTGATTTTGGCTCGCAAAAATACAATTTTTTTTTAAAGAAAATGTAATTGCAGAAAAAAGAATTATCTGACACATATGAAGCTTGTTATGCAAGGGGTAAGTAATCTGAAATGTAAATGCCCCTATGCTTCGATTTCTTTTTGACTATATTTGTATTCCGGCTCATGTTGCCGGAAAAAGAGTCATCATTTATGGAGAACTTCATTGTCTCGGCACGAAAATACCGTCCTGCCACCTTTGATATGGTTGTGGGCCAGGATTCTATCACCAATACCCTTAAGGCTGCGATAAAAAACAGACACCTGACGCAGGCATATCTCTTTTGCGGTCCGAGGGGCGTGGGAAAGACAACCTGCGCCAGGATCTTTGCCAAGACAATAAACTGCAGCAACCTGAGTGATAATGGTGAGGCATGTAATGAATGTGAGTCGTGCCATTCTTTTAACACACTCCGCTCATTCAACATACATGAACTCGACGCTGCTTCAAACAACAAGGTCGATGATATAAGAAGCCTGACTGATCAGGTAAGGATACCGCCTCAGGTAGGCAAATACAGCATCTATATCATCGATGAGGTTCACATGTTGTCCACATCCGCATTCAATGCTTTCCTTAAAACTCTTGAAGAGCCACCTTCGCATGCAATTTTTATACTTGCAACAACAGAGAAACATAAAATAATACCGACAATTCTCTCGCGCTGCCAGATTTTCGACTTTAACAGGATCAGAATAGAGGATATTGTTGGAAGACTGATGTATGTCGCAAAGAATGAGGGGGTAACGGCTGAGGAGGAAGCACTTCACATTATATCCCAGAAAGCTGACGGCGCACTCAGGGATGCCTTGTCGATATTCGATCAGATAGTAAGCATCAGCGGTAAAAAAATTACTTACAAGGATGTAATAGAAAACCTGAATGTACTTGATTTCGAATATTATTTTGAGACAGTGGCAGGAGCGCTCCGGGGAGATGTTTCCTCTGTTCTGCTGACATTCAATGAAATACTTGAGAAAGGTTTCGACGGACATAATTTTATATCCGGACTGGGAAGTCATCTCCGCAACATTCTTGTTTGCATGGATGAGGTTACGGTTAAACTGCTTGAGGCTACCCCTGCCATAAAGCAGCGCTATCTTCAGCAGACCGCGGTCTGTTCTGAAGATTTTATTTTCAGGGCACTTGAACAACTTAGCAACTGCGACGTATCCTACAAAACCAGCAAAAACACAAGGCTCCATGTTGAGCTATGCCTCATTCGTCTATGCAGACTTACGGAAGCTTCTTTTCCGGGTGGTGAAAAAAAAAAGACTGAATTAAGCACTCCGGCCGAAAAAGATCCCGGACTTCCTCTTCCTTCTAAATCTGAAATAATCAGGGAATCCCATGAACCCCGGATGTCGGATATTGAAAAACCCGTTCCGTCGCAGGGAAAGCACGTTCCGGTGATCGAAAAACATGCCAAGTCATTCTCAATAAAGAACATCATTTCTCAGGAAAAAGAAACCATTGCGGAAGCTCCTGTTGAAATACCTGCCGATCCGGTTGAAGAGGCAAGAGAAGTCCCTTCAGAAGAACTGACCGAGCCGGCTTTTGCAAAAGCCTGGACCGATTTTACGGATCTTGTTAAAAACGACGGAACACGGATCGTGTCAATGTTTAAGTCAGTGACCACGGAGCTTGAAAGTGATAACATAATTAAGATCCACGTAAACAATGCAGCCCAGAAGGACTTGTTTGTCCAGAACTACAAACACAGGCTTCTTGATTTTCTCCAGAAACGTTTTGCATCAGGAGATATTGATATTGAAACAGTTGTCGACCTTGCAGAATCAAATGAAACACTCTATTCAGATGAACAGAAATACAATCATCTTGCTTCCAAGTACCCTGAAATCAGAGATTTAAAAAAAACTTTCAATCTTGATATCCTGTGAACGGGATATGAATTAATTTTATATGCTACAGACATTTGAAACATGTGCTTTTCATGATCCGGAATTTGAAAACTGCTGACTTTTTCATGAACAAACTTAATGACGGAATGTTATTAAATGATAATTAAAACTCAATACTATGCTTACAAAAAAAATGGAAGATATCTGCAACAGGCAGATAGAAAGAGAGGGATACTCTTCAAATCTTTATCTCGCAATGGCATCATGGGCTGAAACGAACGGACTTGCAGGAATTGCACAGTGGCTTTACGCCCAGGCTGAGGAAGAACGAATGCACATGCTCAAGTTTTTCAGGTTTCTGAATGAACGGGGTGGTAAAGCCGTTGTCCCTGAATTCAGGAAACCCGACTCAGAATATGCAGGCGTCGAGGAGCTTTTTAACGAAGTTCTCAAGCATGAGCAGTATATTACATCCAGCATCAATGAAATTGTCGATCTGGCGATAGAGCTTAAAGATCACGCCACGAACAGTTTCCTTAAATGGTTCGTTGATGAACAACTGGAAGAGGAAGCATCAGTGCAGGCAGTGCTTGACAAACTGAAGATTCTGGGTAAGCATAATCTCTATATGTTCGACCGCGACATTATGAATCTGAGATCAGCCGATTGATGGAAAAAGCAATAGATGAAGAAGACGCAAATTTCTATAATTCTTTTTCTGCTTTTATTCCCCCTGCATTCCCTTTATGCCCAGGAATATATCCTTAACCGCCTTAAAACAGGGGTTTGTTATGCAGGGGAAAAAGTTAACAGAGTATTTATTCCCCCGCCCAAAGCTTTCTTCGAGAAATCAGCATCAAAGGGTGGGGGAAATATTTCAGTTATATATTCAGGATTTCCGAACGATGCCAGAAATGCCGTTGGATACGCGGTATCAATTCTTGAATCGATCCTTCCTCCTGATGCCGGGCTTACAGTAAAAGCTTCCTGGAGAAAAATTTCTTCGGAGGGTGTACTTGGAAATGCCACAATAACAGGATTTGCAGCCGGCTGGAGTATCGATGCCTTTAATCCAGATGCTTATTATCCTGTTACTGTAGCTGAAAAAATTGCCGGCCGTAATATTAATGAGCCGAATGAGGCGGATGTGGAGCTTGTTCTTAACAGTTCCGCCAGATGGTACATGGGTACCGATGGAAACACCCCTGTAAACCAATATGATCTAGTTACTGTCGTTATTCATGAACTTTGTCACGGACTGGGCTTTTTCGACAGCATGGATGCCCAGAACTCCACAGGCACCTATGGTCTTGGCGGTGTGCCGGTAGCCTGGGACACATTTGTTGAGAATCTTCTCAGGGAAAAACTTACCGATACAACACTTTTTCAACGTGAATCCGACGAACTCTACAAACAACTTACAGGCAATCAGCTATATTTCAACGGACCTGTTACCAGGCGCTACCTCTCAGGAGGCCGTCCCAGGCTATATGCTCCTTCTGAGTGGGATCCGGGATCCAGCGTTTCCCATCTCGATGAACTCAGGACAAGCCAGGCTGATGCCCTCATGACACCATTTATTGACCTGGGTGAGGCTATCCATGACCCCGGAAACCTTATCCTGTCAATCCTCGGAGATCTTGGTTGGATCAACACCAGGATAGTCCATGATGAGATTAAGGATACTGAAGAACCGGTTACAGAAATTGAACTGAGAACCGAGATCCTTTCCGACAGTGCCTACAACACCGATATGGTCGGAATTGTATATTCCTATGATGATTTCCTTACATCTGATACTGTAATGATGCTACCCGCAGCCGGAATTGACAGTTATACTGCAACAGTATCAGTGCCTTCATATAACACTGAACTTGATTATTATTTTTTCGTTACTGATGCTTTTTTAAGGATGTTCCGCATGCCATCAAGGGCCTCTGAGTCCCCGTTTACAGTTTTCATAGGAACAGATGATAAACTCCCTGAAATAGAACATTCACCCCCTGAGTATTTTTTTGAGAAGGTTGATACTATCCATCTGGATGCAGTCGTGACAGATAATCTGGGTATTGATTCGGTTTATGTTGAATACAGGATAAATGAAAATCCTTTCAGGACAGCGGGTATGACAAATGACAACGCTGACCTGTACTCTGCTTCCCTTGAGGTCGGATCCGAATTCCTTAAAGGAGGTGACTACATAGAGTACCGTATTGTGGCAGTTGACGGAGCTTCTTCAGCAAACATTGCATCNNTGCCGGACCGGCTTTTTTTAGTAATGGTTTTGAGATCAGCAGACCTGAGGGATTCTCAAGATTCGGGCTTCATTCAGAGCATCCCTACCGAAGTCCTGATGAGGATTACAAAACCCTTGAGTTTACCGCTGTGCTCAGGCATCCGGTGTTTTTTGAGCCTACAGGTATGATAATCACGTTTGATGAAGTAGTGCTGGTGGAACCCGGAGAGGAAGGTTCGGTTTACGGATTTTCAGATTTCTATGATTATGTTATTATCGAAGCTTCGAACGACTTCGGCAAAACATGGTTCAGCCTGTCGGACGGATATGACAGCAGGCTTCTTCCTTCATGGGAAAATGCATATAACAGTTCGTTTGATGATGAGATGAACTCAACCTACAAGGGAACCGAATCGATGATGCTGAAACAGACAATATACCCCAGGCTCGGTTCACGGATCCCTGATGGAGGCGAACTTCTGGTAAGGTTCAGGTTATTCTCCGATCCTTATGCCAACGGCTGGGGATGGGCTGTGTCGGACCTTGCAATTACACCCCTTGTTGATAGCGCTGAGGAGATCACAGAGTCTGATTTTGTAATATACCCCAACCCCGGAAACGGAATTATAAACCTCCGCAATATTCCTGCAGAGGAGGGAAGACCGGTTGAATTATCCATTTACAGCCTGACTGGCAGATTAATATACCATGACAGGGTTATAGGTCAGCAGTACGTTTCAGCCGATATCTCAAAAGCTCCGTCAGGGATCTATCTGATTGTCATAAACGATGGAAGGGCAAGAAAGAGTTACCGGTATAATCTTGTCAGATGACAAACCGGGGCCAGTTATTTTTCCTACCAATCTGAAAAAACACTAATTTTGCGGGGATTTTTCATATTCAGTAAATAAAAAGCTAAATGGATATTGTAAACAAAGTACTTGGACTTTTTCTGGGTAACAAGTATGAGAGGGATATAAAGGAGATTACTCCATATGTCAATGAAACCCTTAAGGAATATGCAAAGCTCAGCAATGTTTCAAATGATGATTTGAGAGACCTTACCGAAGAGCTCAGGAAAGAAATACACGATCATATCTCACCCGAGGAGAAGGAGATAAAATCACTGAAGGAAAGAGCAGAAAAAGAGGAGGATGTATACAAGAAGGAGGAGTTTTACAATGAGGCTGACAAGCTTGAGAAGCTGATAGAGGAGAAGCTTGAGACGATACTCGATTCACTGGTGCCCAGGGCATTTGCAATTGTTAAGGAAACAGCCCGCAGATTCAAGGAAAACAGTGTGCTTGAGGTTACTGCCCGTCAGTACGACCGCGACCTTGCTGCAACCAGGGAAAGCATTACAATAAAGGGTGACAGAGCCATCTGGAGCAATCGCTGGATTGCCGGAGGGAATGAGATAGTGTGGGACATGGTGCATTATGATGTGCAGCTTATAGGAGGGGTTGCACTTCACAAGGGAAAAATATCGGAGATGGCGACAGGAGAGGGCAAAACCGTTGTTGCAACTCTTCCGGTTTTTCTTAATGCTCTGGCCGGCAGGGGAGTACATATTGTGACTGTCAACGATTACCTCTCAAAAAGAGACTCGGAATGGATGGGGCCGATTTATGAATTTCACGGTCTATCAGTCGATTGTATCGACAAGCATCAGCCAAATTCGGCTGACCGGAGAAAAGCTTATAACGCAGACATAACTTTCGGGACAAACAACGAATTCGGCTTCGATTACCTCAGGGACAATATGGCTATCAACCCTGAAGATCTCGTCCAGAGAAAACATCACTATGCAATAGTCGATGAGGTCGACTCGGTGCTGATCGACGATGCCCGTACACCTCTTATCATTTCTGGTCCGACAGCCAAAAGCGATACCCAGCAGTTCGATGAGCTGAAACCCAAGGTAGACAAGCTCGTAAGTGCCCAGAAAAGACTCGTGACACAGATACTGGCAGATGCCAAGCGGCTCATTTCCGAAGATAAGCTTGAAGAAGGTGGCAAACTGCTTTTAAGAGCCTTTAAAGGCCTTCCCAAAAATAATGCCCTGATAAAATTCCTGAGCGAAGAGGGAAACAGGACTCTGCTTCAGAAAACAGAGAACTTCTACATGCAGAATAACAGCAAGGAGATGCCCAAGGTTACCGATGAGCTTTTTTTTGTGATAGACGAGAAGGCCAATACAATTGAGCTTACGGAGAAGGGGCTCGACCTGATCTCAACATCGGTCGAAGATGCCAGTTTCTTTGTGCTGCCAGACGTTGGTTCAAAAATAGCCGATCTTGAGAAGGAAGGACTGGATGACAGGGAAAAGCTGAGAAGAAAAGACCTGCTGCTTCAGGATTATTCCGTCAAATCGGAGAGGGTGCATACAATGACACAGCTTCTGAAGGCATGGACCCTATTCGACAAGGATGTGGAATATGTGGTAATAGACAATAAAGTAAAAATTGTTGACGAGCAGACAGGACGTATACTGGAGGGTAGGCGTTATTCCGACGGGCTCCATCAGGCGATCGAGGCAAAAGAGAATGTCAAGGTCGAAGAAGCCACCCAGACATATGCTACCATAACACTCCAGAACTATTTCAGGATGTATCACAAGCTGGCAGGTATGACAGGTACTGCCGAAACCGAAGCAGGTGAATTCTGGAATATATATAAACTAGATGTGGTCGTCATCCCTACAAATAAGCCGATAATAAGAGATGACCGCGAGGATATCATATATAAGACCAAGCGCGAAAAGTACAATGCTGTAATAGATGAGATCGTAAATCTCAACAGACAGGGACGACCCGTACTTGTTGGTACAACGTCGGTTGAGATTTCAGAGCTTCTGAGCAGAATGCTTAAAATGAAGGGTCTGAAGCATAACGTTCTTAATGCGAAACTGCACCAGCGGGAAGCGGAAATTGTTGCCGAAGCCGGTAAGACCGGTACGATAACCATTGCAACCAACATGGCTGGCCGTGGTACCGACATCAAGCTCACACCCGAGGTCCGTGATGCCGGAGGACTTGCAATCATTGGTACGGAACGGCATGAGTCAAGAAGGGTAGACAGGCAGCTTCGTGGAAGGTCCGGACGACAGGGAGACCCTGGCTCTTCGCAGTTCTTTGTTTCGCTCGAGGATGAACTTATGAGGCTCTTCGGTTCGGAAAGAATAGCCGGGATAATGGATAAGCTGGGACTTAAGGATGGGGAAATGATCCAGCATCCGATGATTACAAAATCGATTGAAAGAGCCCAGAAAAAGGTGGAGGAGAATAACTTCGGAATAAGAAAAAGACTCCTTGAGTACGACGACGTGATGAATTCACAGAGGGAAGTGATCTATAAGAAAAGACGTCACGCCCTTCTTGGAGAGCGATTGTCCCTTGACGTGGCAAATATGATGTATGATGTCACGGAAAACCTTGTTGATATTTATCATAAGGAAGGTGATTTCGAGAACTTCGATTTTGATCTTATACGGTCATTCTCGATGGACTCTCCCGTGCCAAAGCAGGAGTTCATAAAGATAGCATCCGAACAGGTCGTGGAATCGGTATATTCCAAGGTACTGAATACCTACAGGAGAAAGGTGGAGTCAATTTCTCAGCAGGCCTATCCTGTCCTGAAGGATGTTTATGAAAGGATGTCACACGTATATGAAAACGTTGTGGTACCAATATCTGACGGCGTAAGGGTCTTCCAGGTGGTAACGAACCTGAAGGCAACTGCTGAATCGGAGGGAAAGGAGCTTGCAAAAGCCTATGAAAAGACAGTGGTTCTCGCCACGATTGACGATTCATGGAAGGAACACCTCAGGGAAATGGATGAACTCAAGCAGTCCGTTCAGAACGCTACCTATGAACAGAAAGACCCACTCCTGATTTACAAGTTCGAGTCGTTCGAACTGTTTAAGACCATGATCGCCAAGGTTAACAAGGATGTGGTAAGTACCCTTATGAAGGGACATATTCCAACTCAGGATCCTGATCAGGTAAAGGAAGCTCAGCGCCGCCGTCAGGTCGACATGAGCAAATACAGGGCCTCTAAGAGTGATTTTTCACAGTATAGCAGTACTGGAGGCCCCGGAGGCGCTCCCGACAAAAACCAGAAAGCTGAACCTGTCCGTGTCGAAAAGAAAGTAGGAAGAAACGATCCCTGCCCCTGCGGCAGCGGTAAAAAATACAAACATTGTCACGGACTTAATCAGCCCGGAACAATGCCTGGCAGCCCTGCGGCGCCAAGATGATCATCCTTTATTTAATTCTTCGATAGCTTTCTGAATACGAGTCATCGTTTGCCTGCTTACCGGAACCAGTGGAAGACGTAGGTTATTCAGGCAGATATTCAGAGTACTGAGCATGGCTTTTACCCCTGCAGGGTTCCCTTCAGCGAATAGTAGCTCAGTCATTTCAAGATAGCGGTACTGTATCTCCCGTGCCGACTTGAAATTGCTCTTCAGAGCATTACCGACAAGCTCGGAGCAGGCAGCAGGAAATGCGTTGGCAAGAACGGATATTACTCCGATACCGCCGGAAGCTATAATCGGAATAGTCAGAAGATCATCACCGGAAATAACTCCAAAATTCTCAGGTTTCCCCCTGATGATCTTCATTATCTGGCAAAGATCCCCTGAAGCCTCTTTTACACCAATGATATTCTCGCACGAATGAGCGAGTTCAAGACATGTGTCAGCCGAAATATTACATCCCGTACGGCCTGGTACATTGTAAATAATTACAGGGACAGGACTCCATGTGGCTATTGTCTTAAAATGCTGGAAAATCCCTCTCTGCGTTGGCTTATTGTAATATGGGGCAACGGATAAGATCCCGTCTATCCCGTTGAAATCTGTCTGCCTGATCGTGTTTATGACTTCCTGAGTGTTATTGCCGCCCATTCCGGCAATCACAGGCACCCTGCCATCGACTATTTCAGTTACATATGAAATTAAAGCCTGTTTTTCTTCCTTTGTCAGTACAACCGATTCTCCTGTGGTTCCAAGTACGACAATGTAATTCACGCCTCCGTCTGTTACATGCTGAATTACACGGCCCAGCGCTGAAAAATCGATGCTTGAATCATTTTTAAACGGTGTTACTATTGCAACGCCGGTCCCTCTGAATTTTTTCATGGCTTGGTTAAACTGCTTTTTTTACTGTTTCAGGATTTATCATTTCGAGATACAGGAGAACCTGCTCCAGATACTTATCAACATTGACAGGATTCCTCATTGAGATCATCAGGTCGAAAGGAGAGGTTCCGGGATCGTTACCTGCCAGTCCCACCTTCAGTGAGGCCTTTGAAAGAGATGAAATATAAAAGAGGGGGAAATGATCCCTCGGATTGATATCTATCAACAGATCAAACTTCTCCTTCATAAATGCCTCGGCTTCAATTGTGTCAGGACGATAGAAGAAATCTGTTTCATTGTTTTTCAAACACACCATGAAACGGTTGCCGACATACTGATCGGGAAGTACTTTCCCGGGAAAAAGACCTATTACTCTTACCTGTTTGCCGGCTTCCGACATTTTCTGGTGAAATTTTGCAAGAACTGCAAGCTCTTCAGGATTAGTTGCATCCCAGACAATACCTATGCCTTTTATGCTGCCAAAACCTTTATAGGAAGGTTTGTGAAGGATTTTTGAATACCTCTTTGCCAGCATCGACCTTCCCGCCTTTATTCGCAGATTCCTGAAAAATTCCATGGTGCAAACCTAACAGTTTTTTGTAAAACAAGAACAGGCGGGTTACTATTCTTCACCAATAATTTTAAGAAATTCAGATTCGTTCATTATCCTGACACCCAGCTCAGCCGCTTTTTCCCTCTTTGAAGGCCCCATGTTCTCTCCGGCGAGGATGAAAGTTGTTTTTGCTGATATGGAAGAAGAGTTCTTTCCTCCATGCTTTTCTATTATCTCCTTATACTCTTCCCTGCTGTGCCTGCTGAATACTCCTGATATTACAACCGTCATACCTTCAAGTGCAGCAGATACCTGAAGTGATCCGGACTCTTCGCTGAACTGTATTCCCTTTTGCCTCAGCCTCCTGATAATATCCATGTTCTCCGGATCACTGAAATAAGCCCTGATGCTTGTCGCAATCCTGGGCCCGATCTCCCTAACACCAGTAAGGGTTAACTCGTCAGCTTCAATAAGCTCATCGAGCGAACTGAATCTCGATGCGAGAGTCCTTGCGACTGTCTCCCCGACATGCCTTATGCCCAAAGCAAAAAGAACTCTGTGATAGGGGACATTCCTCGATTCATGTATGCTCTTTATTATATTCCCGGCCGATTTTTCACCCATCCTTTCAAGCGGAACAAGATGCTCCTGCTTAAGATCGTAAAGGTCAGCGATGTTTCTGACAAGCCCTTTGTTGTAAAGAAGATCTACTGTTTCCTCTCCAAGTCCCTCTATGTCCATGGCTTTGCGGCCTATATAATGTTCGATCCTTCCCTTTATCTGCGGAGGACAGTGAAGATAATTGGGACAGAAATGGTTTGCTTCTCCTTCATTCTTTACAAGAGGTGTGCCGCATTCAGGACACATGTCAGTGAATTTCACCTTTTCGCTGCTGCTTTCCCTGACTGATGCGTCAACACCAACTATTTTGGGAATGATTTCTCCACCTTTTTCCACAAGAACCATATCCTTGTAATGCAGGTCGAGAAGCAGAATCTGATCTTCATTGTGAAGAGAAGCTCTTTTTACCGTTGTTCCTGCCAGCAGTACCGGCTCGAGGTTTGCCACAGGAGTGACATTGCCGGTGCGTCCTACCTGGAAATCGACCGAGAGAAGTCTTGTTGCTGCCTGTTCAGCTTTGTACTTGTATGCAATGGCCCACCTGGGCGACTTTGCGGTAAACCCAAGTTCATTCTGCTGCCTGAGTGAGTTTACCTTAATAACAACACCGTCGGTCTCAAATGGAAGAAAATCCCTTTTTTGCTCCCATTCATCTATGTAGCCAATAACTTCTTCAATATTACTGCAGAGCGTCATGCTTTCGTGAATGTCGAAGCCCCATTCGCCGGCAGCCATCACATTATCATAATGCTTGCCCGTCGGCAGGGACTCTCCAAGGAGAAAATAGAATATGCAATCGAGATTTCTTGAAGCAACCACAGAAGGATCAAGGGTTTTAAGTGTTCCTGCAGCCGCATTTCTCGGATTCGCAAACGGACTCAAACCTTCTTTTTCCCTTTCCCTGTTCAGTCTTTCAAATACGGCTTTTGACATCAGGACTTCCCCTCTGACAACGAATTCATCAGGAATATCCTTTCTGCCAATACTGACCGGAATGCTTTTGATTGTTCTTATATTGGCAGATACGTCATCGCCTTTTGTTCCGTCGCCCCGTGTAAGGGCATAGAGCATGCTCCCTCCCGAATAGGTTATACTTATGGAAGCACCGTCAAATTTCAGTTCACAGACATATTCCACCGGCCCGGTTACCGATTTCCTTACTCTGTTGTCAAAATCGCGCACTTCTTCATAACTGTATGTATTCCCCAGTGAAAGCATCGGGTACCTGTGCCCGATTTGCCTGAATTCCCTGGTAATATCACTCCCGACAACCTGACTGGGAGAATCAGCAGTAATGAACTCGGGAAACTTCTTTTCAAGTGCTGCTAATTCGCCTATAAGAAGGTCATATTCAAAATCAGAAATTACCGGCTGATTAAGAACATAATACCTGCGATCGTGCTCTTTTATCTCATTACGCAGTTTTTCAATGCGTTCCCTGGCTTCCCTTTTATTCATGTCAGAAAGATTTTTAACTCCAGATTCCGTCTATGGATGTGCCGCATTTGGCACATTTCCCCCCGGGCATATTGTTCGAGGCTATTCTGTAACCCTGGCGTACAATAAGAACAGTCTTGCAGACAGGGCACCTTGTGTCAGACATTTCATGTCCTGGAACGTTACCCGTATAGATGTATTTCAATCCTTCTTCTGAAGCGATCTTAACTGCATTGTTCAGAACCTCGACCGGGGTGGGCGGGAGCTGTTCAAGTTTATAGGTAGGATGGAATCTGCTGAAATGAACGGGAACATTTTTGAATCCGTTGTCGCATAGCCATCTGCACATTTTTCTTATCTCATCCATATTGTCTGTCCAGCCCGGGACAATGAGATTTGTTATTTCCAGCCATACTCCCTTATCCCTGTAAATTTTAAGGGAGTCAAGGACAGGCTGAAGCTTCCCGCCTGACAGCTTCAGATATGTAGTGTTGCTGAATGCCTTCAGGTCGATGTTTGCTGCATCGATAACACTGCACAGCTTCTCCAGTGGTTCGGGGTAAATGTACCCGTTTGACTTGAAGACATTTTTTATTCCCTCTTTCCTGGCTATCGAAGCTGTATCGTAAGCATATTCATAAAAAGTAACAGGTTCAGAGTAGGTGTACGCAATCGACCTGCAATCCTTGCTGATGCATTCCGAAACAACCTTTTGCGGCGGAAGAGTGTAATTTCTGGTTTTATCGGGACTGGTCTGTGAAATTGTCCAGTTCTGGCAGTTAAGGCATACAAGGTTGCAGCCGGCGGTTGCAATTGAGAAAGCCCTCGATCCCGGTAAAAAATGATAAAGTGGCTTTTTCTCAATAGGATCCACGTTAACAGAACAGGGATTTCCGTATGCGAGAGTATAAAGCTTCGATTTTATTACTTTCCTGTTGTTGCATTTGCTTAATTCTCCCTCTTTCAGAACACATTCGTTGGGACATATCCGGCACATAATACCCCGTGCAGTTTCCTCCTGGAACATCGCCTCCTTTCTGAAAACCTGTTCCTCATCCGGGATCAATCCTTCTGATATGTCAGGCATCCGGAAACACACCATCCCCGCAGAGATTGCAGTACATCTTTTAATGAACTGGCGTTTTGTAATTCTGTATGGCATTTCCGACATTTCGACTATTGTTCCGGGTTGTCACAAATTTAATAAATCATCTGTTATTTGCCTAGCTGCGAAACAACAATACCTGCCAATACAAGCACCGGCAGCATGTAAAGGGAGTAAGTGATCCCCAGAAGAGGTACCAGAAAGCCTGAAAAAAGCAGAAATCCCAGTGCTGATCCTGCAAGGTCGGAACTGTATATTTTTGACGGTTTCAGTTTAGTGGTTTCCGGATGAGTAAGTTCCCTGAAGAAAAACCCTGTCACGGCAGCCGGAATAAATCCCATGATTATCAGAATGATCGTTGTCAGAATATTGTTTTCGATATTCATTACAGAACCTGCTGACATTCCTGCTGTAAGATAGATTAGAATTAGGGCAAGGGACAGGGCAAATATGGTTTTCCGTTTCGGAGAGTTGGTCTTTATTCCCGCTCCGACGGCAAGGCCAGCCATAAGTCCGGCAAGTATCAGACCTGTTGCCTGATACATGTTTCCAACGGTCAGCTGCAATACGAGAAGAAGGATTATTTCAAAGCCTGCAAGCGCAAATGCGCTGAAATACATGAGGCTGGTATTCTTTCGGACAGTACCAACTGATATGGCAACCAGAAGGGTAAGTATAACCAATGCCGGGATCCTTTCCCCCGGATCCTTACTGAGGTGAAAAGACTGATAATGAAAACAGGCTACCGGCCTCTCAGAACTATTGCTTCTCACCCTCCGATCGATATAGGACAATATCTCTTCTGACCTTGCTTCGATCAGATCATCAGAAAGATAGTCAGGTCCCACATATACATTCTGAAGCCCTTTCTCCTGTGCGAGGCTGCTTGCTGATGCAGACAGCTCACTGTCGGAGGCGATGAAATAGAGCTTATTCCCGCTTATCGGGACGACATGTTTGAATACCTGCTTCATGCTGTTAAAGATCGATGAGTACAGTTTCACCGCTTCCTCATTGAAATAATTCGGATTTATGCCTGGTGAACAGGCAAATACGGCTCCCGGATTCATTTTCCTCTTAACGCTCCCGAAAAAACCAACACTGTAAAACCTGTTGAGCGACAATGATGCGGGAGGAGGAAGCAGCATTATTACAGCATCAAACTTTTCCGTGGTTTTCTTTATGTAAGTGAAAGCATCTATGTTTTCGAAAATAAACAGGGCAGAATCGCTGCCGAGAGCCTCAGGATCAACCCTGGCCAGTGCAGGATCGCGTTCAACATATACAACTTTCCTGACCTTATATTTCAGGATTTCCCTCAGACGCGACACGGGAGGCCCCGAAATCAGTAGCACACTGGCCGGATCAGTGGTCTGAAGCATTGCATAATGAATGTCTTCCTCACTTTCGGCAGCATCATTATTGTAAATAAGCAGACGCTGATCGTAGTAGATACTCTGTTCCCCCATATATTCACCAGTGGTTATGTTACCATAGGGAGTGTCTGTTGTTTCTGTTACATTGATGCCTTTGAGCAAAAGATCCCTGATAAAAGTGTCCGGCGAAAGTAGAATAACAGCTGAAGAAACTGCAAGGACGGAGATCCTGAGCAGGGATACATATCTTTTGCCGACCTGAAGGAAAGAGAGAATGGTGTATGTGAACCCGAGAATTACCGTCAGGAAAAAAATCTGATATGTGTTCAGAATCCCGCCGCTTAGGATCGTGATTGAGATGCCTGCAATAATTCCTCCGACTGTCTCGATGGAAAAGGATTTACCAGGCAATACTCCCCGGGATGAAGCTGCCGAGAGAAGTTTTATGAAGGTATATCCGGAAATAAGTGTGAAAGGGGTAAGGACAAGAAATGTAAACAGCACCCCGGAGAAAAATGAAGGAGTCTCTCCCGGACTGAGGAAGAGCTCTGATAACAAAATTATCAGGAACAATGAAATAAGCGGACCTGCTGCAAATAACAGGTTAATTCTTTTCAGGTCGTTCAGGGGTGACAATGAGGCAAGCCTTGATCCTGCAGCTGATCCCAGAAGCCATGAGCTGAGGAAAGCGCCTGAAATAAGCTCATTTCCTCCTGCAATATTCATCACCTCCTTCATAAGCAGGAGTTGTACTGAAGAGCTGATTAATCCTGCAATGAAAAGATTTGTCCCAATGTCATGCCCCCCTGGTTCAGGTGAGGTATCTGCAGGCAATCCTGCTGTTTTTCTTTTTAAAAGACCTGAAAAATATCTGCGGTGCCACAACAAATGAAAGAGTCCGGAAAAGCTCAGGCCTATTCCTGTTTCAACATGCCATTTAAGAACTGTTTTTGTAAACGGGATCTCCCATTTATAGTTTACCTGAAGCGCCAGGAACAATCCTGCCAGTGCGGTAATGGTAAATGTAAGCGCCAGTATCGAGTTCCATATTTTCCTGTGCAGGTCGAGAGTATAAATCCCGCTCCGGTAAAGAAAGTAACTCAGAAGATACAGGATCAGAGAAGTTAATCCTGTGTTTATTACATGATACATCCTTACTTTTTGTTTTCTTCAAGGATTAAGCCCTCGTAAATGTAGAGTTCGGCATTCTTCCAGCCGTCCCAGCCAATCCCTGCCTTGTCGCGCGATGTGTAACCGAGGAACTCTTCAACGCTCCATCCATTTTCAGTTGCAACCTGAGGAAGCATGGTCCCTGACCGGAAATCCTTCCTTATGTATATACCATGCCTTCCCAGTTCTATATCCTTTATGTCGTAAATTCTTTTCATAGGCCCAAGGACAGTTACTTCAATATCCGTGGAAGCCAGTTCCTCTTTTGTCAGAGGAGCAAATCTCGGATCTTCAAAGGCTGAGGAAGCTGACGATTCTATTACCACCTTATAGAGAGGGGATGATGCGGCAAAACTTCCTATACATCCTCGTAACTCGCCTTTCTTCTTAAGGGTTACGAAGGCTCCGAATGGTTTAAGGAATACCTCAGGCAACAATTTCTCATCAACACTTACACCTTTCCTGTTAACCAGGTGAGACTTTATATTTTCCCGGGCAAGCCTTATCAGTTGTGCCTTTTCGCTTTCAGAGAATTTAATTTCACTAAAAACAGAACCTTCAGTTTTTTTGTCAGAATTCTTTTCGATGAGGGTAATCGCATTGTATCCGACAACCTCATCCCTGGATCCGTATTTTGAATCACCCGAATTACAATAGTCAACCTTTAAGAAACTGAGGTTTTCCTGACCTTCAGCCAGATACAGCAGCAAAAGTCCGGAGGTCCAGCCGCACATGCTTGTTGAGAGCCCGGGATCTTCAACATAGGAGTTTTTTCTTAGTGTTGCGAGGAACTTTTCAGGATCGCCGGAAACAATTGCATCGGCTGTCGCTTTGTCGACAGAGTTAGCCGTACTGTAGGAAGGATAGTGGGAGAAATCGCTGCTGATCAGAAAGAGATTTTCCTTTGTAAACCAGGGCCTGAGCGCTTCAGATATCTTTCGTATGCTGTTGTGGTTTGTTGTACCGATAATTATCGGAATTATCATCGGGTTGTTTTTGAAATAATACTGTATAAAGGGCATCTGGACTTCGAGGCTGTGTTCCTGAAAATGGGCGTTAACCGGGAAACTGAATACCTTTTCCTTTCTGAGTTTTGATGCGATCTCCCTGTTAACGGTGAGTTTTCCGAGAGGGGTTATGAAATCACCGGAATCATAAAGAGATGCCCCGTCAAATGCCATTACGTGGCTTGATCCTATAACGAAAATATTCTTGTACTGAGTGTTCCTGTCGACAGAGGAAAAGGCTGATGCGGCAACCTTTCCGGAATATATGTAACCGGCATGAGGACTGACCAAGGCCCTGACAGTACCTTGAGACTTTGTTTTTACACAGTTCTCAAAAAGAAGGTCAAGGTCCCTTTTCAGAGTCTCACTGTTCGCGGAATAAAAACGCCCGGCTGCGACAGGCTGGCGGTCTGATTTCGTGGACTGGGAATATGTTTCCATAGCGATAAAAAATATTAGCAGAACATAACATACCCTGAGCATGGCGTAATGCAATTAATTTACCGTAATAAAGTTAGGTCAAAAAATCAAGAAAACCAGTTAATGGGGAAAGGATATTAGCCCGGAAATGCTAAATAAATATCATCGATTCCTTCAGTATCTTACCGCTCTCGTCCGTGCCGTAGATCTTAAGACCCACGCTTATGGTTGCTGAACTGATAACATCAATTACCGGACTGAGATCGTCCTTGATGTCGTCTATATCGTCAAAATCCTCAACCGGAAAATAAATGTGAAGTATGAGAATACAATCAGCTTTGTTGATGCCTGCAAGCGCTTTTACGATCTTTGCAAGCCATATTGAGGATGCGGTATTAAAATACTCGAGATTAAGTCTTAGATTTGTCGTTTGTTTGGGATTCTTTGTATAATCGTTGACCCATTCGAGAATGGGTTCAAAGATCCTGGGAGCATTTATTGGAATCGACCTGCCAGAGATAATAAGCTCTCCGCTCATGAAATTAAGGTCCACGAGCGGGGTTTTGTCGGTTTGTTCAATAAAAAGATTCTTTAGCTCCTTCATGACAGGCACTTTTAAAATTCAATCGTTCAATAATAGCTATCTCAAAAGTATAATAACTTTTTATTTGGTAAGGATACTTTCATCAAAAAGAAAAGGTCAGTTGTCAAATATTACGATTTATTGGTATAATTTATTGCACGCTTCCTGACTTTTATTCGTTTGTGCTCTGCTGTTGGTGCGGTGATGAAATAATAATGGTAAAATGTTATATTTGCGGATTAAATCATTAGGGCTGAATGGAGATCATTTTAAAAGAAAAGATTAAAGAGGCTGTAAGAGTTACCTACAACAGCGAAGTTGATGATAACCTCATACAGTTGCAGGAAACCCGAAAGGACTTCAAAGGCGATTTTACTCTTGTTGTTTTTCCGCTTCTCCGTTTTTCCAAAAACACTCCGGAGAATACCGGCGAAAGTATCGGCTCATACCTGCTCGAAAATTTCCCGTATGTCTCCGGCTATAATGTTATAAAAGGATTTTTGAATCTGGAGATCTCAGACCTTTGGTGGACAGACTATTTCGCCGGCCTGGCCTCAGGCCGCGATATACTGGCAAACTGCCGTGTCAGGAACCCTGAGGTCATCCTTGTTGAGTACTCCTCTCCAAATACAAACAAGCCGCTCCATCTCGGTCATATTCGCAATAATCTCCTTGGTTTTTCTCTTTACAGAATACTATCAGAGTGCGGACACAGGGTGATAAAGACGAATATTGTGAACGACAGGGGCATTCATATCTGTAAATCGATGCTGGCCTGGAAAAAATACGGTAACGGAGAGACTCCGGCAAGCTCGGGTATAAAAGGCGATCACCTTGTTGGCAATTACTATGTAAGGTTTGAAAAGGAATATAAAGCACAGGTTGAAGAGCTGGCCGGAAACGGAATGAGTGAAACGGAAGCCAGAAACTCTGCGCCTCTGATGCTCGAAGCCCGCGAAATGCTGATAAAGTGGGAAAATGGCGACCCGGATGTGGTTGAACTCTGGCGGACAATGAATTCATGGGTATATGAAGGCTTTGAAGAGACTTACCGCATGCTGGGAGTTGACTTTGATAAGATTTATTACGAATCTGAAACCTATATTACCGGAAAGGAAATAGTAATGAAAGGCCTCGCCGGAAATATTCTTTACAGGCAGAGTGACAACTCGGTGTGGGTCGATCTTACCTCGCAGGGGCTTGATAATAAACTCCTGCTGCGATCGGATGGGACTGCCGTTTATATGACCCAGGACCTTGGAACCGCGGTTGCCCGACAGGAAGACTTTCACTTTGACAAGACCCTTTATGTTGTTGGTAATGAACAAAACTACCATTTCCAGGTTCTCAGAGCCCTTATGAAAAAAATGGGATACTCATGGGCCGACGGACTGATCCATTTTTCGTACGGAATGGTGGAATTACCAGAGGGAAAAATGAAATCGCGCGAAGGTACAGTCGTGGATGCCGATGACCTTATCGCAGAAATGAAGGAGACAGCAAGAAGTGTATCGCTGGAACTGGGAAAACTG
>MTKZ01051120.1_pt1 | contig 19650 bp, 11 predicted proteins | sample 1042781 | NCBI WGS metagenome assembly MTKZ01 (sample SAMN06212207, study PRJNA360539) | anaerobic digester metagenome | biome: Wastewater treatment plant; material: sludge; isolation source: anaerobic digester fed with sludge from wastewater treatment plant | place: Denmark: WWTP Viborg ... | reverse complement strand
TAATATTAATTAGGACATTTCTATTTTGCTACTTTAGGACATTATCATGTTGCTCTTACATGCTACTACACGCCGACTAAGAATTTTCCGATTAGTGATAAACTAAAAGAGAATCAACAAGTCTCACGGAGATAAAAATGGACATTTTACATCTTGTCGATCGCCTCGAAGAACTTTTCAACAACAGCAAACCCATTCCGCTTTCGCGCAATGTCGTGGTGGATGAAAACTCCTTTATGGATATCATTGACCAGATGCGCATTTCCATCCCAGATGAAATCAAGAAAGCCCAGCAAGTGATTGCTCAAAAGGATCGCATCCTGGCGCAAGCGCAGGAAGAAGCCAACCGCACGGTCGCCCTGGCACGTGAAAAGAGCGAAAAAATGGTGGAGAAGTCCGAAGTCTATCTGGCTGCTCAGGCAAAGGTCGAGCAACTCAGCGAACAGGTACGCAAGGAATCGCTTCAAACCCAGCAGGAAGCTGACAGGTACGTTGTGGACACCCTGAGTGGGCTTGAACGCGAACTGCAGAATGTCCTTCAGCAAGTTCAGAATGGTATCAAGAGCCTGCTGCCGAAATCTGACGAAGGCAAATAAGGCTTAATCTTCTTTATTATCAGCCGGCACATCCTCTTTTTTGGATGTGCCTTTCTTTTTCCCTGAACTGCGGGGCTTCGCAGGTTGTTTGAAAGTCAGTTCCCCTTCAAAGGCTTGCGCCAAAACCTGGTCCATGTGTTCGACAAACACAATGTTCATTTGGTCGAGCGCTGGTTGCGGAACATCCACAAGGTCTTTTTCATTCCTGGCGGGAAGTAGAACCGTCTTGATGCCGGCACGGTTGGCAGCCAGCACCTTTTCCCGAACACCACCAATTGGCAATACCCTGCCGCGCAGAGTGATCTCACCGGTCATTGCTACTTCGTGTTTGACCGGCATGCAAAGCACCGCAGAAGTGAGAGCTGTTGCCAGTGTGATACCGGCGCTGGGTCCGTCTTTGGGAATGGAGCCTTCCGGGACGTGCACGTGGATGTCCACATCCTCAAAAAAATCCTCCGGGATCTTGAAAGTGGCTTCTTTTGACTTCAGGTAGCTGAGTGCTGCCTGGGCAGACTCTTGCATGATCTCGCCAATCTGACCAGTGATCTGCAGGTTTCCTTTGCCGCTGATGACCAGAACCTCGATTGGCATAATCTCACCACCGTTTTCGGTCCAGGCAATCGCGGTTGCCATCCCAACTTCATCCTTTCCTTCGGCAGTCATTGGGAAGAACTCAACCGGACCGAGTAACTTCTGCACAAGCTCCGGATCGACATCATGCTGAAAGTCTTTCCCTTCAGCCTTGCGGGTTGCCAGTTTTCGTAAGACGCTGCCTATCTGCCGTTCGAGGTTCCGCACCCCTGCTTCGTAGGTGTAACTATTGATGATCAGACGTAAAGCTTCATCCGATATGGTGATCTGCTCTTCATCCAGACCATTTTCCAACAGCTGTTCCGGAATCAGGAATTGGCGGGCGATGGTGAGTTTTTCTTCTTCAATATAGCCTGGAAATTCAATCAATTCCATGCGGTCCAGCAGTGCTGGAGGTATCGTCGCGACCGTATTGGCAGTGGTGATAAAGAAAACTTTGGAGAGGTCATAAGGAACCTCGAGATAGTGGTCAGAGAAACTGAAGTTTTGCTCCGGATCGAGAACCTCAAGTAAAGCCGCAGCTGGATCTCCCTGAAAGTCTGCATTGAGCTTATCGATCTCATCCAGCATGAAGAGGGGATTGACGACCTTGGCTTTTGCCATGGTCTGCAGGATGCGCCCCGGTAATGCGCCGATGTACGTTCGGCGGTGACCGCGGATTTCAGCTTCGTCGTGCACCCCGCCAAGTGAGAGGCGGATGAAATTGCGATCCATCACTTCCGCGATGGATTTGCCCATCGAGGTCTTGCCGGTTCCTGGCGGACCGACGAAACATAGGATAGGCTGACGGTCTTTCTTAGGCTTCAGGCTGCGAACAGCCAGAAACTCAAGCACACGGTCCTTGGCACGCTTCAGACCGTAATGATTGCGGTCCAGGACTTCGCGCGCACGCCTCAAGTCAAGGTTATCAACCGTATCATCAGACCAGGGCAGATCTGTCAGCCAGCGTAAGTAGGTGGAGAGCATACCTGTTTCGGGAGAGAGCATGGGCATGGATTGCAACCGGCTCAGTTCACGTTCAGCAACTTCGCGGACTTCTGCGGGGAGGTCTAATGATGCCAATTTCTCTTCCAATGCCCGGATTTCAGGGTCTGATGAACGCCCGTCGTTCAGTTCCTTCTGGAACTTGGAGATCTTCTCCCGCAGAAAAGCCTCCCGTTGCGATCGGTCAAGTTCGCTCTGGACCTGGTCCTGGATCGAATTTTCAAGATCGATCAACTCGTTTTCCTGGATAAGCATGGAATACACCATGCGGAGCCTCATCAGGCCGTCCATTTCCTGCAAGACATCCAATCGCTGCTGATCGTTCAGATCAACGGTGGTTGCGATGGCATCCGCGAGCACACCTGACTGCTTGATATCACTCACCAGGCCCACCAGGTCTGGCGTGGAGGAGCCGCTCAGGTATTGCCATGACTCGACTGCCTTATAGACACTGCGATGCAAAGCCTGGGTTGTCTTGGCCTGGCTGGTTTTTTCCTTGACCACTTCCACTGTTCCAACAACGACATCATCCGAATTGAGCCAGAGTTTCAGCAGTTTGACACGCCTGCGAGCCTGAAACAGAAAGATGACATTGTTTGCATCCGCAAAGATCGGGCTGCCCACTGCACATTCCAGGGCAATTGTATAGTAGCTTTCGGGTGTGTAGAGGTTGTCGTCCTCAGTGAACGCCATGATGACAGTCTGATAATTTTCAGAAGCCTGGCGGATGACGTCCAGGATTGGCGAATCTTTGCTGACTTGCACAGCAGTCATCGACTCAGGCAAAACTATGCCTTCATTTCGAAAAATTACTTCGGAGTTGAACTGACCCTGCTTGTCGGTTTTGCGGTTTTTGATGAAATTTAACGAGTCCAATCCACTCAGGTCGGGTGGATTGAACGACCTGGAAAAATCTGGGTCTTGCGGATAATTATTTCGGGGCATTTTGGTCCTGTTTTTTTTGTTCTTGTTTTTGGGCTTGCATTTCATCCCAGACAACATTGGCAGCGGCAGCGACAAAAACGCTACCTGTGATAATGATCCCTTTTTGCTTACCTGCCAGCTTTACCGCCTCGGGCAGTGCTTCTTCCATGCGGTGAAAGGCAACCACCGGTTTGCCATAGGGTTCGATCAGTTTTTTGAGTTCGTCCGCGTCAGCTGCACGCGGGTGAATCGATTGCGTTGCTACCACACTGGAGACACGGGGAAGAATGATCTTGAGCATCGTGTCAAGTTCTTTATCGCCTGAGGCTCCGAAGATAAGGATGAACTCCTTGCCAGGGAAGTATTCGTCAAGCGTTTCGACCAGGCGCTGCATGGAATCGCCGTTGTGGGCAGAATCGGTCACAATCGGTGGCTTTCGGCGCAGCAATTCAAAGCGAGCCGGCCAGATAACCTGCCTGAAACCTTTTTGAACTGCACGGCGGGTGAGCTTGAAGCCTGCCCCGCTAAGTTCATCCAAAGCTGCCAGGGCAGTGACCGCGTTTTCCATCTGATGCCTGCCGAGCAAAGGAAGATGTAATAACAGCACTTTGCGCGCGAGACTGCCAGGTTTGGGCACCGAGGTTTCTTCTTTCAGAAGCACTTCCACCTTCTGTGTGCTGAGAGTATGTGAGACTTCATGATAGCTAAATGTATTCTCCACCTGAATGTAAGGTGAGTTTCGCTCCGTTGCCAGGTGAACCAGTTCGATCATAGCCTCTTCGTGTTGGGGCGCAATTACAACCGGCCTGCCGGGTTTGATGATCCCGCCTTTTTCATAGGCGATTTCAGTCAGGGTGTTTCCAAGGACAGCCATATGATCGTAAGAGATTGGCGTGATAACCGAGACGACAGGATCGACCACATTCGTGGCATCCAATCTGCCGCCCAAGCCCACTTCCAGGACTGCTAGATCGACCTTTTGCTGTCTGAAGTACAGGAAAGCCAGGGCGGTGGTCAGTTCGAAGGTGGTGGTGTCTTTGACGACCTCGGTCAATGGGCGCAGTTCATCGGTGAGGGCGACCAGGTCTTCTTTACTAATCCATTGACCATCAATGATGATGCGTTCGCGGAAATCCACCAGATGCGGCGAGGTGTAAAGCCCAACCTTGTAACCTGCTGCCTGCAGGGCAGTGGCAATGAAAGAGGAGGTCGAGCCCTTGCCTTTGGTGCCAGCCACATGCACGGAGGAAAAACTTTCGTGTGGTTTTCCGAGCAACTCCATCAGTTTGTTCATGCGGTCCAGCTTGAAAAAGCGGTGGGTGTCGTCCACATGCCGCTTCATGCTGAAGTCCACCCAGCTATAGATCCAGTCTAAACTCTGTTGATATTTTTCCTCAAGCGTTTCCATCGACTCTCCAATGTAACCAATGATTATAAACGCTCCCTGCCGGTTTGACAGGGAGCATAATCAGCGTTGTTACTTTGCTCAAGGTTCAACGGTTGTCACATCCGCCATGAGAACATATCCAAGGATGGCGAAGTCACCACTACGATATTCAACCAGAATACATTCGCGATTGAAGGTGTCGAAGCGCCGTTCAGCCATGGGCAGCAGCGTCAAAGTCATCCCGGCTGGGATGCGTCCTGTGGCACGGAAATTGTCGTAACAATCACTGCGCGCCCATACTTCCCTTAAAGTTTGAACAACAACAACAGGGGTTGGCGTTATGGTGTACGTAGGCGTCGGGGAATAATCCGGCGTTGGCGTGGGAGTGATGGTTGGGGTGGGTGTGATCGTGGGAGTCAGGGTAATCGTTGGGGTTGGGGTTACGGTGGGGGTGCGTGCCAGGTTTCGTTCGTAGGCAGCATTCGAAATGCCCTTCACCGCGACGGAGATCAGCAAACCGATCACAATCAAAGCTATCAGTGCCGTTAATCCGGCAATGATGTAAGTTGGCAGGAATCCGCGTTTGATCTCGAGGATTTTTGGGTCCTGTGGGAATCGCTTGCGGGGTTTGGCACTGATCTTGAGGGCATCAAGCGCGAAAAACTTATTGCCAGTTTTCAGTGCTTCTTCGGCTCGCGTCATAGCGTCTTCGTTGGCGTATATCTCCGTCTCGAGGGTGCTGATCTCGTTCTCAAGCAAGAGACTTTGCGAATCGTAGGCATCCAACTGGCGCAGCAGATCCAGGTTTTCGCGGGCGGAATCCACCTTCTGACGTGCCAACGAGGCGGTTGGGGCTTCGGATGCCTCCAATTTGAGGCGCTGCGTGTTTTCCAGCAGGTTTTGGATGGTGGCGGGGATTAACAAATCGAGTCGGTTGCGCAGGCGGCTGAGCTGGTTTACCTCCCCATATTTCATGCGGATGCGTTCCAGTTTGGTGCGGGCATCCGCTAATTTTGCAGGCGGGATCTTACCGCTCAGGCTGACAGTGTCGCTGACATCGTTCAACAAGCCGATGTCCTGGCGGACTTCGCTGGCTTTATCGATATATTCCGGGATGGCCACCGCGCTGGCTGCAGTTTGGATCTTGCCGAGTGCGCCCACGAGTTCCCCTTGCGTCAGCAGGTTCAAGCCTTCTTTGTAAACATCATAGGCTTGCATCTGATTTTCAAGGTCGTGCCGCAATTCTTCGCCTTCACGCCAACGTTTAATGCCGGCGTCCTGCAAATGGTCAAAAGCCTCATCGAGGTAATCCAGCGCCACCTTGTATCGGAATACACGCGCGGCGCTTTGGGCCTTGCCATACGCCTTACCAGCTTCCGGGGGCAGCGCAACCGAGGGGATGTTACCCGAACGCAGGTACTCCTCGGCTTCACTGTGATGCTCCTGCGCCCGCGTCCAGCCTGGTTCCATCTGGATGACTTTTTCATACAACGGGATGGCGACCTGGTAATTGCCCTTGTAAAAGGCCTCTTCAGCTTCATCCATCATACGCTCGGCTTCTGGGTCGTGCGCAGATTGGAAGAAACGCCGCAGTGGGTCGCTATCGATGCCTGAAGTAAGTTCCGCGCCGAGGTTGGTGCGGGTCAGCGGGGGAATTTCCGCTTTTTTCTCGGTTTGCTGGGGTGGCGCGCTTTGGAAGATCGATTCACCACCAGGAACAACAGGAGTTACGGGTGTTGAAGCAGTCGGAGTGGGTTCGCTGCTGGCTGGGGTGGGCTGACCAGCATGCCGGCGGGATTTCTCGCGCCGGACCTCGCGCAGGAGCCGGTTGGCTTCTCCCAACTCGTCCACGCTGATATCATCCCCCAATCGATTGGTGGCATGTGCTTCCAAAACCGTTGAAAGCTGACTTTCGACTTGCGAAAGATCGTCATCACTTGGGGATGGATTTGATAAAACACTCAGTGCCTTGTCAATGAGTTCGTTAATCATTGAGGTCCTTTCAGGTCAAAGGCAAGCCTGAGGCTATTGCCTTTTATTATATAAATACTGGAGCTTCTCTTTCATTTCTGTAGGAGTCTGAAAGCGTCCGTCCAACGCTGCTTCGAGAAAGCTCATCTCCTCGGCGTTCAGCCGGTTTTGGACATCGAACGAATAGGAAGCCTTGTAGTGGGTTGGCGAATTGGCGATGTCTTCAGGTCGGTTTGGACCCACCGCCACCGAACCTGGAGCCTGCCTGCCCGTGAAGATGTGGTGCAGGGCGCGGGAACTGAACTGCACCAGGTCAGAATGCTGCACCTCAGGCGAGAAGGTTTCAGGCAGCCAGTGCCCGATGTTCCAGTCCAGCATGATCACTTTTTGGCGATACTCGTTCCAGTAATAGTGCAGTAATTTGTGGTCAAGGTAGATTGCGCCTTTGCTGTGGGCTTGCTCGAGCATTCCGCAAATCTGGATGGAAATATCCAAAACTTGTTTCATGCTCAAGTTGCGTACAAAGTTACCGCGGGTATAGCCGGCGTCACAAAGCAAATAAAGGTTGTCTTCCCAGCGACGTTCCAGGATCAGAAATGCCAGCCAACCATCCTGAAGACGCTCCTCAAATTGGTCGATGACGTCCTGGATCTCATCCAGGTCAAATAGCGCCAGTGTGCCGCGAATAGAAGAAGCTTCGCCTTGCTTCTCCAAAATTTTGGAGAGAGGAGCCACTTCCGGAGGCCAAACCGTGCCCGCAACAGGTTTAAGGTAACCAGCTTGCAGCATGGGCGTCAACCCGTTAAGGCCATGTAGTCCGGCGAGTATGTTGAATTCTTCCAAAAAGAGGGGTTTTGCGTAGGCAATTTTGTCATGTCGCATTACCTTAAAGGCGGGGTCAGGACCAAAGCCTGTTTTGCCCAGGGCGTTCTTGAGCAAAAAGACGCGCGCGCTTGAGCCTCCTGCTTCAGGGATGGCAAAATCCTGCTGAGCAGCTGTCAGCCAGGTGTCAAGCGGCTCTGCCAGATATAAACCGCTCTCGGAGTCAAGCATTGCTTCACGCATAATTCGCTATTCTACCATTGATGGCTTTTTGGCAAATCGAAGTAGTCGGCATCTCTAAGTACCAGTTCATCGAACCAGGGTAATAACGGGTGGATCGCTTCAATGGTCTGGATACTCTCAACGATGCTGCGGCGGTCGCCTTTTTTTAGCAATTCGATGTATTGCTGTTGCCAGCTTCGGAAGATTGAGGGCTTGCGGGATTGTGGCATGATGTGCTCATCGAGCTGAACCAGGGTGAACATTAGATCTCCGGCGCTGTTTTGAGCCATTCGTGTCCGCGCCATCTCAACCTGGTTCACGACTTTATATGCCAGCTCGGCATTATGCAAGTAACGGGCAATCTGCAGCATGTTCTGATTTGCTTCGCTGAAATTTGCCTGGTAATTCCCGCACAACCAACGCGTCACCACACTGCTGCTGCGCTGCAAGGACTGCCAGAACTTGAAAAAGTTCGCCTGGGCAGTATCGATCTGGTAGATCATCTCCTGAATCAGTTCCCGGTAAAGACCTTGTTCAGGGATGCGCTTCCAGCCAAGCTGAACTTTTGCCAAAGCCGCGCGGGCAGCCGCGAAGGAGTCGTCATTCCCAAAGGGGAGCTCGACAGGGAAATCCTCCCAGCGTTTTTGTTTGATCTCAGTCAGTTTCGGCAAAACCTGGTTTCGCCAATGACTATCCTGGTTTTGGATTTCAGCGAAAATATCCCACTGGCGCGTCAACTGTGTGGGAAAGGAAAATTTTGCCGGACTGCCTGATCGGACATGCTCCTTCCACTTGCGCACAGTCTCAAGCAAGTCGAGAACTTGCTTGACTTGCGCCTGATCTTCATGCGGGAAGATTTCCAGGGCGGGCAGGGGAGCGTCACCTCTGAGTTGAGAAAATAGCGCAGCAAAGGCGGCTGCCAGGGCCGAGTAGGATTGGTGAAAAGCCGGCAATAGTTGGCGGATCTTTTTTAATGCCGGGGAAGGCATCAGAGACTCCTTGAGGGCTTGATGATATTCACCAAGGCAGGTTTTTTGGGCAGGATCAAGCAGCACGGAATCGCGATAGGACTCAGAAATTTCCAGATGGAGGGATTGCAGTTCCAGCCATTTCATCGGCCATTTCCCCAAACGCGCTTCCTCCCGCAGGTTTTCGATTGCTTGCGCATCCTTCATGCAGCGCAAGGCATGCAGCATAGAGCTCAACCAAGGCACCTCACCGAGCCGTATGGAGATGGGAGGAAGCGATTCGAGCAGCTCTGTCGAGAATCTGTTTACCGCCTGGTTCCCTGCAGGTCCCTGGTTTAGCCTTTCCAGCCAATCGATCATTTTGGCGAAATCGGCTTCCAGGTCGGGCAGATAGTTCAGGCTGGGTTCGATCAGAAACAGTTCCCGGGTCTGCTTGCGGGCAGTGACCAGGTCGCTTTCTGCCCAAGCTCGGTAAATATCTCTGATCCTGGACATCGCCGCCAAAAGCGAGATTTGCAGGTCGTTTGCGGAGCGCAATTGAAGGGCGGAGAAGCGTTCCAGAACCTGGCGCAACCACAAAAACTTATCGCCAAGCTTTTCACCAGGTTGCCAGTCCTGCCAACTTTGCTGGATGAGTTGGACACGATCGGTCAGGTTTTGCAGGATATCGACCGATTCAGGGGCAAGTTTTTTCTGTCTTGCTAATTCCAGCCACGTTTCACTTTGCTTTTGTAGGGACTCTAGATCGGAGAAAATAAGTGCGTAAGGCTTTAAATTTAACTGCAAATTGCGCATAGACATGATAACAGAGTCAGCAGTTGGCTGAACTTTATTTGAGAGGAAAGTCCCCCGGTATATCCATGCTGCGTCGACCCAGTTGCTCTCAAAAACCTCACGAAGCAATCTCGCCAATATTACTCGGTCGTTTTCATCATAATGCTCGAGAAGATAGCCCGCGAGCTGCCAGTTTGCGGATAGGGTGCCGCTCAGTTCTGTCTCCAGCAGTCGGAAAACTTGCTGCGCCAGTTTGTCTTCTCCACGATCCAAGAGCTCAAGCAGATAAGCCTGACTGGCTGTCAGCAAGTCAGTTGGGTCAACATCTACCCCTAGTTTTTGCAACGCCCGCATCAAATCCAGTGTTTGCTGTAATCCATCCAGTGTGTCCAGGCTTTTCAGGTAGCGACTAAAGAGCAATTTGTACTCAATGATCCGCATGGATAGGTAGGTTTCCATGTATTCCACCCTCATCTGCAGGTGGTTAATTTCCAAATCGTCGAGATTGCTCGCGCTTAATGGCCAGCCGATATCCGCAATCAGCTCAGGGGACGTCTGCTCCATCAGAGTTCGACCTTCTTCGAGCAATTGGCGGTAATCCAACATAGGGCTTGCCTTCTCATCAGAAGTCTGACTATTCAGATCCAGGCTGTTGCCCCAGTCAATGAAAGAAAGGGTGTTGACTTCGGCATCCCAAAAAATGTGATCCATCTTGACGTCATTCCAGATCACACCTTTTTCATGCACCTTCTGCAGCAATTGAAAAGCCGCAGCCAAAACTTTGAGGACAATCACCTGGGATATGGGTGAGTCTCCTTGCATCTTTCGCCGTAAAAGTTCCGAGATCGACACCCCGGAAACTTCTTCACTGACAATGAAGAGGTTGGCAGAAGAAGAAGTGCCTTCAATGCTTTGGTCCATCAGCAGGGGAGTATGGATCTTTCGACCATGACGTTCCACATCCATGCCATCCAGCAGCGCCAAGACCCTGCCTTCATTTTCGATCTGCCTTGCCTGGCGTATGATCGTACCGCCTGAGACGTTTTGGACAGGGCGCTTCATGACGCCCTGCTCGCTGCTGAGTTCAGCCTGCACACGTAATACCTCGCCGGCGTCCCCTTTGCCGACGGTTTCAAGCAGCTGCCAGACTCTTTTCCGTCCGTTGACTTTCTTTGCCATACGCCCATTATAAAACCTTGATGAATAATTTGCTTTTGAAGGCCAGACAGGCTGAAAGTGCTTGACCTTTACTCGCTTGGAGGTTAAGATTTGAGCAAAGAAACAAGTCCCTCTGTGAGGGCTAATTTTTACACCTGTGTGAGACAGGCAGCCAACGGAAAACGACTTAGTCAAAAGGAGAGAGCTTTTAATATGAAGTACGACCGTATCTACAATTTCTCAGCTGGACCAAGCATGTTGCCCGAACCCGTCCTGGAGGAAATCCGCGATGAGTTCATGAACTACAAGGGCTCAGGGATGAATGTGATGGAAATGAGCCATCGCAGCAAAGTCTATCAGGGCATTATTGATGAAGCTGAAGCAGACCTGCGCGAGCTGATGAACATCCCCTCGAATTACAAAGTATTGTTCATTCAAGGCGGCGCCACGTTGCAGTTTGCCATGATCCCGCTCAACCTGATGAAAAACGGCGTTGCTGACTATATCGTGACTGGTAACTGGTCAAACAAAGCCTTTGCCGAAGCCAAGAAATTTGGCAAAATCAACCTGGTAGCCTCCAGCAAGGACAAGAATTACAGCTACATCCCGGATCTCTCGGACCTGCCTATCTCAGAAGATGCCGATTATGTCTACATTTGTGAGAATGAGACCATTCACGGCACCACCTACCAAAAACTACCCAACACCAAGGGCAAGATCCTGGTTTCAGATCAGTCCTCCATGTTCCTCTCCAAGCCGGTCAACGTCAGCGATTATGGGTTGATCTATGGCGGCGTGCAGAAGAACGTTGGTCCTGCCGGCGTCGTGATCGTCATCATCCGCGAAGACCTCATCCGCACTGACCTGGATGAGAAGGTCCCCACCTATCTGCGCTACGACATCCACGCCGAAAACGGCTCGATGTACAACACCCCGAACTGCTGGGCGATCTACGTCTGCGGCAAGGTCTTCAAGTACCTGAAGAGCCTGGGCGGTCTGGAAGCGATGAACCAGATCAACATCGAGAAAGCCCAACCGTTTTATGACTTCCTTGACAACAGCAAGATGTTCAGAGGCACGGTTGCCAAAGAGGATCGCTCACTGATGAATATCCCCTTTGTGACTGAAAGCGCTGAAATGGACGCCGAGGTCGTGGCTGCAACCAAGGCGGCTGGTTTTGACAACCTCAAGGGTCATAAATCGGTGGGCGGCTTGCGCGCCTCGATCTACAACGCCATGCCTAAAGAAGGCGTCGAAGCTTTGGTGGCATTCCTGAAGGATTTCGAAGCCAAACACGGCTAATAGTTGATTTCTGGTGATAAGCCCTTTGCCATGCGAAGGGCTTTTCTTTTCTGGCATCGTGATCCGCTTTTTGTCTGTGTCATTCTGGGTAATTTTTGATCTGTCACCTTGAGCTTCTTTTCCGCATATAATAAAAAAACAATAACCATTCCGGGAGAAGCAAGATGAAAAGGCCGTACCTGTTGATCGTCGTTTTGGTGCTTGCAATGGCCGTCTTTCTCCCCATTAGAGCAGCCTCCGAGAACCCTTTGCGAACGCCGGGGCTCTCGATTTTTGTAATCAATGCGCCCAAGGACCTAAAATTATTCATTCAATACCAAAATAGCGCTCTGCCAGAACCGCTTGAGATGCAGCGTACTTCGCGTTACTGGGAAACTTACTACAATTATTACTACCAACACCAGCACGGCAGGTTCGACGAGGACTTCATTGGTGCAAAACTAATCGTTCGATCCTCGCAATATTCCTACGAGCTGCCGATCGCAAGGGATCCCGAGATGCGCGTAGACAAACGCCTGATGACACTGGATTTGAGGCATGGCACACTGGTCTATGGTGAACCGGACTGGCGAGCCTCGCTTTCGCTGGCAGGCCGCGTTATGCTCACACTGGTATCGGAAGGGGCTGTCTTTTTTCTGTTCGGCATGCGCGACAAATTGAGCTGGATTGGCTTCTTCATTCTCAATCTGATTATCCACAGCTTGCTGAGCGGATTTCTGGCGCACCCAATCGAAGTTAAGGGCGATATTTTTATGTTGGTCTTTTACATCGTCGGCGTCATCTTATTGGAAGCAGGATTTTATTACTTCACGTTTAAAGAGGTTGAACTTAGCGGCAAAGCGCTCTTGCTCGCTTTAATCGCCAATTTGGTTGGCTTTTCCTTGGCGGGTTGGATCATGCCCTACTTCCCAAAGTAAGTATTAATTCCTCGCATGTCAGGCACAAAAAGGGGGGCACAACAGCGTGCTTGCCCAGGGTCACCACGGCTCTCAAGAGCGTGGTTCCCAAGGAGTGACCCCTACCCGGACGAAAGTGAGCTTATTCTTCTTCCGCCTGGCGGTATTGGAGGGATTCGGCGAGGTGCTCGGACTTAATGTCCGGATCGCCGGCGATGTCGGCAATGGTTCGGGCGAGTTTGAGAACGCGGTGATAGCCGCGGGCGGTCAGCTTCAGCTGGCGCATGGCTGCTTTCATCAGGGCTTCCCCATCCGGCGCGACCTGGCAATAGGTGCGAATCTCTTTGGGGGTCATGTCGGCGTTGGAGGTCAGCTTGGTTCCGCTGAACCGTGCCAGTTGCCTTTGCCTTGCGGCTTCCACGCGCATCCTTATCTGGCTGGAGGGTTCGCCGGTCCGCTGGCTGCTGAGTTTCTGGTAATCCACCCGCGGCACCTGCAGATGAATGTCGATCCGATCGAGCAGCGGTCCTGAGATGCGTTTCTGATAATTGGTGATGACCGACTGGGCGCAGGTGCAAGCCCGTAATTTGTCACCATAATAGCCACAAGGGCAGGGGTTCATCGCCCCGATCAGCATAAAATTGGCAGGGAATGTGAACGAGCCATTGGCGCGGCTGATGGTCACGATCTTGTCCTCGATCGGCTGGCGCAGCACTTCCAAACTGCGCTGTCCAAATTCGGGCAGTTCATCGAGGAACAATACCCCGCGGTGAGCAAGCGAGATTTCGCCCGGGTGGGGGATGTTTCCTCCCCCGACCAGCCCGGCATGGCTGATGGTGTGATGCGGGGCACGGAAAGGTCGAATTTGGATCAGGGGCGTTCCAGCCGGCAGCATGTCGCAGATGGAATAGATCCCGGTCACTTCAAGGGCTTCATCCAGGCTCAACCTGGGAAGTATGGAGGTGATAGCCCGAGCCAAGAGCGTCTTCCCAGCCCCCGGAGGCCCAGACATAAGCACGTTATGTCCGCCTGCGGCTGCGACCTCAAGCGCGCGTTTGATATGCTCCTGCCCTTTTATTTCGCTGAAATCCGTATCCACGCTTACTTCATCGCCTGGAGCATATTCGATTGGAGTTCCAGGTGGAATAAGCTCTTCGCCAACCAGGTGGTCGACAAGCTCACGCAAGGTGTTGACTGGATACACTTCAATATCAGGGATGAGCGTGGCTTCGGCAGCATCGCAGGCCGGCACGAACAGGCGTTTGTAGCCATCTTTGCGTGCCTGGGCAGCCACTGCCAGCACACCGCGGACGTGCCGCACAGAGCCATCCAGCGAGAGCTCGCCGATGATCAAAGCGCCTTCGATACTTTCAGGAGCAATCTGTTCGCCTGTGATCAATACGCCAATCGCGATCGGCAGATCGAAAAAGGGGCCTTCTTTACGAACAGAGGCTGGAGCAAGATTGACCGTCAGGGGTTGGCGGGGATATGCCAGGTCGGCGTTCTTGATGGCGGAATAGACGCGTTCACGGCTTTCCTTGACGGCTTCATCCGGTAATCCGACGATCGCCATGTGCGGCATACCTTGTCCGTAATCGACTTCGATATCGATGATGACGCCTTCGAGGCCGATCACCGCGCAAGAATAGACATGTGCGAGCATGCGCTAAGTTTATCATGTCACCCCGGCATCAGTGCATTTTCGAAACTCTTTTCTAGTAGTAAAAAGTTATAACGTATACAAATTTTAAACAATTCTCTCTGGTATTAGACTACAATCTGATAGTTGTAAAGAGCACATTATCTGTGTCTTGACGATTCAGATAAATTTGAGGAGAAAAGAAATGAAGAAATACCGTGGAAATCGCAAGATAACAGGAGTCATCGCGTTAATGTTAGCTGGAATTTTGGTATTGAGCGCGTGTATTGTTCAAGAAATCACGCCACCAGCGGAAACCCCGACGCCAGAAGAAACGGAAATCGTATCTGAGACACCAACCGAAAGCGACGTTGAGGCGACAGTAATTCCCGACACCTCATTTTCTAATAGCGAGGGAATTAGCGACTCTGGATACTGGGAGGGGATCACAGCTCTCGATCATGTCAAATTAGCCGATTATCAGGCTCTGAAAATTCCTGCTCAATCCGTCGAAGTGAGCGATGAAGCGCTTAAAACCGAAATTAACAACCTCTTGTCCAACTTCACTTCTGAAAAGCAAGTCACAGACCGCGCGGTAGTGGATGGTGATGATGTGAACATCGATTACGTGGGCAGTGTTGATGGCGTTGAATTTGCGGGTGGAAGCACTCAGGGCCAAGGAACAGACGTTACCATTGGTCTGACTGCATACATCGATGATTTTCTGGAGCAGTTGATCGGTCACACTCCAGGCGAGACATTCGACATTCAAGTGACCTTCCCGGATCCTTACGAGAATAACACGGAACTATCTGGAAAAGAGGCTGTCTTCAAGGTCACGATCAACTACATATCCGAAACCGTCACACCTGAGCTTACTGATGACTTTGTTTCACAGAATTTAACTGCCTCATACGGATGGTCGACGGTGGAAGAGATGCGGTCAAAAATAACGGAAGACCTGGAGAATAAATCGATTTACAACTTCATTCAGAATTACCTTGTTGAGAATTCCACAGTTACTTCAACTCCGGAATCGATGATTTCCTATCAGGAAAGATCTCTGTTGGCCTACTATCAGGATTATGCCGATATGTACGGAATGTCATTGGGTGATTTCTTGGTGAATTTTGTTGGAATTGAATCAGCCGAACAATTGGTGGCATCCTATTCAGAAGAAAATCTCAAACAGGCTAATTATTATCTGATCATGCAAGCAATTGCTGAAGATCTTAAACTCTCTGTTTCAACCGAGGATGTGTCTGCGTATTTTGTGAAATTTATGAACACAAATGATTATTCTTCTTATGAAACAAATTACGGCTTGCCCTATCTGAAGCAGATTGTTTTGTTTCAAGCTGTACTGGACCATATTGCCGGCAATGCCATCTTCGAATAGTGGCTAACTGCCTGTCACATTCAATTCCAATCTATAGAAGACTGGTGCTGATCTTCTTTCCAGATTTTCTATAGGTGGAAGTAAAAAAATTCGCATCTACGCATTCACTTATCTCTCATCCATTTTCAGTTAAGGACTTGGATGGGAGATTTTGTATGCCACAACAATCGATTTCTTTTGCAGAATGTCCACTTGAAGGCTCACAGAACTGATAGAATCATTAAAATGTTTAGGAGGTAGAAATCAATTCCTTGTAGGCATGATGCAAAAGCAAAGCAGATCAATTCACATGAAGTCCATCAATGCCTGTTTGTTGATGGCGAGCCTGATCCTTGGCATGCTGTTGACAGCAGGCGTCCAGGCTGGCACTGACCATCGGCTTGTAGATAACTCCAAATCCGACGTTAATAAACCGGAAGTGGCTTTGATATCGGCTTCTGACAAGACCATTGAGCTCCGGGCAGTTCTTCCCTCAGCGCGATTTGGGGAAACCACAATTGCCGGTCGGAACTACCTGACACTCAGCGGGGAAGGTTACGAAATCACCGGCGAAGTTGGGCTTCCAGCACTACCGGTTCTGCGGCAGATGATCGAAGTTCCGCTTGGGGCTGAAGTCAGCCTGGAAATGCTGGACGCTAAGACGCAAACCATCACACTGGCAGGTCTCAGATTGACAGGAAGCATCGCGCCTGTTCAACCTCCCGAGCCAAAATGCAACGAGCCAATTACAACCGCTAAACCTTCAGCTGAACTCTACGGAAACGGTTTTTACCCATCCGAGCTCCTCGCCATTACTGAGGATTTCATCATGCGCGGTCACAGGATAGTTGTGGTTGAGATCCGACCAGTACGTTACAACGCCACCCTGGGTGAATTCGAAGTGACCTCTGAAACGACTTTCCGCCTGAACTTAACCGGCAGCAATATGGCTCTGACGGTTTCGGAGGCGGATCGGCTGAATTCCACCCCTTTCAACCGCATCCTTCAGTCAAACGTTCTAAACTACAATCAGAGTCGGCCTGTTGCCATTTCGAATTCCGCACCACGTTACCTGATCATCACCGCGGACATGTTCGAAGCGGGTCTGGCTGATTTTGTCACTATGAAGGAAAGCCAAGGCTTTTCTGTTTCGGTCGCCAACCTGACAACCATTGGCGGGAACACCACTACTGCAATCAAGAACTACATTAAAACCCAGTACCTCGGTGCAAATCCACCCGACTACGTGATTCTCGTTGGTGACTACATCTCCGGTGATCCCGTTGGAAGCCTGACCAATTACACCATGCGCACGGCCAGTGGCTATCGCACTGACCTGCAATACTTCACGATGGATAACGAAACCGAGTACGTTCCCGACATCTTCTACGGTCGGTTTCCGGTCCGAACTGTGGCCAATTTGAGCGCAATGATCGACAAGTACGAAGCCTATAATCTCACTACTGGTGATGAAGATTGGGTCAAAAAGATTGAATACCTGGCATCCAATGATGGCACTTATTACTATGTTGCCGAAAGAACCCACAATTATGTGATCGACAATTACACGCTACCGAAAGGGTACACCGGTATATTCCCGAATAATCCTCAAGCCGGCGGCGATAAGATCTATGCCATCACTTATGGCGGAGATGGGGCAGACGCGGTGGCATCCATGAATGACGATCGTGTGATGGTGGTGTATAGCGGTCATGGCGGAACAACTTTATGGGATGCTCCACGGGTGAGTCAAACGGATGTACGTAATATGACCGGTGTTGCGATACCTTATGTGGCTTCGCATGCTTGCATCACAGCGGATTTCAGGACTGACGAAGCATTCAGCGATACCTGGGTAATCGAGCCTGTCAATGGCGCGTTGACCTTCTTTGGTTCCAGTAACAGCACGTATTGGAGCGAAGATGAGGCTCTGGAAAAAGCCATTTTCGATCATCTTTATGCTGATCCAGACCTCGAAGTTATCCCAAGCGTAGCGGCAATGACCCAATTTGGTCTTCAGGCGGTCGATAATTCAAACACAACTCTGGATAACTATTACCGTGAAACCTACCACATCTTTGGTGATCCTTCATTGGAAATTGTGATGAAGCCCAGGACCCCCGATTTTCGCATCGAGGTTGACCCAATAGGGTTAAAAATCTGTAACGACGGTAGCAACACTGCCGCGGTCAATCTGGCATCGGTCAATGATTACACCATTCCAGTAAATTTGACAGCTTCTCCACTGACCGGCTTCACAACAACTTTTGCCAATAATCCAGTCACCCCTCCTGGGTCAACCAGCGCGATAATTGCTGGCAATGGAACCGCTGTTACTGGCACGCAATCCTTGGTGCTCACAGGAACTTCAGGGGATTTGATCCATACTGCTGCGATCGAACTTGTCATCTTCGCTCCAATCATCAGTGGTCCGGAACTTTTAACCCCAGCCAATAATGCCAAGGATGTTTCCCCGCAAACCTCCTTTACATGGAGTGCTGTACCAAATGCTGAGACCTATCGACTGCAAGTTTCGACCGACCCTGATTTCGGCGTATTAATCGTCGATCAGGCTGGGATTGTCGGTACAAGCTACGTATTGACCTCAAGCCTTGCTACTGACAAGCAATATTACTGGCGTGTTTACGCTGGGAATATCTGTGGAGACGTAGCCAGCACATATTTATTCACCTTTCGCACCAGCACTGGGGCAGGCGATTGCGGCCAGGGTACGGTAAGACAGGAGATCTACTTTGATGATTTTGAGGGAGGTTTTGGCGCATGGCAGAATCCTGGCGATACCTTCAAGTTTGACATCACCACCGTCAGGGCTTACTCTCCGGTCAATTCTGTTATGGCTGGTGTTCCCGCGGCTTTGTCGGATCAGCGACTAATCTCACCCCCGATTTCTGTTCCAAATACGACGGAACCGGTTTCGTTGATCTTCTGGCATCGCTGGACGTTTGACAGTCTGATCGCATGCAATGACGGCGCAATCCTGGAAGCCAGTGTTGATGGGGGATCCACATGGTATCAGGTTGATAATGCCTACCTTCTTGCCAATGCTTACAACGGTTCAGTTAAGCGCGGTGTGAATAATCCGTTGGCTGGCAGGCAGGCATGGTGTTATGGCGCGGATGAATGGGTACGCACGGTCGTACAACTTTCACCCTACAAGGGCAAGACTGTCCAGTTCCGCTTCCGGATGGGTACTGGTACTTCAGGTGCTGCAGAAGGCTGGTACATTGACGACGTCCTGCTGCAGTCTTGCGTTGCAAACACTCAGTCATTCAAAGTTTTTTTGCCCTCAGTGTTGGCTGGCAATTAGCTAACCTTCCTAACTTGCACAGAGCACGTTGCCAAACAACGTGCTCTAATAACTTTTGAAGAGGATTTGATTTGAAGTACAATACTGCAGGGTCATTTGATTATGGAATGCGTGTCATGAGAAGAGTGAAGACTATTCCTTTTATTTCAGTATTTATGGTTCTGAGCCTGGTGCTTGTTGCCTGTGGAACTTTGCTTCAACCTGTAGTCCCTGATCAGCCAATAATCCCGAGTGAAACTCCCACCCTGTCGCCAACTGCCACCCCAATCGCGCCTACTCCTACCCCTCTGGCGCCTGTGGTCTGGATAGACCCCCGTCTACCCGCGGAGATTCTGCAGTTGCTTGGTGAACTGCCTTCATTGGTACAGGTTACCAATAAAGAAGAAGCCTTACTAAGCCTGACGATTGATACTGAAGAGGCGATTAGTTCCTGGATCTACGCCCTCGCAGCCCCTTTTGCTACCGTCACGGATGACGTCTCATTGGAATCGTTCCTCTCATTCTGGCAGAACAACGGTGATTTTCCTGCCAGGGTATTGGTGATGCCGCCAGCAATATTTGATAGCCTAAAGCTGCGGTACGGCAATCCTCGTGGAGACGTCCGCCCTTTGGCGGAAGACAACCTGCTCACTTTCTGCCAGTCCCATGAAAATGCCTGGGCAATCGTTCCTTTTGAAAAAGTCGAACCTCGATGGAAAGTGATCAGCCTG
>MTKZ01012406.1_pt1 | contig 19655 bp, 16 predicted proteins | sample 1042781 | NCBI WGS metagenome assembly MTKZ01 (sample SAMN06212207, study PRJNA360539) | anaerobic digester metagenome | biome: Wastewater treatment plant; material: sludge; isolation source: anaerobic digester fed with sludge from wastewater treatment plant | place: Denmark: WWTP Viborg ... | reverse complement strand
CTATCCGCCTGTTCGTTGCATACATCGGGAAAACGGAAACGATTCCATCGGGAGAAGTACTGAGCCAGTTGTTGGGAAAAATGGCATCCGGCTTTGGCGGTTCTTTGCTGTCTTCAATCACCAGCACATTAATATCATGGTTTCGCAGTGTTTGCACCATGTTATCAAACTCGGCTACAGCTTTTCGCTGCACTTCTTCCGGGCTGAGACCGGGATTGGATTGAAAATAATTATTCGCTGCTGTTTCTTCATTAAAACCAAAAGCAGCGGGGCGAATCATTAATATGGTAGAGGATAAAGGCATGCCCCCAACCCCTAAAGGGGAGCAATTAGTGCATCAATTTTTTTTGAAAGCTTATTGTCTTTGTCGGTTACAATATCTCCGGCGTCATGGGTGTTCAGCCAAATCTCAACCGTATTGTAAACGTTCGTCCAGAGTGGATGATGGTCCATTTTTTCTGCTTCGATTGCCACCCTTGTCATAAAAGCAAATGCTTCGCTGAAATTTTTGAACTGGAATTTCTTATACAGCTTGTTCTCTTTTTCTTCCCAACCCCCAACCCCTAAAGGGGAGATATTAGTAGCCTTCATATTTTATAGTTTTTTAAAAAACCAAATGTTCTTTGTTTTTTATTTTTTCATTGGTCAACTCCAATACCAGCTGCACACTATTGATCGCTTTAATGGTTTGAATCGTTTCCTGTAATGAGTCGTCGCTTACTTCATCACCTTTCATCAGCCACAAAAAATCGAGGTGCTTAAATTCGGGCAGTAAATATTCTCCGTCAAACTGGTTATTGTACACAAAATGCGATAAAAACCTGGTTGGTTCTTTATACTCATATACGCCAAAAAAATACCACCGTTTCTTTTTTAAGAGTTTGATCTCGATATCATTGTTAATACGGAAATCGAGACCAATATTGTTATTAAGATGCCAGCAAAACTGGTAATCCTTTATCGGGGCCATTACACCCAATAAACGGGTATCAGAAAAAAATTCTTCTGTCAGCTCTTTATTGTTCAGAACAAGTTTGGTGCTGCGGTCCGACATTAATAGAAATCATTTAACCCGGTTTTTATTCCCCGTGGTTTTTACAAATTACAACTTAAAATTCAACCGTAACTTCCAATGTTTCATTTCCTCTTTTTAATTTCACCTTTGTCTTTTCTCCTTTTTTGAATTTCCCCAATGCCTGCATGTAGTTTTCCAATGAAGCAACATTGTTATCGCCCAATTGAAGGATAATATCTCCGGCTTTGATACCGGCTTTCTGTGCCGGCTTTCCGTCAGTTACTCCATCAGCCCTTACTCCTGTACCCGCATAGGTATAATCCGGCATAATGCCCATAGAAACACTGAATCGTTGATTGGTTGAAGTTTGCGTTTCTTTTGTTTTAAGAAATGACAGTTTGGGTTGTTGGTCTAATGATTCAATCACATTCAATATATGACTAATGATTACTGACTCTCCTTTATAATTGATTTTGTCGGCATCATCCGAAGGCTTGTGATAATCTGTGTGTAAGCCGGTAAAATAAAATAACACCGGTATATCTTTCCTGTAAAACGAAGTATGGTCGCTGGGGCCGGTACCACTGCTGTCAATTTTAATAACTAATGGTGCAGTCATATCACCTTTATAGGGAAGTTTGAAAAAATCTACATTATTAACCACTTTATCCCAAGCCGGCGATGTGCCAAAACCTCCTACGGTCAGCACTTTAGTACTATCATTTAACCTTCCCACCATATCCATATTAATCATGTAGTTTACTGTTTTCAAATCAATAGTGGGATTCTCTGTAAAATACTTGGAACCAAATAAACCCAATTCCTCCCCCGAGAAAGCGATAAAGAGGTAATTATTATTCTTTGCTTTTGATTTTTTCAGCACTCTTGCCAGTTCTATTAAAGCTGCTGTACCACTTGCATTATCATCAGCCCCGTTGTGTATACTTTTTTCTCCCGTTCTGATCATGGAGTTGCCATCTTCACCATAACCGAGGTGGTCATAGTGTGCACCCAATATTACGGTAGTAGCTGCCCGGTTATCGATATAACCAACCACATTATGACCAAGTCTTGTCTTTTCACCAATACTTGTTCTCAATTTAAAATTCAAAGTGGCTGACTTATCCGAAAAATATTTTTTTGCCATCTCTTTTGATACATACACAGCCGGAATGGCAAGCTGTTCAGATTTATCTTTAGGATCAAAAACTAATTTATCATCAATGGAAGAAGTGTTATAAAAAATCATTGCTACTGCACCACGGTCTTTTATACCCTTATAATTGGTGCGGATATAATCAACCAGGTCAAAATGAGGATTGTTTTTGTTTTCTTCCAGCACTTCTTTTAAATCAAAAAACCACGGCACCCCTACTTCCTGCAGGGCTATGGAAGGCAGTGCTTCAATTTTCTGGGTGGGACTGAAAGGAAAAGGGAAAAAGTCTTTCCCGGTTTCCAGCCGGTTTCCGTTTATCAACAGTTCAGTTGCATCATCAATTTGTTTACCATCGTTTACTACAAAGATCTGTGGATAGTATTCCGTTCCCATTGGGGTAAGCCCTATTTCTTTAAACTGTTTGCTGATATACTGCATCGCCAGCTCTTCACCCGGAGTTCCGGTTCTGCGGCCTTCCAGCTTATCATCAGCGAGGTATTGAATATGTGCTTTAAGATTGTCTATAGTTTGCGTATCTGACTTAGCAATATTCTTTGGGGCAGAACAACCTGCCAGGAATAGTAACGCTAAAAGAAATTTTGAAATAGAAGAAGACATAGCTGATTAATTATTGAGTCGCAAAGGTATTAATGGCTTTTGTTTTTCTGCTTTCTGTTCATTCATATTTACGTAATCTTTTTCCGGGTTGCTAGGGCTAAAAATCGTAATTCGTAAGGCTGTTTACCTTTACCAGTCTACATTTGCAGACTATTAAAAGAGTGAAAAACGAGAAGCTCCATATTGCCCTGGTTGGTAATCCCAATAGTGGAAAAAGCTCACTTTTTAACTGCCTGACAGGGTTGAACCAACAAGTCGGAAATTTTCCCGGGGTTACAGTCGATAAAAAGACCGGCACAACATCTCTATCCCCTTCTTTACAGGCGCAAATAATTGATCTCCCCGGAACATATAGTCTCTATCCAAGACGGGAAGATGAATGGGTAAGCTATAAAGTGCTACTGGACCAGGACAACCTAAAAGCAGATGTGGTGGTGGCCGTAGCAGATGCCAGCAACCTGAAAAGAAATCTTCTTTTCTGTACGCAGATCATCGACCTGAAAGTGCCGGTGGTAATTGCGTTGACGATGATGGATATGGCAAAAAGAAAAGGAATTAAAATTGACATTGCTACGCTAGAAAGAGAATTAGGTGTACCGGTAGTAGCAGTAAACCCAAGAAAGAATAAAGGCATTGCGCAACTCAAAAAAGCAATTGAACAAACATCACAACGTTTATACCAGTCCCCGGTTAGGGATTTTATTGATAATAATGCATTATCTCCTGCCTCGATTGAAGAGGTAAAGCAACATTTTCCTCAATTGAGTGATTATACAGCAATCCACTACCTCATCAATCATGAATCGTTTGATTTGAACGAGACCATGCAAAAGACGATTGAGGATATTGAGATAAAAAACAAATTCAACCCAACAAAAGCACAGGCAGAAGAAATCCTGCAACGATATAGCCGCATCCGGCAGATCATGCAACAGGCAGTATCAGAGCCAGACCCTTTGCAGAAATCATTATTTACGGAGAGGCTGGATAATGTTTTGCTCCACCGTGTTTGGGGTTATCTTATTTTATTAGGCGTTTTGTTCCTGTTATTTCAAAGTGTTTTCTGGCTGGCCCAATTTCCAATGGATTGGATCGAACTTGGCTTTGCAAAACTCAGCCAGGGTCTTTCTTCTTCATTACCCGATAACCGCTGGACCGACCTTTTAATAAACGGAGTGATTGCCGGAATTGGAGGCATCCTCATGTTTGTGCCACAGATAATGATTTTGTTTGGCTTAATAACCTTACTGGAAGATACCGGCTATATGGCCCGCATCAGTTTTCTTTCCGACAGGATGATGCGAAGCGTCGGGCTGAATGGAAAAAGTGTGATGCCGATGATCAGTGGCTTTGCCTGTGCCGTGCCCGCCATAATGAGTGCAAGAAATATTGAGAACCGGAAAGAGAGATTGCTTACAATATTGATTACACCACTTATGAGTTGCTCGGCAAGACTTCCGGTTTATACTATTCTGATCGGTCTTGTTATTCCAAAAACATATTTGCTTGGTTTTTTAGGCGTGCAGGGATTGGTGATGATGGGCTTGTATTTGCTTGGCCTCGTTATGGCATTAATTGTTTCGTATGTCGCCAAGTGGTTTATCAACATAAAAGAGAAAAGTTTTTTCATTCTTGAGTTGCCTACTTACCGCTCACCCCGGTGGAACAATGTTTTACCAACCATGGTCAATAAAGCCAGGATTTTTGTTTTCGATGCGGGGAAAGTGATTATGATAATCAGTTTGGTTCTTTGGGCTTTGTGTTCATTTGGACCGGGGAATAGTATGCAGAAGGTATCCCAGCGGTTTGAACAATTAAAATCACAACCGGGGGCTAACGCTACGCAGTTAGATAAAGATTTTCAAACCGCAAAGTTGGAAAGCTCCTATGCAGGTATTTTAGGAAAAACTATTGAGCCTGCTATTGCTCCGCTCGGGTATGACTGGAAAATCGGCATTGCATTAATTACCTCCTTTGCAGCCCGGGAAGTTTTTGTAGGAACTATGGCCACATTGTACAGCGTCGGCGATGCAGACGAGGGAAGTCTTTTATTAAAAGAGAAAATGAAGACCGCCGTTCGTCCGGATGGAAAACCGGTTTTTAACCTCGCCTCTGGTTTATCGCTGATGATATTTTATGTATTTGCCATGCAATGTATGAGTACATTGGCAGTGGTTAAACGAGAAACTAAAAGTTGGAAGTGGCCGGTAATACAGTTGGTCTATATGACAGCGCTGGCTTATTTAATGAGTTGGGTAGTGTATAATTTATTTAAATAGGCTATCTCATAGAAGCCTCCCAATCATCTTTCGGTTCAAAATACTCCCATAGCATTTTAGATATTTTTCTTGTCAATATCCATGCTTCATTTGTTTGACCCCAGGTAATGTCCTTATTGTTTTTTGTAAAAATGGAAAAGATATAAGGATTGTGCCTGGCGTTTACCAATAACACTTCACTCCGGGAAGCATTCACAGCACCATTTTTATTAAAGACCTCCACATAGGGTGGTATTTGTGAAAGAGCTTCGGCATCCCAAAAGTTACGGCCCAGTACCCGTTGCATCCTTTCACATGCAGCAGCAGAAATAACCTGGTTGGTATAAATCATTTCAAATAATCTCACCATTTCAAAAGGAGTGGTTTGTCCCCATCCGTATTGTGTCCTGTTATTTTCTCTGCCGGGAGTTCTGGAGTTAACTCTTGTGTTTTTAAGTCCAAGGCTATCTATGATTTCATTAATTCTTATTCCGGTTCCCGCCAGGCTTTGCAACCAAAGACTTGCCGTATTGTCGCTGGTGGTAAGCATCAGCATTATTACTTTTTTCAGTGCTATTTTTTCTCCGCTTTTAAAAGAGCCGAGTATATCAGAGCCTTCATACAACAAGGAGTCTTTGTAAATAATTTCCTGGTCGTATTGTAATTCGCCTTTTTTAATTTTATCCATGATGCCAACCAGTATCGGCACTTTTACAATACTGGCTGTAGGAAAAATCGTATCGGCATTGATGGAAATTATTTTTCCAGTTCGCAGATTTTTCACATAGAGGCCAATATCACCATGGAAGCCGCTGATTGCTTGCTGTAGTTTTGCTTGTAGTTTTTTATCTGTCTTTTGTGCTGTCGCAAAAAAGGGAGAACAGCATAAAATGGCAATGATTATTTTTTTCATATTGCGTAATCTGTGGCTAACCTTTATTTCATATTCATATAATCAATCACTATATCACAAAAAGCCCTGATGCCGGTTTTCATACCACTGTCGTCTACATAAAAATCAGCGGTATGATGAGGTGGTGCGGTGGCTTTATCTTTTCCTTTTGGCATTCCTCCAAGATAAAAAAAGAAGGATGGTGCCTTGGTTCCATAATAGGAAAAATCTTCTGCACCGGTTACCCATTCTCTTTCCTTTACATTTTGTTTTCCGGCAGCAGATTCGAGAGATGGTATCATTTTCTTTACTAATTCCGGTGTGTTATATGTTACCAGTGTTTTACCGTCAAAAGTTACTTCTGCCGTAGCGCCGGAAGCTTCTGCAATTTTTGTGGCTGTCCATTCAATTCTTCTATGAACATCTTTTTGCATTGCACTGTCCAATGTCCGGATCGTTCCATCCAGCTGGCATTCTTCAGGAATAATATTTTGCCTTACACCGCCATGTATCTTTCCTACGGTGATAACGACGGGAGCTTTCGTTAGCTCCATTTGCCGGCTCACAATATTTTGTAGTCCTTCAATTATCTGTGCTGATATCTGTATAGGATCCACACCTTTCCAGGGCTGCGACCCATGACTACCCTTACCTTTTACTTTAATGGAAAACCAATCCGCCGAAGCCATAAAGGCTCCGGGTTTATATTCTATTTTACCGGCTTCAATATCTGCTTCTATATGAAGGCCGAAGATTACATCCACTTTCGGGTTTTCCATAACGCCTTCTTTTACCATTAATGCGGCTCCACCCTCTTCTCCATCCGGAGGGCCCTCTTCTGCCGGCTGAAAAATGAATTTTACTGTTCCTTTAATATCGTTTTTCATCCCCGATAAAATTTCAGCCACACTCATTAACATGGCGGTGTGTGTATCATGTCCGCAGGCATGCATCACTCCAACCTCTTGTCCGTTGTAGATGGTCTTTTGTTTTGATGCAAATGGAATATTCACTCTTTCTGTAACTGGCAATGCGTCAATATCAGCCCTAAGTGCAATACAGGGTCCGGGGTTTCCTCCTTTGAGAATTCCCACTACTCCTGTTTTAGCAACGCCTTCCTTTACTTCAAGACCGAGTTTTTTTAAATGCTCCGCAATGATTTTTGATGTTCTTGTTTCCCTGTTACCCAATTCAGGGTTTTGGTGAAAATCCCGTCGCCAGGCAATACATTGGGATTCTATTTTATCGGCAGCAATGGCTGCTTTTGCTTTTAGTTTTTCAATATCGATTTGTGCAGACAGTTGAGCCGACAGGGAAACAATTAGTAATAAAAGACAGCCCTTTTTCATTATTTAATTTTTATGAATTTACTGTAATTCCTGATTTGTTTCTCATCATACCCTTCTTAACTGATTTTATTTATATTTAAACTCCAATGCTACTGCGTCATGTTCCATTTTTAAAGGCTGTTCTCTTACACAGTGTTACCGCTTTCGGCGGGCCGCAAGCCCATTTAGGTATGATGATGAAAACATTTGTACAGCAGCGGCCCTATGTTACTGAGCAGGAGTTAATGGAATATAATGCTTTTTGTCAATTGCTTCCAGGAGCCTCCTCTACACAAACATTAACCCTTATTGGCTATAAAAGGGGTGGTGTGGTATTAGCTGTTTTGACGCTTATTATATGGATTCTTCCTGCTTGTATTTTAATGGGAGCCTTGTCCTTTTTATTAAATTATGCAGACCTGGGGCACTTGGGAACTGATATTTTTAAATTTATTCCCCCAATGGCGGCTGGGTTTTTGGCCTATGCGTCATTTACTGCTTTTCCACTTGCAATAAAAAATACCATCACCTGGGTAATTATGTTTGTTGGTGTTATTGCTACCTATTTTTTATTCGGACAGCCTTGGGTTATACCAGCACTGATTATTACAGGTGGGATTGTTACAAACCTTAGCCGCAAACGTATTCCACAGGTAGAACAAAAACCCAAAATAATAAAGTGGTGGAATTTCTGGCTATTCGGAATAATTTTTATTGCCGCAGGAATTATTAGTGAAATGGCAAGAAAAGATGAATGGCCTAACAGGAAACCGATTAATCTATTTGAAAATACTTACCGGATGGGCAGCCTTGTTTTTGGTGGTGGGCAGGTATTAATGCCGATGATGTACGAACAATTTACTGTAAGGCCGGAAGCCCTGAAAGCCAAAGAAAAAAATCCTAATGCTATTCAGATAAAGGAAAAAGATATGTACACGGCCATGGGAATTGTAAGAGCAATGCCAGGACCCGTTTTTTCCATTTCCTCTTTTACAGGAGGGATGGCACTGAAAGATATGGGAGCCGAAATGCAGATACTAGGATGTCTGATAGGAATGATTGCAATCTTTCTTCCCAGCGCATTACTGGTTTTGTTTTTCTTTCCTATTTGGAGTAACCTGAAAAAATACGCTGCTGTATACCGTTCAATTGAAGGCATCAATGCTGTGGTAGTTGGTATTATGATTGCCTCTACTTTTTATATCATGAAGGACATCTCTGTCTCCGAATTTAAAACGGTTAGTTTTATTAATGTCGGAGTAATAATGGCAACTTTTTTATTATTGAATTTTACCCGCATAGCCCCACCTTTTATTGTACTCGGTTGTTTATTACTGGGATTTGTAGTATGACTTTATTTTTTATAATAACCGCCCTTTTCAATTTCTTCCAGCACTTTTTCGGGTAGCATATAGCGGACAGATTTTCCTTCCTTAATATACTTACGTATTTGTGTAGCCGATAATTGAAGTAACGGTGCATCAAGAATCGTAAGATCGGCAGCAACATGGTTTTCTACTTCGAATCCAGGTCTCAGGTATACATAAACCGGATAGTTTTTTACAATCACTTCATAGTTTTTCCATTTATGAAGATTTTGAAAACTATCGCTTCCCATGATAATGCAAAATTGATGCTCCGGATTTTTTTCGGCCAGGTAAGCCAATGTGCTTGAAGTATAAGATGGTTTGGGTAAACCAAATTCGATATCGGAAGCTTTGATACGATTATCTTCTTCTGTTGCTAAGCGTACCAAATGAAGACGATGATACTCATTTAGCAAATTTGATTCGACTTTAAAGGGGTTTTGGGGAGAGACTACAAACCAGATTTTTTCTATGTCCGTCTCATTGAGAATGTGGTTGGCTATAATAAGATGAGCTACATGAACGGGATTAAAGGAGCCGAAATATAAACCAATTTTCATTTAATCTATTGATTATCAATGATTTAATTCCACTAAAATATGTTCAGCTTCATTTAATCTAAGGCTAAGATGGTAGCCTGAAACATTTACTGAGATCGGGTCTCCCAGGGGAGCAATTTGTTCCAACAATATTTTTTCTCCGGGAACACAGCCCATTTCCATCAGTTTCAAAAATATCTCGTTGCTGTTGAACTCTTTGATAATTCCTTCCTGTCCGGGTTTCAATTCAGATAGCCTTACAATCATTTTCCTGTTTATAATACAAAACTACCCTTGTTAGTTTGTTTTTGTTTACGAATTTTGAAAATATGAGTCTTTCTACTTCAAAATCAAAAATTTGCTTCTTTTTTGAGCATAACAGTTTTAGCCTGCAACACCGGACCGAATTGAAGGTTTTTATTGAGACCTTGTTTCAAAAGGAAAGAAAGAAACTAGCTTCTATTAATTATATCTTTTGTTCCGACAAAAGGCTATTGGAAATAAACCAACAATTTCTCCGTCACGACTACTACACAGACATTATCACTTTCGACTTTTCTGAAACAGACGCTACCCAGGCTGAAATCTATATTAGTATTGATCGGGTTAAGGACAATGCAAAAACAGAGAGTGTTTCTTTCAAATCTGAGCTTCACCGAGTAATATTTCACGGAGCACTTCATTTATGTGGTTATAAAGACAAAAAAAAGGGTGAAAGGAAGATAATGAGGGAGAAGGAGGGTCTTTATCTCTCAAAGTACTTCAAAATAGCTAATTCTTGATTTCACGTGGAACTGTTTCATTTTAAAACATATTGGGTTTCACGGGAAACACTAAACAATTTGAACCCCATACTATTCAATCTGATCTCGCTAATCGCCAATCCTGTACTACCTTTGCCAACTTATGTTTCCTGAGTATGATGTTATTGTAGTTGGGGCCGGACATGCTGGCTGTGAAGCGGCAGCGGCAGCGGCAAATCTTGGTTCAAAAACCCTCTTGGTTACCATGAATATGCAGACCATTGCACAAATGAGCTGCAATCCTGCTATGGGCGGAATAGCAAAAGGGCAAATCGTAAGGGAAATAGATGCAATGGGTGGTTATTCAGGAATCGTAACGGATCTTTCCACAATTCAATTCCGGATGCTCAACCGGAGCAAGGGGCCGGCTATGTGGAGTCCAAGGGCACAAAACGACCGGATGCTTTTCTCTATTAAATGGAGAGAAATGCTGGAACAAACTCCGAATCTGGATTTTTACCAGGATATGGTAAAAAGTCTTCTGATAAAAGATGGTAAATGCCAGGGCGTAGTAACCGGCCTTGGCCATGAAATAAAATCGAAAGCGGTAGTGCTTACCAATGGAACATTCCTTAACGGAATTGTACATATAGGAGAAAAGAATTTTGGCGGTGGAAGAATGGCCGAAAAAGCAGCAACGGGGATTACAGAACAGTTAGTTTCCTTGGGTTTTGAAAGCGACAGGTTGAAAACAGGAACCCCGCCTAGAATTGATGGCCGCAGCCTTGATTATTCAAAAATGGAGGAACAGCCTGGAGATGAGGAAGTTGTAGGATTTTCTTACCTTGATATCGAAAAACCGAAATCGCAAAGAAGCTGCTGGATAACTTATACCAGCCAAAAAGTGCATGATGTTTTAAAGACCGGTTTTTCAAGAAGCCCCATGTTTGCGGGAAGAATCGATGGAGTAGGACCCAGGTACTGCCCCAGTATAGAAGATAAGATCAATCGTTTTGCAGAACGGGACAGGCACCAACTTTTTGTAGAACCGGAAGGATGGAATACGGTGGAGATTTATGTAAACGGCTTTTCAACTTCCTTACCAGAAGAAGTTCAATACGAAGCTCTTCGTAATATAGTGGGTTTTGAAAATGTGAAAATGTTTCGCCCCGGCTATGCCATAGAATATGATTTCTTCCCCCCCACACAATTGAAGTATACGTTAGAAACCAAGCTGATTGAAAATTTATTCTTTGCCGGCCAAATAAATGGAACCACAGGATATGAAGAGGCGGCTTGCCAGGGATTGATGGCGGGAATAAATGCCCATCAAAAAACAGGAAACCTCGAACCGGTAATTTTGAAAAGAAGTGAGGCCTATATTGGTGTGTTGATAGACGACCTGATTAGTAAAGGAACAGATGAGCCTTACCGGATGTTTACATCAAGAGCAGAATTCAGAACGTTATTAAGACAAGACAATGCAGATCTGCGCCTTACTGAATTAAGTTATCGCTTAGGTCTTGCATCACAGGAAAGAATGGATAAAGTAATTGCAAAAAGAAATGGTGTAGGCGAAATAATATCAATACTTAAAGATTTTTCTGTTCTACCAGAAGAAATAAACGGATACTTTGCTTCTATCAACTCTTCGCCCATTACAGAAAAACAAAAAGCTCAAAAGATATTGCTTCGCCCGGATGTAGAGTTGGATGAATTGGCAGATGCATTACCCAAATTAAAAGAAGCTTTAAACGATTTTTCAAAAGACACTGTTGAGCAGGCGTCTATACAGGTAAAGTATGATGTGTACATAGAGAAAGAAAAAGAGCTGGTCAAAAAAATGTCGCAACTTGAAGAATTAGAAATTCCTGAAACATTTGACTATAAAAAAATCGCTTCCTTAGGCAATGAAGCCCGGGAAAAGCTATCCCGCATTAAACCCAGAACACTCGGTCAGGCAAGCCGCATATCCGGCATTAACCCCAGCGATGTTCAAATCCTGATGGTATTTATGGGTCGATAATCCCAATTTGCAACAGCTATTCCAAATCGTTCGTCACATAGCTGACCCGCCTCAGTTTTTGCTATTCTTCAAATATTTACCTTTATTACAAAGAGCTTACTATGAAAAAATATATTTTATATGTTCTTCCCATTTTAGTTGCCGCTCTATCACTAAGCCCTAAAGTGGATGCGCAACAATATAAGTTGCGCCAGGTAACGAATATGATGAGTATGAAAACAGAGTCAACTATCTATGTAAAAGGAATGCGTAAAAGAACTGAGAGTACCGGCATGATGGGCATGGCTGCTCCGCCTGTTACAATTGAACAATGTGACCTGCAGCGAACAATCAAAATAAATGACAAGAAGAAACTTTATTTCATTGAGCCTTTTGTAAAAGAAGATGTCATTGATGAAGACACAAAACCTGTTGCCGTTAAGAATAAACCTGTTACAACCACGCCACCTAAGACCACTCCACAAACCGGAGGCACTATCAATATGTGGTACAACATTACCGATACCGGTGAAAGAAAAAAAATGAATGGCTTTACCGCCAGGCATGTGTGGACTACTCAAAAAATAAAACCATCCCCGGAAGCTTGTTCTATGAAGGATAGTATAATTATTAAAACTGACGGTTGGTATATTGACTTGCCGCAGTTTAATTGTCCCATCCGGTATACCCCTTCTGCTACCACAACAAATAACAAACAAGAAAAACCCGACTGTAAAGACAAGTATGTTACCCGCAGAAGTGGAAAAGGAAAACTGGGTTTTCCATTATCAGAAACAAGAACTATAATAATGGGTAATGGTGCTGCCCAAACAACAGAATTTCAAACATCGTTAGAAACATTGGAATTCTCTTCGGAGAAACTCGATTCAATGCTGTTCGAAATCCCTCCTGGTTATACTCAGACTATGAATGAAAATGAGCTGCAGGACAAGTTAGATATGAACGATATGATAAACCAGTATAAGAAACAGAATAACAATAATGATGAAACAAATCCAGCTCCTTCAGAACAAAAAATAGCTGGAACGGTTCGTATCGCAGTGTATGAGCCAAAAGGTGGTGATGGCCAATTACAAAATACGGTACTACAACAACACTCTGCAAATGCACTGAAAAATGGCTCTATAGAAGCGATTGCAGTAGGTTCAGAAGAGGATGCAAGAAAATATAACTGCGACTATACGTTGACTACTGATTTTATAAAAATAAAATCTGGCAGTAAAGTAGGTGGTTTGCTAAAGGCAATTAAAAACACCGATCCTGGTGCCGCCTCCTCTTTTAATATTGAAGCGACACTAACCTTGATCAAACTTTCCGACGGCTCTACCAAGTTGCAGCCAGGAATAACAGGGAAGTATGATGGAAAAGCAGATGATGCAGCTTCAAAAGCATTAGACGATGCCAGCCGCCAGATATTAAAGGGATTGAAATAATCAGAGTTCCTGTTTCAAACCCTTTTCCCGTATGGTAAGAGAATTTGCCGTGAGACCTGAAATTTCACCACGGCAAGAGTCGGTGCCGCATTGACAAACAAATGGCTCCATATTTTCATCGAGGAACTCGGCATAATCAAGCGTTAGTTCCTCCCCGTTGGCTATGTTTTTTATTGCCTGTACATTCAAGCCGTCAAAAGCAGTATTCGGTTCGCAACAATGATTTTGCGGCGCCCATTCAGAAGGGTCGTCGTCCCAAAGTATAAAAAGTTCTTCGCTGACCGGATATGCATACCTCCGGAAATGCAGTTTCTCGTCCTCATTCCAATGCTTTTCTACAAAGCGTTTCGTAATAATTCGTTGTGCCCGGCCTTCTCCTTTAAAAATTACTTCCCCTTCTTTTATATCTCGACTGGCATAAATACCATAACCCGCTATTGAGTTACCTTTCATTACAAAAGGCTTCTTTCCTCTTTTGTGGCGGGCAATACCTTCTGCGATTATGTGTCTTAAAAAACCTGATTGACCGATTCCATCATGTTTTAAGATGTAATCTGCAGAACCTTCGTAACCATCTTTATAAAAAACGGAACAAGTAAAATTTATTTCTAGAAAATATATCTCTTTCTTATCATTTACCCTGAAATCCAACCTTGCATAACCAACACCATTAAAGCCTTTGAATATTTTCTCGGTGGCCAACCGAAGTTGCTTATCCAACAAAGGGTCATCGCAGGGAACATTACAATCCGGGTGCAGTTCAGAAGTTTTTAAAGCATAGGTTTTAAATTCTCTGCCTTCGGGAAACAAATACTCTACAGGACGGAATACAGTACAACTATGAACATCGGTATTGGCAGCAACTAAAACCGTAAACTCTCTTCCTGCAATATATTCTTCCACCAGCAAGGGTCCGTATTCATCCAATATGCTGATACATTTTTGCTGTAGTTCAATTTTATTATTAACCAAAGAGTGTTCGTCTACACCCAGGCTGTCACCTGCTTTGGCCGGTTTTACAAATAAAGGAAACGATAAATGCTTAACCGCATCTTCTACATCAATCAACTCGTTAATGATGGCATAGCCGGGTGTTTTTACGCCTTCACAATAAGCCAGATATTTCATCAGCTCTTTTGGCGGGTCGTATAATTTTGTACTTGGTCCGGTAAAGGGGAGATTTAATAACTCAAGAGTGTAAATAACATCAATGGATGGCACTTCCCATTCAAGGTAGCCTTCGCAAAGATTTACAAACACATCATAACCCTGTTTACTTAGTTCTTTTAGCTGTTTGTAGGTAGTCAGCTTATTGAGAAAAACATTGTGTACTTCACATTCGGGAATCAATACGGATAAATCACGGGGCGGATCGTAATTTTTATAATCAACGCCGGTAGTGGAATAATCTGGTTGCAGTACACAAACTTTCATAACACACTAAGGTAGTAACAAACATATATAAAAAGCAGGAGAGCTATTTAACCGTAATGGTTTTTGGGGTTTTTGAAGCCGGTGCCTTTTTAACCGGAATCGTTTTAACCATACTCCGCCTCAATGCATCCCTTAATATTTCACCAATAATCTCAGTAAAAGAAACATTGGATGCTTTTAGTATAGCGCCGATAGATGTGTAATCTTCGTCTTCGCTAAGACCGCACTGTGCATTGGCTTCTAACATATAAAGTTTGCCTGTAGTGGAATCCTGGCGAATGTCGATTCTTGTATAGCCCTTTCCCCGGCAAGCCTTATATGCAGCGAGACTTAATTGCTTTAATGCGGGAATTAATGATGACTCTGCCTGACGATATTCATAAAAATTTTCGTTCTTCGGCATTGGGGTTTCATCTTCATAGATTTCCCAGAGGCGGTCAAACGATAAAAATTTCTCAGCGTCGGGTAATGATTCATGAAAAACCCTTTTCACTGGTTCATATACTATACAATTATCCGGGTCATCTGAAGAACCCGTAATAAAGGTGGTATACTCCGGACCGGTTATGAATTGCTCCACAAACAAACCGTCTACCAACAAATTCCAGCCACGATAACCTTTATAAATCTCCTCAACCCGTTTTATAAGTTCCTCTTCAGTACCCACCACATTTTTTACAGAAACACCCATACTTCCGCCGGAAACCGCCGGCTTAATAATAATGGGAGTACCTACTCTTTTGCAAATTCCCTTAGTGGACCCTTTTTTATCAGTAATTACTCTCCAATTAGCGGTGGCCACTCCGGCTTTATCAAAAGCCTTCTTCATGGGTATTTTGGAAGTAGTGATATTATAAAAGTGTACATCAGAACCTGTATAAATAAGACCGTATTTTTCTAATTCATGAATAACTGAGACCCCCGGTGTGCCATTTACTTCATCGCCATCACAAAGATTAAGTATGAGTGGTGTTTTGCCATTCTTAGTGTTGGCAATGGATTTAATTACAGATTTGAAATTATCCATGGTAACCGGCTGCCACTTCCATTCTGCTTTCAGCTCTTCAAATACTTTAGTGTACTCTTTTATGCTTTGTGTAAAATCGTAATAATGCTGAATGTTGGGGTCGTCAGATTCGAGGTGTGGAGCAAGCACCCAAATGGTATAAGGCTTTAGTAACCTGGTGGCTTCAGATATCTTCATCACAGATCAGGCTACTTTTTTCCTGGCGGCCTTCTTAACCAGTTGTTGTTGAATGAAATCGGTAACCCGGTATTGTGATTGCAATTCGGGAGACAAGTAAGCAGCTCCTCTTACTTTGCCAATACACCTTGGACTTCCACAATAACAATCGAATGATTGTGTCATTCTCCATTCGGTAGACGGATAAAAAAAAGTCAACTCATCTTCGGGATGAAGCTCCTTTAATGCTACCAACTGCATAGTCGTGGTATTAAAGAAAACATTGGGATCGCAACTATGATTGATATACTGGAGAAATTCTGGTTGAAGAGTGATGTGCTTGCCAATACCTACCTGTACAGTGAGATAAGTTGGCTCGGCGGAGATAGTGCCGGCAGAGAAATCAGCAATTACTTCACCTGGTTGAAAAGAACGAAGTGCAAATAATGCATTCTGATTATTAGAAATTTTTTGACGCCGTTCAGCAATCACATGATTGCTTATACTGCGATAAGCAGGGGTAGTAAGTGTCTCCATAAAATGTGTTAGTAAGTAACAGGATGAAAAGATATTAATAAACTTTAATCCAACAAATTCACAACAGTTAAATGTGAATAAGTAACACCGAATGTGAACTATGATGAACGAAAGTCAAAATCATTGAATCAATTATCGAACCAATCATAACCAATTATCTGTTTGATACAGCCAATACGATGTACATTTGCTGTTTGCTTAAATAAATACCATTGGCCAGTGGCCCCATGTAAACTATGATGCTAAGACTTGTCTTGATACTAAATATCTTGTTGATAGAATTTGCGGAGATAAAGGCACAATGCGTTTCCGGTATAAATACATTTCCTTACAATGAAGGCTTTGAAACAAGCAATGGAGGATGGATTTCCGGAGGCGTTGGTAATGATTGGACATGGGGGTCACCAACCAAACCTGTTATAAACTCAGCTGGTAGCGGTTCAAGATGTTGGGTAATTGGGGGACTAACCAACAGTTCATATAACGATGGTGAAGCATCGTGGCTGCAAAGCCCTTGTTTCGATTTTACAAATATTGACAACCCCTACATTGAATTCAAAGTGTTTTGGGAAATGGAACAACGCTTTGATGGTGCCAGCCTGCAATATTCTGTTGACAATGGAAGTTCCTGGCAGTCTGTTGGTGCGTCTTCCGATGCTGTCAACTGTTTAAATAATAATTGGTTTAATAACAGCAACATTACTTACCTGGCACCACTAGCTTCAGTGAGAAGTGGTTGGTCCGGAAATATTCAATCGTCCAGTGGTAGTTGCAATGGCGGAAGTGGTAGTAATGGATGGGTAATTGCAAAGCACACTATGCCCTATCTCGGCAACACTAACGCAGTTATATTCCGTTTCATCTTTGGTGCAGGTACTATTTGTAATAATTATGATGGATTTGCAATCGACGATGTAATGATAGGAGAGGCGCCGCCCAATGCAGCAGCATTCACCTATAGTTGTGTAAACAATAACACCGTCAATTTCACCAATACATCTACGCTGTGTCCAACAGGCTTTAGCTGGAACTTTGGCGACCCGGCCTCGGGAACAAATAATACGGCAACAATCGCAAATCCATCACATACATTTTCTGCACCCGGAACGTATACTGTAACGTTAACTGTAAGTGGTCCGGGCAATGCTCCGTCTACCACAACGCAGCAAATAACTGTTCTGAATGTAATAACTACTATGCTGACCATGGCAGATTGCCAGACAAACACCGGGGGGTCGCTCATTGTAAGTGTGGAAGGAACTAATGCTCCCTTAAACATTCTTTGGAACACGGTACCTGCTCAAACAACAACCATTGCTTCAAACCTTGCAGCCGGATCATACACGGTCACTATTTCAGGTACCAATGTTTGTACTGTAACTGCCCCCGGGAAAGTAGAAACAGATTTTTCCTGTATCGGAATCTTTTTCCCATCTGGATTTACACCCAATAATGATGGAAAGAATGATGGGTTTGGTCCTTTAGGTAGCCTCGCTGCATTAACCAGCTACTCGCTAAGTATTTTCAACAGATGGGGCGAGAGAGTATATTATTCTGTCAACCCCTTCGAAAAATGGAATGGAAAAGTGAAAGGGTTCGGTACCGACGGAAATGTATTTGTTTGGCTGGCCGAATATACATTACCCGGAAAACCAAAAGAGGTAAGAAAGGGATCTGTTGTTTTAATCCGTTGATGACGTCTTTTTAAATGCCTCCCAGGCCAGTGCCAGTTTTATTTCACCAAAACTGATATCAGCACCTACCTGTTCCTTTATTTCAGTAATAGATCCTCCTTTAAAATTCTTCATTCCCTTTTCAAGTAATGATAGCCGGTCCCGGCTAATAAGCTCTTCAATTTTAATACTTCCTTGTTCTACAAAATATGCGAGGTGTCCTTCAATAGTTTGGATGGTAAAACTTCTTTCTTTTGCAATCTCACTGATGGCTTTTCCTTCTTTGAACAACCGGAAGGACTCTGCTTTGGTATCAACCTTTGTTTTCTTTTCACCGGCCGGCTTTTTCTTCGTTTCCTTTTTGGTAGATTTTTCATGAATGAGCGATGAGAGATTATTCTCCTTGCAGTAGGTAACAATAACATCTAAGAATTGCTGTCCATATTGCTGAACTTTGGCATCACCAAAGCCGCTGATCTTTCTTAGCTCCGTTAATGTATGAGGTAAATACACCGCCATTTCATCTATAGTATTACTTCCCGCAACGATATAAATAGGCAGGTCTTTCTTAGCACAAATTCTTTCTCTGACCATTCTTAATTGATGATGCAATACGGGCCGGGGAATGTCGGTTCTTTTTTGCGAAGCCCCTGCATAAGCATTGACGGAAATTGAAGGCAATACAAATTTTTGTTTGCGGCGATGAAAAGCTTCCATATCAAAACTTCCATTGAATCCTTCAAGCATAAATTTTTTCATAGCCAGTTGTGCAAAAACTTCCTTAATGCTTTCGTTGTATTCTTTGGAATGAAGCCGGCTATCAGTAACCGCAGGCGATTGTTGAATGAAGTGAACAAGCAAACCAATCTCCGCCACAAAATAAGTAGCTGCTGCTTTTATTCTTTCTTGCAGTGGGAGATTTTCTTCCGGCGATTCCGGTTGCTGAAATAAAAACTGTAACTGGGATTGAAACTTCTTTGCTGTTTCCTGGAGCTTGTCCAATTTTACCAGTAATTCTTCTATCCATGTTAATGAGTCTGAATTAAAAGAAGAAGTATGCTCCAATAAATATTCGAGCAATTCCTTGCCGCTGTTAATAGCCACGGCAAAATCAAAAGTGGAAAACAATACAGATTGCTGGTAATGCTTTTTTGCAATAGCCAGCTCCTGTTGTAATTGACCGCTAGATGCACTTCGTTGCGAAAACTCGACAATTCTTGCATCACTGAAAAGGCGGGACGAGTTGACCCGGCTTTGCAATACCATTCCTTCAAGACTGGTGCATCGGCTCAACGCCACATACACCTGCCCGGGTGCAAAGGCTGCCCCTGCATCAATGATTGCTTTTTCAAATGTCAACCCCTGGCTCTTATGAATAGTGATAGCCCAGGCCAGTCGCAAAGGAAACTGAGTAAAAGAACCCAGCACATCCGTATCCAACTGTCGGGTTGAT
>MTKZ01018544.1_pt1 | contig 19657 bp, 19 predicted proteins | sample 1042781 | NCBI WGS metagenome assembly MTKZ01 (sample SAMN06212207, study PRJNA360539) | anaerobic digester metagenome | biome: Wastewater treatment plant; material: sludge; isolation source: anaerobic digester fed with sludge from wastewater treatment plant | place: Denmark: WWTP Viborg ... | reverse complement strand
AGTTATCAACAATAAACCATTGTAAGCCAATTAATTGAAAGTTTTCTTGCAGGCACTAATTAAATCATACTCTTCTTTGTTCCAATAATCCTGATGTCCTTCAAGGATTTTACTAAGACTGCCATTGGTTATGAATTTGGTGTATTTATCAATGCCAAAATCTTTGAAAGTGTTTTTCCAGTTTTTTTCAATTGCAGGTGGAAAAACAACAAGGATTTTAGTGTAATCTCTGCCATTCTGCAACAAAAATTTCTTAGCAACCATGGCTGCAACTACAGTTTTGCCCAGACCGACTACATCTGCCAGAACAAATCCATTATGTTTCTGAAGCATGTTAAATCCTTCATTGACGGCATCGACCTGATAAGATAGCTTCTTAAAATTGGAAGGTAAATCACCTAATGTATCAGGGTCATAGTCAATGTTTTTGCCAAAATACTCGATAAGAAGCTTGATATAGATTTCAAATGGTGTTATATCATCATTCAGATATGTTTGCTTCTTTATATTTTGGACATCTACAGGTAGGATATCGACAGCATCCTGCCACAGTAATTCAAACTCATCAGTGGCAAATTTCACATCCTCATAATCTGTTAATTGAACATTAAACTCATAATTACAATTTTTACCAGCACCCAAACCTGCATCAGTCAGGTTGGATGAACCAGTAATTACGCTTGCAGGAGTATGTTCGTTGAATGGGTCAGGTCGGAATATATAAACCTTTGCATGGATTTTTTTATCAGGATGTGCTTTAACCTGAATTTTCTTCTCCAATAAATCGTCAATAAACTGAATTATACCATTCTCTGTTTCTTTATCGTAATTGGCAGCTTCTATGTCTGCTTTGATATCATTTATGTACTCTGCCTTCGTTTTTTCATCATTTCTGAAGAACTCCAATCCGAATTTATGTGCATCCGAAAGAAGTTTATCAACATTAATTCCTACCAAGATTCTTATTTGGGGAACACGGTTAAGAAATGGTCTGATTCTGAAATAACCGGATGCACGGAAATAACCTACCAGCGCATCGAAATACTTTATATTCGGATTGTAGGTAAACACACCATCAAATTTTCGCAATAATGTGTTTTCATCCGTGTTTGTAAAAAATTTAACTGGCATGAAATGTAATTTTTGACTGGGATAGTAAAAGTAACAATTTATTTCTGGAGATAAGGAAAGACAAGACCTGTCATTTTCAACAGCTATGTTTAAGTCCGATAGCCCAGTAAATGGTGGGGTTTACCATAATATGACGTAAATAATTCCGTTGATAATCAGCACTGTTGCAAAAAAAGTCGTAAATTATAACTTGTATTTGTTATTTTTACTGCATGTATTACAGAAGAAAAATACTGCTTGGCTTACTTCAGATATTTGGCAGCGAACTTGATAAATTAAGTTTCCAGAAGCTGTTAATGCTTTTTTCCAAAGCCCAGACTAATCCTGATTTTGACTTCGTACCTTATAAATTTGGCTGTTTTTCCTTTCAGGCAAATGCCGATATGTCGACCATGATAAAGTATGGACAGGTGAGTGAAAATCAAAGGAAGTGGCTGAAAATAGATGCAGAAGACTATTTATCTCTTTTAAAGGAAAATGATAAGAAGGCACTTGTAAAGCTTAAAAGTTTATATTCCGGAAAATCCAAAGATGACTTAATCCGTTATACATACATCGAGTACCCGTATTATGCAATAAATAGCACCATCGCAAAGAATGTATTGAATACCAATGAATATTTTGCTGTTGAATCCGCAAAACCAGCGTTTGGAAGCACAGTACTGTTTACTATCGGTTATGAGGGAATAAGCCTTGAAGAATATCTGAACAAACTAATTCTTAATGGAGTTAAACTGTTATGTGATGTGCGAAAGAACTCATTGAGCATGAAATATGGCTTCAGTAAATCACAATTAAAAAATGCTTGTGAAGGAGTTGGAATAATATATGAACATATCCCTGATTTAGGTATTGATTCAGATAAGCGGCAGGAACTTAAAACACAATCAGATTACGATAAGTTGTTCCAACAATATATAAGAGAAACACTGACTCGAACCCATTACCAGCAAGAACATATACTTGAGCTACTGAAAAAGCATAATCGTATTGCTCTGACCTGCTTTGAAGCAAATATATGTCAATGCCATCGCAAACACTTAGCTGAAGCGGTAACCATGTTACCGGGATTTGATTATGAACTGAAGCACATTTGATATGGCATTGACAAAAGTTCTAATCACTGTTAAAACCTATCCCAGCATATCAAAAAAATATGAAGAACTTGTATGTACTGCCGGATTTCTTGAAAATGGCAACTGGATAAGACTTTATCCTATACAATTTCGTAAAAAATCCTATGCAGAACAGTATAAGAAGTACCAATGGATTGAACTTGATATCGTAAAGAATGCCAGTGATTTCAGACCTGAGAGTTTTCGCCCGGTTTCACATGATACACCGATTGAAATTATTGGAGAAATTCCACCGGATGGTAATACTTGGGCAGAAAGACGAAAAATTGTCCTTAAAAAGGTTTATACCAGTCTTGCCACATTGACTGCCGAAGCAAAAGATAAATCAATCTGCACATCCCTTGCAGTCTTTAAACCAACCAGAGTGATTGATTTCGTTTGGGAAGAGGAAAAAGAACGGCAATGGTCAAAAGAAAAACTTGCACAATTTGACCAGCTTAATTTATTTGAATCTAAGAATGACAAAGAATTTCAAGTTGTCAGAAAGCTTCCATATAAGTTTTCATACGTCTTCGAGGATGATTCTGGTCAGCGCAGCAAACTTATGATAGAGGACTGGGAGACAGGGGAGTTATTTTGGAACTGTTTATATCGAAAAAGGGGAGATGAAAAACTTGCATGTGAGGATGTAAGAAAAAAATATTTTGAAGATTTTGCCCAAACAAAGGATTTGCATTTCTTTTTGGGAACGACTCAGGTGCATCACTTCGTTGCCCCAAATCCTTTTATTATTATTGGTACATTTCACCCAAAGAAGGTGGTGCAGCTTGATTTATTCAATCCATTATCAGAATAATTTTTTCTACCACTTTTTCTACTACAAAGAAAAATGCCGTTGTAATTGATTGATTTACAACGGCATCTTGTTTTACTCAGTCGGGGTGAGAAGACTCGAACTTCCGACCTCCACGTCCCGAACGTGGCGCGCTANNTTAGCGAAGGAGGATCTTTGTCCTCCGTAGCTTTAGCGGAGGAGGATCTTTGTCCTCCGTAGCCTTCTTTGGTCAACGTAGCTTTAGCGAAGTTGATGGCGAAGGAGGTTAATTCAGGATTGCAAAAGTAATGATTCTTATTTCAATTCAAAAAGATTATTTCATTATCCTTAAAATCCCTGAATATATTGACTGGCTGTAGTTTTATTCAGATTCTTTCTGTTAACTTACTGTAAAACATAGTGATTTTACTACCGTATTATCTGAATCCTCTTCTCTCCACGGTAACTTCTTATTTCCCCGCTTTTTCTGAGATATGCTATTGTAGCATCAGCTGTCGTGATAAAGAGTGACGAACCCGGGTCTGCGTGAACATATTTGTAAACCAGTGTCATATAACTGTTCATGGCAACCTTGTAGGTACTGTCCGGATCTATGGGACTTCCATTTTCGTTCAGAAGAGTTATTTCTTCAGGATTGCCTTTTGCATCAAGCTTTAACTTTGTTCTTATCCCCGATGGATAAACAGGAGCCTTATCGTCAAGAGGGAAAGCAGCCATCATTAATGATTGTATTTCCCTGCCGGTCAGTAAGGTTACTACCAGTTCATTTCTAAAGGGATCAAGCTGATAAACATTCATTATTGTGACCGGGCCTTTTGGCAGATGATTAATTCTTACTCCGCCCGGATTCACAAGTGCAATATCAGCACCGGCAGCATCACGCTGTGCATCAGCCATAAGGTATCCAAGTTCTTCGTATGATGAAAAATCGTCTGTTGCTGAGGTAATAACCTCTTTGAGAACAGGATTATCATTGTATTTATCAACCATGGCACGGATTGAGGGTTTTTCCTTCTTCGAATTTCTGATATCGATCAGCTCCATACTCCTCTGTATAGTACCATCATCTTTTATTGTTAATTTGATCAGCGTTCCGTATTTCAGCTTATTCTCTGCCTGCGTGATCATTATACCATTATGTATCTGTTCTTTCTCAACCCTTGTATGTGAATGTCCTCCGATTATAAGATCGATGCCCTCAGGCAGAGTCTCAGCCAGCTTTACATCGCTTTCAAAACCTATGTGCGTCACTGCAATTAATATATCACTCTGATCTTTCAGATATAAATATTTGGGTGCAGTTTCAAAAGGTGAAAGGAACGTAAACCCTTTGGCATTATCGGGATGCGTATCCGGAATACCGTTCTGATTTATCTGTAAAAGTCCAAAAAATACCAGCTTTAATCCGTTGGGCAAAAGAATTATCTTATATGGTTCCAGTTTCAGATTAAGTGACGGGTCAGCAGATACGTTAGCACAAATAAAACTGAAATTTGCTTTTTCTGCAAGGTTTTTAAATCCTTCAGGATGCGAATCGAATTCGTGATTTCCCGTTGCACTGAGATCAAAACCGGTGGCATTCATCAGTTCAATCATGGGTAATCCTTTTTCAGGATACTGGTCATTTACCGGATTGCCTGTCTGGTTATCTCCTGCACTGACAAGAAGCATATCGGGATAGATTGTCTGCAGACTATCCAAAATATATGCGAGCTTCGGGAAATTATCGATTGCTGCATGCATATCATTTACAGCAAATATGACAGCTTGTTTTTCCTGAGGTCTTACCGTAATTAATTTCCTGCCGGCACTGCATCCTGACAGAACTGCGATTGCCAGAAACAAAGTAACAATCTTCGCAGGCAAAATGCTCTTTCTGTGCCTTACTCCGACAAAAAGGGTGTTGCCATCAGTCAGTTCACCATCGCCGGAAACTTTATTCCCAAAGCGGTCTTCAACCGGTGGGAGCCTCCCGGGTTTTTTTTTGCCCAAATGATAATAGTATTTCAGAACAGCATCTCTGACCCTGGCTCCGGTATGCAGCTCAAGCAGGGTATTGTTTACCGTGATTTTCATTTACCTGTCACCTGACTACCATGTGTATCGTATACCGAGGGCAGCGCCCCAGCCAAGGCCGTTTACATCTCCGAGGAAATCCCACATGGGACGTCCGTCAAGGCTGATGAGTAATGGCAGATCCTTAAACTTATACTCGATGCCTATCTGTCCGCCAAGACCTATATTAATATAGGAATTATTTTCAAAGTTGTCATAGGAGAGGCTTGCTCCGGGTCCGATATACCAGTTAAAACCGCCTGCTATATTCCAGTCCCAGTGATATACACCAACGAGAGCAATTCTGGTGAAATCTTTCTTGAATCCGAAGCTTCCGTCAAGCTCCAGTCTGTTTCTGTCATTAAGTCCTTTCTGATATGACAATTCGGCTCCGCTGAATGTATCACCTCCATAAAGTCTTGCACCTAATGCGTGGGAACTGATCTGTGCAGAAGCTATGGCTCCCAAACTGACAAATGCAATAAATAAAAACAATTTCTTCATAAATGTTAAGTTTAAAATTTCACTTAAAATAGAATATAAATACTCTTTATACGAAAAGTTTAACAAATTTCATTCCATTTTGTTTTAAGTTTTATGCATGGCGTCAGACGGACTATCCGAAAAATGACAGTATACTTATTAATAAATTCTTTTATACCTGATCTTTTACCGGGAGTTATTATTTTTACATACTGACAAAAATAAAGAAATGAAATTAGTATCATGGAACATTAATGGTATTCGTGCCATAACGAAGAAGTCTTTTTTTACCGATCTGGAGCGGCTCGATGCAGAAATTATTTGCCTTCAGGAAACAAAAGCCAATGATGAACAGGTTCGGGAAGCTCTTGTTTCTCTGGATGGGAGCAATCTATATACAAATTCTGCAGAAAGGCCCGGCTACTCCGGAACTGCGGTCATTTCAAAGATCAAACCACTTAATGTTATAAAGAATACCGGAATAAAGGAATTTGATTCTGAAGGAAGAGTTCTGTGTCTTGAGTTTGACTGGTTTTTCCTGGTAAATGTTTATGTTCCGAATTCCGGAAGTGAGCTTGCCCGACTGGCGTACAGGCAGGAGTGGGACAAGACTTTCCTGGGTTATCTCAAGGGCCTTGAAAAGATTAAACCTGTAGTCGTGTGTGGGGATTTGAATGTGGCTCATAAAGCGATTGATCTGGCACGTCCGAAGGAAAATTATAACAAGGCAGCGGGCTATATGCAGGAAGAGATTGACGGAATGGACCGGCTTACCGCAAGCGGCTTGACAGATACATTCCGCCATTTCTATCCTGACGCTAAGGGGAGATACTCATGGTGGAGCTTCAGAGCTGCGGCAAGATCAAAGAATATAGGCTGGAGAATTGATTATTTTCTTGTAAGCAGTTCGTTCCTGCCAAAAGTTAAGGATGCATTCATTATAGAGGAAATGACCGGATCAGATCATTGTCCCGTCGGAATAATTATAGAACCCTGAGTGAACCGGCAATCGGGTCCCTGTGAATATCATCTGAATGGGAATTGACTTTTTCATAGATCTTCCTGAACCAATATGTATAATCTGCAGGATTTTTAAGAATACCGGAATGAAGCTCATCAAAAGATACTGCTTTCCATTCACCTACTTCAGAAGTATTTATCACCGGGATAATATCGGTTACACCATGGAATACATGGTCAAACTCATTTTCGGTAAGTTCATTATCAAGCTTTTCCCTGTAAGTGAAGGAAAATAATTCAATCAGGCTGCAATTAATTCCCATTTCCTCCCTGAGCCTTCTCACGGCAGCCTCCATACTTGATTCCCCCGGAAATGGGTAGGTACAGCAGGTATTGGTCCAGAGACCGTTTGAATGATATTTGTCAAATGCCCTTCGCTGAAGTATCCATTTCCCTTCAGAATTTACAATAAAGACTGACACAGCCCGGTGTAAAAGCGCTTTCCGGTGTGCCTCCATTTTTCCGGCAATACCTGTCTGGATATCATTCTCATTGACCAGTATTACAAATGGGTTTTCCATTATATATTCACTTAAAGGTCTTAAGTTTCAGGTTACTAAAAATAAACAATTATTTAGTAAAATAGTTTAACCTGGGGAGAAATATTTTTCCGTGTCACTTTCACATGCAGTCGGCTCATTGTTTTGTTGATTAGTTTGTTTCCTGATTTATTCCGGAACAATTACTTTTGAAATAAATTCAGACCGCTTGATATGAAAATTAACAAAAGCAGGCTTTATGAGATAATCTTTGAAGCTGATACAAAAGCAGGAAGGTTTTTTGATCTTTCACTTATAATCCTGATCCTCTTAAGCATTCTGATAGTATTGATGGACAGCATTCCTCCGGTCCACGAAAAGTATTCAATGCTCCTGAGGATAACGGAATGGATCATAACATTGCTTTTCACAATCGAATATATGATGAGGATATATGTTGTTGACAAGCCTGTCAGGTATATTCTGAGCTTTTATGGAATTATTGACCTTATGGCAATTTTACCGGGGTTAATAGTATTTATTTTTCCCGGAGCCCAGAGTCTGCTGGTTATCAGGGCAGTCAGACTTCTAAGGGTTTTCAGGATCCTGAAATTCAGCAGGTATACATCAGCAGGACGAATGCTTATGATAGCCCTGTACCGGAGCCGTGAAAAGATATTAATGTTCATTTCAGTCGTGATCACCCTGGTTGTGATCTTTGGAACTATAATGTATTTGGTTGAAGGTGAAGAGAGTGGTTTTACAAGCATTCCTGTCAGCATATACTGGGCTGTCGTAACCCTGACAACAGTAGGTTATGGTGATCTGGCCCCGGTAACAGGTTTAGGTCAGTTCCTGGCAAGTGTTGTAATGATAATGGGCTATGCAATTATTGCGGTCCCAACGGGAATAGTCACAAGTGAAATGATAAGAACTTCTGACAGGAGCAACACCCAGGTCTGTTCGAACTGCATGTTCGATAAGCACGATAATGATGCTAAGTTCTGTAAAAAATGCGGGATGAAGCTTGATCTGCATCCTGATCCGGAACCTTCATTCTGAAAATTTCACTTTTCTCTCCGGCTTGTTAAATGCCATAAACCGCATACCGGGCATTTGTAGAAGTGTATTGGCCTGGTAACTCTTGTTTCCATAATATTACGGATCATCTCCTGTGCTTCTTCAGGAGAATTATATACCTTTTTTCTGCAAAGGGGACCTAAAGGCTCTATTTTTCTGTTTTTTAAAAGTTTGTACGCCATCTGTGAAAAGCCGGAATTAGTCCCGCAAATTTCAGAAGAATCGGGGATTCTGACAACAAAACTCTGATTTCATTTTATCTGTTCATTTGTCAGGTTTAAATGCTTATTTATAAGCCTTAAATCTGAATAAACATGATTTCGGAAATAAATATTACCTTCATATCTGTAAACCAGATTAAATTTCTAAAGATGAATCACCTTTTCAGAATGCTTATTTCAGCGTTATTGCTACTGCCCGGGATCTTCAATCTTTCAGCACAATTACCAGAGGAAGAACTTTTATGGCCGGATGGTATTCCCGGTAATCCGTTAGAATATAAAGAAGAGAAACTTACAGTAAATGAATTCCGGGAGAGTTCACTTTCGCAGTCGAACCGTGTCTTCAGTTGTGTTTCGGTGCCAACATATATTATCCATAAACCTGCAAAAGGTACAGCTAACGGCGTGGCAATGGTTATCTGTCCGGGAGGAGGATTCCGTGATGTATGGATCGACCGCGAAGGAAATGACATGGCTTTATGGCTTGCAGGACATGGAATAACATCACTGGTTCTGAAGTACAGAACCTTTAACTCTGATGCCGAAGGACTTAAAATATCACGTGATGAATATAATAATCATGTATATGCCGATGCCAGGAAGGCAATTTATGTGCTTCGTAGCCGTGCAAAAGAACTTGGGATTGATGAAAACAAAATAGGGATAGGGGGCTTTTCCGCAGGCGGTTCTCTTTCCATTATCACGGCACTTTCTCTTTTTGAGAAATCCCTTCCGGCATATGCAAAATTTGGCCAGATCAACACGAATCCTGATTTTGTCGGGCTCTTTTACCCGGGACTGAACCAGGGTTTCTTAAAGGTACTTAAAGAAAAAAATACTTTTCCTCCTGTCTTTATAATGAACGGAGGAGAGGACAATGTAACGCCACCCGAAAACTGCATTCAGCTGTACAATATATTAAAAGAAAAGAAACTCAGTGTAGAATTGCATATATATTCAAAGGGCAGCCATGGTTTTGACTCGGGTATCGGAAGAGGATATGCAGTCAGCACCTGGAGAGATAGCTTCATAGCCTGGCTGAAAGATGGAGGATTTATAAAAGATGAACAGTAAGCTTAAACGCAGAATATTCTTTGATCTGCTGATCCTGTCCTATTTATTGTTTTCCTATTATGCTTTTGGCAAATGGTGGCACTCCTCTGTCGGATCAATCCTGATAGTATTTTTCAGCTATCTGATATGGAAGAAGGATTTTTTGAAGAATACCGGTCTTGATCTGAACCTGACGACCATAATAAAATCTGTTATTCTGGCAGTTGTTATCCTGCTTGGCTCCTTATTGATAATGAAATATATAGCAGGGAAGCAAGGGGTGATCATAACATATACCGGATGGAAGAACTATTACCACGATGTCTTCTATATCCTTAATGAGGAAATAGTTATAGGTGCAATTATACTATTCTGGATGGTTGACAAGCGGAAAATCAATCCACTCGCAGCAACTGCCGGTCTGGCTGTCTTCTTTGCTTTAATACATTATGTCTTTTACAGATGGATATTTAACGACAGAGGAATAATGGGTATTTCTGCGTTGATTACTTTATTCCTTGTTGGATTTGTCAGGAACAGCTTAATACTTCATACAAGACATATCGGATATTCCTGGGCGCTCCACTTTGGCTGGATGACAATAATGTTCGGGAGTATGCACATATACTCAGAGACAAATCTCAGATTAACCGAACTCGAAAGATTTAATACCTATTTAGGTTCGGTCTGGATGGTCATAATATCGGCTTTAGCAGCGGGACTGACATTTATGTTTGGAATAAAAAAAGTATCCTATAAGGCTATCCCGGATCAGTAAAATATTTACGGGGTTGATTAGTATATTCATCAATAACAGGATCATCTTTCAGAACTGATAGTTTAGTCCCAGGTATAAGCCGGATGTGCCATCCTGGCTGCTTAACGGTTTGCCGAATTCTACTGAAAGCACAAAGTTTTCATTCATTGCCATTTTCAATCCTCCTCCGACAGTCTGATGGATGGATTTATCTGAAGGCTTGAAATATAGCGGTAAATATTCGCCGGGGACAGCATCAAGATCAATCTTTATGGGTTTCAGTATCCTTCCTGCATCTGTAAAAATTATAGCTCCGATATACCAGTTTTGTTTTATGAACTGGAAGTTCAGTAGCCTTGATCTGAGCTCAATTGTGCCCAGAAAAAAATCATCGGCGACAATTCTTTGCATCAGGACCCCACGGAGAGTGGCTGAGCCGCCAAAACCTTCATTACCCGTAAAGTTTGTCAGTAACTGCCGCGAAAAGAACGGCTGGTTATCCATTATATTGGCATTCAGCCATAAACGATAAGCAAGAATCAGCCGCTGATTTATAAGTGTGAAGTACTGCTTGTGAATCAGCCCGATGCTTAAACAGGAATAATTTCCTTTGTTTATGAAGGATGGCATCCACCTTAAATTCAGCTCTGTAAATATTCCATTGCCGGGATTTGTAAGCTTATTCCTTGAATCATAGATCAGACCTGCCATAAAATTGTTAATTATTCCTCCATCCTTTTCCTCATCAGTTATGATACCCCAATTATAATATTCTTCAAAAAGTGTTGCAGTATCCGGCAGTATCTCATCACCTTTAAGCTTCCTGTTCATTTTTTCAATATTCACAGGTGCAATTTTGTAATATCCCGTTGCCCAGCCCGCCCTCCACTGGAATTTGCTTTCCCCGATTGTGTCCTGAAGGTCTGCGGATATCCTTAAATACTTCTTTTCGATCCTGTAAAACATCCTCGTTTTATATGAAGGATCATCCGGGTCTTCCCACTCATGATTATAAATTGATTCATTTCCGTTATATCCGTAAAACGGGTATGCTTTATAACCATCATATTTCGCCTTTGCAAATAGTTTTATTCCCGGGATGAGATTGTAAGATACATATTCCAGAATATGTTCCGAACTGCCTTTTGAATAACCTGCAATCTGGAGATAAAGTGATTGAAAATAATTCGGATAGATCGACCCGTCACCATAATCGAACGGATTAAATATGATACCATAATAAACCCCAAGGTCTGAGTCGTACGCGACAGCCGGAAGAACTCCCAAATTCCAGCCTCTCTTTATGATATCTGTTTTCTCCTGAGAAAAGCACAAAACAGCAAGCATCAAAACAACCATTAAACAGACTACCTTCCTCATGATGGGCATGATTTTGTTTATGAAAGTTAAGCAATCTTAACAAAATCCTCTATCTATTTTAATTATTTCAGAGCGGATAATTTTACACAGCCAGCCTGTTAACAGGAATGGTTACCTGCTGGCAAACCCGGATTGTTTTCTTATTTTTACATTGACATGATGCCTTTTAATAAAACCGGCAGCAATTAATGCCCGGGGACTTTCAGGAAGAAATCAATTACTGCCATTAACTAGTTGGAATATAAATAAATAATACTGTATGAAGAATTCTATTTTTGTTTTAATTGTACTTATGAGTACCTGTCTGAGTGTACAGGCACAGGTGAAAACCGACCCCGACAGGAAAACCGACTGGTGGGGAGATATTGATGGTTTTCTGAACCAGCAGGCAAAAGTGTCCCTAAGCCTTGTTAATGAAGCATTAATAGCAAATCCCCCATCACTTCAGGAGAACATGGCACGTAAAATGGCCCTGGTGATGATAGATAATGTCCTTCATGAGGAAAAAGCACAGCATCGTCCGGCAGTTCAGGCATTTTACAGGGAAAGGATTGAAAATGCGATAAGAGAGATTGGAACTTTACAGGTTGAGTCAGGGGCAGTCATCTGGAAACTGTATAATCATACTTTCATTGTAAAAACCCCTTCGGTTACCATCGGCTTCGATATCCAGAGAGGTATCCCGGGAAATGAAAGCTTTGCATTCAGCAAGGACCTTATCAAAAGTCTGATTGACGTTACGGATGTACTTTTTGTTACTCATTATCATGGCGATCATGCCGACGACTGGGTTGCCGGCACCTTTATTGAACAGAATAAACCTGTTATCACACCTCCCGGGTTATGGGAGAAACTACCGGTTTACAAAAGTGTCCTTCATCCTGAAAGAACAGTTGATAAATTGCAGACAGTCAACCTGCCGCTGAAAAAGAAGGATCTGAAAGTTGTTGTTTGTCCGGGACATCAGGGAAACAATATCCTGAATAATGTTTACCTTGTATATTCGCCTGAGGGCATGTGCTTTGCTCATACCGGAGATCAGTCGAATACAGAAGATCTGAACTGGATAGATACAATCGGAGACAGATATAAAATAGATGTGATCATGATTAATTCATGGTCTTATTATCCCGGGATGAGGCTGGCAAAGGGTTTCAGGCCAAGACTTATTATTCCTGGTCATGAAAACGAGCTGAATCATACAATTGACCACCGTGAACCATACTGGCTCAATTATGTAAGGCTGGGAGATGATCCTTCGTTCCCATGGGTCCAGATGGCAACAGGGGAACGGTTTCATTATATTATTCCGGCTGAATAAGCGGCCGGGGAGTGGGAGAATAGGAGAGTGGGAGAATAGGAGAGTGGGAGAATAGGAGACAGATATTCAACAAAAAAATTAACTATCGCTTCAACAATTTATAATTTTGGTTTTGAATAATTAAAATCATGAAAAAGAACATCCTGATCATTGTGCTTATAGTAAGCCTGGTTTCACTTTCATTTTTCGCCGGAAGATTGTCTCAGAAAGAGCCTGTGATCACTTCTAAAAAAGTCACCCAGGTGGGGATTATAGTTAAAGATATTGATAAAGCCCGTATTGCCTGGTCTGAAATGCTGGGAGTGAAACCTCCTCAACCCAGTGTAGCTGAAGGGCATTCATCAAGACCGACACGATTCATGGGAAATCCTTCTGATGCAAAAGCAAAGCTTGCCTTTTTTTCAATGGAAAACCTGCAGATTGAACTTATCCAGCCTCTTGGAGGTAAGAGCACCTGGCAGGAATTTCTCGATAAAAACGGAGAAGGGATCCATCATATCGCTTTCCAGGTGAAGGATATCAATGGAAAGGAGAAAGAATTCCGCATGTTAAATATGCCGACACTCCAGAGCGGCGGATGGGACGGAGGTGCATACAGTTATATAGACGGCTCAAAAGAAATAGGCTGTATACTTGAGCTGCTTGAGAACTATAAATGAGAATAGGGAAATGGTATCTACGTATTATAATACGTATTAAAAAACGTATTAAAAAACGTATTATAATCGCTTTGATCTAAATTACTAAGCAGTAATACGATAAGATCCCTCGCTAACGCTCGGGATGACAGGCTTATAGGAGAGACAGGGGAGGGAAGCCGGGGCGTTTTGAATAAAACTTAGTTTTTAAAGTACTGTAACGGCAAAACGCCCCGGCTTCCCTCCCCCCTCATCTTTAATAAATGCCTGTCATTCTGAGCGTAACGAAGTGAAGCGAAGAATCTTTCACGACATGAGGGTCGTAATCCATAACATCGCCATTATAATACGTAGATTTCTTAGTTTCTGTCGTATACCTTAAAGCGTTTCTTCCTGTCAAATCCACGATGCCCGTTTTTAGCAGTCTTTTCCTGCGCTACTTCAACAGCAACCTTACGTTTCATGAATCTGGAGTTGTTCAGTGCTCCCATAAGATCATCGGCATGACCGGCTTCAACCTCAAAGAAGGAAAAACTTTTAAGCAGGTCAATCTTCCCGATAGGAATTTTTCTTCCCCTTGTATTTGTATTAACAAGGTCAATAAGCTGTTCGGGATAAAAGCCATCGGATTTTCCAAGATTGATGAAAAGCCTCGTATACTTACCTGCTGATTTAAATTCCTTCTTATCTCTGAATGATTTCCGCGGGTTCTCTTCCCTGTCGGATACCTTTTCGATGATCTCCTCTCCATTCCTGTAAGCTCCAAGGAGCCTTTCAAATTCAAGTGATATGACTTTTTTAAGGAGATCTTCCTTATTCAGTCCCCCGAGTTTCATTTCAATTTCAGGCAGGATTTTATCAATCTCGTGATGATCAGTGTTTGCTGTTTCAAGCTTGTTTACCCAGTTAAAAAGTTGTGCTTTACAGATTTCACTTCCTGTCGGGACCTGCATTTTCTTAAAAGGTTTCCTGATAAGTTTCTCTATCTTGAAGAGATTCTGTTTCTCTCTGAGATGAATTATTGAAACAGATTTGCCTGTTTTCCCGGCTCTACCTGTACGGCCGCACCTGTGAGTATAAATTTCCGTATCATCGGGAAGGCTGAAATTGATAACATGGGTAAGATCATCAACATCCAGTCCCCTTGCCGCAACATCCGTTGCTACAAGCAGATTAAGATTTCTCTGCCTGAATTTCTGCATTACCGAGTCGCGCTGTGCCTGTGACAGATCGCCATGAAGAGAATCAGCATTATAACCGTCATTTATAAGCATCGATGCCACTTCCTGGGTTTCCCTTCTGGTCCTGCAAAAAACTATCCCGTAGATATCAGGTTCGTAATCGGCTATACGCTTCAGAACATTATATTTATCCCTGGCATGTACAAGATAATATTCATGGCTTACATTCTCGGCTGATGAATTTTTCACTCCTACAGTTACTTCAACAGGATCGTTCATATATTTTCTTGCGATCGATGCAATTTCTGAAGACATTGTAGCGGAGAAAAGAAGGGTTCTCCTGTCTTCAGGAACTTCTTCAAGAATCTCATTTATATTGTCGAGGAATCCCATATTCAGCATTTCATCGGCTTCATCAAGGATCACTGTAGTTACATCCGACAGATGTGCTGCGCGTCTTTTAATAAGATCGATAAGCCTTCCCGGTGTGGCAACGATTATATGTACTCCTTTCTTAAGGCTTCTTATCTGGTTTTCAATACTTGATCCGCCATATACAGCCAGTATATTCAGATTGCCCGTATATCTTGCATAATCATTGAGATCACCGGTGATCTGCATACAAAGCTCCCTTGTAGGGCAGAGAATAAGGGCCTGGGTATTATTTATTTCTGTATCTGTCGCTTGTACGAGAGGCAATCCGAAAGCGGCTGTTTTTCCTGTTCCTGTCTGTGCAAGCGCTATAATATCAGCATCATCTTCCAGCATAAGGGGGATCACTTTTTCCTGAACCGGCATGGGTTGTTCAAATCCAAGTTCCTGAATTGCTTTCAGGACAGCGGGAGTAAATCCCATTTCATTAAAATTTGTCATTAAATGTTTTATAATGTGATCCCGGGAGCGATTGTTTAAATATCCCGGCTGAAATGAATTCAAATGCAGACTGGATTAATTGCGTTACAACGCTGTAAGGAAACCACTTTGTTAATAAGGGCGCAAATATAGTCAAATTATTCTGACTGCAAACTTATTCCTTGAAGAGCTTTACCTTCAGGGCTGACGGGCCTTTAGGCCCTTTTGTAAGTTCAAAAGTGACTATATTGTTCTCGGTTATCGGTTCAAGAAGGCTGTTTGCATGTACAAAGATCCGCTGGTTTGATTCCATCTCGCGGATGAAGCCATACCCTTTTGAATCATTAAAGAAAATAACGATTCCCTTCCTGACGTAATCCGGGACAGATTCAGGGCTGTTCTTATTAACAGTAAGTTCGATACTTTCAGCATCCACAACTGTTTTTTTATCAGGATCGGGAGGTGTTGAGGTTATAACCCCGAATTCATTTACATAGGCTATCATATCGTCGAAGCTGTTCTTTTTCCCTTCGCTTTTCTTTTTTGCACGCTTTTGTTCTTTTTCTTTTCTCTTCTTCTCTTTCCTTGTTCTTACTTCTTTTTTGCCGAATGTCTCCTGCGATCTGCCCATATAATTGATTTATAGTGTTACAATTTAAGAATTTTTACCAGCAGGGAAATGATGGTGTGCATGAAAAACTAACCGGGAAACTGATTAGAAGATGAATGCGCAAAATCGCGAAGCCGGGTTTTGCGTAAAGGTACAACAAAATCCCGTCATTACCTATTCCCATTGTTTTCGTCCGGCTGTTCAATTACCGGAAATATTTTCTGTCTGCCGACCATTTTCCCCCGCCATGAATAAGAAGAAAAACAAGCAGAAGAGTAAGGGCAAAATCGGTTGTATATTCATGCAGGAATGCCCAGATTCCACTCGTTTCTATTATCGGGATTTTTGTTTCGAAAAAGGCAGTTATCATAACGATGAGTAATGGTATGGATGCCAGCCTGGTGATTAATCCGGTTAAGACCAGTGTTCCGCAAAGGATTTCAATTCCACCGGTAAAGTATGCCCAGAAGAAAGGATGGGAGAAACCGATCTCGGTGAAGCGGCCTGGACCCATCCATTGTGCCTGTTTATATTTCAGGATACCTTCTGAAATGAAAATCAGTCCTGCAATTATCCTGATTATGATCATTTTACTGTCATCTCCGGTTCCCAGGATCTTCGTTTTTAAGCTGCTGACCGTTTTCATGACTTTTTAGTCTTATATTAACAATAAACAACCTGATCAGAGAATTGTTTATTGATCCCGGACTAAAATGATCCTATGGGTGATATGCCGTGAGTTTTAAACCTGAATGAGGCCGGAAGATCCTTACTTTGTAAACTGAAGTTCGGTAAGGCTTTTATATAATCCGTTACCGTTTGACATCAGTTCATTATGTGTTCCCTGTTCGACGATCCTTCCCTGATCGATCACAATTATCTTATCGGCATTACGGACAGTTGACAGCCGGTGTGCGATTACAAGTGACGTTCTTCCCCTGAGCAGCTTGTCCAGGGCTTCCTGGACCAGTCTTTCGGACTCGGAATCGAGTGAAGAAGTGGCTTCATCGAGAATGAGGATGACCGGATCTTTGAGCATTGCCCGGGCTATAGCGATTCGCTGTCTCTGTCCGCCTGAGAGCTGTACCCCTCGTTCTCCGACGACAGTATCAAGCTTATCGGGGAAGGACCGGATAAAATCCCAGGCATTTGCCCTTGTGGCAGCGTTGATTATTTCATCTTCGGAGGCGCCTGGTTTACCGTATGCTATATTCTCACGGATAGTACCGCCGAACAGGAAAACATCCTGCATGACTATAGCCATCTGGGATCTGACAGCCGTAACGGGAAAATCGCGGCTGCTACGTCCGTCAAAAAGGATATTGCCTCTTTCAGGCTCATAGAATTTGAGCAGAAGAGATGCAATTGTTGATTTTCCTGCACCGCTCGGACCAACGATTGCTACTTCCTGTCCCCGTTCAATACTGAAGGATACATCCTGCAAAACTGTAAGTTCAGGTCGTGAGGGATAACGAAATTCAACGTTTTCGAAAGTAATCTGTCCGCGCAGTGTAAATTCTGGAGGTGCAACATAGTCCCCGTCTATCTTTTCGGTCGGCTCATCCATAAGAAGCAGCAGATTCTCCGCTGCCCCTATGGTCCTCTGAAGCCTTGTATAAACTCCGGCCATCCCTGCTATGTTCCCTGCAATGAATCCCGAATAAATAACAAAGGAAAACAGCTGTCCGGATTCCATTTCCCCTTTTGAGATAAGAATTGCACCTCTCCAGATAACGAGCCCCATCGCTATGAAGAATCCGAGGATAACAAAAGAAACGGCAGCCTGGTATTTGCCTCCTTTTATTCCCGTAGTGGCTACCTCATCTGTCTTTTTACGGTAACGGCCTATCTCAAAATATTCATTTGTAAATGCTTTTACATTCTGGATTCCCTGAAGTGTTTCCTCAACAATAGTGTTTGATTCGGCAACATGAGATTGTGCCTTTTTGGAATATCTGCGGATAGCCCGTCCGAAGAAAAAAGCAAAAAGTGCCATTGGAGGAACTATCGCAAGCATGAAAAGTGTAAGCTTGTGAGAGGTTAACATCATAATTGTTATACCTCCGGTTATTATAAGAACCTGGGAGAGCAGGTCGGCAAGTGTTTCGGTTATTGAATGCTGAAGGATGGATACATCAGAAGATATACGGCTGTTCAGTTCGCCAACCCTCCTTTCGGCAAAAAATGACATTGGCAGCCTGATAAGATGATTGTATACATGCTGTCTGATAGAAGCAAGTGTCTTCTCGGTCACATAAACGAAAATCCTGGTACGCAGATAGGAGAATATAGCCTGAGTGACAACAATTATCAGTAATATAATTCCAATACGGCTGATCTCACCGGGGACGCTTCCTTTGTTGGCAATATCAACCATGGTCCCGAGATATTTCGGGAACATCAGACTTGCTGCGCTTGATATGAGCAGGAAGAACAGCCCTGCCATGAATATCCAGCGATAAGGCCTGAGAAACCTGTAAAGTTTCATAAGCTCCCGCAATCCCGACGAACTGTTATTCCCGGACTTTCCCATCATCAATTTGTTGAATTACGGCTGCAACATTCATTGCCAGACAATAAAAATATCCGGCAGCTTGTTATCCGAGGAGCTGTTTTACCTTTACAGAGATATCTTTCCCATCTGCTTTTCCGGCAAGTTCTTTGGTTGCTACCCCCATCACCTTACCCATTTCCGCCAGGGATTTTGCACCGGTTCTTTCAATTATCGCTTTTACGATCCGGGTAAGCTCTTCATCACTCAGACGCGCAGGAAGGTATTTTTCAAGAACATCTGCTTCGATGGTCTCCTTTTCGGAAAGATCCTGCCTGTTGTTTTCTTTGTATATGGCAGCAGATTCCCTTCTCTGCTTCACCAGTTTCTGAATGATCTTTAGCTCCTCTTCACCGGATAATACCGAATCCGTACCTTTTTCCGATTTCGCGAGAAGAAATGCTGTTTTTGCAGCTCTTATTGCCTCAAGAGCAACCTTATCATTTCCTTTCATTGCCTTTATCAGATCGGCGGCAATTTGTTCTGTAAGTGACATTGTAATCTGTATTAATAATTTTTCTGTATAATCGTTCAAAGATATAAAACAGTATCCATTCCTGTTATTAATATAAAGTGTAATTGTTTTTACGACCAATGTATATGGTCGTTGATCCCGTAAAATTATCGGCTACAATTCATTACAATAAATTTTAAAAATCCCATTAATACCCGGTTTTTTATGTCCGCGGATTCATGTATTTTTTTAAACAACTAATCGGGGAATTTCCTATATTGCATTTATTCGCTGCATTAACATTTATGGATTCTCTTTACAGGAACAAATTCAGAACCGGTTCTGCCCGGTGTCGTGGATATGATTATACATCTCCAGGCAGATATTTCATAACCATTTGTACCAGGAACAGAATCCCGTATTTCGGTAAGATCGAAAACGGTAAAATGATTTTATCAGCATCAGGAGTAATTGCTGAGA
>MTKZ01069926.1_pt1 | contig 19660 bp, 13 predicted proteins | sample 1042781 | NCBI WGS metagenome assembly MTKZ01 (sample SAMN06212207, study PRJNA360539) | anaerobic digester metagenome | biome: Wastewater treatment plant; material: sludge; isolation source: anaerobic digester fed with sludge from wastewater treatment plant | place: Denmark: WWTP Viborg ... | reverse complement strand
TGACCAGATTTTTAGTCAGTTTATCTCTTTATTTTTTAGTCAGTTTATTTCTTGCCGTTACACTAAATCAACAATTCATAAACAGTAACTCGATAAGTATCGATATACCTTCGTGGTTGGAAACTCCACCGTTATCAAAAGTTAATCCTCCTGTTAAAACAAGGTTACAAAAGCTTCCTCTAAATGAGCTTAATTGGGATGATTTTGAAAGGCTTTGTCTGCGTCTGGCACGATTAGAAGCTGATGTAGAGTCTTGTAAACTTTATGGCGAACCAGGTCAGAAACAGGAAGGGATAGATATTTATGCAAGACAATATTCAAATAAATACATAGTTTATCAATGTAAACGTGTAAAAAATTTTAATCCTAAAAAAATAAAAGATGCTGTTTTAAAATTTCTAAATGGAGATTTGGTAAATAAAACTGTTATTTTTACTCTCTGTACAACAGAAAGTCTCAGAGATACAAAAAGAATTAAAGAAATAGAACATCAACGTGAAATACTCAATAAAAAAAATATAAAATTATCTATTTGGGATGCTGAAGAATTATCTATCAAGTTAAAAAATTTGCCAGAAATTGTTGATGATTTTTTTGATAAACCATGGCTAAAAGCTTTTTGTGGAGAAGAAATTGCAAATAAATTAGATAAAAGATTAGGCTTTCAGGAAATTGCCGAATTTCGAAAAGAATTTTTAGCGTTTTATAAGTGTTTATTTAATACACATGATCCAGGAATACCTTTCCAATTATCCTTAGAAGAAAGGTTTATAATTCCCAATATTTCAGTAAAAAAACCTATGTTTTTTGATTTAAATGAACAAAAGATAGAAGAAAAAATACAAGAACAAAATCTCAATAAATACTCAGAGGAATATTCTAAATATAATACTATAGCAGATATAAAAGCTAAATCTTATGAAAACAAACCTCAACAAACTTCATACAGAGATGAATTTTCCCGGAACCTGCAACAATATTCAATTGTTCGTTGGTTGGATACACCGGAATTAAATAAATTTATTATTTTAGGGGAACCAGGAGCGGGAAAAAGCACTCTTTTACGTTTTATAGCTATTGATTTACTGAGTAAAAACCCAAAATTAAATTCTCTTGCAAAACGGTGGGGACAATTTCTTCCCATATGGATACCATTCGCTTTTTGTACTAAATTATTATCCAATCAATCAGCGAAAACTATTTCTTTAAAAAAATTAATACAAAATTTGCTTGAAAATTGGGATCAAGAAAAACTCTGGCCTTTAGTAGAAAAAGCTTTAGAAGATAAAAGATTATTATTGTTAGTGGATGGACTTGATGAATGGTCTGATGAATTATCGGCTAAAATAGCTTTAGATAAACTTAAAATTTTCATTGAACTTCATAATATTACAGCAATATTTACAAGCAGACCTATCGGGTTTAAACGTCTTAATATAGAAAATATAAATTGGCAGATAGGAACTATTTGTGATTTTAATACTAACCAGCAAAAAAAATTATCCTCCATATGGTTTACTTCCTGGATAAAAAATCAATATCAAAATCTTAATTATGAGGATGTTGAGATAAAACATAAAGCAGATTTTAAAACAGAAGAATTTTTTAAAGAATTAACAAAATCAGGAGAATTTAAAAATTTAGCTAAAAATCCTTTTCTTCTTTGTATATTAATTGATCTTAAATTACAAAATACCAGGCTTCCTCAAAATCGTTTTAAAGCCTATGAATTAATTATTGAACATTTTTTAACACGCCCGGAAAAAAGAAAAAGTGCTGCTTTAATTAATGATGGATCATTAGGGTTTACCATTGATGATCTCAAAAAAATTATTGGATATATGGCTTATAAAATACAAAATAATTTTACCGATGGTCTTATTACATATAACGAAGCAACAAATACAGTTAAAGAATATTTAAAAGATTGTGAAGATGGATTGGGTTTTACTTATCGTGAAGCTGAAAAAGGTAGTAAAGAAATTTTGGAATTCTTCGAAGACAATATCGGTTTACTCGTAAAAAAAACACCTTATGAAATAGGTTTTCTCCATAGAATGCTTCAGGAATTTTTAACGGCATATTATCTTTCTCATAGAAGTTTAAACGAACAATTAAACATATTAAAAACCTATTGTTCAAACCCTCAATGGAAAGAAATTATTTTAGGTCTATTTTATCTTACTAAAAGAGGTAAAGAAATAAAAGATTTTATAGAATGTTTAAAAGAAAAGTTAAATTTCTCTACTACTATCGAAAAATTTTCTATAGAGCTTTTGTTATGTGAGATAACTTTCGGAGAATTCAATTGTTCACCTAAATTAACACAGGAACTGGCTCAATATATATTTAATATAATTGAACTTGGAAATTGGATGAGACACCGTGAAAAATTACTTTCTTTATGTTTAAACGGATTACATTCAATTAAAGTCAGAGATTTAGTAAAAGAAAAATTAACCTGCTGGTTCCCATGCAGAAAAATTTGGAGAACAAGTATATTTAATGGAATGGCTAACTGGCCTTTTCTTCCAGAGGTAATAAATTCTTTATGGAAAGGCCTTCATGATGAAGAAATAGTAAATCAACTTGCCGCATCAAAAGCACTTACTATTTTAGCTGATGGAGATATGGAAATCGGAAATAAAATTGCTGAATTGGCACAAAAAACTATTGATCCCTATATTCGAGCTATAGCAATAAAAACTTTATTAGATGGATGGCCTGATAATGAAATTATAAGAAGAATAATAGAAATTAATAGATATTCTTTAATTCCAGAACTAAGATTAATCTCTATTATCGGTAAAATAAATTTAAATGAACAAAACGAAGAGGACAGAAAAGAATTACTCTGGCTGGGTTCTAATAACGTAAGGATTAATTACCATTGGAAAGGTGATATAATTACTGCAATTATAAAAGGCTGGCCTAATTCTTATGAAACTAGAGACTATTGCCTTAATTCTTTAAAGGAGGAAGAAAAATATAAACAAGAAAATTTAGATGAAGAAATTGCAAACAGAGTTCTCCTTGAAGGTTATCCTCAGGATGATGAAGTTGTTAAATACTGTATAAGTGAACTTGATAAAAAATATCCTTTTATTCGGCTTGATTTTGACGCATGGGATTTACTCCATAAAAACTTTAAAAGCCACCCTATATTAGTAAAAGCTATTGATCAGTGGATATTAAAGCAGGATAATTTTCATATACCTGAATGTTCACTGGCAAGTAAAATCGGTCAAACTCCTATAGCAAAGGCTAAACTATTAAAAGGACTAAATTATTCATTCCCTCATTGGCCAGCACGAGCATTAATTGAAGGGTGGGGTATAGAAAATAAAGAAATTTTAAATAGTTTAATAAATATGGCGAATGATACAAAAAAATCAGATCAAATTGCACATCTTTTTCCTGAAATTTTTAAAGATAAAACTGAATGTCGTAAAAGGCTTATTGAATTATTAAAAGATCCTGATACCAGGCGAATTGATTTCGTCTTATCTGGATTGAGAAAATTAGGAGTTACAGAAAATGACCTGGAAATTGCTGATATTATTATAAATTTAGTATTAAATCGTATAACCCCTGAATATATTGACTATGACACTATTATTTCATATGTAATTTCTCATTATCAAGATGATCCACGGGTAAAAAATATTGCAAAACAGGAATTAATCAGACGTAAGGGCAATTATGAGGCAGTAACATCTAACTATGGGAAGGAAGAAGACATAAGGAAACAAATAATTAACATTGCTAATCCTTTACCTGCTAACCTTAGAAAAATTATTAATAAATCTTTAAGAGAAGGTATGGGAGACGATGAATTTGCCATATCATTACTTAAACTTTACGATTACGAAGAAAATGAAGAACTAAAGACAGAATCCTCAATTAGTTACCATATGAGGCTGAAAACATCCGGTTATGACACGGAAAAAGCATTACAAGAATTATCAACCAATATTGTAAGTTATGGTTTTGAATATCAAGAAAGACGACTGGCAGCTTTCTGCGGATTAGTTGTACTAAAACGTTTGGATATAATGCTTAATACCAGAGAAACTCGTGGGCAGGATAGACCTTGTTCTATCTCTATTAGCCCTGGTTTCTATCCAAATATTCCCTTATTAGAAAATATTCTGCAAAATTGGGATTATATTAAGAGTTCTTTTGCTGATGAGTTTTTTATAAGGCTATTTGATCTAAAACCTTATTCTAATCAACTGGATTTCTGGGACATTTTTTGCGATATGGCTGATAAATACGAAAGCCCTCGTATTGAGGCATTGAATTTTTTACAAAATCGAATAGAGAGAACAGCCAAACCTAATATATTACACTTTCTTGATAGAGTAATGCCTAAAAGCTTTTTACTCTTGGACTATTGTTTAAATGCTCTATTAACTGAGGGAGAATCATACTTGTCTGTTCTTGCCGCTGAACTTTTAGGTAAACATTTTAATAAAGATGAAAAAGTATTAACTCAAATTATGGCCCTCCATAATAAAGAAAAAGTAAATTTAAATATAATTATTGCTCTTTGTGAAGGTTGGTCGGAAAGTAAAGAACTAAAAAATACCTGCAAACTTCTTGTTGGTAAGAGGCTTCCATATATCACATGGTTTCAGATTCTTTCCTGTATGACTCATAGTGATATTTTTTCTGAGCTTATAAAATTATTAACTTATGCGGAATTTTTCCCACAATGGCAGTCACAAGCTATCGCTCGACCTATTATTCGCAGAATACAAAAAGACAATGATTTTACCACCAAAATAATCGAACATTTATGGAATGATCCAACACCGTCTGAAAAAATATCTCTTACTAAACTACTTATTTCCGCGAAAGGTATATCTTCAGATCTGAGAGAATGGTGTATAAAAGAAGTTGACAATCAATTAATGATTAGTGAAACCTCATCAATTGGTTTTGATTTATTAACTGGAACTTTACAACCAGTAGTTTATTCATTATTGGAAACTTTAAATTTTTTAGAAGGGTAATTTTGCCAATTCAAGTTACCGGGCAGAATCGTGTGAGAAAGTGTGATATGTGCTGGATGATATGACAGTGGATCGTGCCATAAATAATCACAGGAAATACCTGGACGATGCCTGGGTTTATGATGAACAGATTGTCCGGTGGAAGAAAGAGAAACTTACAGAGGAACAGTACCGGGAGATACAGAGGCTGACCGGGCAGATGGTTAAATACCGAAAGATGTGTGAGGATATAATATCTCTGTCAGAAGAAGTCAGAAAAGGTACAATTAACAGGATTCTTGAGATGAGTGATGAGGAAGTGGCAATAGCCGTCCTGACCGGGAAGCTCAAAATGCCTTAATAGGCAGCTATTCTAACCACCTTCCAGTGGCGTATACGAAAATCAACCGAAATTCCCATCGGATGAGTTAATCTAACCTACTATGCAAGATCTCCCGCTATTATAGACGAAAATAGCGAAAAATTGTGGTAAAACTTTCTATAATACCGGGAGGTCTCGATATTATAGAATTCAACTTTCACCCGAATTAAGCCACTCTTCCACAGCCAACCTGACCTTCTCAAAATTAGCATTATCAATATGCATACCATAAGCTTCACCGTCTATCCCTCCGGTATCCTCCACCCACGCATCTACCTGCTTCTTCTTCGATGCACTCACCTTCGATAAATCCCTTTTTGCATAAGCAACCACATCTTTATCAAACAGATCCAGATTGGTCAGATGGGTTGCAATAACTTCTTTAAAACCAAATACTGGCTCTCTGAGCTTCTCTGCAAAACTCTCTGCAATATTAAACCCCCAGGGATCAAAATCCGTAAGTGACGCAACCTTCACCTTCTTAACCTTCCTCGCCTTAAGCTCATCGGCAAAATACTCCATAGTCAAAAGACCCGGTTCACCGTGAGAAGCTATTACTGTTATACCATACTTCTTTGCATACTGCTCACAAAGCCAGAACAAACCTTCCTTCTCTGTATAAAAAACACGACTCGGCTTATTCCTCCCTATAATACGAAAGGCCTCCCTGGGGTCTTGAAACTCAAACTCACCCTTAAACTTGAAAAAAGCCCTCAAAACATACTGGTCAAAAGCTTTACTCATTTTATCAAGTAAATACTTCTCACGACCGGCACCACGAACCCTCATAGGAGGACCCTCATCAGTCTGAAAAAGATTATGCATCTTCATAAGAGGCCCGAGCTCCTTATACCAGAAAGAACGAAGATTACCCTTAACAGGATTAAGCTCACCTGCCTTAATCTTTAAATAACACTGCCAGATAAAAGTATATATCAACCTGGAATCATTTACCGTAGATAAAAGCACATGTCCTTCCGACTCTTTCGGCTTACCGGGAAAAGTCTTCCTTAACTCCTCAGTAGACATCTTTTTCATGTCCTTAGCTGATAAATCAACCTTCTCCTTAAGCCACTCATCCTGTTCCTCTGTCAATTTATCACTGACCTCTTTCTGCAGTTCCTTCCAACTCATTACTATACCTCCCCTGAAAAACTATAATCTCTTTAACACTACAGAGCATCCAGAACACTTTTTAAAGGATAACCTGCCAACAATATCGAATTATATTTTATGGGACACACTCAAAATATACTGGCAGACAAAATATCAAAAGAAATGGGACTTTCAAAACAAACAGGAAGAAAATTCCTCCAGAAAGTCCTCAAAACTGTATCTGACGACATTGTTTATACAGGCCATATGGAACTTAACGGTATTGGCACTTTCTCCATAACAGAACGTTCCAGCCAGACAATAAACCACCCCGAAACAGGACAGCCCATAATTGTCCCGCCAAAGAAAATCTTAACCTTTAGAAGCTCTTCATTAATTCGCAGACGCCTTAACCCACCCAAACCCAAAAAGACTAAAAAGAAAAACTAACCCTGATATCAAAACCCGTGAAAATATGGATAACTCCGAACATTCAAATACTGACAGACCAGAGGAATTAAAACAGAACTGCTGCAGCATCCAAGCAAAAGCCCTCCGAGCAGCCCAACTATAAGTCCCAGTACAACCTTCCTATGAGTCCAGGGTACAGTATCACCAGACGGAGCCGGCACAGGCGGAGCAGGTGGAGGTTCCGGCGGATGAGGAACCGGAGGGTTTGGTCCAGGTGGAGGAACTGGAGGCTGTGGATGTGGCTCAGGCTCAGGCTCAGGAATAGGAGATGGAGGATAAATTGGCCCACCACTCTCACGTTCCTTTGCAGCAAGTTCCACTATATATTCCCTCTCGCTCTTACTAAAACCCATAACATCAGCTATCTTATTCAAAACCTCATCAGTGGGGATCTTATTCCTGTTTTCAGCAAGCAATTCATAAGCATAACTATCACTTAACCCTGTCTCTTCAGCAAATTTCTTTATACTCCAGCCCTTCTCCTCAATCCTATGACGGAGGAAACTACTTAAAACACTCATCTGCCTTAACTCATCCATGTTCTTAACCCGCTTTCAAAAGATAAGCTCTAAAATGTTTCTTGTTTCTTTTAATATCCAGAGTCTTTTTATACCATAACCGAAAACTTTTATATCCTGGAGCTTATAAATACAAAAAAAAAATATTTCTATTACTCTTCTACTCGATTCCTCTGCTCTTCTGCCAGATTCCTCTATTCCTCTAACAGATTCCTCTACTTCTCTAACAAATTCCTCTGGATTCCTCTATTCCTCAAGGATTCTAATGGCCGTGATACAGGACTACTACTGTGTTACTAAATATCAAAACACCTGTCCTGACACTGATCTGAATTCTTTATACCCTGTCCTGACACCTGTCCTGTTAATGAATTTCACCAAACCTTATAACTTAAACCTTACCGGCACTTCTTCCAGACCCAATTCCTTTGCAGCTATATACTGTCCATAGGTCTCCATGAGATGTAAATTTTTCTTATTCACAACAAAAGGCTTTTCAAACTTCCCGTGTTCCTTATAATAATCCTTTACCTTCTGTATCTTTGCTTCTTTCGGCCTGGTATTTAAAAGAGCTTCTGAAACTACAATTTCACTCAATGAAAATTTAACCTCTTCAGATACACTCTCAATAAACGGTTTCTTTACTGCAGCAGACATTTTCCTGACACCCTTTCTTAAAGCTTTCTCTTTACGTTTCTCATACATATCCTGTATCCATATTTTCACCGGCGATTTCCATCCAGGATTCTTCCTCTTATACGAAGCTATACATCTTCTCTTATATTTATGGCTACAGGTCCTTTGGGACTATTCTTAACATCAAAAATTACACGATATTCAACTTCTAATCTGTCTATGGCTACTCCTTTTAAGCTTGTATAATGGAAAAAATATACTTCTTCGTCTTCTCCATTGATAAAACCAAAACCTTGCCCATATGAAACTCGTTTTATTTTGCCTCTCAAATTTTCTGCTAAAATACCTTTTCCAAGTTTCCTTTTTGGAACTATTATTTTTTTCTTTTCCTGTTGATTTAATTGTAATGGTTGACTAACTTCTTTATAAGGCTTGCTAACAAAGTTCGCTTCTACTTCACTCAAACCAAGTTCTTTTGCAGCTATATAACGTTTATAACCATCAATAAGGATCATAGTCCTTTGAACTTTTAGGGGTTTATCCAACTTTCCATATTTTTTATAGTATTCTATTATTTCTTGAATTTGCTCTCTTTTTGGTCGTATGTTCAGGTATTGCTCATGTATTATAATATCATCTATAGGACAAGTTTCTGAAGATTCAATTTTAAAGGATGCTTTTTTTCTAAGAAATTTCAACAACATTTCTTCTAAACCCAGGTCCTTTGCAAAGGATATGTCACTGGTTATTATATCTCTAATTTTTTTAATAATTTCTTCTCCTTTAAATCTTGATAAACGAAATTCTTTTGATATCATCTGTGCAAGATTTTCTGGACTGTCTTCTAATGCAAAACTTTCTTGACTGTCTTCCGGCAATGGAGGTAATGAAGAATGAGGTATAAGTTCACTCGAAATATCACCTGTATAAATTAGATTACCTATCTCCCTCTCTTTCTTCGCTATACTAAAAACAAAATTTTTCTCTTCATCACTCAACCTTAATACATTGAGAAACTTATGCAGTGTCTTATCTGTAAGAGTAAAATCCCGCTTAACAGATAAAATATCATAAATATATGTGTTATTTAAATGAGCTTTTCTTGCAAAGTCCTTTATACAACCCCATTGAACTTTTATCTTATGCTTTATAAATCCACTCAACACACTCATCTGCCCTGACTCATCCGGTAGAAATTCAGGGGCAGTAACAGAATCTGGCTCTGGCACAGGCTCCTCATAAATTATCTCACCACTCTCCCTCTCACGCCTGGCAATATCAAAGATATACTCCCTATACTTTGCCGATATCCTCAGAACATCAGCAATTTTATTTAAAATCTCATCAGTAGGAATTTTTTCCCTCGTCTCAGCTACAAGCTCATAAGCATAACTAGCACTCAAGCCTGCCTTTTCAGCAAACTTCTTTATATTCCATCTCTTATCCCTAATTCTCTTTTTAATAAAAAAACTTAATATACTTAATTTACTATCTTCCATACTGCTTTATTCCTTTGAACTGACAGAAAATTTTATTCCTCTATCAACTTAGGCTCTACCAGCTTAACACCGAACACTTTTGAAGTAGCAATAGAAAACCATTTCCCATCTGGAAGCTGATAACTTATCACTTCAGGAACAGGAACTTCCTCTTTCACAACAGGTTCAGCACCGCCTGCAAGAACAATACCTTTGGAAAGAAGAGGAATAAGAGGTTTCGCTGTATCCATAATCACTTTGACATCATCTTTAACCTGAAGAGCTGCACCCTCTTGGGTATTTTTGCCCATCCCCGCGAAAAGTACAATAGAACTTCCCAAGGTTTATTTATAGCCAATATTTGCCTCTTATTTTTCTGTAGCATCCACTTTATACCTTTTCATGATATAGTTTTTCAAGGATAAAAATTTACCATATTTCAAATGTGTATTGATTATCGTATTTATAGGGACTCCAAGCTTATAAAGATGAAATATTCTTTCCCTATCTTTGTCGTACATAGAATTCTGGATTGTACCTACAGGTTTCCCTAATTTAATCCCCCTGTTTTTTAAAGCATTTAATCCTTCTTTGGTTCTCTCCGAAATAAAGTCTCGTTCTAATTCTGCAAGCATTGAGAATATAGTGATAAGTATTTTATTGGCCATGTCATTTGTGTTGTTAGGATCGATATCAAGATTTTGTTTAGGAATTATCATTCTACACTTTTTTTCTTTCACGATTCTTTCTATAATATACAGCACCTCTTTAATTGACCTCCCCAGACGAGATAGCTCTGAAACAATAACAACATCCCCATATTCAATCTTCTGGATTAGCTCCTCAATTCTTCTTTCTCTGGTTGATTTTTTTGAAGAAATCTCTATCTCTATCCATTTATCTATAATCATTTTCTTATCTACACAGTAACGACTGATTAAATTTTTCTGACTTTCAGTTTTCTGTTCATCTGTGCTCACTCTTACATAACTGTACACCATTTAAAATCCTCATTTTTCAAAATTATATTATAAAGGTTCTTTAACCACATAAAGATAGTAAATTATTATTGTGTTATACGTACATTATATAGATAATATTATTATATAATAAACGATCATTATCAGTAAATGGAGATAAAATATGACAGATTTAGGAAAAAGATTAAGAATAATAACAAACAATGAAATCCAGGAATTATATGGTTTCCCACATTTCACATGTGAAGAAAGGGAAATATACTTTTCTCTCAACCATTCAGAGGAGAAAGAGTTGGAACATCTCAGAGGAGTTCCATCCAAGGTTTATTTTATATTGCAGATGGGATATTTCAAAGCAAAAAAAATGTTTTTTACCTTTCAATTCCATGAAGTAAAAGAAGACATGAATTATATTTTTGCAAGATATTTTACTCAGGAGGAAATGGTAAAAGGAGATCTCCCTATTTCTACTAAAAACATACTACAAGAACGTATAATCAAGTTTTTCAATTATCAGCATTGTACACAAGAAAACAAGAAAATTCTTCAGGAAAAAGCCTATTACCTGGCAACTATTCATGCAAATCCCATTTATATATTTAAAGAACTATTGAATTATCTGGTAAGCCAACGAATTGTATTGCCTGGATATAGCACTCTACAGACTATTGTAAGTAATGCCATCACTAATGAAATAGGGCGTCTTGAAGCTACCATTATGCAGTATATTTCAGAAGAAACCCAGAAGGCTTTAGATAAACTCCTGAGTGCTGAAGATGGTTTGTATGAAATCACTTTTTTAAAGAGAGAGCCACGGGATTTTAGATGTAAGGAAATAATGCAGGAAGTCAGCAAAAGGGAATCTCTCAAGGATTTATACCATATTGCACGAAGTTTTCTGATTACTTCAGGTATATCAAATGAAAACATTAAGTATTATGCTTCTCTTGTTGGATATTACACAGTTTATAAATTAAAAAGAATGAGAAATAAAACCGTTTATGTCTATTTAATTTGTTTTATATTCAACCGCTATCAAAAGATTAATGACAATCTGATAAATACGTTTATCTATTATGTCAGTAAATATATAGAAGAAGCAAAAAAAATAGCCAGAGATGATATTTACAAATACAAGATGGAAGGGAATAAGCACTTAAAGAATGCAGGAAAAGTTCTGGAGCTTTTTATAGATGAAACTATACCTGAAGAGATTGAATTCAAAGAAGTAAAGAAAATTGCCTTTGAACTTATAGAAAAAAATAAGTTTCCATTGTTGTCACGATATATTTCAAAAGTAAAATTTGATGATGCTGAGTATGAGTGGGCTCATTACATAAAACTTGCTCATACATTTAAGATAAATTTGAGATATATTTTTCTTAACATAGACTTTGAAAGCCATAATCCTCAAGATCCGTTTATGAAAGCAGTATTTTTGCTTAAAGAAACTTTTTGTAAAAACAAAAGTTTAAATCAGATCGCATCTCCTCAATTGCCTTCCGAGTTCATTCCTTTAAAACTTAAAAAATACCTCTATGAAATAGAAATAGTAAAAGTAGACGGAAAGACTTGTAAGATTAAGAAATTAAATGTTGATAAATATGAATTCTTAATTTATCGTTTTTTGAAATCCAAATTAGAATCCGGAGAAATCTTTATCAGCGAAAGCCTGAACTTTAAAAGCTTTGAAGAAGATATTATCGATAATGAAAAATGGAAAAAGAAAGAAGAACTTATTCAGAAGATTGCTCTTCCATGCCTTTCTAAACCGATCAACACACTACTGAATTCCTTTAAGGAAGAGCTCGATAATAAGATTTATGAAGTAAATAAAAGAATTAAAGAAGGAAAGAATCCGCATATTAAGATTACCGGTAAAGGTGATAATGTGAAATGGAGTCTTATTTATAAAAAGAGCGAAGAAGCAAGTAATAACCCTATTTATACGCAGATGCCTCAAATGAGGATTAGTGATGTGCTATTTTTTGTAAATAAACACTCTGATTTCATGGCTTCTTTCAGTCACATTTTAGACAGATACGTGAAGGGTAATGTGGACAACCACCGAATAGCCGCATGCATTGTTGCATATGGAACAAATATGGGTCTTTTTAAAATGGCAGATATATCAGATATGACTTCTCAAGAGTTGGTCAGCACTGCCAACAGCTTTATTAGACTTGAAAATCTTAAAGCAGCCAATGATAAAATTAGTAATGCTATGGTAAAACTACCCATCTTCAAGTATTACAATATCAAAGAAGATATAATTCATTCAAGTAGTGACGGGCAAAAATACGAAACTCAATTTGATACTATCAGTTCCAGATATTCTCCAAAGTATTTCGGCCTGAACAAAGGAATAACATCCTATACACTGATAGCAAATCATATTCCCATTAACGCCAAAATCATTGGTGCTAATGAACATGAAAGTCACTATGTATTTGATCTGCTTTTTAATAATACCTCTGAAATCATTCCTGCAATTCATTCCACTGATACTCATGGTGTAAATCAGGTAAACTTTATTCTTCTATATCTATTTGGATATATGTTTGCTCCACGTTACAGAAATTTAAGTAATAAAGCAAAAATGATTTACAGCTTTAAAAATCCAAGTGAATATAAAGATTGCTTTTTTACACCAATTAAAAAGATAAATACCAGACTTATTGAGGAAGAATGGGAAAACATTGAAAAAATTATAGTCTCTCTGGCTTTGAAATCCACAACTCAGAGCACCATTATCAGAAAGTTAAGTTCTTATAATAGAAAAAATAGAACTAAAAAAGCTCTTTGGGAATTGGATAATATTGTCAGTAGCATTTATATTCTTAATTATATTGACTCTCAGGAATTGAGGCAGAACATTCAAAAAGTTCTCAATCGAGGAGAGTTATATCATAAACTTAAGAGAGCCATTTGTTATGATAACTTTGGTAAATTTAGGGTCAAGACAGAATTAGAGCAGCAGATATGGAGTGAGTGTACAAGACTTATTGCAAACAGCATTATCTTTTATAACGCTTTTATTCTTTCCAGACTGCTTGAAAATACAGAAAAAATAAAGCATACTGAAAAGATGGATTTAATTAAAAATATATCACCAATAGCATGGAGGCATATTAACTTCTATGGACAATATGAATTTTACAGGAAAGATATATCAATAGATGTTGAGGAAATCATTAATACTCTGGATACGGAAACCATGTGGACTCATATGCTTGATAGTGATCAATATTTAGAATAGGGGTCTATTGTACTTTTCGCGGGGATGGGCAAAAATACCCCTCTTCAGCCTGTTTCTTTGTACCGGCATGATTGGTAAGCGTAATGGGGCCCAGTTTTATGATCCAGTCCGGATCTCCTATGGTCATAATCATTACCTCCCTTTATATTGAACTAAAGACCTATTCCACCTGTTTTTAAAGAAATCCTTCTAAACCGGCAAAAGCAGGAAACTTTATTAACCTGTGGAATATATGAGAAAATAGAGCAGGTGAAGATGTCTTGTTATAAGACAATTCACCTGCTTTATTATTTAAAAAGCTAGGAGAGTAAAACTATGAAAAAAGGTTTTACCATTAAGGAAATAGCTGAAATTACAGGTAAAAGCGACACTACTATATATCGATATCTAAAGAAGGGGAAAATACCTTTTTTCACCGTAGAGAAAGATGGGCAAACCATTTATCAGGTGAAAAAGTCAGATCTTGAAAGCTTTTTAGGTCATATAGTGGAAGATGATGAAAAAACCGTCACACATAATGAGGAAACCCTTTTTCATAATGAAAAAACCGTCACACATAATGAGGAAACCCTTTTTCATAATGAAAAAACCGTCACACACAATGAAAAACCCTTTTTTCAATCTAACCAAGAAAACTTACAGGAAGCCATTTTTCATAATGAAAAAACCGTCACACACAATGAAAAACCCTTTTTTCAATTTAACCAGGAAAACTTACAGGAGGCCATTTTTCAGGCCATTTCACAACAGCAGAATCAATTAATGAAACCTATGGAAGAACAAGCCCTGTATATTGCCGGGAAACTATCAACGGAAAATCAATTCCTCAAGGATAGACTGGAGACACTCAGACAGGAAAATGAACTCTTAAGAGAGCAGGTTAAGATATTACCCGCACCGGCAGACTTGGAAAATAAAGAGAGTGCTATACTTAAATTGCAGAAAGAAAAAGAAGATCTATTATCCAGAGCAGAAACCATCCAAAAGGAGAAAGAGGAACAGATTCGAAAGGCAGAAGGTTTAAATCAAGTCTTACTTGATAATGCCAATAATATAAAAGAACTGACTAAAGAAAAAGATAATTTTCAGACAGTATTAAAAGAACATGAAGCAACTATAAGAGAAAAAGAAAGAGCACTGAAAGACCTGGAAGATCTTCACCGGCAGGAGCTTGAGCAGGCATTAAAGCAGGCAGAGGAAGAAAAAAAGCAGATTGCTGAAGTCTGGAAAAAAGAACTGGAAGAAGCAAAAAGACCCTGGTGGAAATTCTGGTAATATTCCATAGCCCCGCCCTGCAGTAAATTTGAACCTTCCAATTAACGAAAAAAATCCAGGGTAGAAGAATCCAAAAGAACTTCCTAAAAAATCAAATTATGAAGGAGAAAATAAAGTCAATATAGAATTAGTAAGCGGGAAAAGTTAAAAAATTATCGATTGGCTAAAATAAAAGAAACTGAGCCCACGAAAACTCAGTCTCTAGGGAAACGTCCTACTAGGATGCCAATTAGTTAGTTTTACTAACATCACCCACCTCCTTACTTAAAAATGTAGGAGGGTTATTAACATTTTATGTATATAAATTATACAAAATATAACAAAATCCTTCAAGTCCTTTATGGAAAAAATGAAAGTTTTAGCTATGAATTTATTAAAAAAACTCTATGAAAAATTAAAATAAAGGGAAAGGAGAAAGTAAATGGTTATGAATTTTGATGAACTACTCAACAAATTCACTAATCAAAAAAGGCTAAGTAACGGCAGTTATCAATGTTCCTGCCCTCTACCGAGCCACAAACACGGAGACAAAAGCCAGTCTCTAACAATAACAGAAAAGGAGGATAGAATATTACTTTTCTGCCACGTCTGCGGGGAATCTGCAACACCTGAAATTTTAAAATCAGTAGAACTTGAAGAAAAAGATTTGTTCAAAAAAAACTGGAACAAAGAAACTTCTTCTTCATACTCTCCATCAGGAGGGGACAAAAAGACCTGCTCCCTGGATTGGATAATAAAAAACTCAACATCTCATTACTTCTATAATAATGATAAGAATGAGTATGAGATTTTAAANNGCAATCAAAACAGGAGAAGAGTATATATTTGACGTAGAAGGAGAAAAAGACGTTGATACACTCTCAAACCTGGGATTAACTGCAGTAACTTCAGGCAGTGCAAAGTCCTGGCAGGAAAAATTTAAAGATTACTATAAAGGTGCAAAAAAAGTAATCATATTACCGGACAACGATCAACCTGGCAAGGAATATGCCGTACAAAAAGCAAAATCTCTTCACGGAATAGCAGAAGAGGTAAAGATAGTGGAACTTCCCGGATTAAAAGAAAGGGAAGATGTAACAGACTGGATTAGTGGGGGACACACAAAAGAGGAGCTACTGGAGCTGGTAAAAAATACTCCAGTATATTCTCCGGCAGCACCACCAGTAGAACAGAAGGAAAAAAAGAAAACCCTTCTCGACTATGACTTAAAGCCTGGAGATCTGAATATCCCTGAAGAGTGGTTAATTAAAGATATTCTTGCACCATATACAATTAACCTCTATTATTCCGCATCAGGTGCAGGAAAAAGCTTTTACTGGCTATTAAAATCAATCTACCTTTTAAAAGAAAAGAAAGTAGACACAATCATTTATCTGGATAACGACAACAGCAAAAGAGCTTTAAAAAGCAGATACATTGCAGAAATAAAAGCTCATTACAGCAATTTTATTTATATTCCTTCATTTAAAGTAGATAATGAATTACTGGCTACGTTAGAAGAAGAATTAAAGACTAAAAAGTATGGCCATTCTCTTATTATAGTAGACTCTATAAGGAACTTCATGCTGGGAAAAAACCCCAATGAAGATAAAGATTCTATTTCATTTATGGATAAGATGAAGTATTTCAGAAGCCTGGATAATACGGTTGTAATGCTTCACCATGTAAATAAAATGAAACAGATAAAAAATAATACTTCCTTTGTAGATTACTCTGATGTAGTCTACCAGATGACGGCCAGTAACGATAAAGAGAAAAAGAGAATATTCCTGGAATTTTCCTGTGAAGCAGAGAAAGGCAAAGACAGAATAGGGAGTAAAGAAACATTTACCGCCTTACTTGATTATGATATTCTTCAACTTATAGTCCAGGAAGCAGGAGTAAACCCTGAAGACTTTGATTTTGTTTCTTATGTAAGAGACCTTCTTACAGAATACGGTTACTTAAACCAGAGAACAATATGTGAATATGCAAAATACGATCTATCCATGAGGACAGAAGACGCATTTATACTCCTGAAGAAATACACAGGAATCCTCTGGAACTTTGAACGTGGAACAAAAAACGCATGTATATATTCCTTAAAAGAAGAAATAAATAATAATAATATATTATATATATGTCTTAAGGATATAAAAAACTCTGGAAAACTGGAAAACNNTTCTCTTGAAACACCATCTGGAAAACTGGAAAACTTAGATACTGCAAATGTTTCCGATGATTTAACCTGTGGAAAACTGGAAAACACAGTAAAATCAATAGTTTCTGATAATACCGGCGTAAATATTGACTTTAACAAAGTTAATTCTTTTTTAATGCAGAATTTTGCCTTAAACACTCAGTTTTCCAGTTTACCAGAAGTTAACAGAAAGGAAACTGGCAGAACTATTGAGTTTTCCAGTTTTCCGGCCTTTTTAAGAGGAGATAAACTTAGAGTTGAAGATCAGGAAATTACTCCTTTACTTTTGGAACAGGTTATTCAACTGGTTTTAGGATATATAGAAATGAATTTTTGTAGAGACAATGATAATTCATTTTTTAACGATCAGACTTTTAGAGAATTATCTTCATCTTCTAATTGTGAAGTAGTGTCCTGTATCGACTGCAAATATTTTTCCGGTAAAGCTGGGGCTGTCTGCAGTGTAACAGGAAAAAAGCATTTAGCCCATCAGGAACATCTTTGTCAGAAATTTTCTCCTGCTATTAGAGATATGCAGAATTATTACTCAGAAGAAGAAGAGGAAGAAATAATAGATGCACCATTTTAATGAAAGGCGAAAATAAACTCAGAGTTATTATTAATTTAGAACTATAAAACAAAATAATCTTAAAAGTTTTAAGTCTATTTACTATGGCTTTTCGATTGCAAGGATAGCTATGCTGTTATAGGATTCTTTGCAGGAATCTGAAGTCGGAATATGCTTATTTCTGATTCTCATGGAAAAATAGATGTCGAAAAACCTTACTATGACTATTTTTATTACCTTAACGCCAAAAAAAATCGTTTTGTGCTCTGTACCCGATTTAAGGCATCTTGAGTTTCCCGGTCAGGACGGCTATTGCTACTTCCTCATCGCTCATCTCAAGAATCCTGTTAATTGTACCTTTCTTGACTTCCTCTGACACTGCGATGATTTCCTCACACATCTTCCGGTATTTCAACATCTGTCCGGTCAGTCGCTCTATCTCCCGGCTCTGTTCTCCGGTAAGCTTCTCTTTCTTCCACCGGGCAATCTGTTCGTCATAAACCCATGCTTCTTTCAGGTATTTTTTGTGATTTGTTATGGCCCGGTCCATTGTCATATCATCCATCACATGTGGCTTCTTTCTGGCCTCACACAGATTTTTGTAAAGATCCTCAAAATTCTGCACTTCCCCATCAATAATCGATGCAATCATAGCCATCATGCTTATTGGCTGCCAGTTCGGTAATTCATTCTTTTGCTTTCCCGGCTCTTCGCCATGCCTTTTACTTTGCTTTTTACTGTTCATCCTGAACCTCCTCTACACATATCGCGACACGAATGGTTAAATACTATCACAGGTTTTTGGTTTTTACAATATAAAGATACAATCCCTCAGAGGAATTGTATTTAAATCGGCCATATATCCTTTCCTNNATATATCCTTTCCTGCCCCCGGCGACATCTATTATACCAGCCATTGCATGCATGCCCGACATCTCCAGCTGCTAACCTTGGCGATCTCGCTCCATTCAGACTCACTGTTGCTTTCTTTTAAGATATTCTATCTCAGACCGACGAAGACTGCTCCCTGCACCGGTCCAATATAACCCAGGAGAAGCAGGTTTTCCCGGCCAGCGTACGCAGATCCGAGCTATACAAAAATAGGAGCTGCTGCAGAAAAAATAGCATAAGCAGTGCTTTGCAGCATGCAGAGCATGACAAAGATCTGCTGCAGGCGGAGCCAGGTCCGGTTATGCTTTAGCTTTGACTGCAGGAGATATCCGGAATGAGCAGCACGGCCGTTTTAGCCGGCAGCCGCCCCCTCCCCACCCTTCATAATTATTCTATCAGATTATTACTGAACTTTGCAGGTAATTTTTACTCCCGGCAGCCGCCCCGTGGCGAGCTTGTGACGCGGCCACAAACTTCGCCACCTGTCCCCCATCATGACCGTTCTTTCGATGTTCTGAATGAAGTTTGTCGATAACTTTTATTGCGTGCAGCCCGCCCCCGTCGCCGAAGCCTTCGACGCGTCTCAGACATCGGCGACCTGTCCCCTCCGAAATTGTTCTTCTCTTTGTTGTCAGTTCGTTCATCAAAACTTATCATGAATGGCTCAGGGGTTTAAAGCTGTGTCCATAAACAATCTGACTGGCTCCCCTACCCCATGCCAGCCCGGAGCCAGTCAGACGCTTATCGATCCGTTTTTCTTTAACCATTAGAAAACAGCAAAAATGCAGCTGATATTATTGTTATAAAGAAAACAAGAAAATACTATTTATAAATTGGACTACCTGGTGAGTACTGTGGATAAAGTGGAGGATAATGAAATATTTTGTGTTTGCCATTTTTAAAAGTAACATCAATGAACCCAAATTTATTT
>MTKZ01070131.1_pt1 | contig 19662 bp, 22 predicted proteins | sample 1042781 | NCBI WGS metagenome assembly MTKZ01 (sample SAMN06212207, study PRJNA360539) | anaerobic digester metagenome | biome: Wastewater treatment plant; material: sludge; isolation source: anaerobic digester fed with sludge from wastewater treatment plant | place: Denmark: WWTP Viborg ... | reverse complement strand
TACCCAGCCTCTCCCGAGGCTGTTAAGTTCGGTTGGTGCCACCCATCCCAGCCGACTGCCCCTTTCGGGTCAGCCCGCTGGGGTGCCGTTTCACTAAAGTCAAAGGTCAGCGCCACTCGTGGTACACGTGTAAATGTACGCTTTGGAAGGGATGGTGCTGAATTATAGTTTTCCGCGTGGGTTGGTGCTGGTAATCTGGGCCAACTGTCCCTGTCGGGCCAGCCCGCCGGGGTGGCTTACTGTGCCGATATGGTTTGGTGCCGTTCTTCCGTTTTTGCCTTAACCACAATCAAAGTCTTCCTACCCACAAGCGTTAAGCACCAGCCGCGAGCCGCCTGCAAAGTTGCGAGCCACCCAGAGTCTTTGCTCTCACTTAATAGTCCCGGTGCCCGTGTCCAGAGTATATGTGCCGCTCAAAGCTGTGCACTCACCCAGAGTTGCGAGCCGCCTGCAATGCCGCGAGCCGTTGAAAGTTCGCATTCGCTCCTCACTCAGCAGTACGGTGCAGCACTCAAAGTTTGCGTGCCAATCACCGTTGGGCACGTACGCATAGCTGGGTGCAACGGCGAAGGCTCACCCATCATTTTCCGGACAAGCCGAAAAATGATGAAGTGAGGCCTACGGCTCGTCAAATAAATTTATTTGACGACTTTCGCCAATGACGTCTTGTGCCTGACATTCGCTCAAGACGCGAATGCTCGCTGCCCGCGGCCCTTCGGGTCGCCAAACAAGTTTGGCAACATTCGCGCCGTGTTTCTCGCACACCCCCTTTCTTAAAATGCTTCTACTATCGACAGGGGGTATGCTCATAACCCGGTTAGGTCAGCGTATCAGCCCCCTGAATTCACTCAATGCTGCGAGGCTGAAACTCAGCGCGGGGGGAACTGGATGAAAGTTCAGACCCTGTTTCAATGTTGGCAGCAGAAAGCAGTTGTTGCGAGCCACTCAATGGATTGTCTCAATCCGTTACAAATCACGAATTGAGAAACACGCCTTCGAACACGCAAAACCCTGTGACGCCGTGTAACGTTGGTTTGTGGCTCTTCTCATTGTAACTCAACAACCGCAGAAGTAAAGCCCCAAGCCTCCAGAAATATTTTTTGTTTTCAAAAATATTTCTGGAGGTGTCGCCTTCTTTACCCTATATCTTCCGGTGCCGGCGCCAGGGCTTGACTACCGCGGTCTTATGAGTTGTGTGAGTTGTATACCACAAACCAACAGCAAGAAAGAGGTGTAAACAATGTCACGAACAAGCAAATGGCACACCACAAACAAATGGGGCGAAAACCTCTACGTCATCCCCTTCGATACCTACAATGATGCCCTACACTTCGCCAAGTGTATTTGCAGAAACTTCACACGGTTCTCCTTCCTCGGCCTCCACCGTAAAAACGCACAGGGCAAGTGGGAAATCTCCTACCGCCCACGCAAAGAATATCCCTGGAAAGAAGATGTCGCATAATGCTCCGCCCAGGCCGATCCCTGATCGGCTTTTTTCTCCTTCAAAGAAACTGTGTATGAAAGTCTGGATTCCTGTACGGTAGGGGTAGTGCTGAGTTGCAGTTTTCTCCGTTGGGTGGTGCCACTCACCCCGGCCAACTGTCCCTGACGGGCCAGCCCGCCGGGGTGGCGTACTGTGCCGCCATAGCCTGGGTGCCGTTCGTTACTTGCTGCCTCACTCACAATCTGTGTGCCACAGTCAAAGTTTTATGCTGTTGGTTAGTCGGGATCTTGCTCATTTATCTGTGTTCCAGGATTGAAAGGCTAGTGCCACGCACGGGGCGCCTGGGCAGACCGCCTTCATTCCCCTGCTTCCTCCGGTGACGGCGGCCTGCCCAGACGCCCCTTAATGGAGTCTATCAAAAATCGAAGTTACTTTTTTCTTTTCCCCCGATTGTGGACCAATTCCTGTTATTTTTTAGTCATAAATATTATGATATAATAAGTTTGGTGTTCCATATAACAAAATACAGTTTCCTGGTGAAACGGTGATATCAAATGTCTCAAGAAACAGATATTGATGTGATAACTGTGGATAATGAACTTATAAACAAGCTCGAATTGGCAATTCAGGCAGAATTGGCATATGAATCAGTGACGAAGGGTAAGAGAAAACTTGGAATTACAGGTGAGGTTGGTGAGTTATTGGCTTGTCATAAACTTAAACTCAAGTTGGTATTGGATTTCCTGTCCAAGGGTTTCGATGCCATTGACGAAGATGGCTTTAAGGTCCAGATAAAGACTCGTCGAAGCGATTCAAAAAAAATACCCGGAAATACTGGCAGGACAGGTATTTTCTCCAAACATAAATTTGACTATGCCCTTCTTGTCTTACTTGATCAAACATATCAAATCTTTGAAATTTGGCGTGCTAATTATGATAAGTTAAATCCAATTATAGAAAAAGAAAAAAAACGTAACCCGAGCTTGTCTTCCTTCAAAAGAGCAGGGAGGAAAGTATATCCATTTGAAAATTGATCTCCCGGTGAATTTTTGATATAATTTTCCCCGGGCACTGAACAATAACGTATATCTGAGAAATCTGAGTGCCCATCCTTCAACGGTCGCGCTACAATCCGCTCATTCTTCTCAAAGCAGCACGAACTGTTAACGCGTTCCCTGATTCAATCCAGGTTTGGAGGCAAAAATAACATGGTAACTTTAGTCATCAATGCGCCCAGGGAAAAGGTCCAGGCAGAAGCCAAAAAGAGTTTCCAGAATACCTTTGATACGGGTATCGGAGAAGGCTATGCGATTGCGATGAAGTTGTTTGAACAATGCCGCCCTGGTTGCACAGTGGTCTTGTTAAGTAAAGATGAGAGAAAACGAGCCGAGGGAAAACTCGTCAAACTTGTCCCGACCGTTAAAACGGGGAGTGGTATGCAAAGGTACGACGTCTACATCGATAACATGCGAATGGTTCCCTACAAATCGGAAGCTCTGAATCGAAATGGTGTTGCAGTCATTCGATCTTAACCCAACAAACGACATACCAGTCCCATAGACCTCTCTTAAATCCTTTAGCAATCAAGTAATATTTGATCGCACATCGGAGGAACACCCTATGCCATTACGAGCAATTATCAATGGCAAAGAATTTATAGCGCCTCTCATCGAAGATTCAGAGTGGGAGCGCCTGAAAAAAGACATTTCTGCATCAAAAAAACTCATCATACTCCCCTGTTGTAATCAATCCGGTTTTATGAGGATCAGCAAATTAGGCACCAAGCATTTCGTTCATAAACGGAATACTGAGTGCAGCTGGGAACCAGAAAGTTTGCAACATTTAAAAGCGAAATCTGATATAGCTATTGCCTGTAAAAAAGCCAATTATGAAGTGTCTACAGAAGTCCCTGGACCTGATTGGCGTGCTGATGTGATGGCTACGAAAGGGAAGGTCAAAATAGCATTTGAGGTTCAGATAAGCCCCCAGACGCACGAGGCGACTACTGAACGTCAAGAACGCTATATCCGTGACTGTATAAGAGGCTGCTGGTTCTTCAGTGAAAGATTGGGATGTTCTTTGATGGCTACCGAAAGCGCTAACAAGGATCTTCCGCTTTTCTTGCTGTCAATGGAAGAAGATAAATCCCTTTATGTCTCGCTGAATGGAAAATCCTACTCTTTGATTGATTTCGTTGAATCCTTATTGTGTAAGCGAATTAAGTTTTGTCAGTCTCTCAAGTCACGCCGTGAGCAGACAATTCAGATTGTTTTCTATGAAACGAAATGCTGGAAGTGCAATAAACGCACACATGCTTATTTTTTGAAAAATCCTTATCAATCCCGGTGCGGGATTACATTATTTGGTAGCGAGACCCCGATTTGGTCAAAAGGGGAGCTTGTGTTCAGACCCGAAATTTTATCAGTCGTAAGAGATTTTCTGAAGACTGACCGGGCCGTCTCATTGAAAATGGGTCCTATTAAGCGCCGATATATCAAGGAAGCAAGAGGCTGGTATTTGTCTTTTGGCTGCTTCTGGTGTGATTCCGTTTTCGGTGAATCGTTCCGTTTTGACGAGTCTCTTTCCATTTTTGGGCATATGGAAAATGCAACAATGATTTTCGAAAGGACTGTTATTCCCAATGAGCCTATTATAGAAGAGTTTTCGCACTGGTGTTTCCCTGAAAACAGCCAATTCTGCGATTTATAATGGACAAAGTCGAGTAGGTGGCGGCCTCACGACCGCCACCTACTCGACTAGACCCGACGTTTTACCGTTTTCAAAAAACGAAAGCTTATTAAATAAGCTTTTCAGCGAACCCTATGAGATTTTAATGACGTTTGTTCGGTTGGACTCAGCTTTCAGTTTCTCTTAATTTTTAATTTTCGTGGTTTTGAGGTTCCGATAGCAGGCGGACAGAAACCAACGATCTTGAAATTTTTAGTATTGTGGAAAATCGCTTTTATCCTTATTGCCATAGTCGTAAATGCGATTCCAGAAATTTACTGATAACGAGGCTTTTTACGTCATAAATATTCGTCAAAAACCATAATAAATTTTCAATGATTATTTATCCTATTGCAAATGGGTTTTTTCGGAATTTAATTTGCTTTGCTGGATTAAAACACATAGCTTAAAAAGAGCGTGGTGATAGTGGCGAGACAATTTAATTCCTGTTCAATCCGGAGGATACGCCAATTTTTCAAGATCGTTGCATTTTTTGTCCATTTGCTATTAGAACCTCGTACTAGAAAAAAATAATAACGGTGTGGTATCCTGTGTCTCAGACTGATGAGAAAGTATGGAAAGAGGCCCAGCTATCGCACAGCTCCGTATTGGATAAGCAATCGTGTCATATCATCCTTTTCTTTGTCCCCCATAAAGAAAGATTTACAAAGCTGAAGAGGTGTTTTGCCTGATGCATCTTTTATGGTAACATCAGCCCCTCTTTGAATCAAAAGAGCCGCAGTATCTCTATTTCTTTCAATGAGTGCCATGTGAAGGGGTGTCCTGCCGGATTTTCTGTCAATAGGATCCAGGTGAGCGCCATGGGTGATTAGCATTTCAGCGCATTTTTTCATACCTCTGAAATTCTCCGTAACTGCGCAATGAAGAGGCGTAAAATCATTCGTATGCTCCCGGGCGTTGACATCGAACCCCTTTTCTAAAAAAGCTTCGACAGCCTTGACGTTCCCGTTAAGCGCAGCACTGTGAAGCAGGGTAAAGCCGTAATTGATCGCTATATGTGAGACTGCGCCCCGTTGCATAAGAAACTCTATTACATCCATATCATTTTCGCTCACGGCTATCTGCAGCGGTGTTATTCCTTTTCTATTCAAGGCATTTATGTCCGCCCCGTTTTCAATAAGCAGCTCTGCCATTGCTGCACCGGCATGATATGCTGCTACATGGAGGGGTGTCCATCCCCTATCGGAAAGAGCATCAACTTCAATACTGCAATATTCATAGAGAGAATAGTCAATAAAATTAGTCAGTTGAGTATTGGAGTGGGCATTAACATTGGCACCAGATTCAATCAGGAGTCGTGCAGCCTTTAATGAGTCCCAGAATGCTGCCACATGAAGAAGGGTGAAGCCTTTCTTATTCTCATAATGTATAAGATTGGGATTTGAGGTGAGAAAGAGCCGGGTTGTTTCTATATCATCTAACACCACCGCATCGTGGATATCCTCAATTTCGGCACCTAGTTTTCGAAGAAGGACGGGAATTTCCTTATTGTGCTGGGCACAACCGATGGCGTTTCTCAGGGGAGTGCATCCTTCGTTATCTTTTGCATTGATATCAGCACCATTTTTGATAAGAAATTCCACTATCTTTAGATTGCTTTCATACGCATCATGATGAGAAATAGCATAATGGAGCGGGGTATAGCCATCTTCGTCGCTCCTCCTGTCTATATCCGCGCAATTAGAGACAAGGAGCTTCGCGCCTTTCAAGTTGCCCTTTTCTGCGGCATAATGAAGCGGTGTCTCACCGTCATCGTTGCTGACATTTACCGGAAGTCTTGTTTCGATAAAAAATTCGAGCACATCTCTGTTATCAGCATATGCGGCGGTATGAACGACTGTATTACCTCGGTCATCTTCTGCGTGGAGATCAGCGCCATGCTCTATAAGAAGTTGGGCCACTTTTCTTGTGCCGGCGACATGCAATGGCGTTTTTCCGTAATAATTCTTATCATTCACATCGGCCCCATGGCCGAGAAGAAGAGCCATTACCTCTTTCGAGCCATAGCGAGAGGCGTTTAAAAGGGGTGTATTATCGTAAGAATCTCGCTGGTGAACATATGCGCCCCGATCCAGGAGTATTCCGGCGATATCAGTGTGATTTTTTTCCGCCGCATAAAAAAGAGGGGTTTCTTTTCTGCCATTCTTCGGATCAACTTCATAACCCTGATCGAGCAAGCGAAGAAGCTCATCTTTTAGGTTCAGGTATGCTGCCATATGAAGGGGATCATCTTGTAAGGACATCGAATCTTAACCTTCCTGGCTTTAATAGATATATTATATTCGATACCGTTGACAACATGGATGTCAGCAGAAAATATTTTTTTCTGAAAGAGAATCGGTGTCATACATGTGTCACCGCTTCAGGTTATAATAATAAAGGTATCGGATGTCTAATATGCAAGTGAAAAGGGGGATAGAGATGGAAAAGCAAACATTTATTTCTCTCGAAAGGCATAATATGAGAATTTAAAGGTTATGGCTGGTGGCAAATGTCTGTAATTAACATAAAAATCGTCAGAATAAAAGAAGATAGTGATAGGATCATTTTTGGCTACGGAAGCCTTGACCATAGCGCTATTGACGGAATTATAATGTTGGACAAAAAAACAGATAAAATATGGGTTGAAAAGTGGTGTGCAGGAGAGAGAATATACAGAGTTGAGGAATACAACTATGAGGGATTATTCTTCGGCGGCAGAGCTATGGCTAAAATATATGAAAGATATAAACAGGGGAAGCTTGAAGACGTGTTCTATAGAATAAGTTAACGAGATGTGATATTATAAGCGACACTGGAGGTATACTCGGGAGTGAAGAATGAACAGCAGAGACTATTTGGTTCAGGTTTGAGAAAATACACTATCGCATCTGCTTGTAAGGAACATGCGCTATGACCGAATCACCAATTGAAAAACTTATGATTCATGCGCGCCGATGCGATGGTTTTTCCTTCTTTTATCAGAATGTTGCTGAAGATATTGGCATAATATGCGCAGAACAGTCTGTGGCCCTTGAATTCGGCAACTTGAAAACATTTTATGACTGGGCTCGATCCCAACTCCCAAATCATCAGGCCGACCTGTGCGATGAGAAAATTGATACCGCAACTGCTGTTATCGTGCACCCTGAGGTTATCCGGCTCAAAGAAGAATGCGAGACACTTAGATCGATGCTGGAAGCAGCGCTGTGCGATCTCCAGGAACTGGTCGTTACGATCATCCCTAATCTGAAGGCGCTTTATATGATTAAGATTGGCTCTTCCGAGCTTGAGCCGCTTAAACTCAGAATAGAGACCACAAAGCTCAAAAGAACTGTCGAGCTCATCCAGTCGCATCTAAATAGAGGGGAAAAGCCGGATTTGGTGGCTATTGAAGCAAAGCTGGAACTTGAGCTGGAGGAATGGCAAGGGAAAGTCAATGAGCAGATGAAGGCGCTCAGGGAAGCTCGCAGCAAAATAGGACACCTGATGAACGATGAAGAGACAGCCTCTTTTAAAGCCCTCTATCGCTCACTGGTGAGAAAGCTTCACCCTGATATAAACCCGGGGCAGACAGAGAAAGAGAGGAACCTGTGGTTAAAGCTGCAGAGCGCGTATGAAAGGGGAGACCTGGAAGAGATGCGGCTCGTGGAAGTTCTACTGGGTGACTGTAACCAGGGGGATCTGCTTCCTTTTCGCTCAGGGATTGAGGAATGGAAACATATGAAGAGCACTCTGGAAGAAAAACTTCATCACACTCGTGAGGAAATCACCGCTGTAAAGAGAGAATTTCCCTGTTCCATCAGGGAAAAAATTAACGATGACGCCTGGGTTGAAGAAAATAACAGAAAGACACGCCAGGAGATCCAGGCTGAGATTGTGCTTAAGAATAGTGTAGAGGCACAACTTGAAAACCTGAGGAGGATGTTGCCTCATGAGCAATGAGCTTGTTCCTTTTGACGCTGACTTACTTGGATTAATACAGGGGTCCTTTGACAGGGAAGGTCTTCCTCTCCCCTTTGTGAGAGAAATATTTTTACTGGAGACCCATGTGGCGGGAACGTCGCACATAGAGCATATTGAAAATATTGAGAAGGACCTGAGCCCTCAGGAATTTGTCGTATTGAGGCGAGAGCCGGAAAACCCCTATGACGAGCTGGCAATTGTCATCATCGATGCTCAGGGGCGAAAAATCGGCTATGTTCCGCAGGACAGGAATGAAGTGCTCGCCCGGCTCATGGATGCAGGGAAGCTGATATTCGGCAGGGTGGAATCGAAAAAATGGAAGCGCTCTTACCTTCTCGTTAATATACGTATTTATATGAGGGATATGTAGGGAAGGGGATTGTGGTTTTGTCACACATATTGTGTGCCACCCCGCTATGTAAAAAGTGTACCACATATTTTTCATCTGTTATGATGGAGGGAGGACGAAATGGCCAGAATCGCCTTTATTCAGAGGCAAGAGAGTGGCGAGCCATACAGCGGCAACGGCGCTGCTGCTGCTCGTGGGTTCGAGATGCTGGGCTACAATGTCCAAGTCTTTGATCGCACCGAATTGGACGACCTCCCGTTGGCACGGGAAACGGTGGTCGTCGGCGGAGTGGGAACTGTCCGGGCAGCCCTCGCGCGTATCGGCGTGGCTCCTCCCACTCCACTCAACCTGCCTTCGGTGTTGGAGCCATATTGGGGCCGACGAATATGGACTTCCAGCATAGGCTCACTCCTTCGTGAGCCATGTTTTCCAGTGTTCGTCAAACCCCTGGCCTTCAGCAAGCTCTTCAACGGCCGCATCGTGCGGGCGGCATCGGAGCTGAAAGCATTGCTCACGCCGAGAGAAGGTTTTCCTGAATTGACCGAAGATACTCCTGTCCAGGTCCAGGAGATCGTCTGCTTCTTGAGTGAATGGCGCGCCTTCGTCATCCGAGGCACAGTCCAGGGGCTCAGTCACTATTCGGGCGATCCCCTGCGGTTCCCATCGGCCAATATAATTCGTGCAACTGTTGGAGCCTTCACTCTTGCTCCCGCGGGTTACGCCGCAGATTTTGGAGTGACCGACGACGGCCGAACACTTCTCGTCGAAGTGAACGATGGCTATGCACTGGGGCAGGGCGGACTCGTGGCCGACCGATACGCGCAACTTCTGAAGGCGCGCTGGGCTGAGATGGTTGGCTAAGACCCTACAAACGACATAAAAGTTTAATAGACCTCTTTGAATCATAGATATGAAGCGGTTTCGTTGCAGAATTTCTCCTGTCTCCGTATAGTCCATAAAACGGTCGTTTATTTAACACCCGATGGTTTTTTAACTCACTTGCCATTTCATGCGGATATTTTTGTTAAGAAACTTATGTAAAAAATCAAAATCAGGAAAGACGGCAGATCGATGAGATTCTTAACATCCAGATCCACCTCTCCGGTATCCGGCTGACCGCCGCCCGGATAATTTCTTAATGAAACCAAATGAATCTTGTTCTTGAAAAAATCATCTTACGTTTTAAAAAGAGGATTGAAATATATCTCCCCACCTGTTATAATAGAACTGGGTCGGGGTTAACCCGGTCGATAAAAAGGTCAAACCTACGCAGTAGGTGGCCTTTTTAATTTCTCTAAAGCTTTTTTTACCGCTTTATTTTGTGCTGAAGATAGATACGGAAAAACTTTTAGCCCATTGCCACGATAACGGGGGTATCCACATAGCTTTTTTTGAACTATATTCCATGCAGGAGAAGGTCTGCCAAGAGCATAACCAGCCCCGGGATAAGCACACAAATCTGCAAGTTGAAGTCCGGCAACATTTCTCAACTTTGAGCAAAACTTCAAGTCAACTACCCTTTCTTGAAGGTCGTTGGCGGATATGTAGCTGGTCCCGCCTGTTAATATCTGTGAGAAGGCGCTATATAATTCCCGGTCTTCTTTTCTTAGATGTTCTTCTGCTATTAAGCCTTGTTCCACTTCACTAATCAATTTCCTATGTTTACTCGAAGAACGAGACTCGGCTATTATCATAGCTCTTTTGACTCTACCCGGGGATGAATTCATCTCGGTGACTAATCTTTCAATCATAAACATTAATGATAATTCATACGGAGACACATGTTCACTATATCGCTCGCACATTGCTTTCTTATCAACAATCATCATTAATATCTTGATTTGTGCCAAACTGATTGTGGCATTCAAATCATTGAAGTATTCATCTCTTGACCTTCTATCTGACAATATGCGAAAAGGTCCTTCCTGTTTTCTTATCCATCGTGAAACCAATATGACACTTTCTGGATTGTCGAAAAATCTCTCTTTATGCTGTGAAATCAACAGTTCCACAGTGGGATAATCAGAAACTTTGATTATAACACCACACAGAACAAGTATAGGAAAGGAGGGATCGATTGTTTTTAAGTCGTGATCACCACTCTCGTCAAAAAACAGAATATGCGAGATTCCATTTAGAGAAATTAAAGACATATCACAATGGTATTCGATTTGGTGAATATAATCTCCTTATTTCTATTTGGGGTCACCTTCGGATCGCTGCGATATCTGACGTGATTCGCCTTTATCCCGATAACCATAAGGAAAAAGACAAATGTAATTTTAATGCTCCGAAAACTTTCCCGAATAAGAGCGTTCTCGGGAAAATATGACGCTGCAAAACGAGTAAAAGCAAGATACTATAGCGGTTTGTTCTATAACCTCAATATGCCACCGTCGCTCAGATAATTTACCCCCTCTGCGTTCTTATAAAGGCGACCCTTCATTCTGAAGAGGCAGGATAATAAAACATAATAGAGAACATTTAGACAGCAATTGCTCCCCGTTTGACATGCTCCTCTTGCAGGGGCCTCAAACGGGGTTATATTTTGGAAAGTTAAAATGGGAATGGAGCTTCCACACCATCCCTGAGGTGCCGCTCTCCTGGACTGTCTGCTCCCGCTCTTCATGAAGCTTGACCGCCAATTTCTTTCTTTTCCGGGTCAAGCGCCATCGGCGTGTGGTCGCCTTTTTGCCGGTAAGGGGGTTCAATCCCTCTTTTTCGTAATCTTCACAGTAGGAACCACTGAATATGCCAGGAAGGGTGATGACCTTGATACGTTCTCATAATAAGCTGCGAAGAATTTTCAAAAAATCCAGGGGATCGATCAGGGAAATACCCATGAATTCCACAATGTCCAAAAGATCTCTATCCTGTGTCACTATGTATGAGGCATTACCTTCCACCGCTGCAACCACGAACGCCAGATCGCTTGAATCTCTCTTTGAGAGTTCCGGTAGCGCGACGCCCGATATGCCAGGGGTTACTACGGCAATCTCCCTGAGAGATTCTACGTAATTTTGCACCTGCTCTTGTGTCCACATATGAACTTCTGACAATTCCGGTACAATGAGCGTGTCACTCAATTCTTTCAAAAGAGGTTCCGAAGTGACCAGCTGAAAACGTCCAGATGCAAAAAGAGACCAGATAGCGGCGGCAACACCCTGGGGTTTTCTGGAAAGGATAATTCGCAATAAAACATTAGTGTCAATAACAACGCGTAATTTATCTCTCATGGGTACGTGCCTTGGTTACGGCGCGATCAATACGAACCTCTATATCTTCATCCGGAAGGGATTCGAATTTCCTGCGAAGTGATTCTGTCATACTAAAAAAGCGATCCTGAGGTGCTGTTGAGCGCCATTCCATATAAAGCTTTACAGCTTCCCTGATTAGAGCACTGCGACTCTGGTGCTCCTCTTTTGCAAATTGATCGAGCTGACACAAGAAAGATTGCGGCATAGAGATATATACTTTTGTAAACTTGTCAGCCATCTGATATCGCCTCATTATCTATTGTATATCTACTCATATATTATGACACACTATAATCTACTTGTCAAATTATGCTACAGGCTGAGGCAAAATTGAAGAAAGATTACCGGTTAGCCTTCACCGGTGAATTATGCACATAGTTATAGAAGGTCGGTCGTGAAATTCCCATGATCTTGCATATTTCATTTACCGTATGTATTCGTTCCTCATAGAGCTTGAGAGCCACCTCTCTTTTTTGCTCATCAAGCGCTTTAGGCCTTCCCCCCTTCCGCCCCCGTGCCCGGGCGGCAACCAATCCTGCTGTTGTTCTTTCGCTGATGAGGTTGCGCTCAAATTCTGCAAGCGCTCCGAAGATATGGAAGATCAGCTTCCCCCCTGAAGACGTGGTATCTATAGACTCCTGAAGACTTTTGAACCCAATGTTTCGCTCTTCCAGACGCCCCACTATCTCAATGAGGTGCCTAAGTGAACGCCCGAGCCTGTCGAGTCGCCAGACCACGAGCGTATCACCTTCCCTGAGATATCCTATGGCACTCTCCATCCCCGGTCTCTCCGATGCAACCCCCGTTACTTTATCGGTAAAAATCTTTTCACAGCCGGCCTTTGAAAGAGCATCATTCTGAAGATCAAGATTCTGGTCATATGTTGAGACTCGCGCATATCCAATGAGCATTATTCGCCTCCTCTGGTGCGGTAATGTAAAGAAATCCGTCTTTCCCTATAATTCTACGACATTGATATTTTTACATTGTTTTTTAACAAAAAGAATGGCTTAAAATCGTGGCATCAAAAATAAATTGGAAGTGTAATGGAAACGACCGTTTTGTGGACACATGAAACGAGGAAAAAATTTATAATAAAAACGACATCACTACTGCGATTGAGAGGGGTCTATTAAACTTCTCTGTCTTCTGTTGGGTTGGACCCATTATTATTCTTTTCTTGAAAAATCATTCCTTCGGATTGTAATATTCTGAACTTTTACCCACTGAAGCAGTCAATGGCTCGAAGTGCTTTTGATTCGAAGTTATTAACAGTGCATCGCGAGGAGATGTCGCTACCAAAATGGCATCTGAACAAGCCCAGCAGTGTTTCGCATCTACCTTCTGAGCATTGCTGAAGGATCGCTCAAGCTCTGTTTTCTTAAGGAGTTCCTTTAAGGATTTTGCCCTCTTTTCGGTTTCATCGTCTTTTTCCGGGATATTTCTGAGAGCCTTATGCATCTTATTGAATTCATCTTCCCCTTTTTTAAAGAACGTGAAAATTTCACAGGTCATGATTGATTTAATACATTCCTTATTGTCATTATGGAAACGATCGTTTCTTATATATGGGGGCTCGATATCGCGGTAGCAGCCCATTTCATTGGTAACATTTTGAGCCAACTTCTCTATTCCATTCTTGAATTTTTTAATTTTAGTGTAGAGAATGTTTCTTGCCTTTTTGCATATAAGAGAATCAATATTAGTGTCTTTTTCATCAATTTCTCTCAATGGCTTGTGGAATATCTCGCCTCGGAAAATTACTTCCAATTGTTTGAGAATTGCCATAAGCTTTCTCTTATGACCATTATGATGAAGTCCATTAACGGCCTTGAGTGTTCCCGCAAATGATTCAGTATCCGCGAGAATGTTATGTAAATAAATTAAATGGTTGATATACCCTTTCTTTATTTCCATTTTTACATAGTTGGAGGTTTCAAGCAGTTTGAAATCTTTTGTCCGCTGCCGGAGTTTCGCGTGGGCATTGAACATCAAATCTATACAAGCGGTTGTCTCAAGAAAAGCCTTTTCAATCATCGGCATCATAACCCAAATCCACTAAATCCAGTCCATATTCAGTAAGCGAATCGATAATGTCATCAAAACTCTTTTCATATAAATTTATATTCTCTCTCAGCTTGGTTAATACGTGGCTATTGAGTTTTATGAAATAGATTTTATCAGCTTCTTTTTCGTTTACTAAAATTCGATAGAGTGAAGCAGTTATAGTAGTCACAATACTTTCAAAATCTCTATTAAAATCTTCTGTCTTCGAGATTTTCCTCATGACTGAATAGAGATGTCCCAACTGAATATTGCGTTCCAGTTCATCATCATAATTATTTATCAACGCATCCAGATATTCTATGGCAGTCTTCAGTTTTTTCCTTATGCCGATGAGACAATATGTTTCCGTTTTTTCAAAAAAATCGGGCGGATAGAGAGCTTCAGGTGAGATATAAACACCAACATCCGCCTCTGACTCTTTCTCTCCCGTAAGTTCTGAAAACAGAGGAAGTTCTGATAATGTTACTCCACCTTGCGTGCTCATTGTTTGCTTTTGCTTCGATGGTGCTGAAGGGAAATCAGTGATTCCTCCTTCGATATCTTCCTTTTGAAGAGCACCTGAAGTTTCTTCCTCTTTGAGATCATCAATCAATGTATTCAGCATCATTTGAGTGCCTCCGAGAACATTCCTACAACTTTATTATATATGAATTCCCGGTTCTGCTCAATCAATTTTTGGCAGTCCAGAGTCTTTTTATCACATAGTTTATCGGTATATCTGTCAATATCTATGACGAGGGCTTTCCTGATAATTTTATCTTCCTTAACTGTCACTAACTTCGGAAGATCGAACTCGACTTTCCTGTCCATATACCCCAGCCTGACTCCATAATTCATCCCGCTTTCTTCACTAATCCGAAATTGAGAGCCCAGGAGAGTAACTGCAGATTTCTCATCTGAGAATTTAAGTTTTTCCGGAAAAATCTTGATAATTCCCGATTTCTCACAAATTTCACTTACATCCGATGCCTTCTCGAGAGGGTAAAGAAACTTGAACCTGTTACCCACTCTTGTAAATTCTTCTATCTCAAGTTCTTCGGTCACAATTGATACAGCATTATGAGTGAATTTTGAGTAGTTCTTTAGATCAGATTCCGGTACAGATTGGGTTGTATTTATATTATCAGGATCGAAACCAAGTTGAATCTTGTCTCCCTTTATCATAAAGAGCGCATTTTGTGTGTCTACCTTTATTTCGCTGAGATCCCAAGTTTCCGATAGTCTTCTCCAGATTCTTCCAGTTCTGTCCCAATATAAAAACCCTTTCTTGAAACGGACCTGAAATATTACCTGCTCGAGAAATAATTTGCTCGCATCCATAAGGGCAGACCTTTCTGCTGTTATCTATTAATGACTTTTCAACAGGTACGCGGCAATTTCCTTTTCATTATCACGAGTTTCACACGTTCTTTGAAAACTGAATAATAATTTTGGGTCCGGTTGAGTAGGTACGTGATTATACAAGTGAATTGAAAATCTAGTAGCCTGATCCATCCACTGATGGATCAGATTCTCAAAACTCGTCTCTATGTAACAGATCAAGGATCTAATTTTAAGAAAGGATATTAAGAATTATAAAGGGCTTGAAATGGTGGGTCATTCTCAGAACTGGGAGGGTTCTCGTTTAGGAGGGTTTGTGAGAAGGGGGGAAACTGGTCTGGCAGCATCTGTGGAAAGGGCAATGGGACAGTGATACAAAGAAATTATGAGATTTCATTGACGCTTGCTGGATCTTACCCTATAATCATTGTTGTTTATGACCTATACTTTCCATTCTGAATCCAGGATCTCATCAAGTTCTTTGAGCATTTCTGTAACTTCATTGAAGGCATCGAGAACAAGATTCTTCATCTCTTTTGGTTCCAATTTCATCTCATAGCCACCATATGTATATACTACTGAGCCACTAGTTTTCTTACGATGAATAAATGGATAACCAATACCAATGAAGGCAATGCCGAGTTTGTGAATCATATGATGGCGTATTTCTCTTAAGCGAGTCATCGTCTTTGAATTACAATAATGTTTTTGCACGGATTGAGTAAAAGAGTCGTCAATGGAACAGGGCTTGATCGGTGGTTTCGGTTTAATGCCAATTGAGGGATCTTCCCATTTCTTTATTACCTTAAGGAGGGTCACATCTTCAATATCATACCCAAGATTGTGATATACATTTGAAATTTGACCTACCTTATCCATTAAGGAGAACAATCTGAAGAGGAAATCCTCAAAATAGAATTGGAAATTTTGAATCATGCCATACATCTTGGGCTCTTCTTTCGAAAAAGAATCAGCTACCTCATAATAAGACAAACCTCTCTGAAGACTTCGACTTAAACCATAATATAGACTGAATATCTGTCTCCACCAGCTTTCAAGATTGGACATCCGAAAATTTTTATCAGGAGACTCGCTTCCACCTCGACGAAGTTTTCTAAAAGCTAATTGAAAAACGGGGATCTTCATTGCAAGTTCCTTCATTACTTCATAACGTCGCTCAGCAACCTCCAAATAATGCTTTTTGTCTCCCTTCATACGACACCTCGCTCTTTGATCTTTCCTTTATGCTAGCAAAATTTATTATCCTTCTGCAAAAAATAAACACACCGTGCGCGTTTAATACTTTTTCTTTGTAGGCCATCCGAGAATACCCACACGTATATCCTGCTTTGCGCCGAGTTAATGAATCGATGATGGGCGACAATTGGGGGCCCTATTTCAGCTGACGGCACATCAGTTACCGTCATAATTAAGCCCGCCAGAAATTGAACCCATGTAATCAGTAATATCTGGATATAAAATGGTGCAACTAGGGCCAACAGGAACGTAGCTGCGATGCGATGAAACGGAATTGAATTTCTTTCTTCCCTTTTTGATTTCCCCCCCGGTATTTTCCTCGTTTTTTGAATCATAACTTCCGGTTCCACATATTTACGGAAGTTGGGGGACTCAGGCGCCCCGTGCTTGCCTCGCAGATGATTACTTTAGGCTTTATCTGCGCTCTTGGAGCAGTTTTAGTGAATTTAAGGCTTCTTCCTGAATATATGGTTTGGGGTCATTGAGCAATGTCCTAAGAGGTTCTATCGCCCTTACGTCACCTATTTTACCTAAAGCAGTCGCTGAATACATTCGCACATAAGGCTCCTCATCTTTCAGAGCTTCTATAAGGGGTTCGACTGCTCGTATGTTTCCTATATTTCCTAAAGCTTGTGCTGCGAGCCATCTGTTAGAAGGATCTTTATCTTTGAGGGCATCTATAAGAGGTCCTGCTGCTCTTGCATCACTTATATTACCCAGCGCTCCTATTACCACAAATCTCATCTGCGGATCTTCGTCTTTGATTTTTTTGAGGAGAGGTTCTACTGCCTTCGGATTCCGTGTTTTGCCTAAGTAATTAATCATTACATGGCATAGAGGGTGATATTTTTCTTCATCCAGGTTACTGATAAGGAGATCGGCTAAACCAGAATATTTCATACTGGCTAAGGAATCTAATGTGAACGATTGGACAGTATCGTCAGGATCGTGTTCAAATGAATATTTAAGAGACTCTGCTGCACGGGGATCGCGTGAATCACCTAATGCTATCGCTGCTTCCCTTCGAATATCTACATTTTTATCCCTCAGGGCTTCTATGAGGCTTTCGAGAATTCTATCATCACTGGTCTTTCTGTATATCTCTGCAAGTACCAGTAACGATTCCCTTCGTAATCTGTCGTCTTTATCTTTTTTGAGCATATTTATAAGTGGATTAACTGAGGGTTTTCCGATTTCAATTAAAGCATCAGCTTCTTCGCAATGCCCGCTAAGATTACAGGCACAAAAATCAAAATTAGCCGTTCTCAATCTGTGGACTAGATATTGAGCTTGAAGATATTGGGTAGAATATGGGTAAAAATATATAAGACATAAAATGGAAAGAAGAGCATATAGCAGTAATCGCTTCAGTGATGGATTCTTTTGAGTTGTGTTGAGTGGCGATGGAATTGAAAATTTCTTGCTCATTGGAAGATCCCCCACTTCATCCCTCTTCTCTATATTACCACGGAATTCCCGCAAGTAAAGAGGCACTTCACTTGCGCTGCCCACGGGAAAATAGGGAGGGGGCTCAAAAGAGGGGCGTCTGGGCAGGGCGCCGGCACTGGAGGTCACAGGGGACTGGAGGCGGTCTGACCAGGCGCCCCGTGAGTGGCTCGCAGATGATTACTTTAGCTGCCCAGGCTTTGAGTGCGTGCCCAGCCCTGGGCGGCACATGGACTTTGATTTTGGGCACGCAGACTTTGCACACCGCTCTTTTGCGGAGGGGAGAAAAAAGGCCGATCAGGGACCGGCCTGGGCGGAGAAGGCGTAGGAGAGGAATTGCTGGTGGGCTTTGTGGGCGCTGGAGCCGGTGATGTGGGTGTATTTCAGGGTAGTTGCGAGATCGCTGTGGCCGAGGGTGTTTCTGGTGGAAGAGGTCGACGCCGGCTTCGAGGCAGTGGGTGGCGTGGGTGTGACGGAAGACTTTGGGGCTGACGCGGCGGCGGAGGTTGGCTACGCGGGTGTAGTGGGCGATGATGTTCTGCAGGAATGAGGGGGTGAGAGGAGAGCCATCGTGGTAGACGAAGAGGGGGCCCCTGGTGCGGTAGCCTTTGTGAGTGCGGACGACCTGGCGGAGAAGGTGGAGGAGCTCGGGGCTGAAGGGGATGTAGCGGGTTCTTCGGCCTTTGCCGGTGACTTTGATTTGCATCAGGGTGGAATCGACATCGGAGATCTGGAGGGAGATGAGCTCGGAGGGGCGGAGGCCGAGCTCGTAGAGGGTGCGGATGATGGTGTGATGGGTGGGGCTTTCGCGGGAGATTGAGAGGAGTTTCTGCACCTGGTCTTTGGTGAGGTGGGAGGGCTGGGTGGTTTTGATTCGCCTGGCGAAGGAGAGGCTTTCTGTGGGGTTGCCGGCGATGACGCCTCTTTGGTGGAGGAAGAGGAAGTAGAGCCTGAGGGCGGAGATTTTGCGATTGAGGGAGACGTTTTTGAGGGAATGGGCTTCTTTGAGAAGGAGAAGGGCGGTTTCGAGGTCGGCCTGGGTGATGGCCGGGAGGGGCTTTGTGAGGAATTCTGAGATGATGGTGAGATCGCGCGTGAGCTCGGCGATGGTTGAGGGGGTGAGGCCTCTGAGGGTGAGGGATTTTTGGAATGCGTTGAGTTGGCGTAACATTATGCGACACCTCCTTTCCAGGGGGATTCTTTACGGATGCGGTAGGCGACTTCCCAGGGCAAATCGCAGTTGAGAACGGGGGGGCGCTGGTGGCAGCCGATGAGGGAGAAGCGTGTGTGGTTTTTGGCGATGAGTTTGGCGAAGTTTTTTGCATCGTGGAATTTTCTGAAGGGGATGGTGTAGATGATTTCGCCGAATCTGTTGATTGCTTGCCATTTGCTTATGCGTCGCATGGTGGTTCACCTCTTTCTTGTTTGTTTGTGGTCTGCGGACACACAACTCATAAGGCCGCTGTAGTCAAGCCCTGGTGCCGGCGTTGGAGGGTGAAAGTGGCTGAAGGCACCACCGGAGAAAAATTTTTTTGCATGCAAAAAAATTTTTTGTAGGCTTGGGGCTTTACTTCAGTGGTCGTTGAGTTACAATGAGAAGACCCACGAACAAACTTTTCACGGTGCCCGTGTTCTGCGACGGTATCTCAATTCTCCGGATCTATGACTGATTTCAACAATACTATGGGCGGCACGAAGATGAGCTTCAATACATCCGGACGATGTGGATCAGCGTTATCCCATCAATCCATATAAAGGGTGGTGGGTGGGGGCTGTGGGAGTGGGCCCAGACTATTGGGTGGCTCGCAGACGGGTCTTGGCTGCACCTG
>MTKZ01046040.1_pt1 | contig 19664 bp, 20 predicted proteins | sample 1042781 | NCBI WGS metagenome assembly MTKZ01 (sample SAMN06212207, study PRJNA360539) | anaerobic digester metagenome | biome: Wastewater treatment plant; material: sludge; isolation source: anaerobic digester fed with sludge from wastewater treatment plant | place: Denmark: WWTP Viborg ... | reverse complement strand
GACTCACACACCGGTTGCTCTTATACCACCACGAGCGAATGTAGGCGATGTAGCTGTCAGAGGCCGCATCATACGTTAGCACATTCTGGGTGTCACATATCACGCTCATGCTTGCCACGTTGTGCATCGTCCAGTTCGTTACACCATCCGCCGATTACCAAATACGAATGTCCAGCCCGTCTTTTGTGCTGGGCGCGAGACCCTTGTAACGTCTGGCAGGATTTGTCTCTGCCATATCCTTAAATACGTGAAGCGATGGGATATTGAGAACATTATTTGCGCTTGATCCATTGCATATCCCGCTGCTCACAATCCCAAGATTGGGCTTTACGAACGTCACAAAATCATTGGTCAGAACCAGCGTGGACTTGCGATAGCCCATAACAGGGTCAGGAACGGCAGTGGTGGGATTGCCACTGGTATCGCGCCATTCCACCGCGTCAATGGAGCAGTAAATTCGGTAGCGATAGGTCGTCCCGTTATAGGTGTAAGGATCGTCCAGAACGTTGTTCCCGGTGAACCATAGGCGTTCCCATGCCTGATCCCCTGTAATGGCAATACCCTGTTTTACAGGCGGGTTGAGAGTAGGCGTAACACCGGTTGTGGCTGGCTCATACAGCCCATCACTCATGTAAATACGCCAGTCCGTTCCCACTTTAATTGTCATAGGCCACCACGATTACCTTTTGTTCCTGTCCGCCATCAGACAGAGTAACTGAATACACGCCAGCAGTGGCAATGCCAGAGACAACCAATGATGAACCGGGCGCTGTTTCAACCGTTGCCACTGCTATGTTGCTGGATGTCACGCCCGCAATAGATTCGTTGTTGGACTGGGTGATGGACAGGCCGTATTTGCCATATCCTGTTGTATTAGTAATAGATGCCGGTGTTACACCTGGCTTGGCAATCTGCCTAAACCCAACTACAAGCGCATTATCAGGCGAGCCATCAAATTCAAGATAGAACATGCCGCCATCACATGTATAGCTGTCTGGCGCATACACAAAACCCTGACCATCCGAGTTCATGGTCAGGAATTTAGTCTTGTCAACATACGCAGCGCTTCCATCGTTGAACCATACGCGCGCTTTCGTGACTATCTTGCCGCCAAGATTTAATATCTTTACACTTACTTTGCTGTTAGCGTAGATGACGGAAGGAGAATCAAGCGTAGTGTTTGTTGTTGGTGCCGCAGATGAAACTGTTACAGTCGTAGTTGCTGTAACCGTCCCGCTTGGGCCTTTGGCTGTCAATTTATAGGTCGTGGTTACAGGAGGCAATACAACTTTGCTTGCTCCAGTCACAGCACCTATTCCATTGTCAATCTCCAGCGTGTCATAGTTGGCGACAATCCATCTGAGTGTAGTGGATGACCCAGAATTGAGCATAGTAACATCCGAGCCAAAGCTCGTGATGGATGTTACTGGCGTTCCAGGTGCGGGCGCTACAACCGTGCCTAGATTCCAAGGGGTAGATAGATTGGCATCATAAATAAGATTGTTTAAGTATCTAACGTATGGCCTTACGTATTCGTGTGAGTAGGGCATGTGGTCTCGCTGGCCAGATGGACCAACCTGCGAATCATCATCCGTGCACCAGGCGTAGTTCTTCGCTCCTCCAAAAAGGCTGCCTAGATTGTTCTTTACCTTTGTAAATATCTGGTAGAACATATCATTGCCAAAGACAACGCCAACTGAAGCCCTTTTCTCTATACATGAATTGAAGCCAAACGTGCCAAACACAATCATGATCCGTTGATTGGCTTCAAGTGTCATCCCGCCATTGGTAAAAACATCTTTTGCCTGATTGCACATCCAATCAACATCATTGTTATTGCCAACCCAGGTTGCCGCCCAGTTGCAGGTCCCGTCCTTTGACGCAACCATATACACTTCATAACTAAGAAAATCGGGTTTTACCGTTCTGGTATATAGATAAGCGGCATTGCCAAAGACATTTAAGTTAAGAATAACGGGCAGACCCGGAAACACCTCACGGAATGCCCTTGCATCATCTGCCAGAATTGCCGGAAGCGTAGAGCTTTCAGGCGGCTCATCAAGAAGTGCGATTCCACGTATATAAGGAGCAGCCGCGCTGCTCTTCCATTTCTGATACCACCCTTTTGCAGTTTCATAACCAAATGCCGCATCATTTCGGAGATAGATGGGGGTCTTTGTGTTTACAACCCAGTCAATAACATACTGGTCTTTAACATGGTGAGTGCCAACATCCACCGCATTTACACCAAGCTCCGTCCGGCAATCGCCATCCATGTATGTCCCGCCATGCGTATAAGCGATGACCGGAAATTGATAATTGCTCATCTTTTTTACGGCTCCTTATCCACGTAAATGGTCGCTTTTGCCAACGGCTCTTGTGGCGGGTTGGTTACCACTGTTCCAGGCGCATAAATCCACACATTGCATATCCCGCCAGCACTGCCAGCCGTCAATACCCCATACGAGCTAAGAGTCGTGCCTGCCGGCGCGGATTTGAGATGCCATACCGCATTTGATACTGTGCAGGAAAGAGAAATTGCGCTTCCTGCGCTCACGATGGCGCTCCTCGGCATCACGTAAGGCTTTAGCATTACATTGGCATTGAACCACGCCACATCGTTTTGCAGCAATTGGGAATTCCCAATTCCGGCCACATTCTCACCGGGTGGTTGCCATGCAAAGAACCCCACCGCATTAAATCTGTCGCTTGCAGCAACAGCAGAATCCCAAAGCACCACCCAATCAGAATAAACCGGAGATGTGTTTGCTAATCTCGTAGATTCAAACCCCTGTAACCACAAGCACAAGGACGTTGTAGATTTATCGGCAAGAGGCATATACAGACCGGCAAAGGTTGTAATATCTTCCTGATAAGAGGCGAGAACCCGCTTGCTGTTTCCATCATTACCACCCCATTGGGAGTAGACGGAAATTCCCTCAAGATTCATCCTCGCCAAATACTTTGCGAGCTTTGACACTGACGGTGATTTATAAAACGTCCTGGTAAATGTTCCCAGCGTTTTTACGTTTGGCGCAATCTTTGTGATCAATGCCGCGATGCTCAGAGATTGCAAATTGGCGATAGGCGAGTAGTCCCCAGCCTGAATAATATATTTGATCTGCCCGTCCACATCGGGATACGGCATGATGTAACGAAGCGCGGGCAAATCTTTAATAGCAAGCAGCCACGTTTGGAATTGATATTGCCAGCGCGGGTCTGTCCAGTTTTCACACGCGGCCCGCATATCAAACGCTACACCTATCCCTTCCGCCTGAGCGGATTTTAGGAATGCTGTATCGCCAGGAATATCAAATATCTGGCCAGGGGTAATGACAATAGTGAAATTCATCCCAGCCGCTTTATCCAGCAGATGCCTGGCCCCATACGTCCATAGAATCGAGTCTTTGGCGCGGGCGTAGCTGTAACTTTGAACGCCGGAAGCGTATAGCCCAACCTCGCCGCTGCCACTTGTTGTAGAAGGCAAAACGGACTGCCCAAGCCCGCCAGTTGCAAGCAGGGGAACATCCAGACCAAATGCGCCTATCACTGGAATTTCTCCCTTCTGGAAATACCCTGCCCCCGGTATGGTATTTGAGCCTCAGGGTCTTCATAAATCAATGCAGACACGAAAACTGCATCGCCGGCATCGTTGTAGACTTTCTGGGTGTGAGTAATGGGATCTGCGATGGTTTTATTCGTAGAAAGAATCCTCAGAGTATTTCCAATATTTATTAAGCCTTGAACATCGTCGTAAATTGTTCCTGATGCCCCATTAAAGAATTCGGCAATGTAATCAGCCTGAGAAGAGGCATTGGCAGAAAATAAATACACAAGGTTATCTTGGTTTGTGCTTGTGCTTATTAAGTGACTATTTGCTAGTGTCTTAAGGCCAGGAAGATGTTTTTGATCCACACTGGTATCTGTTGTTTTTGCAATATAGAAATAGTCGTTTGTAAGAATATCAACACTAGAAAGGGTATAGCGATAACCACCCCCTCCTATTGCCGTCATATTTCCATTTGTCACTATTTGTGTAGTAACGCCTGTTACTCGAACAATCTGAAAGACATCAATAGTCGGGGTCAGTCCTGTTTTACCCTCTTTGCTTGCCGTAAAATACACATAAATCTGTTCTGTTGACATATTTCCCCTAAAGCGTGTTGATGGCAGTTGTTACAGCAGATACCATACCGGCCGTAAGTTCGGTGTTGTAAATAGCCATGGCTTGAATATTTCCAACCATTGCAAATCCAGCATGAAGGCTACCAAGATAGTTCCTTCCACCAATGAAGACCGGACACAGCGTATTGGATACAAACGATATCCCACTTACATCCTGATTCCCGTTGTAATAACCTTTTGCGCCTGCAACACATAGCACGCCAGAGACAACACTGGGAGCAATAGATATTCGGCCACCATTGCCATAAAATTTGCCAAATTCACCGGAAGCCATTAACTCAAATCTTTGGCTGCTTCCATGACATCCGGCAATAATTCTGTCGGTATATGTGTAGCCGGAAAAGCGCACGATCAGAGTTTTGTTTTGAGTGGTTCCGTCTGGCATATATCCTGTATTTAGATATTGAGTTCCGTTAAATCCCCACCCACTGATTGAGCTCCATGATGGAGCTACGCCAAGCGAAAGATTGTATGTTCCGGGATTGGCCAGGTTGATATAACTTTCTGATTGTGAAACTACTCCCTTCGCCTGGTATGCGGCAACACAATTGGAAGGGCTTAGTCCCCCAGCCAGCCACCATCCGGTTTGGGTAACTGGCACGTCCATGTTCTGTGCCAGTTCAGACAAACCAAGTAAAGTCATGTGGCCTCAGCAATCTGGGAAGCCAACGCATCAAACTGAGACTGAGCAATACTCATCTGTTGAGCAGCGGCTTGAATCACGGTATTTGCTTGCTCCTGGGCCTGCGTAGCTTGTGCATTGGCAATGCGCTGGTTTGCCTCAGCGATCTTTATTCCAAGAAAAGACCGCATTAATTCAAGATATATATTAAGCTCGGCTTGAGACTTAAACTGGGCTTGAAAGGACTGCAAAAGTTCTTCGTTGGTCAATGTGGATTCTGGCATTTCTATAATCTCCTTTTATTGCAATTGCATGACTAGGCTTCCAACCGCCTGGGTGAGGGTTGAGCCATTGTTTAAGATAAATTCTCCGCTTCCACCCTGCGGGATAACCCAGCAGGCATTTCCACCCGTTGCGGCATCAAAAATGGCAAGCCCCTTGATGGCAATACTGGAAGTTGTCACCGCCGCGCTGCCACTCGTGAACCAACTATTGTCTGTGCCGCCAGCCCCTACACCAAGAGCTATTCCATTGCTGATAGCCTTTGTGCTGGTTACCGGGAAATTGGTCGCATTGCGGTCAATCTTTAGGCGCTTGTAGTTTGTAAAAACGGAAGTTGAAACCTCTGTAACAGAAGCCAAGTCTGTGAGCGGCGCAATCCAGTAGGATGGGCGCGAGAAACCCATGTTATTCAACATCACATTCATGTAGTTTCGCGCCTCAAAGTCGGTCAGGCCGCCTGCGTTGAATGTAATCTGCAACTTGCCCGCATCAATTGAAAATGCGCCGCCATTGTTCAATACTCTGGTTGTTGACCCGCCAAGCGAGCTAAATGTTGTCCAGCACCACTGATTCCCGCCCGTAGCTGCATCCAACAGCGACCAGCCCGTGAGGGTGATGGCAGATGTGCCGGACAATACGCATCCTGCGCCGGTGGAAAGAAAGCTGTTAAGCGCACCGGAAGTAGCGTTGCCAATGACAGAGGCGTTCCCACCAATGCGGCCATTGGTTATCAATGGGAATCCAACGATAGAACGAGCAACGCCCGGACGTTTGTAATTGGTCCAGGTTGTGGTCAAAACCTCTGGGGCATATCCCGTATCCGAATTTGGGATGCCGGAATGCAGCGCCACATAGAGCGATGCGGCATTCGGCATGGCATTGGCATTGAAGAAATGATTCAACAATGCTGCGCCCGCGTAATTGCTAATTCCCCCCATTTCCGGCCTCCTTCTTCGCTTTGAGTTCACCAATTCGCTGATTGGCTCTTGCCAAAGCCGCATTCAAAAGCATGGCCGTCCGCTCGGCTTGCAACACCAAATCATCAACCGGGCCGGAATACGAGATGGATATGCCGCGCGCGGCCTGTCCAATGACCAGAACATGCTCAATTGGGGCTACCAGCGATTGAATAGCCCGCTGAACATCGGTCCCTTTGGGAAATCCCAATTGCTCAGCCAATTCCGGTTCTGTTGCTGTGTCTGTTTTATTGCTCATGTTTGTGTTACTGCTCCAATAGCTTGTAGCGCGGCAATCACGTTATCAACGGTCTTGCCTGCGCCAGTCGGTAATACGGGGATTGAAGAAGGCGCAAGGATGTTTCTGGTTGCGCCATTCAGATGAAACTTAAGACCAGATAGCAGAAGCCACAAATCACCATCGGCCTTTACGAGGGGATCGTGCGAGCTAACATCTATTCGCAGACGCGAGTTGTATTCATACCCAAACGGATGGGGAATTGCCTCGACTGCTGGCAGCCTCAGCATCTTTTCAAATGAAGTTTGAGCATGAAAGACAAACCCGCTTGAATATAGATGGGCTGTATTTGCAAAGGTATAAGTGTCAGCGTTAAATGAAAGCCTCTTTTCGAATATAGAACGATCAGCGACTATCCCGCACCAATCCGTCCTACCGTAATCCCACGCTTTCATAAAAACGGCAGCCCCGCCATAATCGGCAGCTTCCGATACCTGTGTTTCGATGCCAACGGCATAATAGTATTGATTGCCTGAATAAGCGCCAAAATACAGCTTCGGCCCAAATGACGTGCTTATTCCATTTCCGGTAAAGGTCAAATCGGAAACAATGACCTTGTTTGAGCTGGTTTCAAGCTGTTTCTTGAGGTTAGTTGGATTCTCCGGGTGTCCTGTCCACGAATAAATAACCACGCTGGGGGTGGATGTCCCGCCCGTTGTGGTAATCATGTAAAGGCCGCTATCCTTACCAAATTGAGTGGCAATGTTGCTTGGCCCGTCATGCGCAATAATCTCTCCGGCTTCCAGATCACCCGGAATGGTCGCATCGCGGATAAACACATACTCTTGCATTGGTGGAGAGCCGCCAGGCAACCTGCGCCGGAATGTAACCTTGCCCCAGCACTTCTTTCTGATATATGTCGTGCTGTCTGTCCAGATAATCTTTGAGAGAAGGATATAGGCCCCATCCCGAAATACATTGGCAGTGGATTCGACCGGCTCCTCAATGATGAGCGATGTCCCCTGACCAGCTACTGGAACAGTGAAGTCAAAAGCAACAAAAGCGCCGCGCTCGGCGGCAATCGTCTCTCCGCACAGCACACTTTGGCGATCTACCAGCAAACTACCTGCGCGAAGCCGTGATACCGAAGCTGTATCTGTAATTAAATGCTGGGTTTTTGTTTGCCCTGCAATCGTTGTTTTCCCGCCCTGCGGCGCAATGGTCAGATTCCCGCTCTCATCTGCCGTAAAGCCAGTGAATCTCTGCGCGGTTGTGTTAATCAGCCGAAGCTGCTCAGTCTCACCTGCGCCAGTCAGAGGAGCAGAAGGGAATTGGTTAACTCCCAGCCCGCCGCCGTATGGCGTTGCCCACACCGCACCGGAAAGGGTCACAGTTCCGCTCCCAAATCCAAAATCAGGGGCTAAATTAAGGCGTTCCCCGTCTGACGTTATTCCTGTCACCCCTGCGCGTGTGGCAAGCCCAAAAGCGGCCTTTTCGTTTGCTACAAGAGAAAGATTCGTCCCCTGCCGCCACCCATTTGCGGGGTCGTAGTTGAGAGTCTTCTTGCCGATGGTGGCCGCGCCCAGGCCGAGATAGCCATCGGCGTTTGTTTTAAGGAGGGTGGGAGAGGTGACATCTTGTCCGCGCCACGTGGCCTGGGCAATGGATGCACCAATGGCGCTTACATCGTAGCCATCAATCGTTGCGCCCGGCGTTACCCCCAGATCACCTGTCAACATTCGACTACCATCAGTTTTGAGAAATTGAGGCGCCTGTATGTCGGCAAGGGTGCCGGTGTGATTTTCTCCGCTCAGGGCGTGCAAAAATGGCGCATGGTCCAGATTGTCTGGCTGGCTGGACGCTCCAACCATCGTAATGCCCCCGGCGGTTGCCATCGATGTTTCGGATGCGCCAAACGCCACATACTGCCCCCGGCGTAGCTCTATATTAACCAAACTACCAAGCGCGGGCAGGCCGCCAATCACTTTTACCCCGTTCATTCGACCGCGGCCGCCCTCCGGGATCAAATCAACGCGGCCATTACCAACGCCAACTACGCGGGCAGTCCGCGCGTCGCTTTTTTTGTTGTTCGCCATCTGGGCGGTGAGTGTTGGCACTTTCATAAAATAAAAAGCGCGGTCACACTGTTAAGTGTGACCGCGCTATGTGCGTATCGGTCTATTGAACTGCTTGAATTATACGACGCCCGCTCAAACCGGGTTCATCAGGCTCAGCTGCATGTTCGCCGCGCATCCATCGTCATTCCAGGTCAACTTGGCTCCATCCAGAACATATGTTGCGTTGGTGTGCGGCACATCTCCGCCCGCGTAGCGGGGGTCATTCCTGGCGTCATATGCCATCGTGAGCTGGTCGCCCGGCTGGGCCTGCATAAATCCGATGGATTCCACGCGCCGCTCTTCAATTTGGCGCAGCTCTTCGGACAACCCCTTGTCCGCCTCCGCCAAAGCCTCCTCGCTGGTGTTGGCGAGCGAACTTATTCCGGCCATGAACCGATATCCATATTTGCGCGCTGCGGCGATGTTTATCAGCGACCCTTTTTTATCCGGTCCCGCCACCTGGTAGTGAGTCGCCAGCTCGCTGGACGAGCGCGACCCGACGTCAGAAAATATGTTCTCCGCAAACACGCCCAAGTCATCCCGCGCAGCAAATCTTCCAAATTCAATGCCGCCGTCCTGGGTGCTGCGCCATTCAATGCGCCTGTCCTGCGCAAGCGAGCTGATGTTGCTGCTACATTGCGATCCCAGTTCGCACATGAACCGCTCCACCGGCTGGTGAAGGTCGGACATATGCGCCTGCCAGGTGTGGCCGGTCAGAGACAGGGTGTAAAAAAGCGAAACACCGCCCGCCGTGTTGTCCCGATAGTCGTAGGAACCGTCGGCAAATCGGTCAAGGTTAAAGCAGGCCGCGGTCTGGCCATTGATCGCCACCGTCACCAGCATGTCCTGCACGGCCACGCGCACCCGGCATTTGCTCTGCGCGTCCGTTGTGAGCGCGTATTGCGGGTAGGAGCCGGAATAACTTCCGCTTACAGAGGCGTCGCTCAAACTGACGCACACCGACTCCAGCCAGCGGTCTCTCAACCCGTCCGCGTCGATGGCCGTTGACGTAGTTTGCAGTCCAACGCGAATATTCCCAAGCCGCCCGTTTTGTATGTCGCTGGCGCTGTTGTATTGTTGAAGGGTGAGCCGATAAAAGTTTCTAAAGTCAATATTCAGGCGGTTTTCGCCTGTTGNNCAAATCAAGTGTGAAGCTGGCCAGATTTGGGCAGTTAAACGCATAAAAATTTGCGCTGGATACAACATCGTTGGGTGGATTGGCGGCAAACATATTGCGAAACCGCGGATTGAACACACCCGCTCCAGCACTGAGGCGGCGCAGAGCGTCTTCCACTGTCAAATATGATCCGGTAAAGCAATCGAGATTGAAGGCTGTAATGGAGCAGGTGCGTCCATCCTCTCCGCAAGGATAGTAAACTACCGGAGCGTTGGTGGCATGTGATACCTTGTCGGTGTCAAACTGACCGCGCCCGCTTCCAACAAGCATGTCCTTCTCATGCATCGTAATATCGGGCGCTGTCTGAATCAGAGACCCAAAGAGAGCGTTGTATTTTCCAGTAATGATGTTGGCCCCGTTTTTGGAATGGATATACAACTTTGGCCGGACCATCTCTCCGCTGTCCGTTTTGGTGTAATAACCCGGCTGGTCGCCATTCCGGCTGGATACCTCCAGTAGCATTCCGCTCATGGCGTCCACAAATGGGTTGTTTGCAGAGCTCCACGGCTCGATGATAGATGAGGGATAGTTCTGGGTTTTGGGGACCCAAAACATGGTGGGCACTTCCAGCCATGTTTCCGTTTGCAGGTAATTGGTCGCGGACAATGACTCGGCAAACCGCGTAAACTGAGTCTGGCGATAGCGGATTATTTCTTTATCCACCCGCATATACTGGGGCGTGGAGACCCCGTCCGGTATCCCATACTGCGCCGCGGTCGCGCGCGCGATGAGCGCAGCGCGAAATATCATGCGCCAATCCTTGGGGTCGCTGCCCGTGTTACCCAGGCTGCCGCTGGGTATGGGATTATTTTCGACATCCCAAGGGCTGTCATACAGCAAATGATCTGCGCCGTTTGACACAACCCTGCGCACACTGAGCGCGGTGTTGTCGTTGGAGACAAATGCCGCGCGGCCTNNCTAGCATTCGTTTTGCCGCGCCTGGGTCGGTTCGGATTGCCAAATCGTCCCCGACAGTTTGTTTTGTGTAACGACTCGATGCGTAGGCATATGCCTCTCCGCTGCGAATGTAGGCGGGCTGGCTGACCGCACGGTCATATACGCTTACGCCATCAATCGTGCAGCCCATATGGGTGTCACTGACAATATTTTGCACGATACGGTAGTGCCCCCTAAAGCGCAATTGCTGACCAACGCGCAGTTCGCTCAAAAACTTTGTCCCTGTGCCAAGCACAGAAGAATCAATTTTGCCGGGAGGATACTCCACTTCTTCAACTACACCAGTGATGGGAATATCGTATCCCGCCGCCCTGGGCGCGTTCTGGCGCTGAGCGTCCGTTAGCGCCAACTCCTGATCCTCATAAAATGCGCCCTCAAAGGCCGTTTTGTATGCAGACACGTCATGTGACAACAAGAGCCCAAAGCGATTTTTATGTGGATCAAACACTTCGCGCCGCGACCCAAATTGGTAGTCAAGCATCAGCTTATAGTGCGCGTTGGCAGAGCACGAAGATGGACCGTAATTGCGCGGCTTTATCCAGACTTGTAGACTTCTACCGAATACGCGCACCATGATGTCAGTTTTTACACCAATTGGGATTTGATAGTCGGGATTTGAGCGATACGTCCCTCCGTTGATACTTTGGGTGATGAGATTTGTTTCACCTCTGGCCATCCAGGCCGCATTCATGCTTTGCTCGAAATTAAAACCAGTGTTTGTTTTTTCGGCGTCGGCGGGGTCGATGATGCCCAGCGATGATTCGCGGACCTCAATCTTATTTTTGGGTGATTCGGTCCAGTTGTTGGCGCCCGGAATCATCACAACCTTGAATTTTGGCGGTTCGGAGTATTCCCCTGCGTCTGCCGCGCCAAAGATTACTCCAACTACCGGCAGACGGTAGTTGTTGGAAGTTTCCAGTTGAACTGTGAGTTTGACAATCCCGCCGCGGGCGTCCAGATTGTCCAGCCACAACACAGCAGGCTCGTTAAGGCCGTCAAATAAAAGATGACCCTGTGTGCTGGCGCGCAGCGAATCCAGCTCTGGGGACTTGAGAATCAAGTTATCAAGCGAGGTTAAATCGCTGGCAATGGCCTCTTGCCCAACAATATCCACATCGGCGGGCAGCACATGCTCCAGCAGCTTTCTGCTCGCCATGTCGCGGCCGCTCAGCCGCCGCGTTGGCTCGCCGTCCACATCAAAACCCAGCCCGTCCGCATCATCCAGCACATACCATCCGATGATATCGGCTGCCGTTTCCTGTCCAGCCTTCAAGCAGGCGGTCAGGCCCTCCCGCAAATCCAGCCCTCCCAAATCACCTTGATTGGCGGACAGCTCTATTTCGATAGAATCCGCGCCTGTCAGCGCCTGGTCAAGGGTGACCTTTTTGAGATAGTCGTCGAGCTGCGTGTAATGTGATTCAGTGGGGAGAATCGCATCCACAACTGGCGCGCGAAAGGCGTTGCCATTGCCGGTGTAGTAAATGTATTCGGGCGTCCCATCTTCCCGCATCAACAACGAGCCATTGCAGATAGACTCGCCTAAAGCGAATTCTGTGTCGCCAAAACTCCAATTGCGTCCATCCGCGCTCCGCAACAAACACTCAAACCCGCTCACCTGCCCATCGGTGGCAACTTGGGTAAAACGCCCAGGCGCGAACAACATGCCATTGATCGCTGTAATGGAAGAGACGGTGAGGTGATTGCCGGTTTCGGGGTCTACCTGTGCAAACAATTCCGGCGGCGATTCAACTCCGTTGTGAACCGTGAAATACGCAGCCCTGCCCTCGGAGCGGGTATTTCCAACAACCAAATACTCGTTTGTGCCCAGCTTTATGCCGCTGACAAAACTGGCGTATTTACAGGATTGATGCCAGTTAACGTATTGCTCGTTGAACCGCAATTCGAACGCATTGCGTAATTTAATGGCGCGTGCTTGAGTAACCAAATAAAACTCAATCACGCTCAACTGCAATGCAAAGTCGTGTGTTCCAACAGCAACGATGCACACGGTTGAATCCATGGGCAAAACGGCTTCAACTCGAATAATCAAAGTTGCGCTGTTCTGCAATTGCGAACCAAACAAGGGTCCCCATGAGGATGGCGAGTAAGAGAGGGGATTGGACGAGCCGGAGACGGCGCCGCGCTGAATGCGCAGTTGATTTGACTCTGGAACAGTCTGGTAAAGCCAGCGAGTCGCGCCATCTTTCAGCCAGCCATATCTCAGGGGCCGAAGGTCGTTTGAGGTTGCCAATTGCAATGCCGCGCCGCCAAAGCTCCAGCTTTCCGCGGCGGTCATCAACCCGGCGAACAAGCGCGCGTTGCCATCGGTCGTTCTGTAGACCGCGTAATATCCATCGCCGGTAGGTTGCGCGACATAGTTTTGGGGAACGCCCAAATCCATCAGACCAGGATTGTTGACGCCGAAATCCGCAAACTCCAGATGATCGCGCCGCACCCGCAGAGATACGCGCGGCGCATTCACTTCGTCCTGCTGGGCCGCCAGCGTTGCCGCGCTGATGCTTCTCATGCCGCGCTACGCTCCTTCAGCTCAATGTGAAATGTGTGCCAGCCTGATGCGCCATCCAAAACGCCCTTCAGCGCGGGTTCGGATGCGCATTTGGTCATCACCACATTTTTGATCGCGCCAAATGGGTCTGAAAATATCAGCTTTCGAGACGCCATTGTCGTCCCGGCAAACATGGCCTTGAGTTGGTCGCTGGTGATGTAGCCGGAATATTGGCTGCTCAGGGTATGCTGAACATGGGCGGTGAATGAGCAGCGAAAGGCGGGCGGCGCGAATGAAAGATTTGTCTTTCCACTCAGCGTTTTGCGCTCGCGCGGCGGCTCCTTGTCATCATTGTAGGAGCTGGGCACAAACATCAGCTTAAGGCCACCAGCCAGGGAGCCGGTGTTACTAAGGATGACATACTGGTTCATCTATAGTCTCTCCGCTTGCTTTTTTGGGCTGTTTTGACGGCCCCGGGGCTGTTGAAGCCGCGCCTGAATATTTCTTCGCTGTCTAGTTGAACAATCACCGGCGCGGGCAGAACGTGAATATTGGGCGAGAACACATTTGCGCCGCCAGAAGCGCCAAGAGCGGAAGAAGGAGATGCAAAAGCCAAATTTGGCGCGCCCATTGACGCGCCAATGCCGCGCATGGCAGCGGAGTAGGAATTCCCGTCCAGTTTGGGAAGACCGACCTGGTTTATTTCCTGCATTGCGCCCGCAATTCCCCTGAGCGCATTTTCAAATGGAGTGGGGCTGCCGGGCGTGAGCACTGGCGGGAGTTTGAAGTCTTTGATTTTCTGAGCAAGCTCATTAAAGAATTTTGTGGCGTCTTCAATGATGGTCTTTACGGAGGCAAATCCCTTAATCAGATCGGCCAGAACGCCATCAATAAATGGCCTAAGGGCGGGCACGACTACTTCATCGATAATGCGCTTTATTTCCATCAACGCGGGGTTTACGACCTGATTTATAAAATTCCCCACGTCTTTTAGAGCCAGGAGCAGTGTGGTTTGCCACAATCCCGCAAAGGCTTCAATGGCTTTGCCCGCAACAGCTCGAATCACATTATCTATTGATCTGAAAAGTGGAAGTAAATCCTCTTCAACAAACCGCCATACGGTTTTGAGAGCCGGAAGCAGTATCGTATTCCAGATTCTGCTTGCAGCTTGAATTGCTTGGGGAATATTCACGGACAGCCAATTCCAAATAGATTGAAATACCGGGACAACCTGGGTAGTGATAAACGTGGAGACAGCCTGAAGCGCGGGGAGCAGTGTTGTATTCCAAAATGCGCTGACTGACTGGATGGCTGCGGGAATGTTGGTCGCCAACCAGATGACAATATCTCGAATGGCTGGCACCACTTGAGTGGCTACAAAGGTTGCAATGCTCGCAAGCGCAGGCAACAGGGTTGTGTTCCAAATGACGCTGGCTTTTTGCAATGCTACGGGCAGTTGGGTTTGCAGCCAGGACCACAAAGAAGACAAGGCGGGTTGGATTTGAGTCCACGCAGATAAAACTGAAGTTCGTATCCCCCAAAAATCAGTATTCCAAGCTTGCGCCAGGGCGGCTAACGCCAGTCGTATGGCTATAAAAGGTATATTGATGGTTCCAAGCGCGCCAACGATGCCCGCCAGTGCTCCTGCGATGGCTCCCCCGGCCAGTATTCCGCCAACTATCTTTATGGCTGTAGCGATCTTGTCCCAGTTTTTAGACAACCAATCAAGCCCCGAATTTAGAGCTGGCAGCACATTGGCGGTAAACCATCCAAAGGCTGAGGACAAGGATTGCGCGACTATGCTTCCCACCGGCGCGAGCGCCATCTTTATCTTTCCAATCAAACCAGAAACCTTTGACAGTGCAAGGGACAGGGAATCAAATGTCGCGGCAGCCTCTGGGCCAAATGTCGCCCTTAGCGCGTTGCGCATGGCAAGTGTGGGCGTGAGACCCGTTGCCAACCCAGCCTTTAAGGTGTCCACCAAGCCCTTCATCTTCATCAGGCCGCTAAATATTTCTGGGGGAAGAATCACTCGCAGCGTGTTTTGCAACGCCAGAACAGGGTCTTTTAAGAGCTTGAGTGATTGCTCAAACGTTTGCAATGGCAGGCGCAGGCCGCCAAAGGCCGACTTGAGCAGACGCAGCGGCCCGCTTGCCACCCACCCTAAAGCTTTGCCGAACATTTGCAATAATGTGGTCACGCCATCGCCTTGCAAGGCGTCCACAAACCCTTGCAGCGCGGGGCGCAATGACTCAAAGAAGGGCGTAAACACGTTGCGCTCCGCGATCTGCTTTAGGTCAAGCAGCGATGAGATAAGCCCAGAGAAAGTGCCCGCCTGTTCAGACGCTGTTCCCTTAAAAAACTTGTCGCTTTCTTCCAGCAAATCCTTAATAAAATCTTTTGCGTTTACACCGCTCTCTGCCACGCTATCCAGGGTTACGCCAAACCGCTTCATCGTTGGCTCGATTTCCATCCCTCTCACTTGCAGCTGTCTCAGATAATGCGCGTTGATGCGATTTTCTTGCGCCATTACACCGAGCGGATACGCGAGCTCGGCAATGGAATCTCCAGCGAGACCGTTGCCCGCCGCGAAATCGGTTAGCGACTGGGTCATGCGCTGGGCTTCGGCGGTCACAAAGCCATACACTTTAAGAGTTTTATACGCATTCGCAGCCTGCTCATTTGTAAATGGAGAAAGAATCGCCAACTTCTGCACGAACGCCAGCTCGTCTTTTAGCCGCTCAGACGCCATTCTTCGGGCGTCGGCCAGCGTGATGGTTTCTGTGGCTACTGTTTTATAAATTGTTGTGGTTGCGGATGCGGCCTCTGTCAATTTGCCGAGTTTTTCATTGGCCTTGTCCATTTCGAGGTTGTCTCGCTGGATGGCCAGACGCTTGGCATTGATCGCATCTTCCAGCTGGACAATATCTCCCTTTGCTTTTCCGGCCTTTATTTGCGAAATTTTGTAGGCATAACCGTCTATATCGTGCTGGGCCGCGGTAATCTTTTGGCTTAATTCTTGCTGTTTAAGGGACAAGTCTTTAGTGGAAGCGACTTGTTTATCTGTCACTTGCGCAGCCCGAACTCCGATTGCGACGGTCTTCTCTTGTATGCCGGCCCGGTAAATTTCGCGCGCCGTAAGGGCTGTAAGCGCAAACCTCAACTTTTCATAGGAGGCGACGTTCTTAATACCCTCGGCCAGTGCGTTGCCTGCCGCCGCCGTCAAGGCACTAAAGCCCTGCGAGGCCAGATTGCCCAGCGCAACCATCGCAGAGCCTTTCATGAGAGTGATCCGGTCGCCAAGCCCAGTGACAGCCCCCTCCGTCCGCGACATTTCATCTCGCGCCTGCGAAGCTCCTTCTCTAAATCCCGTGATAAGCGATCGCCATGCCGATAGGGCGCTAGACACACCAGTGCGCACACCAGTGGCGTCTATGCCAACCGACCCATATGCGTTTCCGAGAGAAATAGCCATTTTTTATTCTGAGTCCCACGTGCCGTCGGGCTTGATTTTTACGGCCTTGACGGCTGAAGGCGGCGCGGCGAATCCTGTGCTGGTCAGAGCTGGCTTGGACTCATCCTGAAGTAAATCCATCTCTGCCTTTAGGCCGCGTTGACAAATAAAAATGTCAAATTGATAGGAAATCCAGTCGCCCAGTGCGGATACACCGGCAATCTCGCTGGGGCGCTGGCCGTATCGCTTCGCCAGCATGTCAAGCGCCAGCACATCGTTAATCCGTGACTTCTCGAAAAAACTTTTTGAGCTTGCCTCCCATCACCTCCCCGCCGTCAATGGACCACTCAAAAACAGCCATCTTGTCGGCAAAGCTAAGTTCGTCAATCCCTACTTTTGTGTCATCATCAGCCGCGACAGGCTCATCCACTATTTTGGGATACACAACTGCGGCTTTTACCACTGCAGCTACTAGAGGCATAAACTCTCGAAACTCGGACAGCTCTACTGCGCTTTTGCCCTCAACGACTTGATCGGCGACAGCAAGAAGAGGGGTGGGTATCAACCCCTGCTCAACCAATGAGAGAATTTCCACTTTCTTGGCCCTTATAACGAGGCCAGATGGCGTTTGATATTCTTCTATCAAATTACGCGAAAGGCGCCATTGAGAAGTTGTATTCATAATAATTTATCCAATGGCGCGAATCGCGCCATTGGGGGTTTAAGCTGTCGGCAGGTTGGCCGCCGTTTCGTTCTGTACGAATTGAAATATGCCGGAGCCATTGTCAACCGCAATGCCCTTGCATTTGGTTACAAAAAACTCGCCATTCTTGAATTCGCCTTCGATGTCGTCCGTGATCTTGCACTTGTAAAGCAGGCAGTGCGTGTTGTCGCCCGCGCCACCCACGGCGCGCCCGTAAATCTTGAACCATGGGAATGTTTGTTGGGCTGCGGCGGTCATTGTGGTCACCCGGTTTGGCGTTGTCCCGCTGGTCACCGCAGTCCGCCCGGTCATCAGGGCGTATGCCTCAAGCGAAATCCCGCCTTTCTCCAGTTCCCACTCGGCGCTCGTGGCGTAACTCACCACGTCAATGATTTTGTCGTCTCCCTCCAACTGGCCGCCTTTTACTTTTTCCTTGAACGCCAGCGTTTGGGCGATGTCCAGAGAAAGCGCAGTCCCAGAGGGCAGGGGAACGAGCTTCACCTCGCGCAGGCCAAAGGGTTTGTCTCCAAATCCAGCCATATGTTATTCCTCCATACTTTTTGTTGAACGGCGGCTCGTTGGCCGCCTGTTTTTGTTTCCAGCGCCTGCCGGCACCTCGGCGGCGCATTCCACCATATCTGTGATTTCCATGAAGTTCTCGTTTGGCTGAGTAAGCAGATCAAGAGCCAACTCTGGCTCCTTTACGTCCTGCACCCAGTCGTTTTTCTCGCTCCACTGGTAATTTCCAACAACACGCATTCCGTTACCAGCCCATTTAATCTTCATTGAGCAGCTCCTTCATTGCGGCCGCCACGTTTTCGGCGACACTTTTCCAATTGCAAAATTTGGCAATGGCTTTAGACGCAGACATGCGCGGGGCATACCCATTTATTGAGTGCTCTCCAGAGGCGCACAACTTCATCAAGGTGGAGAGATGATTCACGCTTGGCTCGGCCCATTTACCCGCCTCGCCGTTCTCAAACTCTCCGTATTTGGCCTGGGACATGCCCGTAATATTCAGCGGAATGCCCCACAGTCCAATATCTTCCGCGAGACCCCCGAAGAAGGTCGCAATGACAGGCAAGCCGGTGGCCGCGGCTTCACGCGGGGGCAGCCCCCATCCCTCGCCGCGCGATGGATACACGAAGCAGTCCGCGTCGCCCAGCAATCCCAACTTTTCCTGCTGGGTCACAATCCCAATGCGCGTCTCCACGTTTGTATCCGTAAATTTTGGATGTCCGGGAAGAGATTGCCGAAAATGAAGAACCAGCCTGACATCCTCGCGGCTGCCAAACGCCAGGCGAAACGCCTTGTAGGCCACATCCCAGCCTTTCCGGTAATCGCCTGTTCCACTCCACAAGAATGTGTAAGGGCGTCCTTCGTGGGCGCGCTTCAAAAAAGGATACTCCTGCGCGTCCACGCCCAGATGGCAAACCTTGATAGGGCGCTTTACGCCAGAATCTCTGAACACCTGGTCATTCCACTCGCAGGGAACAATCACGCCGGCGGCAAGTCGATTAATCAGGTGGACTCGCTCAATCGGCAGTCGCGTCCCCTCGTGCATGGTAAAAATCACAACGCGGTCAGCGCAAATACGCGGCAGCCATTCTGGCAGCATCATGGCGCACACATCGCCGCCAATCGTGATGCCATCCTGCGGATTGGCCCACGCGGGCGGCATCAGATCGGCAAAACCAACGCCCAACTGTTGCAGCGCCGAAGCTATTTTCAGCGTGCTATATCCGTAGCCATCAGTTGCGTCTTGTATCCCTGCAAAAGTAAACATTGAAAATAAAAAGCGCGGTCACACTGTTAAGTGTGACCGCGCTATGTGCGTATCGGTCTATTGAACTTTCTGAATTATAGACCGACTATCTCAGCCTTATGGCTTGGTAACGGCAAATGCGCAAGTTGGCCGAAACACCCTCGTCAAACACATCCGGCGAATCGTCCACATGCGTTATCTCGTATACACCCTGCGCGGCCAATGACGCCTTCTCAAGCAAGTCATAAATGCGCGCTGCGGCCGCGTCTATTTGAGAGAAACCCGCCCGTTGATACACGTAAAAGGCGAGAAACTGCCGCGCGCTGTTTGCGTGCGGTCCATGCGGCGATTGCGTCTCTAATCTGAGCAGGGCGCAGGGTTTCAGCTCGCTGTTCTCGTCATACGCGCCGGGCGTGTTCTGCCTGGTGATTTCCGTTGCGGTGTAAACGCCGCCCGTCAAAATGGCAGATAGCGCCGCGTCGGCCGCAAGCAGGCCAAGAATCTCATCTCGCATCAAATATCTCCCTGCGGCTGATACCCGCTTTCCCGCATCCGTTCGTCCATCGCAGCCTTGCCGCCTTTGAGCCACACCAGCAGCGCAAGCATCATTTGCTCCGCAAAACTCGTGATGGCCTTCGCTGCCAAAGCCAGAATACCTGGCGCGGATACGGTGCCGCGTCTGGCAGGCATTCCCAACGCGGC
>MTKZ01005028.1_pt1 | contig 19717 bp, 17 predicted proteins | sample 1042781 | NCBI WGS metagenome assembly MTKZ01 (sample SAMN06212207, study PRJNA360539) | anaerobic digester metagenome | biome: Wastewater treatment plant; material: sludge; isolation source: anaerobic digester fed with sludge from wastewater treatment plant | place: Denmark: WWTP Viborg ... | reverse complement strand
GTAATTGAACAGCTTTTTATCTTTTGAAGACATTACAAGAGAACGCAAAGGTTACACATTAACTCAGAAGGAGATAGTAATAATGTGTGTTCTATCACTTGTTGCCTCAATTATAGTATTCGTCAATATTGATAAGAAGAATCGTCAGAATGCTCAAGTTCTGAACTCTTTTTCGGAGGCATTGGATTCCGGAGATTACGAGAAGGCTATATCGATTTATAGAGGTATTTATGATGAAGTTGTTGCTTCCGATGCAAGCGAACGCGACTCGTATGAATTTCAAATGGAAATGTTGAACTCGATGACTACCATTGTTTCTGAAAGAGTAACAGCTCTTCAAGAGCGCATTCGAAATGAGAGGTATGTGCTTTCTGTATCTGACTTGGCGTTCTTGAACGGAATGCAGGAATTAACGGGTTCTCTTATGTCAGACTGGCTTTACTCGCTGTGTGAAGATTTTCTTCTTGGTAGTATCGAAAAACCGGATGTATCGTTTATTTTCGAGCAGCTAGTAACTATTACTAACATATCAGCGACTGCCTCGTCACTTCTGATGGAGGTAGATACAATTGAGGTTGCTCGCGGACTTGTCCAATCAGCAGAGAGTAGCCTTCTAAATGGCGATTATATTTCGGCAGTAACAACTTATTTGGATGTATCTGAGACGTATGATGGTTTTGTTTATGATTATTCTGTTGATCGAGTCAATGAAATAAAGGAAGAGATGTATGAGCCAATGCTACAAGAAGGCGAGCATATGCTTGAGAGATTTCAATATTATTCTGCTGAAGAACTTCTTTCTGACTTGGCAGCGATATTTCCTGAAGATGAACGAATTGGCGCCGACTTACTCGAGGCGACTTCAAATACTCAACCCGTTTCTGAGTATCTTGGACCAGTTGAAGTTTTGTCGATATCTAATCTGATTGTTGATGAATCACAAGCTTTTGATACTAGCATTTCTGGTTCTGGAAGTGACTTGCATTTGACTTGTGACGAGTTTCTAGCTGTTCTTGAGAATCTATATGCTAACGATTATGTTTTAGTTGATGCTGAAGGATTAGTAGATTTATCTTCCACGGATTATCTTGTTGAGCAAAATCTTGTAGTTCCTGATGGGAAAAAACCTGTTATTATTATTATTGAGGCACTTGATTATCCTGCTATTCAATATGAAACAGGAGTGTGTGAGAGCTTAGTATTGAACGATCAAGGGCAAGTATGTGGTCAATATAGAAATAGCGATGGTCAAGCAATGATTAGTAGAGATGCTGAGGCCATTGGAATTCTTGATGAGTTTGTAGAGATGCATCCGGATTTCTCATTCAATGGAGTTAAGGGTGTAATTTCTGTTTGTGGATATGAGTCTTGCTTTGGATATGTTGTCAATCAAGATGAAGTTGATGATAGAAATTCGGCTTTTGGAGCTATTGGATATCCAGCTATCGACTATACTGAAGCTCAGATTCAAAGTAATTGTGAGACCGTAAGTAGAATAGCGGAGGTATTGTTGGATTATGGTTGGAAATTTGCCTCGTCTACTTATGGAAATATCAATGCTGAGGCATCGGATATTGAGACGATAACGGAGGACATTACAAAGTGGAATGAACAGATAGGTGTATTACTCGGTGGAAATATCCACATGTTAGTATATCCCAATGGTAATTTCATTAATGGAACAGATAGCAGAGCTGAGTATCTTAAGTCTATTGGATTTAGAATTTTCTTTGGAATCGGATCACAAGCCTACTACACATATGGAATAAATTACCTTTACTACGATAGAACATTATTGAACGGTCAAACACTAAGAACGTATGACTTGTCAAGAATGTTGGATGTCACAACTGTATATGACAGCAACAGACCAATTCCGTTGGAAGGTTAAATTTACATTTCGTTCTTTCTTTATATGGCGGCAAGTATTAATTAACATTATAATGTAATGAGTATTATGTATTTATGGAGGGAATTATGGCTAAGATTGATAGATTGACTCAACTTGCTGGTAACGAAGACGTACTTTGGCAGGACAGAAAAAGATATCTTGGATTACCTATTTCTTTTACGAAGTATAGATTTGATCACGATAGATTCTATTGTCGTAAGGGATTGTTTAATGTATCAGAAGATGAGATTCTTTTGTACCGTGTATTGGATATCAACATTAAGAGATCTTTCTTTCAAAGAATTTTTGGCGTAGGAACGATTATGCTTTATACGGCTGATCAGACTTCCAAATCATTTGAGATCAAGAACATTAAGAATTCTGAGCGCGTTAAGAAGGCATTAAGTACAATTATTGAGAAGGAACGTGATGAGAAACGAATCCTTGGTAAAGAAATGTTCGGTGTATCTGGTGCTCTCGAAGTTGAAGATGGAGTAAGTCATCCAATAGATATGAATTAATTCTAAGCGGGGTAGTAAGTGGAGACAAGGTTAGATAGATATGAAGGAGCTCGTGAAGGGAAGATTGAGCAACTTAAAGAGTTGATTGCTTCCTCTGAGAATATTGTATTCTTGGGCGGTGCCGGTGTATCTACTGAGAGCGGAATTCCGGATTTTCGAAGTGGTGAAGGTATATTTAATCAAGATAGCGGATTGAAATATAGACCTATCGATGTTGTATCGCACACTTTTTTTATAGAGCATCCTGAAGAATTCTATGATTTCTATAAACACAAGCTATGTTATCCTAAGGCAAAACCGAACAAAGCACATAAGGCATTGGTAAGATTAGAGAAGCAAGGAAAGCTTAAGGCTATCATAACGCAGAACGTTGATGGTTTGCATCAGATGGCTGGTAGCACTAATACTATAGAGTTACATGGTTCTGTTAAGTGTAACTACTGTATGGATTGCAAGACTAGGTATGATTTGAATTTCATTCTTGATTCTGTTGGCGTTCCACGTTGTACTAAGTGTGGCGGTATAGTACGTCCTGATGTTGTTTTGTATGAAGAGTATCTTGATGCTAACAATGAAGAAGATGCGAAGATCGCTATTCACATGTGTGACTTGGTGATAATAGGAGGAACTTCTCTAACTGTATATCCTGCTGCGAAGTATGTAGAATACTTAACGCATAATCGAGTAGTAATTATTAACAAGAGTTCTACGTATTTAGATCTTCAGGCATTATTGTGCATACACGATAGTATAGGAGATATTCTAGATACTGTTGTACCGAAGAGAGCTAGAAGTAAAAAGGCAAACGATAGTAAAGAATCTTCTTCTAAAGATGCGAGAGCTAAAACTAAAGCGAATTCGAAAGCTGCATCAAGTAACTCGATGACGTCTAGTAAATCAAAGTCTGTCTCCAAAAAAAAGGGTAAAAACGAGAAACCCAATAGCATAGAAGAAGGTAACAATGACTAAAGATAAACAATTTTATATTGATCGCAAACTAAATCTGGATCTAATGGTTTCTTCGCTTGATGGTATTAGTAAGAAATATAGTCTATCCAGATTCTTAGTTTTTTTTGTGTTAGTAGTGCCAGCGGCTGTTTTGGCTGTGTTGGACTTCTATCCCACTGTTTTTTTTATAGTTGCTATTCTAGCCCTCTGTGGATTTGTTTTCATTTGCATTTATCATCATTTTGCGAAAAAGAAGTTAGAGTACACTACGACACTGAGTGCAATAAATGATGAGTATATTGCTAGAATAGATGGTGATTTCTCATTGCTAAGGGATAAGGGAAGCGAATTCTATGATGAGAAGCACGACTATGCTTTGGATTTAGATGTATTTGGAGACACTTCATTATTTGCTTTATATAACGTTTCTGAAAGCGCTTTTGGTAGAAAAGCTTTTGCTGATGAACTCCTTTTCGCGCACGTAGATGAAAGAAGTACTGAGGAAATTATAAGAAGACAAGGCGCCATTAGTGAATTAGCAAATTCTGTAGAATTTTTGCAAGAATATCAAACCATAGCGCGATTGGGGAATATGAGGAAGATGCCTTCGGCTCTTCTTGGATTAGCAACTAAGAAAGATAAGTATCCTGTTGCTTTTAGAGTTCTATATTTTGTGATGCCTGTGCTTTGGTTCATTCCTTTGATAGCTCTGATTATTGGAGCGACTACTGTAGCAAAGTTGGTGTGCTTTCCAATAATTGTCTTAAACCTATTAATAATGATATTTCTGTCTTCAAGGTATAAGGTGTTCTTCTCGGCAGTTAAGGGTATATCTGATCAAACTGATGCTATTCATGTTTTATTCGAGAGACTCGAGAAGTCAAACCTTTCAAATGAATTTACTAGGGGGTTGATTCAGTCGAATGCTTCTGCTACTAGCACAAAGCAATCTGTATCTAAGGGTCTTGAAGTTCTTTCGCGAGCTTGCAAGGTTACTATGCTAAGATCTCAACCACTTTTCGCGCTCATACTGAACTGTGCTTTCCCTTTTGATTTGTTTTGCGCCGATAAGTTAGTAGATTGGTCAAATAAGTATGGAGAGTTTCTGAGTGGTGCTATTTCAGCACTTGCGGCTGTTGAAGCTATGATGTCAGCCTCAATGGTATCAATTGCTTCTAGAAATAGCGCTAAACCTGTATTTGTTGACTGTGATATTGATTCTCCGATGAATGCATTCTTTGATGGAAGAAACGTATTTCATCCTTTGCTCAATCCACAAAAGGCAATCTCCAATTCGATTAAACTATCATCTCAAATTGCATTAATAACTGGCTCAAATATGTCAGGTAAGACTACTATGATTAGAACTATAGGAACCAATTGCATTCTAGCTTATATTGGAGCTAACGTACCAGCAGATAGTCTAACTCTAGGAAGAATGAGAATTATGTCTTCGATGAGGATAGTTGATAGTATAGAAGAGAATATGAGTACCTTCAGAGCTGAATTGGTTCGTATTTCTCGAATAGTACATGCTTCTTCGGAAAAGAAGCCACTATTATTCTTAATTGATGAGATTTTTAGGGGAACAAATTCGAAGGATAGAACTGATGGAGCTTTGACAGTACTTAAGCGATTGTCCTCACAAGAAATATGTGGTTTAATGACGACGCACGATTATGCATTATGCAATTCTACTTTGAATATAATGCAAAATGTTGTATACTATCATTTTGCTGAAACATATAATGACAACGAGATTTTCTTCGATTATCTATTGTCTGATGGTGTTTCTAAGAACTCTAACGCACAGTTCCTAATGAAAATGGTAGGAATTGAGTAATACTTGGAGGAACATAAAATGAATTCTTATATCGAATCAACTTCATTTTTTGGCAACGTGTCTGCAGAAGAACTTGCAACAAAATATGGAACTCCTTTATATGTATATAATGAGAGAATTTTAAGAAACTCTATGAGAACTGTTAGTAAGCTAATCCAAGGGTATCGTTATGTTGCAAATTATTCCATGAAGGCTAACTCCAATCTATCTATTCTAAAGATTGTTAATGAAGAAGGTTTGAATGCTGATGCTATGTCAGAAGGTGAAATCAGACTTTTAATGAAAGCTGGGTTCTCAACTGATAGAATTTTCTTTGTTCCAAATAATGTCAGCTCTCAAGAGATGCAATTTGCGATAGATAACGGGATTCTGGTTAGTCTAGATAGTTTGGACCAGCTAGAAAGATATGGTAATTTGGATCGTGGCGGTCGTTGCGCAATTNNGTTACAGCTGGTAAAAATACGAAGTTTGCGATAAGTCGTGATGATATAGATGAGGCTCTAGAGATAGCTGCAAGGCATGAACTTACTATAGTTGGAATTAATCAGCATGTAGGATCGCTGTTTATGGATCCGGAGCCTTTCCTTCAGGCTGTAAGTAACTTGCTTAGCGTTGCTCAAAGGTTTGGAAGACTTGAATTCATTGACTTTGGCGGTGGTTATGGTGTTCCATACCATAAACTTGATAACGAGCAGTCTTTTGATTTTGAAAACTTTGAAGTAAAATTCAAAGCTCTTGTTGACGAGTTTGTTTCTACTGTTGGTTATACGCCATTATTTAAAACAGAACCAGGAAGATATGTTTGCTGTGAAGGTGGCGTTCTTCTTGGCAGGGTTCATGCAACGAAAGATAATGCAGGAAGAAAATATGCTGGTACCGATATTGGAATGAATGTACTAGCTAGACCAGCTATTTATGATGCGTGGCATGATATAGAAGTAATAAGGAACAGTGAAATCATTACTGACGGCGACTTGGAGAAGGTTACATTAGTTGGTAACATTTGTGAGACCGGTGATATCATTGCTGACGATAGACTTCTTCCAAAAATCAAGACTGAGGATTTAGTGTGCGTTCTAGATGCTGGCGCATATGGATATTCAATGAGTTCGAATTACAATTGCAGATTACGTCCTGCCGAGGTGTTAATTACCGAAAATGGAGATGACAAACTCATTAGGAGACGAGAGAACTACGATGATTTGTTTTCTTCTTTCGAGCTGTGACCACCATATTAACAAGTTTGCCTAATTTATGACACAAAATGTTCATTTTTCGCTTGTGCGTTGACCTGCGTTATTGTAGAATTCATGTAAATAAAACTAGGATTATGAAATGTACATTCAAGATTTAGGCAATTATCAATCTATTATTTTAGACTATTCTTTCCTTCGAGAATTTGGAGGTACGTCTCTATTTACGCAATTTTACTCTACAATTTCCAGTTCTAATTCGGAGATATATGTAGGAAGTAATTTCAAGTTATTTCATAGTTGTTTAGTTCATCAAGCAGATGATAAGGATGAGGGTACTTGTCAATCATTTAGAGATCTGTGTATGAATCTTCTTGCAGCGAAGAAGTTTCATGAGATTGCACATCTAGATACGGGTAAGTTTTTGGAATCAGCTAGTATGCTTGATAATCCATGTATTTTGACTACTTTTTCGAGCATTCTTTTAAAAAGAATCATTGAGTATAATTACGAGGTCTTGATTCCAATAGTTGTTGTTAACGCAGAAGGTTTAATTCGATATGAGAACAGTCACGAGTTGATAGAAGCTAATGCTTTAAATTCTATTAGTTCTCTAGCTTTTAATAACTCATTTTTGGATATAGATGTTTATTGTAGTGTGAATGATATAGTATATACAGCTAATATGGAGCCCGTACGTCTTGAGAAGAGATTGAACAACGGTGCGGAGGGAATGGTATTCCTAACAGATAAGTCTGGTGTTGTTGCTAAGATTTTTCATAAGGATATTATTACTCCCCTGAGATGGGCTAAGCTTACTCGCATGGTATCAATGGGAATAAAGAGTGTTGGCATTTGCTGGCCTCAGGATTTACTCTTCAATTCTGGAACTCCTGTAGGAAATACTATGAGTCTTGGAAAAGGCAAGACTCTAAGTACAGTATTTGATGGCCCTGATGCTATCATTGACTGCTTTCCCAATTGGATGAGGGTAGATGTTGTAGATACAGCAATCAATCTGCTAGAGAAGTACATATATCTTCATATGCATGACATTCTAGCTGGGGACATTCAGCTCAAGAATGCTTTAATCTCTTCTTCTTCTAGTGTATTTTTGATCGATATGGATAGTTGTCAAATTGGCAATCTTCCATGTCCAGTAGGAACAGAGGAATTCACTGACACTGCGTTGTGGGGAAAGAATTTTGCCCACTTCTTGAGAGAAATGAAGAATGAGGATTACTCTCTTGCTATGCTGGTATTCTCAATTCTTTTCTGCGGTTTGAATCCTTATGCTTCACGACATGGTAAGGAAACTTTAAGAGAAGAGATTCTAGACAAGAACTTCCCTTATCGTCTTGACAATTCAAATAATGAGTTCATTCCTAAGGGTGGATATGATCAAATTTGGAACTATTTACCTGATAAGCTTCGAACGATGCTGTATGATGTTTTCAAACTTGGCAAGAGATATGAGGATATTGAGTGGTATTCTGCATTATTAGATTATAAGAATGATTTGATTTCTAAGAAGTATTCAGATCCTGAGGCATATAAGCTTTTTCCAAAGAGTAGTTATTCTAGTAGGAGTGATGTAGTTATTAGACCTAGGATAAAGGAACCTCTTACTTTTAGCGGTGGAGATATCGTTAGTAATAGAAGCTTTATGAGTTCGCCGAATTCAGGAATGAATCAAATGGATGAGGCTGATATGAATTCGAGAGCAGCTTCTGTACCGAAGTATTCTTTGAATTATAGTTCGCAGCGAGGTGCATCTTCAAAACAAGAGAAAAAGACCTTTTTCGAACAGTTTAAGAGTTCTTTAGAGACAAGACTGATAGTGATTCTATTCTTAATTATAGTTGTATTAGTGGTAATAGGCCTAATTACTTGGTAACTTAAGGAGGATAATATGGTAGAAGGATTTAATGAATCAGATTTTGGAAATAGTACAAAGAGACGTTTGCCGATATGTTTTTGCTTAGATACTTCTGGTTCGATGATGGGAACCCCTATCAAGCAATTGAATATCGGCTTAACGAACTTCATTTCTTCAATTAAAAGCAACGATGATACGCGTTCGGCAACGGATATCGCAATTGTAACTTTTGGTCAGAAGGTTGAGATCGTTATGCCTTTTGGAAAGATTAGTAGAGATAATCCTTTTCCGGAAATAACAGCTTCTACTACACTTACTCCTATTGGAGAAGGAATATTGACAGGACTAGAGCTCTTGAATGCTCGAAAAGAAGGATATAAAGATCTTGGTATCAAGTACTATCAGCCATGGCTAGTTGTCATTACTGATGGCGCTCCTCAAGGCCCTAATGCGATGGCTAATATGGAACTTGCTATTAAGGCATGCAACGAGATGGAATCGAAAGACAAGCTTGTGGTTTTCAATATTGGCGTAGGTTCTGGTGCGGATCTTGATATATTAAAGAGACTGTCTGTGAAGAGAGAAGAACCAATTTCTGTTGCATCTGCTGAGTTTTCTAAGCTTTTCGAATTCTTAGGATCTTCAAGTTCTTCAGTTATTTCTTCAGGAATGAAGGACGATGCTCTCTATAACATCAGTACTGAACCAGAAGGCGATTCAGTTAGTGTTGATGACTTCTTTAAGTATTTGGAAGACTAATTACGAGATAAGAAATAGGTAGGGTCACGAAATTTGATGAATAGCAAAACAAACGTAGCCGCCGTAACTGTAGTTGGGCAAAAACATTTGCAAAGAGGAATTCCATGTGAGGATTCTTCGGTTGCAGTGTCTCGTAATGGTGTAAGTGTGGTTTGTATTGCTGATGGAGCCGGTGGCAAAGTATATACTCATGCCAAGTATGGTGCAGAGTGCGTAACTCAAGCTGTTTCTGAGTTGTTAATTGATCATTTTGACGCGTTGTATTTTGAGAATAGGGAAGCAGCGATTAAAGCTATGATTATTACTGCTGCTCATACTGCTTTGGCTGATGTTATTTTGAAGTATAAGTTGAATTCAATAGAGAAGCTTTCATGTACGTTACTATTCTGTGCTGTTAAGGATAGGAGAATGATTTGTGGTCACATCGGAGATGGATTGATTGCGAGAATCTCGCCTTCTGGAATTTCGCCTGTTACTATGCCGCAGAATGGAAAAATTGCTTCAACTACTTACTTCGTAACTTCAAATCACGCCGCCGATTACTTAAGACTGACAAAGGGAACTATAGATGATGTCCATGCTATAGTTTTGATGACTGATGGCGTTCAAGATTCCGTTTATGATGAGACTTCTGGTCTTGTTAAACCGGTAGTTGTTCGAATGGCCGATACTTTGAAGGAAGGTAGAGAGCATTTCGAAAAGGAAGTTAAATCAGTTCTGGAAGATTATATAGTTAACAAGAGTAACGTAAGTGATGACTCTTCTTTTGGCGCATTGTATTTTGTGGATACGAAGTCTCCGGATGTATCTAGTTTGCCTAGTAGAGCCGAAGCTTTTCCAAGAGCAACGGAGAATTTTAGACAATTGCAAGAGCTATTGTTACCTAGAGTTAAAAAGGCTAGACAAATTATTCTGAATTCTTCTGCTAGTATCTCGATTGATTCGAAGACAAGTAAGGGAGAACCGAAGAGAACAACACAAAGTGTGGTACAGGCTATGGAGACAGAAGATAAGATCTCTCCTATGGTTCGAGTAAATAGAAGACTATTGCATCTTGTATTTGGGTCCTTTATATTTGTAATAATAGTATTGATTTTATATGCATTCTTTTTTAAGTAATTTGGAGGGTTAATATGGTTCGAAAAAGTAAGAAATATGATGTTATACCAGGTGTTGAAGTTCCTGACATCAAATCGATAGTATCAGCTGCTTCAGATTTTTCGAAGAGTGAGTTGGACAAGGTTGAGATAAAGAAGACTGTTCTAGAAGTTTCTCACAAAGAAAACATTTCTTCTAAACCTAGTTCGGAAGATATTTCTGCGCTTAATAGTCTTGGTAACAAGGTTGCCGAGAACGAGGAGAAGCAGAAGCTTGAAAGCAAAAAGAAGATGGAATCCATAAAGAGTAAGGCTGTAATAAGTCCTGAATCAATAGATTCCTTAAGTAAGCGCGCACAAGCAGAAATCAACGATCCGGAGAAGCTTGAGAAGATTCAGAAGGATAGAGAAGAGAGATTAGCGAAGATGGCTGAGGCTAAGGAAAAAGAAAAACTTCGTGAAGAAAGACGTATTGCGCATAAGAAGAAGACTGAAGAGCTTACTTCGAAGTCGGGTCAAAGCTCAAGTCCTATAACTATTAGTAATAAATCTACATCCGTAAAGAACGAGACTAGCAAGGCTTCCAATAATAGTGTTGTTCTGTCTGACGAGGATACTTTGGAATCTTTTAGTGAATTGCTATGATTTGTGAAGCAATAGCTAATTAGTACTTAGAAATCAAGTTTACAATTAAACATAGTATGATATAAGCGACGTCTACTACAACAGCAGATGTCGTTAATATTATCCAAGTTTTTCGAGCAGAGAAACCCTTAACTTGCTTAAGGTGATCATGAACAGGGGTAAGAACCTTTTTAAGAATAATCACTTTCTTATGGAATAACTTGTTAGAGACTCGACCAATAGTAATCTTGAGAACGCTTAGACCTCCATCAAGCATGAAGGGAAGACCAATTACTAGATAGGTAAACGGGATTTTCATGTACATTGCGTAAAAAGCAATGAAGAATCCTATTGATCTGGAGCCTGCGTCTCCCATCATCATTTTACTTGGGAAGATATTAAACATTAGGTAGGCTGAAAGAACAGCAATCATAATAAATCCAAGGAAGAATCCATTAGCGGTACAGTTTCCAGTTATTGCTGAGACAATCATGAATGTTAGTATGGAAGCTATAGATAATGAACCCGANNGTATTGTTAGTATGGAAGCTATAGATAATGAACCCGATAACCCATCCACTCCATCTGTAGCATTGGTTGAATTTATGGATACGATAATCAGAATAGAACCAAGAAGAATATAGATTGCAGGGTGAATATAAATTGAGTTCCCATTGAAGCCTATGGAAACATCTGAGCCATAGAAGACTACAAAGAAGACTGAACCTATGAAAGCGACAATTAAATCCAAAGCTCCCTTTTTATACTCATTCCATGGAGTTGATGCAATATCGTCTAGATAGCCGCTAACCATAGCTCCTGCCATAGTTAACAGCATTAGTATCATACCGAAACCGTCATAAATATAGGATAAAGATACTAGTAGAAAAACAACTATGAAATATATACCTACGCCGGTAGGCTTACCTTTGTTTATCTCACTTCCTATTACAAATTTCTTACCTCTATCTTTGCCAAGGATGCGATTTTTCCCAGGAAGTAACTTGAGCAAAATGAAGCAAGCTACGAAAGCTAAGGGAATAGAAAATGATTGAAAAAAGATTGGCATAAAGACCTCTTCAATATTTAATATCGTGACTATTATACTCTGATAGTTCAAAATAACAAATTCTCGTTGCTTTCGTTGTAGTGAAAACACCATTATGATGTGTTATTATTACTCATTGATAATAATAGGTAATACGGTTGGAGGATAAGAATGGATTACAAATCAGAGATTGCAAGTAAATTGGCTAGATTCACTCAATTAGATATGGATACGGTAATGAATTTGCTTGAGGTTCCTCCTCGCAGCNNGTTCCTCCTCGCAGCGACATGGGAGATTACGCATTTCCTTGTTTTACTTTAGCAAAATCAATGCATAAGGCCCCACAAATGATATCAGCAGAGATTGCAAGTGACTCTTCTATGGGTGAGAAATGGATTTCTGAAGTTAAGAGCGTTGGACCATATGTAAATTTTTTTATCGACCGAGGTGTTCTAGCTTGCGATGTAGTCAATAAGATTAATTCTCTTGGAGACGAGTATGGATGTTCCAAACTAGGCGAGGGCAAAACGGTTCTTGTTGAGTTCTCATCTCCCAATATTGCTAAGCCTTTCCACGTAGGTCATGCTTTTTCGACAATAATAGGAAACTCTCTTTCGAAAATTTACACGAAGTTGGGTTACAACGTAGTTCGTATGAATCATTTAGGCGATTATGGTACTCAATTTGGAAAGCTAATTACTGCATATCGTTTATGGGGAGATGAGGATGCTTTATCATCTAGCCCGATTGACGAGTTACTGAGAATATATGTCAAGTTCCATGAAGAGGAGAAGAATGACCCTTCGCTTACGACTTCAGCTAGAGAGAATTTCAAGAAGCTTGAGGACGGGTGCGAGGAAGAGGTTGCGTTATGGAAACGCTTTAGAGATATGTCCTTAGTAGTATTTAACGGAATATACGACCGCATGGGCGTAAGCTTCGACAACTACAATGGAGAATCCTTTTATTCAGACAAGATTCCTGCAGTAGTAGACATGCTTAAGGAACGAAGCCTTCTTGAAGAAAGTGAGGGCGCTCAAGTTGTTAAGCTTGATGAATTCAATATGCCTCCTTGTATCATTCTTAAGAGTGATGGGACTACAATCTATGCTTCAAGAGATTTAGCTGCAGCGATATATAGATACAATACATATCATTTTGATAAGAATATATACGTTGTTGGTATTCCTCAAGCTTTGCATTTCAAGCAAGTTTTTTCTGTTCTAAAGAAAGCTGGCTTTGACTTTGCTGAAAATTGTGAACATGTAGGTTTTGGTCTAGTTAAGTTTAAGAATATGAAGTTCTCAACGAGAGACGGAAATATTGTACTTCTTGAAGATTTGCTTAATGAGTCGATAGCGAAAACCAAAGAAATCATTGAGGCGAATGCTAGGAATCGCGGAACAGAGATGAGCGATGAAGAGATTAACGATATCGCAACGAAGGTTGGTATTGGTGCTGTAGTTTATACTTATGTTAAATCAGGACGTGAGAGAAACATTGTTTTCTCGTGGGAAGAAATGCTTGATTTCGAAGGCGATACTGCACCTTACTTGATTTATACTTATGCTAGAACAAGGTCTATCCTTCGTAAAGCTGATAGTATTGGAGTATCTTACAGGAATATTGATGAGTCTGTTCTTGCACTTCTGAGTAGCGATGAGGAAAGCGCTGTTATAAAGGCTCTTTCTGATTTTGAAGATGCTATTGTTGGTGCCGCTAAGAGCAATGAACCTTTCTTTATTTCTAGACAAATTGCTGTTATAGCAAGAGCTTTTAACAGATTCTACAATAATTCGTCAATTCTTTCAGCGGATACTGATGAGAGTAAGATAGCACGTCTTGCACTATGTGAGGCTGTATGTAATTGCATCAAGTCTGGATTAAATCTACTCGGAATAGATGTAGTAGAGAGAATGTAATAATTAGGTCGAGGTGCCAAATGCAATCAAAATCGAATGAGATGCCTGATTTCAGTTCAATCAAATATGAGCGTCCGGATTTAGATGCTTTTCGTGATTCTGTTCGAAAAGTAAGACTTAAGCTTATGACTGCAAAAGACGTTAATACGGCGTCTTCTGCTCTTTTCGATTATGAGAGAAATCTAGTACTAATTAATACGATGTTTGCACTATGCAATATTATGCATGATTTGGATACCTCAAATGATTTCTATACTAATGAACTAGCCTTTTGTGATGAGATTGAAGCTTCAGTAAACGATTTAGCGGCTGGTGTTTTCTCTGTAATGTTAAATTGTCCTTGTGCTAAAGAGCTTCGAGAGAAGTATGGGGATATGATTTTCAAGAAGGCAATTAATTATAAAGAGACGATTAGTAGCGAGGTAATTGAAGATATTGTTAAGGAGTCTGCGCTCGAAAATGAGTATTCACAGATTCAATCTGAAGCAATTATTATGTTTAATGGCAAGGAATTGAACCTTAGCATGCTTGAGCCATATTTGGAGTCAACTGATCGCAACAAGAGAATTAAGGCTCATAAGGCATTAGATGATTATTATTTGTCGAAAAAAGATGATTTTGACCGTATTTATGATGAAATGGTTAAGATTAGGACTCAAATAGCTAAGAAACTTGGTTACACGTCATTCACCGAATTAGGTTATAAGCGAATGGAGCGTTATGACTACAATAGAGAAAGCGTTAAGGTTTTTCGTGACAATGTAGTCAAATACATAGTTCCACTGACGAGCAAAATTCGCGAATTGCAAACGAACAGATTGGATCTCGATGAACTTAAGTTTTATGACTTGCCATGTCTTTTTAGCAAAGGAAATCCAGTTCCTTCAATTTCAATGGACTCTTACGATAAGGTTTCAGGTGAGTTCTTTAGAAGAATCTTCGGCGTAAATCCAAGCTTCTTTGACGTTCTTTCGGAACACGGCTTTACTGACCTTCTTTCTCGCAAATCAAAGTCCACAGGTGGTTATTGCATGTTCCTTGAAGAGTATGCTATTCCTTTCATTTTTATGAACGGTAATGGAACAGCTGATGATGTGGCAACAATTGTTCACGAAGGCGGTCATGCTTATGCTGCGATAAAGTCAGCTGAGGTCTCACCATTCTCTGAATGCTTATCGCCTACGCTGGAGACATGCGAAATTCACTCGACAGCGATGGAGTTTCTATCATACCCTTATATGGATATGTTCTATGGTGATAGCGCTAATGCATACCGTGAGTTGCATATGACTAATGCTTTGCTTTTCTTGCCCTATGGATGTATGGTCGACGAGTTTCAGCATGAGGTTTATGATAATCCCGATTTGAAACCTGACGAGCGTCATGAAGTCTGGAAGAGACTTGAGGAAAAGTATCAACCTTTCATTAATTATGATAATCATCCTTTCCACTCAAATGGCGGAGCATGGATGAAGAAGTCTCATATTTTTACTAGTCCTTTCTACTATATCGATTATTGTCTTGCACAAATTTGTGCTTTGGAATTATGGGATGAGTCTAGACTTGATGCGAAGTCGGCTTTGTTTAAGTATAATATTCTTTGTGAAAGTGGCGGTACTGATACCTTCTTATCACTTCTTCAAAAGGCAGGCCTTTCTTCTCCTTTTGATGTTGATGTATTTAAGAAGCTAGCTTTCAGTGCGAGTGATTTTTTGAGTTTATGAAGTTACCAATTGAATTTGTAAACAGAATGAATGAGTATTTCTCATCTGATAGCAATGTATCAAGTGAGGGGTTCTGGGAGAGCTTTGATTCACAGGCTTTTCGAGGGATAAGACTAAATAGCATAAAAACCGATAGAAGTGACTTCTCCAAAGTAGTTGAAAGAATGGGCCTTTCCGAGAAGAAGGTGCCTTGGTGCGAAGGCGGCTTTTATGTTGAAGATGAGTCAATGAAGACTGGCAGGGACCCTTACTATCTGGCTGGTGTCTACTATTCGACAGAACCATCTGCTATGCTTCCTGCACAGGTGCTTGGAGCAAAACCAGGAGATTATGTTCTGGATTTATGTGCTGCTCCCGGAGGAAAAGCATGTAGGTTAGGAGAGGACTTGAAAGGCGAGGGACTTCTAGTAGCAAATGAAATCTCCGAGCAACGAGTCAAGGCGTTGTTACGGAATATAGAGAGAACCGGAATTCGTAATGCTGTCATTCTTAATGAGAATCCAGATAATATAGCTAGAAGATTACCTTTATTTTTCGACAAGATTCTTGTTGATGCGCCATGCTCAGGAGAAGGAATGTTTAGGCGTGACCCTTCAGCAACAAAGAGTTGGGAGCAATATGGACCTGAGAGTTGCCAAGTGATTCAGAAGCAAATTCTTAATGCGACTGATTTGATGCTTAAGCCTGGAGGCGAAATCGTATATTCTACTTGCACCTTTGGTTTAGGTGAAGACGAAGAAATGGTACTTGATTTTCTTAAGGATCATAGTGACTATGAGGTAATAGCACATCCTGAAATAGAGGGCGTGACTCATCAGAAAGAAGGTTCGATTCTTCCTGGTGCGATGCGCATTTGGCCACACATTTCTGAAGGCGATGGGCATTTTTGCGTTCATTTGCGAAAAAAAGCTATTCAAGAAGCGGATTCTAATGATAATATCCCTGAACTGCGGAAAACAAAAAAACGAAGCGATCATTTCACATATAATCAATCGCGCGAAGCTTTTCTTTCGTTTATGAAGGACATATTGGCGGACAATGATTATGAGGAATATGAGAACTACGTGAATAAATTTTATGTTCTTCACTCAGACAAAATCCATTTGCTTCCAGTAGATGAGCGACTGTTTGATCGCTTGGTGGTTGTAAAGTCCGGAGATTTTCCAGGCGAAATCAAGAACACAAATACAGGACGAGTATTTGTCCCTTCAAATTGCTTGGCGTTGACTCTTAATTATGAAGGTATTCGCAAAGACTCAATATTATCTATGCCGCGCGAAGACATGCGAGTAGAACGATATTTGAAAGGCGAGACAATAATTGCAAATGAAGAAGAAAATAAAGTGTTAAAGACAAAAGGTTTTGTTGTTGTTTGTGTTGACAACTATCCTTTGGGATTTGCGAAAAAAACGCCTGATGGTACGTTTAAGAATTTGTACCCTAAAGCATGGCGATTGGTATAAGGAGCGAGAAGGAGCGAAAATGAATTTAATAGTTGCTACAGGAAACGAAGATAAAGTTAGAGAGATAAATGAGATTCTTAAGGGAAGTGATTTTGTAGCAATCTCGATGAAGTCCTTAGGGATTAACCCTGAGATAGATGAGAATGCAGATAGCTTTGAAGGAAACGCACTAATAAAGGTACGAACAGTTCATAGTATTACGCAAGATTATGTAATGGCCGACGATTCAGGATTATGCATCGATGCTTTAAATGGAGCTCCTGGAATATTCTCTGCAAGATTTTGTGGTGAAAATTCGACGTATGAAGAGAAGTTCAAGAAGATTTTTGATCTTCTTAAGGATGTTCCAGCTGAGAAGAGAACTGCTCAATTTGTTTGTGCCATTGCAGTGGTGAAGCCAGATGGAAGTGAGTTTACTGTTCGTGGAACTGTTGATGGAATTCTAGTTGAGACACCTCAAGGCAATAATGGTTTTGGTTACGATCCAATTTTCTATGTTCCAGAATACGAAATGACTACTGCGCAGATGGATCCCGAGTTAAAGAATAAGATAAGTCATAGAGGAAAAGCCTTAAATCAAATGGTTGCAAAACTAGTTCATAAATGATAATATACCTATGCCGCGAACAAATGTGCACCGTACGTGGACAGTATTAGTTGGAGTTGACTATGAAAAACGAAGCAAGAGAGTACTATCTAGTAGATAAAGAAGTGCTTCCTGAAGTATTTATTAAGGTAATGGAAGTAAAGCAACGCTTGAATACAGGTGATGCTTCGTCGATTAATGATGCTGTTAGAAAAACTGGACTTTCTCGTAGCGCATATTATAAGTATAAGGATTCCGTAATGCCTTTTTATGAGGCTACAAACGGTAAGAAGGTAACTTTATTGATTACGGTAGAGAATTTTCAAGGTATTTTGTCTTTGATTTTGCAAGTTGTTGCAGCTTCACATGCTAATATCTTAACTATTAATCAGAATATCCCAATTAATGGTTTGGCTGATATTTCCGTTTCTCTGGAAACAGCGTCTATGCTAGGTTCAGTTGAGGATATTCTTAATGAAGTAAACAAATTGGCTGGTGTACGTTCTTGTAAAGTACTTAGCCGTGAGTGATATGGGGGTTATTATGAAAAATGTTGGAATTCTTGGTGNNTTTTGGTGACTCGGATATTTCTATTGTTGTTGAGACAATAGGAGGAGCAAGAATTGCATACGAGTTTACAAAGAGAGCTCTTAGTCTTGGAAAAAGCGTTGTTACGAGTAACAAGGAGCTCGTTAGTACTCATGGTGTTGAACTAATGCAACTTGCTGAAGATAATGGTTGTTGTTATCTCTTTGAGGCTGCAGTAGGTGGAGGAATTCCAATCATTCGTCCATTACATCGTTGCCTAGCTGCGAATGAAATTATTCGAATTCAAGGTATTGTTAATGGAACGACAAACTACATTCTATCCTCTATGAGGAACGTTGGCCTATCATATGAGGATGCTCTTAAGCAAGCACAGCAGAAGGGATATGCGGAGCAAAATCCTACTGCAGACGTAGATGGCATTGATGCTCAAAGAAAACTCTCTATTCTTTCATCAATAGCTCTAAATGGTCTATATGTATCACCAGATGCGATTCATGCTGAAGGAATAAGTAGCATATCTCTAGATGATATTGAATTTGCTGATAAAATTGGCTGTTCAGTCAAGCTCTTAGCTTCATTCTTTAACAGAGATGGAGGAAAACCAAGTGCGTTTGTAGCCCCATTTTTTGTTTCTAAAAATGAATTAATTGCTTCTGTAGAAGATGCGTTTAATATGATAATTGTTGAAGGTAATGCGCTTGGAGAAGCTATGTTCTATGGCCAAGGTGCTGGTAAGCTTCCTACAGCTTCTGCGGTAGTAGGAGATGTCTTAGATGCAGCATTGCACTCTGGAAGAAATCCACACATTACAAAATGGTATGTTAATGCTGACGAAGAAAGCGTCATTATGCCATATTCAGATGTCATCACTAATGTCGTAGTTAAATCATGCGCTAGCAATGCGGATAGCCTTATGCAGACTTTCTCGTCTTTCGATTGCAAGGTTGTATGTGATGATTCCTCTTGTAGCGCTGTGGTAGTCAAAGGTATTTCGCATAAAGAAATCGAGGAAATCATTGCTTCAGTTATTGATGGCTCTTGGATGCACTACATGGATTGATTTATCTCATTTGCGTTTATTTTGAATAGAAAATATACAATCAAAAACACTCCCTCTTACGAAGAAGGAGTGTTTCTTTATCCTTTGTGGTTTCAGGTATAGTTCAAAACAACAAAATCAAATTTGGTTCTCGTTGTAGTCTCTATAAAGTCCAATAAGCTCAATCATGTTCTTGTTCATTCTAGTCTGTAGTTTAGCAATATCACCAAGGTTCTTACTCTCGATAGCTAGCTTTATGCTTCCAAAAATCGAGAACTTCTCATCGGTATTCTTTGCCAAAGATAATCGCATATTCTCAATAGTTGACCATGTCTCGTCATCATATGTGTTTGAGATTGTGTCGGTTTTCGAAAAAGAACGAAGCAATGACAGATTAGAAGGTATGATTCTCTCGAGTAATTCCATTTGCCACATATTTAGCATTGCATTTGAATAAGAAGCTAGAATTTTGTCGCTAAAGACATCGCCGGCACAAAGAATGTCGCAAACGGAATCAGATATCATAAGGTTCTTCAAAGAATCGTAAACAGTTGCAGGTGGGATGCCAAACAACTTGTTGCGCTCTTCTCCAGTCATCGGCTCGAAAATATCTTCCTCACATCTATATAAT
>MTKZ01010390.1_pt1 | contig 19724 bp, 20 predicted proteins | sample 1042781 | NCBI WGS metagenome assembly MTKZ01 (sample SAMN06212207, study PRJNA360539) | anaerobic digester metagenome | biome: Wastewater treatment plant; material: sludge; isolation source: anaerobic digester fed with sludge from wastewater treatment plant | place: Denmark: WWTP Viborg ... | reverse complement strand
GGCCCGACGTAGAAAACCGGGTTGCCCACGCCGCGGGCATGTCCGCGGACGATTTGTCCGTGGCGCAGCACGCCGAGGCAGAACGCATTGACCAGCGGGTTGCCTTCATAAGACGGGTCGAAATAAATCTCGCCGGCCACGGTGGGGATTCCGAAGCAGTTGCCGTAGTGTGCGATGCCCGCCACCACCCCGCCAAACAGGCGGCGGTTGTTGGCGACGGCCGGTCCCGGTTCCCCGGCGGCGGTGATCGGTCCGAACCGCAGCGAGTTGGCGGCGCATACCGGCCGCGCACCCATAGTGAAAATGTCGCGCACAATGCCTCCCACGCCGGTGGCGGCACCCTGGAAAGGCTCGACGGCGCTGGGGTGATTGTGCGACTCGATTTTGAAGGCGATGGCCAGGCCGTCCCCGATGTCGAGGATGCCCGCGTTTTCCTCGCCGGCGCCCACCAGGATCCGGGGCGATTGGGTGGGGAAGGTCTTGAGCAGCGGGCGGGTGTTTTTGTAGGAGCAATGCTCGCTCCACATCACTGAGAAGATGCCCAGCTCGGTGTAGGTGGGCACGCGGCCCAGCACCGCTTTGAGCTTCTCGTATTCCTCGGGCGTGAGGTTGTGCTTTTGCACCAACTCGGGAGTAATGGCGGGGTCAGTCATGAGGATTCCAAAAGCGGGAGGATGTGGTTGTGTGGGCGGTCAAAAGCGCGGGTTTACCCGGCCGCTGTCGGCCGGGACGCCAGGGCCGCGATCATGCTTTCGAGGATCAGGCGGCCGTCGGTGCTGCCCAGGATGGGCTCGCTGGCGCGCTCCGGGTGCGGCATGAGGCCGGCTACGTTGCGCCCCTCGTTGCAGATGCCGGCGATGTGGTCGAGCGCTCCGTTGGGGTTGGCGTCGGCGGTGATCTCGCCCTGGGCGTTGACGTAGCGCCAAAGGATCTGGTGGTTTGCCTTCAACCGGGCCAGGGTGTCCGCGTCGGCATAATAGCAGCCCTCGCCGTGGGCGATCGGCAGCCGCAGCAGCTTGTCCGGCGGAATCCGGTTCGTGAACGGCGAGTCGGGAGTGGAGGTCTTCAGGAAGATGTGTTCGCAGCGAAACTGCAGCGAGCGGTTGCGGATCAGCGCTCCCGGCAGCAGCCCGGCTTCGCATAGAATCTGGAAGCCATTGCAGATGCCCAGTACCAACCCGCCCGCTGCGGCAAACTGCCGCACGGCTTCCATCACCGGGCTGAATCGCGCAATGGCCCCCGTGCGCAGGTAATCGCCGTAGCTGAAGCCGCCAGGCACCACCACCGCATCCGCCGCGCCCAGGGACGCTTCCTTGTGCCAGCGCAGCTCAACCGAATGCCCCAGCACGTGGCGCAGCGCGTGAACGACATCCTGATCGCAGTTGGAGCCGGGGAATTGGAGGACCGCAAAGTTCATCGGCACAGGCCTCCTTACTCGATCTCGAACCGGTAATCCTCAATCACCGGGTTGCTCAGGATTTTGTGGCAGGCGGCGTCAATTTGCTGGCGCGCGGCTTCCGGGTCGGAGTTCGTCAGCTCGATTTCCAGGTATTTGCCCACCCGCACGGCGCCGATCCCGTGATAGCCCATCTGGGTCAGGGCGTTTTGGATGGCTTTGCCCTGCGGATCGAGCACGGCTTGCTTCGGCATGACTACAATTTTTGCTTTCATGGTAGAAAAGGAGGCTCCACTACGGAAGCCGCGGGAAATGTGAACCAGTTGCCGCTTTGAAGCCAGAGTTTTTTTGTCCCGTACCGGAGTGCGCTGCAATTACGGATTGGCAAGCGGCGCGGGAGGGTTTACATAAAGCTCGAAAACCGAATGATTACGCCCGCCACCGCCCATCGCCCGCCCGCCACGGAATGAACCTGCCCAACCAACTGACCATCTCCCGCTTTCTGCTGACCATCGCCTTTTTGACGGTAATGTTTTCCGCGATCCAGTTTCACCGCACGATTGCCCTCCTGCTCTTCATTGCCGCTGCGCTCAGCGACTACCTGGACGGGGTGATCGCCCGGCGCCGCAAGCTGGTCACCAATTTCGGCATCCTGATGGATCCGCTAGCCGACAAGATCATGGTTTGCTCCGCCTTCATCGCGTTTGTCGGGCTGGGGTGGATGCCGGCGTGGATGGTGGTTATCATTGTTGCCCGTGAGTTGGCCATTACGGGGATGCGCTTGCTGGCGGCTTCCAGGAACGTGGTGCTGGCCGCGGAGGGCTGCGGCAAATACAAGACCGTCGCCCAGATCGTCGCCATCATCTCCATTTTTGTGGTAGCCAGTTACCCGGAATGGGGCGCGGTGGGCCGGGTTGTTTTTGGCTATCCGTGGCCCGGCCCAACCCCGTGGGCGCAATGGTTCACCGAGTTGGCCAAATGGGTTGCCGTGGGGCTGACCTTTCTCTCCGGCTGGCTTTATCTCTGGCGCAATCGCGCCATCTACCTTCAGGACCTGTGAAACTTTGGATTGCGCAAGGCTTCGGCGTTGGCCGCATTCCCCTGGCCCCGGGCACCTTTGGTTCGCTGCTGGGACTGCTCTGGTTCGGGCTGCTGCTCCTGACAGGGCATCTTTGGCTTTTTCTTGCCGGTACCCTCGCTGCCCTGGCCCTCTCCGTCTGGCTTTGCGGTGCTGCCGAGCGGTCCCTGGGGCAGACTGATCCCGGGAGCGTCGTGTTGGATGAAATTGCGGCCATGCCCCTGTGTTTTCTCGGCTGGATGGCGGTTCAATTCTGGCACACCGGGGCCTGGCCCGCGCTATCCGCATTTTTCTCCGCGCGGACCTGGCCTCTGACGCTGGCGGTCTTTGCCGCGTTCCGCTTGTTCGATATTCTCAAGCCCTGGCCGGTGCGCCAGAGCCAGTCATTGCCGGGGGGGTGGGGGGTGACGATGGACGACGTGCTGGCTGCGGTTTACGTCAACGTGATAGTGCTGCTGGCCATTGCCCTGGCCGCGCGGTTCTGATTGCCGCCGCCCACGGGAGCCGGGGCGGTTTTCCTCAACGCGCCGGGCTGCGCGGTGCTGGCGGCAGCGGCAGCGTTTCTCCCCAATTGTCCGGGGCGGATGGATACCGTCCGGGTGATACCTTCTTCAACGGATCATGATGCCGCCAGGCGACCCAGCCCCAGAGCGCCGCGATAAAGAGCGCGACGGCTCCCAGGGCGATCAGCCATTGACGCCACGCCACCTGCGAAAGCTGCAACATCAGGAAGTCTGCCAGGTTGCGCGGGCGTTTGGCCAGCGGCGGCGGCTCGGCGAACTTGGCACTGCGCTCCAGTTCCTGATCCAAAGCCACCATGATTTGCGGCACATCCAGCTTGAGCAAACTCGCATAACTGCGCACAAAACCACGCACATAAACCGTCGCGGAAAACACCTCATAATTCCCCTCTTCAACCGCTCGGATATGGTCGCTCCGCACCTTGGTGATCTCCGCCACCTGTTGCACCGTCAGGCTGCGAGCTTCCCGCCCCTGCCGTAGTTGTTCTGCGACTGTGGACATGTTCCCCATCTTTTAACGGTTTTAGCCCCGCTTGACAACCATGCAGGCAACGCATCCTGCAGGGAAAGACGCCCCGGACTTTTGCGCCCCGAATCTTCAGCCGCCCACCCGATCGCTGGCGTGGCGGGCGATCCATTTTCGTGACCACTCTACCACTGCCAGGTTCATGTCGCACAACGGCGTGCAATGAAAGATCAGGCCTTCGATCTGCCCCTGGCTCAGCCACTGCCAGCCCAGACGGCATTGATGCTCCATGGCTTCCGTCGAAATCGGTTGGCCGGCGCCAAAGTCCCACATGTAAATCCCCAGCCGCGTCCGCCCGGTTGGGTTGATCTTGCGATAGGCGGCAAAGTTTCGCTCCAGGGCTGACAGGTCCCGAGCCTGCCACGTCCAGAAATACACCACGTCCACGTTCTCAAGATGCCGCTGGATTGCCGGGTGCAGTTGGTGGGAGTAGAGCACCAGGGACAATTCGAGCCGGCGTTTGCGGTTTGCCAGTTCCTGCTGAATCTGCCGTACCTGCTCGACGCTCAGATGCGCAGGGGCTTCTCCGCCTTCGGTCTTTGGAACCGCGTTGCCGAGGAAGAAATCATCCATATCCAACCCGACCAGGTTTGGCAGCTTCGCGGCTAAGCCGAGCGCCAACTGCTTCTTTTGCTCAGTGGTATGCCCGCTGTCTCCGTCCACAAAGCTCCACGTCAATCGCCGGGCGTGGGCGAATTGCCGGGCGTAGTCCTCGAACGGTGGTCGCGGCGTGCCCGTAAAGCGCACCATGCAGACATTGGGAATGCCCATATACTTGATTGCCGCTCCCGGGAGAATGTCTCCGCCCTGGCTGCCAATCCCAAACGAGTTCTTCAACGATCCGGCATCGTGCCCCCACATCCACAACCGGTCGCGCAGTTTGCGCCCGAAGGGCCGGATGTTTCCCAGGCAAACTGTTGGCTGCCCAGGCATTCCAGGCAGGGCGCAGGCGCCTGCCACCATCGCTGTGCGGGCGAGAAATCTTCGTCGGGTCAGGAAAGATCTGGCAGGCGGGTGCATGGGAGCAGTTCCTATTCTATCGCTGGGGGGCGAGTAAGAAAGCCAAAGACGGACATCGTGCTCATTCTGTAGCAAATAATCACATAATGGGCGGCTGCGACAAGCTAATTAAGGCTTCTTTTGTTCACCCTGCAACCGCTAATCCGGGAACGTAAAAAGGCTGCGGACGGGATGTCGGCCTCGTGAATCACTCTATGCGGCCGCTGGGCAAGCTGATCCGCTTTGGCGGAGATGGGAGATGCCGTTTCCGGAGTCCGGCATAAGGGTGAGCAGGGCTGGTTCTGCCGGGGCGTTGCTGGCGATGCGTTCCCAATCCAGCAAGGAGATTTCGGGAGGCTTCGGTGCCTGGATAGATTTGAGGCTTACGGTTTGTCCTGCCGCGCCGTGGGCGGCTGCTGAAGAATGTCAATTCTTTGCCGATGATCCACGGTTGGCCAGTCCAGGCGATAAAGGCAATCGAAGAGCCGCTCCTTAAAAGAGGCCGGGCCGGTGGCCTTTTCGGCAGCGATTTCAGCGGCAATACCGAAGCACGCCAGAGCGCAGGCGGCGGCCAGCGTCGCATCGTGTTCCACCGCCGCAAAAGCCCCGATGATCGAAGCCGCCATGCAACCGGTTCCGACCACGCGCGTCATCAGGGAATGACCGTTTTTGACGAGATAGGTGCTTTTCCCGTTGGTGGCGATGTCCCATTGGCCGGTGATTACGACGGTGGCCTGGCGTTGGTCCGCCAATCGCTGCGCCAGCGAGACCAGGTCGGCGCTAATTTCCGTCGCATCCACCCCCCGGGTTTTGACGTCCGCGCCGCTGATCCTGGCGATTTCGGAAGCGTTGCCTTTGATCACGGTTACCCTGGCTTCGTTGAGGAGTTCCAGACTTTTTCGGTCGCGCAAGGCGGTTGCACCGGCGCCGCAGGCATCCAAAACCACGGGGATGCCTTTCTGGTTAGCGCTCCGGGCGGCCAGTTTCATGGCCTCAACCAGATCGGTTGTCAAGGTGCCGATGTTCAAAACCACGGCAGAGGCGATTTGGGCCATTTCAGCGGCTTCCTCGCGCGCGTGAGCCATTACCGGCGATGCCCCCAGGGTTTTCAGCACCTGGGCGCAGTCGTAAATGGTCACCCAGTTAGTCAGGTGATGCACCACGGGGGATTGCTGCCGGATTTTCTCCAGCAGAACGAAGGTATTGGGGCTGGCCGTCATGGGGGAAAGGAGAAAATTCAGCTTGCCGAAAGCTCTGGATTACAAGTCGCCGCCATCCACCTCGGATTCAACAGCCTCCAGAAAAGCTTTGAGAGCCTTGACGCGCGGTTCGGCCAGACGGTGCGCAGATGGCAGTTCAAGCAGTGTAGGCAGGCGCTCCAGGTTGCACCGCAGAGCCTGAACAGCGTCGGCATGGCGCACGAACCTCGTGTCGCGGCCTACTTTGCTGACGACGCGGAGAACCGCGACGGCTCCGAGTTGTTCCAGCAAATCGGCATCCCGCAGCAGCGTGCCTTCAAAGCTGGTCGGCTGGCACGTGGGCAAGTGCGTCCGGACAGCTTCAAGGGTTGCGGGAATCTTGTCCTCCGGGAACCCGAATTGCCGGAGAATCGCAGGCACTTCTCTGGCCGCATACGCCACGTGGTCCCAGGCCGCAAGCGCCGCCGGTTCTTCCGGCCGATGCCCGACGAAGACCCCGAGGTCATGCATCCAGGCCGCCGCATACAGGATGTCGTCATCGTAGGGCNNTCGGTTTGTCTTCTGCCAGCCGCCGAGCGAGGCGGTACAGCCGCGGTTGGTGGCTGAACTTATCCGGCGGCTTTGCCTGGGCGCGGATATAATCAGCGATCGCCTCGCGGTATCCGGGTTGAATCATGCCGCAGGATAGCAGTGCCGCCGTCAACTCTGTCAAGCGCCGCACATTGATCAAGGTAAGCGCGAGTTGCCAACCCTCCGAGGCTAATTCCAAGGGTAAATATTCCCCGCCCACTCGGGTCAAGGTGCGGGACCTGACAAACGCAACGGCCGAGTTCCTGAAGAGCTGACAGGGTTGGCCCGGGAAAGGCGTCCCAGGCCGGGCGTTGGCATCAGCGTCCGCTATCCTGGGGACGCAGTTCAAAACGAAGATGCGCCTTGAACCGAATCGCAGCTAAAAAAGAGCTTGCGTATTTATTTGGGAACTGCCAGTCTCTGGATGTCTGTAGATAGCTTGTCAATCCCATGGCATGGTAAATCTTCAGGTGAACTCAGTTCAGTGATGATTTGAAACCCGATGAGCGGGAACAGTCTGGCGAGAGCAATAGTTAGTCTAGGACAGTAGTTAGAGAATCGAATGAGTGCAAAACTGTTTGTAGGAAACCTTTCCTTCAACATCACCGAAAACGATCTGCAGGACGCCTTTGCCGTCCATGGCACGGTCGTCGAAGCCAATCTGATGATGGACCGGGCCACGGGCCGTCCGCGCGGGTTTGGGTTCGTTACCATGAGCACGCCCGAGGAGGCGGAAAAGGCCATTCAGGCCTTGAATAATACGGAATTGGCGGGCAGAAAACTGACCGTCAATATCGCCCGGCCTCGCGAAGAACGCCCGATTGGCGGCTCGCGTGGTTACGGCGGGCGTGGTCGCGAGCGGTATTAATTTAATCGCTTGCTTGGATTCAGGGGCCCGGGCGCACCGGGCCCCATTCTTTTTGCCGGCGGCGGTTATTGCAGCCGGAGAGGAGGGTAGGTTGCGGGCGGTGCGGGTGAACAAGGCGCCAATCGCCGGCCGCGGTAGCGGCACGCGTTCATGCGAGCGCAGCCCGGTCTAATCAGGCAACAAATTCCAGTTCCGGTTGCCGGGGGATCAGTCCGCGCGCCGCCGCTTGCCCCAGGAACCGCCGGATGGACTCGCGGCCTTTTTCACCGTAGTCGAGCGTCCAGTGGTTCACATACATGCCGACGAACTTGTCGGCCAGGTCCAGGCCCATGTCGCGGGCGTATTGCAGGGCATGCTGTACCGCTGCAGGCCGATGATCGAGGCTGTATTGGATGCTGGCTGTCAGCACATCCGACACCGTGCGGCGTATGGCCGGCGGGAAGCGCTTGTGGATGACATTGCCCCCCAGGGGCAGGGGCAAGCCTTCGTTGGTTCGGCCCCACCAGGCGCCCAGGTCCTCGCACATTTGCAGGCCCTGCTGCTGATACGTGAGCTGGCCCTCGTGGATGATCAACCCAACCTCGGCCCGGCCGTCCCGGACGGCGGCGAAGATTTGATCGAACGGGACCACAAGGCAGTCCAGTTCGCAGGCGGGCTGGTTCAGCCATAGCTGCAACGCGAGGAAGGCGCTGGTCATCGTGCCCGGCACGGCAATTCGTTTGCGGCGGATCTCGGCGGCCGAAAGCTTGTCCCTGGCCACGAGCATGGGGCCGTAGCCGTCGCCCATGCTCGCGCCGCTCGGCAGCAGGGCATAATGCCCGCTGACGTAGGCATAGGCGTGAATGCTGATGGCCGAGATGTCGAGCTCGCCGCGCGTGGCCCGTTCGTTGAGGGTTTGGATATCCTGCAGGATATGCTGGAAACGAAAGCCGCCGGTTGGAATCAAGTCGCGGGCCAACCCGTAGAACATGAACGCATCGTCCGGGTCGGGCGAGTGGCCAAGCGTAAGAGTGTTTTGCGACATGCGCGCAGGCTACTCCGTTTTCCGCGCGGTTGTCACGCCGAGAAGTTCGCCGCGCTTTTGCGCCCGGGTCGCCGGGTGCGTCCAATCCGCTTGTCTTCGCCTGCGCGCGCCCTAAACTGCGCGGCGATGGGCCATCTGGACACGCTTAACCCGCAGCAAAGACTGGCCGTGGAGACGATTCACGGCCCGGTCTTGATCCTGGCCGGCGCGGGAACCGGCAAGACGCGGGTGATTACGCATCGCATGGCGCATCTCATCGAGCGCGGGATTGCCCCCGGCCACATTCTGGGCGTCACATTCACCAACAAGGCGGCGCGCGAGATGCAGGAGCGGGTCGCCCAACTGATCCGCAAACGGCTGCGAACTCCCGGGGGCGAGGCGCCGGGCGGCTCCCCGGCCTCCGCGCCCGCCGCGGCCCCTTTGTCCCCCACCATTTGCACCTTTCACTCCTTGTGCGTGCGCATTTTGCGGCAGCACATCGAGAAACTCGGCTACAAGCGCAACTTCGTCATCTATGACGAAGCGGAGCAACTTGGCGTCCTCAAAAAGATCCTGGCGCAGATTTCCACCCCGGATGCGAAGGCTGATCCCGCGGCAATTCTGGCTTGGCTCAGCCGGCTTCGCAATGGCGGCGAGCATGCGACGGCGTTGTCCGACCCCGGCTGGCGCGCCCTGGCCGAGCACCTCCGCGCCCGCTACGAATCGGCCCTGCGCGCCTGCAATGCGGTGGACTTTGACGATTTGATTCTGCTCACGCTGCGGCTCTTCCGCGAGCAGCCCGTGGCGCTGGAAGCCTGCCGCGCCCGCTACCGCTACGTGATGGTGGATGAATACCAGGACACCAACGCCGCGCAATTCCGCCTGGTCCATGACCTGACCCGCGAGCACCGCAACCTTTGCGTGGTCGGCGACGACGATCAAAGCATTTACGGCTGGCGCGGCGCGGAAATCGCCAACCTGCTCGAGATCGAGAAGCATTACCCGGAAACGCGGGTTATCAAGCTCGAGCAAAACTACCGTTCCACCAACACGATCCTCGCCGCCGCCAACGCGGTCATTCGACACAACGTCCGGCGCCGGGGCAAAAGATTATGGTCGCAAAAAGGCGATGGGCCGAAGATCACGTTGCATGCTTTTGCCAGCGATGAGGAGGAAGCGCGCACCATAGCCGAGCAGATCGAGTTTGCCCGGCTCGCCCACCGCACGCCCTGGGCCCACCAGGCAATTCTCTTTCGCACCAATGCCCAGTCGCGCCCGCTGGAAACCGCCCTGCGCCAGGCCGGCGTGCGCTACCGCCTGGTCGGCGGCCAGAGCTTCTTCGACCGGCGCGAGATTCGCGACTTCCTGGCGTACCTGAAGGCGCTGCTGAATCCGAGCGACGACGTGAGCCTGCTGCGCATCGCGAACGTGCCGGCGCGGGGCCTGAGCGACGCCACGATGGAGCGCCTGCTGGCGGCGAGCAGCGAGCGCAAATGCCCGGTCTTTGCGGCAATGAAGAACCCGGCGGTGACGACCTCCTTTCCCTCCCGCCCGCGCGAAAGCATCGCCCGCTTTGTCGAACTCATCGAGCGCACGCAGGAGCAGCTCCTGGCCCCGCGGGAGCCCGGGGCGCGCGATCCCCGGGCGCTGCAGAACTGGGCCAACGGCTTCCTGACCGAGATCGGCTACTTCGCGGAAATACGCCGGCTCGAAAAGAACCCCGAAACCGCGGAGAACCGGCTCCGGAACCTCAAAGACCTCATCGCCACTCTCGACGAATCCGCCAGCGCCGCGCCGTCCCGGTTCGAGGGCCTGCAGACATTTCTGGAGCAGATCACCCTGGACGCCGGGCGCGAGGAAGAAAAAGAACCGGACGCGAATGACGGGGTCACACTCATTACGATGCACAGTTGCAAGGGGCTGGAGTTTCCGCACGTTTACGTGGTCGGCATGGAAAACGGACTGCTGCCGCATTCGCGCGCACAGGCGGACGGCACGCTCGACGAGGAGCGCCGCCTGTTCTATGTCGCCATTACCCGCGCCATGCAAACGCTTACCATCAGCCATTGCGGCGCGCGGAAAAAATACGGCACCCCTGTGCCGTGCCATCCCTCGCCGTTCCTCCAGGACCTGCCGCCCGAATTGGTGGAGCACGCCGACGAGCGGGCCCGCCAGCCCGTCACGCCGCAATCCGCCAAGGCCAACTTCGCCATCCTGCGCGCCTCCCTGGACAACGCGGAGCCTCCACCGGCCCCGTCACGCGCCGGGCCGAACCGGGCGCGCGGAGAAACTCCTCGCTAGTCAGGGGTGGCGGACGGTTGCTTCCGGGGCGCGGCCTTTGCCCGCCCGGGCGCAGCCGATGAGCTGCCGCACGTCCGCGAGGTTTTCCTGGCGCATAAACTGGCGCAGGCCGGCGATGATTTGCAGGGCGGTTTGGGGGGCGTAGAAGTTCGCCGTGCCGACGGCGACGGCGGTGGCGCCGGCCATGATAAACTCGAGGGCGTCCGCGGTGTTCTGAATGCCGCCCATGCCGATGATGGGGATCCGAACCGCCTGGGCGGCCTCCCAAACCAGCTTGAGGGCGATGGGCTTGATGCACGGGCCCGACAAGCCGCCGGTGACGTTGGCCAGCACGGGACGGCGGGTTTCGACATCAATAGCCATCGCCGGATAGCTGTTCATGATGGACAGGGCATCGCTGCCGGCGGCTTCCGCCGCCTGGGCGTAGGGGACGATGCTGACCACGTTCGGACTCAGTTTGGTAATCAACGGCAGCCGGGTCGCCGCCCGGCACGCGGCCACCACCTGGCGAAGGAGCGCGGGGTCGGTGCCGAACTGCGCGCCGCCTTCCTTGATGTTGGGGCAGGAGACGTTCAACTCCAAAGCACCGACGCCGCTGAGGGCATCGAGGCGGCGGGCCACCTCGGCGTATTCCTCGACGGAGGTCCCCCAGATGTTGATGATCGTGGGCACTTTCAACTGCTGGAGAAACGGCCAGTAGCTGCGAATAAAGCCGTCCACGCCGGGTCCTTGCAAGCCAATGGCGTTGATCAGGCCGCTGGTGACCTCGACTAACCGCGGCGTCGGGTTGCCGCGGACAGGGTCGCGCCGGATTCCCTTAACGACCACCGCGCCGAGCTGGTTCAGGTCAAGGAGTTGGGCGTATTCAACGCCGTAGCCAAAGGTGCCCGAGGCCACGGTGACCGGGTTGGGCAGCGCCAGGCCGCCGATTTGGACGGCCAGGTTCATTCGGCCGCCTCCCAGGCAATTTGCCGAAAGTCAAAGACCGGCCCTTCGGTGCAGGTTCGCTGGTATTCCCAGCCGCCGGCGGTCTTGATGGGGACCACACACGCCAGGCATACGCCGATGCCGCATCCCATGTGCTGATCCAGCGAGAGTTCCGCCGGCAGGCCGTGCTCCGCCGCCAGCCGGCCGACGGCCCGCAGCATCGGCGTGGGGCCGCAGGCAAACAGTTTCCGCCCCGGCGCGCGCCGCTGGAGCTCGGCCCGCAAGGGCTCCGTCACCACGCCTTTCTCGCCGTGGCTGCCATCCTCGGTCGTCACGCGCACCTCCCAACCGAGCGCGCGAAACTCCGCCTCGCAAAGAATGTCAGCGCGCTGGCGTCCTCCCACGAATACCAGCCCCTTCCGGGGCGAGCGTTGCGCCAGCAGGTAGAGAGCGGCCATGCCGTAGCCCCCGGCGACCAGGAGGGGAATCTCGCCGTCCGGACGCGGCACCGTGAAGCCGTGGCCGAGCGGGCCGAGGAGGCTCAGTTCCTCGCCGGGCCGCATGCGCGCCAGCGCTTCGGTGCCCTGGCCGATGGTCTTGTAGAGCAAGGACAAGGTATCCCCCGCCACCTGGAAAACGCTGAAGGGCCGCCGCAGCAGCGCGTGCTTGAGGGGCAGAATCCGGACATGCACGAATTGCCCCGGTTGCACCCGGGGCGCAATCAGCGGGGCGCGCACCCGCAGGCGGAAGTAGGGGCCGGTGTCGCGCTCATTGGCGATAATCTGGGCGGTCTGCTCAACCATGGGCGCGCAAACGGGAGGCGGGGCGGTCCGGGCTTGTCCGGCGCACTGCTTCGGCGCGCGGGCCGCACCGCCGCGGGTCATGCCCGGCGGGCGGCGCTGTCGGGCGCCAGCAGTTGGCGATAAGTGGCCAGCGCCAGCAGCGGCCAGGAGTTTCGATACATGTCATATTTGAGGTAGAATACCTTCGGGAAGCCCGTGCCGGTGGTTTCATGCTCAGTCCAGGAGCCATCGGCATTTTGCGTGCGGACCAGGTATTCGATTCCCCGCTGGAGGCTGGGGCGTTCCGGGTCGCCAAAGGCGCAAAGGCCCATCACCGCCCAGGCGGTCTGCGAGGCGGTGCTGGGGCCCTGGCCTTTGAAGACGGGGTCGTCGTAGGTGTTGCAGCGCTCCCCCCAACCGCCGTCCTCGTGCTGCACGCTCTCCAGCCAGTCCCGGGCCTTGAGCAGCCACGGCTGGCGCATATCCAGATTCAGGGCCCGCAGCCCGCGCAGCACCTGCCAGGTGCCGTAGATATAATTGACCCCCCAGCGGCCGTACCACGAGCCGTCTTCCTCCTGCCGCTCGCGAATGAACCGCAGCGCCCGCTGCACCTGGGGATGCTCCACGCTCCAGCCTTCGTAGCCGAGCAACTCCAGGATGCGCGCCGTGATGTCGGCGCATTCGGGATCCAGCATGGCGTTATGGTCGGCAAAGGGAACCTTTTCGAGCACGCCCTTGGTGCAGTCCTTGTCGAAAGCCGCCCAGCCGCCGTCCTTGCATTGGAAGGTCATCATCCAGGTCAGGCCCCGTTGGAAACATTCGTCACGTTTCTGCCGGTCGTCTGTCGCCACCAGCCGCAGCGCCAGCAGCACCATCGCTGTGTCATCCACGTCCGGGTTCCACTTGTTGTCGAACTCGAACACCCACCCGCTGGGCTCGACCTTGGCCGGGTTCTTGTAAATCCAGTCCCCGCGGAAGCGGATTTCCCGGGCCATCAGCCACTCGGCGGCGCGTTTCAACGCCGGGTGATCCGCGGGCACACCGGATTCACGCAGACAGATGCTGACAATGGCAGTATCCCAGACCGGCGACAGGCAAGGCTCGATGCGGACGCTCTGCTCGGTTTCGTGCTCGAGTTTCTTTAATTCCGCCGCCGCCCGCACCACCTGCGGGTGGTCGTCCGGGTAGCCCAGCGCTTTGAGGGCGATGAGGGAATTGAGCATCGCCGGGAAGATCGCCCCCAGGCCATCCGACCCCTCGAACCGTTCCAGCATCCACTGTTCGGCCTTGCGCAACGCCCGCTTGCGGAAGGGATGGATTCCGTGCTGCGCGAACCATTCCGCGAACTTGTGCACCCGGTCCAGCCAGAGAAAGAAGTTGCGCCACGTAATCCGTTCCGGGTCGGGCGCCAGCGCCAGGTCGCGCCCGTGGATGCCCTCCGGGTAAAGCTCCTCCAGTTTGACCCCGCTCTTCAGTTTGCGGGTGGGCTTGAAATGATTGATGATCGCCAGCGGCACGAACATCGAGCGGCTCCAGGAGCTCATCTCGTTGAAGTTCACGTAGAACCATTTGCCGATCAGGATCACTTCGCAGGGGATGGTCGGCACGTACTCCCAGGGAAACAGCCCCAGCAAGGCCAGGTACAGCTTGGAAAAGGTGTTCATGCGCGGCACCCCCCCGAGGTTGACCGCCACCTCGCGGGCGCGCAGCATGCGGGGGTCGGTGACGGGCACCCCGGCCAGCTTGAGCGCGAGATACGCCTTGACGGTCGCGTTCACCTCCGCCGGGCCGCCGTGGTAGATATTCCACCCGCCGTCGGGCAGTTGCTTGGAAAAGATGTGGTTGACCGCCTTGCGCTCCCATTGCGGGTCCACCTGGCCGTTCCAATGATGATAGGCCACCATGTCCGAGACCAGCGTGGCATCCACCAGCAACTCGCCGATCCAGTAACCCTCGGCTTTCTGCTCGCCGAGCAAATACCGCTGCGACCGCTCAATGGCGGCTTCCAACTCGACCCGAGGCTTGAACCCGAAGTCTGTTTGACGCGGGTTTCCCTCAGCACGGCTTTGGCGAAGCGATGCTACTTCCATCCGCTTATCCTGCCCAGTCCAGAGGCGGGTGTAAAGCTTTCATTCGCCCGCGCTGATCGGCGGCGCCCCAACCGCGGCCCCTTTGCGCCCGCCGCGGGCGGCCGGGAGCAACCGGAGCGCGCGGCCCACCTCCGGCCATCAGCCCGCTCAACGGTAGCGCAGGCTGCTGAGGTAGCCCCAGGCAATGCCCATCACCAGGCCCCCCGCATGGGCCGCATTGGCCACGTGCGGCACGATGGGCGTGAAACAGGCGAAGAACCAGANNAATTTGCCCCGCATCCAAATGTAGCCCAACAGCCCATAGACCACCCCCGACATGCCGCCAAACACCGGCCCCCCGAACCAGAATTGCACCAGGTTCGATACCACCGCCAGCCCCAGCACAAGGCGGGCCAGCATGCCCGTGGACTGCCGCCCCTCAATCATGCTCCCCAAATCGTGCAGCCACAGCAGGTTGAAGAGTATGTGGAGCAGGTTGAAATGAATGAAGATTGGCGTCACCAGCCGCCACACCTGGCCCTGGAGGACTTCTGGCAGACCCGCCCCGGCGGAGCCCCCGGCAACGAAGTTCCGGATGAACAGCCCCTGAATCGGCCGGAAATCCTTGCCCATGCCGGACAAAATGAAAACCGTGACGCTGATGACCATCAGCGCAAAAGTCAGCGGCCCGAACCCGTAGGCGGTCGGTGCTTGAAAGAGATGCCGCCGTTCCTGCTGTTTCTTGCGATACCCGGCCTCGCGTTTCTCGGCCTCGGCGCGCCGGTCAGCCGCCTCCCGGGCCTGGGCGCGGTATTGCGGATCGGCGGGATTGCTGCGGAACTCGGTCAGCAGCCGCTCCGCATCCTGGATCTGATCCTCGTCCGCCACCCAAATGCCCCAGCCCTCCGCGGGCTCGAACTCGAGCTGCGTCTCGATTTGCCGGACATAGAGAAAATCCGCAAACGTGCGGGCGGCCTTTTCCTCCGCCAGGTAGCCGATTAAACGCATGCCGTTGGAAGCGGGGCCCGGGCCGAAGGCCGGGCGCTACGCGGCCCGCCACTTCAGCTCGACGACCTGCCCGTGCGCGCGGTGCGCGGGATCCATGCTCCGCAATTCGAGCCGCATCCCGCGCCGCTTCAAGGTCGCCAGCACCCACCCGGAAGGGTCTTCCGGGCGGAAGACATAGCCCAGCGCCGGCAGGTTGATCAGGTGAATGCCGCTGGGGTCCTGCTCCACGTGCCAGGAGTGGGTGTGGCCGTAGATATACGCCTTCACCTGTTTGCGCGGGCGGATGATGTTCAAAAACGCCTCCGAATCCTTGAGGTCGCTGCGTTTTGCCGTCGTGCCCACATTATGGTGAGCCAGGATTAACGTGGGCTTTTTCGGATGGTCGTCCAGCGTCCGGGCCAGCCAATCCAACTGCTCCGGCCCCAGCAATCCGGGCGTGGACAGGGTCTTTTCGAGCGAGTCCAGGATAATCCAGTTCACGCGCGGCGTCGGCAGCAGCGCAACCTGCCGGTCGGCCAGCGGTCGCGGGGGCGCGCCCCCGGCTTCCAGGACCGCCCGGAAACGCTCGCGGTTATCATGGTTGCCCATGGCGATGTAGACCGGGACCTGTCCCTGCCGCAACGGCTGCAACAGGCGCGCCAGGTGCTCATAATCCACGGATTGCCCGCTGTTAAAGGCGCAATCGCCGGTGATGATGACCCCCGCCGGGCGCTTGCGCAGGGCCAGCACCTCGCGCGTGGCCTGGGTGAAATGATCCGTCATGTTGATCCCGCGCTGAACCATGCTGGCATCCGCGGACAGGTGGATGTCGGACAGCAGCGCCCAGACATTCGGGTCCCGGCGTTGGGACGCGGCCAACAGCTCCGGCGCCAGCACCAGCGCCGCGCTGCCAACCAGGGTGCGAACGAGAAACTCACGACGTGAAAGAGCAGGCAAATGTTTCGACATGGTCTCTTCCTACCGCCGCCCGCCGGGTGACTCAAGCCAAAACGTTGAGGAACCCGCCGGAAATCTTTTTCGGGCTTGCCCGGGCGGCGGAACCGGCCCACTCTTGCCCCATCGCTTTTTTGGCATGGCAACCAGCAACGAGGCAAAGACCGCGCCCGGTTGGGGGCAGCGCGCGCTCATCGGGCGCCATCCCCGGCGCACGCTGGTCCGCATTATCCTGCTGGCCATCACCTCGCTGATCCTCTTCCGCTACGTGCTCCTGCCCGTGCGCGTAAGCGGCGGAAGCATGCTGCCGACGTACAAAGAAAACGGCGTCAACTTCGTCAACCGCCTGGCGTACCTGTTCCACGAACCCCGGCGCGGGGATGTCGTCGCCGTCCGCCTGCTGGCGGGCGCGCACCGGCTGTACCTGAAACGGATCGTCGGCCTGCCGGGTGAAACCGTGGCCTTCCACCACGGCCGGCTGTTGATCAACGGCCAGCCGCTGGCCGAACCCTACGTCAAGTTCCCCTGCGACTGGAATCAGAACCCCGTCCCGGTCGGGCCGGACCAATACTACCTGGTCGGAGACAACCGGGACAATCCCCGGGAAGGACACGAGCAGGGCCGCGCGGCGCGCGCGCTCATCATCGGCAAAGTGCTCCTGTAAAATCATGAAAGAATGGACGATCCGCATCCTGCTGGTGGCGGCCCTGGCCGCGCTGGGGATCTGGGGCTGGCGCACGCTTCATCCCGACCCGGAACAGGTCATCCGGCGCCAGCTCCAGGAGATGGCCAAAGCCGCATCGTTCACCGCGGAGCAGGGGCTGGCCGCCCAGGCCTGGTACGCCAGTTCGCTCCCCGAGTTCCTGGCCCTGGATATTGAAGTGACGCTGCGCGTGCCCGGAGTCCCGGCTACCTTGAGCGGGCGGGACGAAGTGATGCAGTTGCTGACGGTCTCCCGCCGGGTTTGCCGCAGCCTTCGCCTCCGCTTGCCCGACCTCAAAATCAGCCTTGCCCCGGACCGGACAATGGCCGAGGTTTATGCCACGGGTGAAGCCGACGTGACCTATGCATCCGGCGAGAAGGCGTCTTTCTTGCAGGAACTGCGCCTGCGCCTGGTCAAGGTCAAGCAAGGCTGGATTGTCCAGCAGGTCGAGACGGTAAAAACGCTTACCTAAGGCGGCGATTTGCCGGGGGACCGCCGGCCCTGGAAACAGGGGGTGCCTTTCCCGACGGTTTCCCCGGCTTCGGCCGCCGCTCCCGGGCCGGCTCCGCCAGTTGAAAATCCACCTGGCGCTGGCCGGTGTCCACTTTCGCCACCCGCACCTCCACCGTGTCGCCCAGCTTTAGCCCGCGCCGCGCACCGCGCCGGGGCGGCCGGCCCCGCTGGGCGTCGGGCGGCCCATCGCCGGCCCCCGCGCCTGCGGCCGGCACCAGCCCGCTTAGCCCCAGCCCCGGCACATCCACCCGGCATCCGAAGCTCCGCACCTCGATCACCCGGGCCTCGTAGTGCTCCCGGTGCGCGGATTGAAGCTGCGCCGCCAGAAACGCGAACAGCTTCGCCTCCCGGCTGTCGCGCTCCGCGTCATCGGAATTGCGCTCGGTCGCGGAAAGATGCTCCGCCATTTCCGGGAGCGGCCGGGCCGCCACGGGCCGCCCCGGCGGCCCCAACAGCGCCCGGTGAACCACCAGGTCCGCGTAGCGCCGGATCGGCGAGGTGAAGTGCGTGTAATCCGGCTTGGCCAAACCGTAATGCCCGAGCGGCTCGACCGCGTAGCGCGCGCGCGGGAGCGACTTCAGGAACCCGATCTTGAGCGCCGGGCCGATCGGCAGCGTCGCGAGCCGCGCCAGCAGCTTCTGCGCCTCGCGCCGGTTCGACAGCCGGCCGCAGGGAATATGCTGGCTCCGCACTTCCTGGCGAAACTCCTCGAGCCGCGCCTCCTCCGGCGGCTCGTGGACGCGGTAAATCGCCGGGCCCGGCCGGGCCCGCAGCCGCCCGGCCGCCGCCTCGTTGGCCAGCAGCATGTATTCTTCGATGAGCTGGTGCGCGCTGTCGCTCGCCTCCCGCTCCAGGCGCAGCACCCGCCCGTGCGCATCCAGCCGGATCTTGAGCTCCGGGAAATCGAGCTCCAGCGCCCCCGCCTGGAATCGCGCCCGGCGGATTTTCCCGGCCAGCGCATGCGCGTCGTGCAGCATCTGCTCCAGCGGGTTGCGGGGCGGACGCGCCAGCAGGGCCAGCACCTCGCCGTAATCATACCGGCGCTGCGAGCGGATCACCGCGGAATAAAACCGCGTCGCGCGCACCCGCCCGTCCGCCGTGAGCAGAAACTCCGCGCATTGGGTCAGCCGCTCCACCTGGGGCTTGAGCGAACACAACTCCTCGCTCAGCGCCGCGGGCAGCATCGGCACCACCCGGTCCACCAGGTACGTCGAGTTCCCCCGCCGGGCCGCCTCCTCGTCCAGCGCGCTGCCGGGCCGCACGTAATGCGACACATCGGCGATATGCACCCACAGCTTCCACTGTCCCGCCCCGGCGCGCTGCAGGCAGATGGCATCATCAAAGTCTTTCGCGTCGGACGGGTCTATGGTGATGACCGGGTGCGCGCGGCAATCCACCCGCCCGGCCCGGTCCGCCGGCGTCACTTCCCGCCCCAGCGCCTGCGCCTCCGCCAGAACCTTCCGGGGGAAATGCAAGGGCAACTGGTACTGGCGGATGACCGAAAGCATGTCCACTCCCGCGGCGTCCGGCGGCCCCAGCACCTCGATGACCTCGCCCGCCGGCCCGGCCTCGCGCGGCGTCCACTCCCCCAAACGCACGACAACCTTATCGTTGACCCGCGCCGGGCGCCCGGTCTGGCGCGGCGGCGGCACGTGAATCTCGTGGCCGATGCGCGGGTCATCCGGAAGCACGTAGAAGGATTGCCGGTTCCGCCGCAGCGTGCCGACTAATTGAGTGCGCGCCCGCTCCAGGACGCGCACGACCCGGCCGGCCGCCTCTTTTGCGCCCGTTCTCCGCGCCCGCGGCGGAGCGCCCTCCCGCCGCACCAGCACCCGGTCCCCATGCAGGGCCGGCGCCGTTGCCGGGCCGGGAATGCGAATGACCGGGATCCGGGGATCGTCCGCCTCCAAAAAACCCGTTCCCTGCCGGTTCATCCGAATGCGCCCCGGCACCAGTTCCGCCGCCCGCGGCAGCGTATAGCGGTTGCCCGGCCGGTTGCGCATGATTTGGCCGTTCCGCTCCATGCGCGCCAGCAGGCGCGCCAGGTCTTCCCGGCGATCGCGGCGGAAACCCAGCCGCGCCCGCAATTCGGCGACATTCAGCGGCGCGGAGTTGGCCCGGCCAAGCAGGGATAAAATCTTCTCTTCCATTTCAGGTGATTAGCCCCAGGTGAGGTGTCGGCGCGCAAAATGCACGGCGGCAGCCCCGCTGTCCAGCTTAATTGCGGCCGCTTAACCGACCCGCTTCGCCGCCGGCGGGTGCCGCCGCGACACAAACAGGCTGCCCGCCAGGTAAAACCGCAGCGGCGCGTCCGCCGCCTTTTTCAAG
>MTKZ01008504.1_pt3 | contig 19737 bp, 27 predicted proteins | sample 1042781 | NCBI WGS metagenome assembly MTKZ01 (sample SAMN06212207, study PRJNA360539) | anaerobic digester metagenome | biome: Wastewater treatment plant; material: sludge; isolation source: anaerobic digester fed with sludge from wastewater treatment plant | place: Denmark: WWTP Viborg ... | reverse complement strand
CGTGCCGGTCTTGTCGAGGGCGACGGTGCGGATCGTGCCGAGCCGCTCGAAGGCCTCGCCGGACTTGATGACGATGCCGAACCTCGAGGCGGCGCCGATCGCGCTGATCACCGTGACGGGCACCGCGATGGCCAGCGCGCAGGGCGAGGCGGCCACGAGCACGACCAGGGCGCGTTCGATCCAGGTCCAGGGGTCGCCGGTGACGATGCCGAACAGGGCCACCAGCGCGGCGACGACGAGCACGACCGGCACCAGCGGCCGGGCGATGCGGTCGGCAAGCCGAGCGCGCTCGCCCTTGCGCGCGTGTGCCTGCTCGACGAGCGCGACGATCTGGGTCAGGGAGTTGTCGCGGCCGTCGGCGGTCGCCTCGATCAGCAGGGTCGCCGAGCCGTTGACCGCGCCGGCCGGGACCTCGTCTCCCGGGCCGACGGCCACGGGGATCGACTCCCCGGTCACCGCGGAGGTGTCGATGCCGGACCGGCCCTCGACGACGACTCCGTCGGTGGCGATCCGCTCGCCGGCGCCGACGATGAGCAGGTCGAGCTCGCGCACGTCCGCGGCGGCGACGGTGACCTCGCCGCCGATGCGGGACAGCCGCACGGTCTGCGGGATCAGCGACAGCAGCGCCCGCAGTCCCTCCTTGGCGCGGTCCATCGCGCGGTCCTCGAGGGCCTCCGCCAGGGAGAACAGGAAGGCCAGCGCCGCGGCCTCGCCGACGTGGCCGAGCAGCACGGCGCCGACGGCGGCGATCGTCATCAGCAGGCCGACGCCGAGCCGGCCGCGGGTCAGGCGCCGGATCGCGCCGGGCACGAAGGCCCAGGCGCCGGCGGCCAGCGCGATCGCGTGGGCGACCAGGCCGGGGATCTCAAACCCCGTCCACTCGAGGACGTATCCGGTCAGCAGCAGCACGCCGGAGATCGCCGAGGGCAGCAGGGCCGGGTCGCGCCACCACGGCGGCCGCACCTCGGCTGCGTCGTCCGCGGCATCCGTCGTGCTCCGGGCAGCGGGGTCGGGTCCGCAGCAGGCGTCGCCGTCCTCGTGCGCGGCCCGCGCCGGCTCTGCGGTGGTCGCATCGGGGCCGCAGCAGGCGTCGCCGCGGTCGGCGGGCCGGCTCAGCTCGATCCGGCGGACCCGGGGGCCCGCCCGCGGCTTGTCGGGCCCGCAGCACTCCTCGCTCATCGCGCCTCGCCCGCCGGGGCGCAGCACAGCGGGACGTCGCAGTCCTCGTCCTGGCAGGCCTCGCCGTCGTCGTAGGCGACGACGGCCTGCAGCAGCAGCTCGATCGCCTTGGTCAGGTGCGGGTCGGCGATCTCGTATCGCGTCTGCCGCCCCTCTGGGGTGGCGACCACCAGCCCGCACCCGCGCAGGCAGGCCAGGTGGTTGGAGACGTTGGTGCGCGTCAGCCCGAGCGATTCGGACAGCCGGGCCGGGTATCCGGGCTTCTCGAGCAACTCGAGCAGGATCCGGGAGCGGGTCGGGTCCGCCATCGCGCGGCCGAGCCGGTTCATCACGTCCAGGCGAGACGAAAGAGTCAGCATGGAATGACTATACACCGAACGATGAACAGTGAGTAGGATCGCGACCGTCACCGACAGCGAGGGGCGCGACAGGGGCGCCACCCGGAGCGGCGGCCGCTCCGACTGGTGACCCGCATTCCGCGCGAACGAGTTCCTTGGTATGCTCGAGTCGATTTCGGTGAGCCGAACTTTTTTCTTCACGGCACCGAGGAGGACGGGGATGCGCGGGCGGGCGACGGCGCCGGCGGGGCCGGCAGGCCCGTCGTGCTCACGACCTTCACCGTGCCGGCCCATGACGTCCAGGCGAGAAGGAAGAGTCAGCGCAGAGTGACTGCACACCGGGAGATGAACCCGCGACGAGGATGATCGCCGTCACCGACAGTGAGGGGCGCGACAGGGGCGCCACTCGGATGCGCGATGCCGCGGGCTGAGCGCGGCACGCGCGCGGCCGCGCCGCGGGTGGCCTGGCTGATCGGGCCTGCGCTGGTCGCCGGGGTCGCCTATCTGGACCCGGGCAACGTCGCCAGCAACATGACCGCGGGAGCGCGCTACGGCTACCTGCTGGTCTGGGTCGTGGTCCTGGCCAACGTGATGGCCTGGCTCATCCAGTACCTCTCGGCCAAGCTCGGCATCGTCTCCGGCCGCAGCCTGCCGGAGACGTTGGGCCAGCGCATCCGCAACCCGTGGGCGCGCCGGGCGTACTGGCTGCAAGCCGAGCTCGTGGCGATGGCCACCGACGTCGCCGAGGTCATCGGCGGCGCCGTCGCCCTGAACCTGCTGTTCGGCATCCCGCTGCTGTGGGGCGGGCTGATCACCGGGACCGTCTCGATCGGCCTGCTGGTGCTGCAGTCGCGGCGCGGGCCGCGCAGCTTCGAGTTCGTCGTCATCGGGCTCATCGCGATCATCGCGATCGGCTTCGCCTTCGGGGTCTTCGTCGCCCCGCCCGACGGCGCCGGCGTCGCCGAAGGGCTGATCCCTCGGTTCGAGGGCACCGACTCGGTGCTGCTGGCGGCCTCCATCCTCGGTGCCACGATCATGCCCCACGCCATCTACGCGCACAGCGCCCTCGCCCGCGACCGCTTCGCCCCCTCCCCCGCGGCCGCCCCGGGCGCCGGGGAGGCGAGCCTCGACGACCTTCGGGGCATCCCGACGGGTGTGCTGCTGCGGGCCACCCGCTGGGACGTGAGCATCGCGATGGCGATCGCCGGCACCGTCAACCTGGCCATCCTGCTGCTGGCGGCCGCGAACCTCGCCGGGGTGCCGGGCACCGACTCGCTCGTGGGGGCCCACGCGGCGCTGCGCGACGGGCTCGGCCCGGTGGTCGCCACGCTGTTCGCCGTGGGGCTGCTGGCCAGCGGGCTGGCCAGCACCTCGGTGGGCGCCTATGCGGGGGCGGAGATCATGAAGGGCCTGCTGCGGGTGCGCGTACCCCTGCTGGCCCGCCGGCTGGTCACCCTCCTGCCGGCGCTGGTGATCCTCGGCATCGGCGTCGACCCGACGCTCGCCCTGGTGCTCAGCCAGGTGGTGCTGTCCTTCGGCATCCCCTTCGCGCTGATCCCCCTGGTCGCGCTGACCGCCAACGGCAAGCTCCTCGGCCGCTATCGCAGCCACCCCCTCACGACGGTCGCCGGGGTGCTGACCTCGACCTCCCTGGTCATCCTCAACGCGGTCCTGCTCTGGCTCGTGTTCACGGGGCGATGACGCCGGCCTCGACCCGCGGGAGGCCCGCGGCTCCCAGTGTTCCCGCGGGTTATCGCAGAGCCAGGCGCTACCATGCACGCATGTCCGCACCGGCCCGCCCTGCTGATCGCGGCGCCGGCACGTCCGCCGCCGTGATCCGGCTCGTCGCGGCCCTCTGCGCGGTGCTCGTGCTCCTCGTCGGCGTCTGGGCGGCCTCCCACAGCGAGCGCGGGATCGCGGCAGCGGTCGAGTCGTCGACGGCCGCGACGACGACCATCGCCGACGCCGACACGCACGCCCCGACGGCGGCGGCCGGCTCGCCCGTCGTGGACTCCGAGCTGGGCGGGATGCTCACCGGGATCGCGGTGTGCCTGCTGCTGGTGCTGCTCGGATTCCTCCCGCTGGCCCTGGCCCGGCTGATGCTGCGGCCGAGTCGTCTGCTCGCAGGCGCGTCAGCCCGCCCGTCCCCGCGGGCACCGCGCCGTCGCGTTCGCTCGCACCTGCCTGCCCTCACGATCACCCAACTCTCCCTGTCCCGCACCTGACCCGCCCTGATCCCCGCGTTCGCTGCAGGGGGCGCCAGCCCGGCTCAGTCCGGCTCGGCGCGCAGGTCGAGTCGAGGTTGGGAGTGGGTTCGTGGGATCCGTGTCAGAACTCGTCGACGACGGGCGGAGGCCGCCCTCGTGAGGGCCGTGCTCGCGCGTCGCCGCGCCATCATCGTCGGCGCCGGCCAGGCCGGCATCGCCACGGCCGCGGCCCTGATCCAGAAGGGCCTCGAGCCGCAGCGCGACTTCGCCGTCGTCGACGCCAGCGATGGCACGCGACGCTGGGCGAGCCATTGGCACTCGCTCACCCTGCTCAGCGACGCCCATCACAGCGCGCTTGCCGGCTACCCGATCCCGGGCGCGCCGCTTCGTCATCCGACGGGGTACGAGATGGCCGAGTACCTCGCCTCGATCGAGGCCGAGCTCGGCATCGAGCCTCAGTGGGGCGTTCGCGTCACCGCGGTCAGCGGCCGCAGCTACGGGTCGACGGTCGTGCTCGAGACCTCGGTCGGGCAGGTCCAGACCCGCAGCGTCGTCGGCGCGACCGGCGCCGCGGCCCGGCCCAGGCTGCCCGCCTGGGCGAGGGAGCTCACCCCGCCAGGGCCGGTGCTGCACAGCAGCCAATACCTGTATCCGCGCCAGCTGCCCCCGGGCGAGGTCCTCGTCGTCGGAGGCGGCAACGCGGGGGTGCAGTTGGCGCGCGAGCTCGCGCCGTCGCACGCCGTCTCGCTGGCCGTCCGCGCGCGCCGCCGCGCGCGCCCCTGGGCGAAGTACCACTCCGCGGCCGGCGGCGCCGAGGGCTGGCTCACGGGCGTGCGCCGCCCGGAGCCGCTGTTCACCGACAGCTACGCCGCGCTCTCCCGCTCCGGCGTTCGGATCGTGCCCGCGGTCGCCGCCGCCGACGGCGCCGCGGTGACGCTGGCCGACGGCAGCACCCTGACCCCGACGTCGGTGATCCTCGCCACGGGCTTCGTCCCGGGCGACGAGTGGCTGCCCGCCGAGATCCGGGTCGAGCACGGCGTTCGCACCCGCACGTCCGTCTCCGGCCTGTTCCTGGTCGGCTTCCCCCGGCACGGAAGCCGGCACGCCGACACGATCCGCGGCGTCTGGCGCGACGCCCGCGCCGCCGCCCGTCAGGTCCTCGACCGCCCCTGATCCCGTATGCAAGGAGAGCTCGATCCAGACACCCCCGCGACCATCCCTCCCCCCTCCCCCACGACTCTCATAGGAGTGATCCACCATGAAGTGCCCCATCGACGAGACTGAGCTCACCATCGCCGAGCGCTCCGGCGTCGAGATCGACTACTGTCCGCGGTGCCGCGGCGTCTGGCTCGACCGCGGCGAGCTCGACAAGATCCTCGACCGAGCCGACTCCGGCTCCTACCCCTCCTCGTCCTCCTCCCGCTACGACTCCCGCGGCGACAGCCGCTACGACGATCACCACGGGCGCAAGAGCACCCGACGACGAGGGGGCTTCCTCGGTGAGCTCTTCGACTTCTGAGCCGTCCGCGGCCGGGCGCGATCGCGCCGGGATGCGCTCGCTGGCGATCGCCTCGGCCATCGCCGGCGTCGCCCTCATCGTCGATCAGGGCACCAAGGCGCTGGCGCTGGCCGAGCTCACCGAGGGCGAGCGCATCCCGCTGCTGGGCGACCTGTTCGGAATCCAGCTGGCGTTCAACCCCGGGGCTGCCCTGTCGCTGGGCTCCGAGAGCACGATCATCATCACCGGCGTCACCGTCGTCGCGGTGATCGGCCTGGTCGTCGCCGCGACGCGGGTTCGCGCGACGACGACCGCCGTGGCCCTCGGGCTGATGCTCGGCGGCGGCCTCGGCAACCTGATCGACCGGCTGGTCGCGCCGCCGAGTCCCGGCCGGGGCCGGGTCACCGACTTCCTCGCCTATGGCGACCTGTTCATCGGCAACCTCGCCGACGTCGCCCTCGTCGCAGGCGTCGCGATGCTGCTGCTGATCGGCCTGACCGGCTGGGGCCGGACTCGTCGCGCCGCTCCGGACGAGGCCGGTGACGTCCCGAAGTCGAGTGCGCTCTCCGAAGCGTNNGAGTGCGCTCTCCGAAGCGTCGTGACCGGCTGGTCCGCCCTGGCGGCTCCGCCCACCTTGGCGGATCTGCTGGCGCCGGCGCCGCTGACCTTCCCGCTGATGCCCGCGATCGGCCTGGCGATGGCTCTGGCCTATGCGGCCGGCGCCATCCGCCTGTGGAGCACGGGGCGCGCCTGGTCGGTGCCGCGCACGGTCAGCTTCCTCGCGGGATGCCTGATGCTGGTCGCCGTCACCGGCCTCGGGGTCGAGAACTACGGCTACGAGCTCTTCTCGGTGTTCATGTTCCAGCAGCTCACCTTGATGATGACGATCCCGCCGCTGCTGGTCATCGGCTCCCCCGGCACGCTGCTGCTGCGCGCCGTGCCGCATCGCGGCGCCGGCCTGCNNGGTGCTGCGCGGCGCCCTCGCGGGCCTGAGAAGCCGCCCCGCCCGGTGGCTGCTGAGCCCGATCGTCGCCCTTCCCCTGTACCTGCTGCTGTTCTACGGGCTCTACCTGGCGGACATGGCCGACTGGGTGCTCGACCTGCCGGGCGGCCACGTCGGCCTCGAGCTGCTGTTCCTGGCCTCGGGGATGCTGTTCACGATCCTAATGCTGTCCAGCGACCCGCTGCCCGTGCGGATGGGCTACGGCGCCAGGCTGATCGACCTGCTCGCCGAGGTCGCCCTGCACGCCTTCTTCGGCATCTTCATCATGATGAGCGTCTCCCTCGTCGTCGACCACTTCGCCGCCTCGACCGCCGCCCTCGGCATCGACCCGGTCGCCGATCAGCAGGTCGCCGGCGGGCTGGCCTGGGCCTATGGCGAGGCCCCGAACCTGCTGATGTTCCTCTACATCGCACAACGCTGGTTCCGCGACGACACTCGACGGGCCGCAGCTCGCGACCGCCGCGCCGACCTCTACGGCGACGCCGAGCTCGACGCCTACAACGACTACCTCGAAGCGCTCCGACGCCGACAGGGGGATCAGCCGTGAGCGGCCATCTCCCCCGGCTCCGCACCGGCCCCAGCGGCCATTCCCATCAGTGACCTCTCGAAGGAGAAACGGACATGCAGCACTCCGACCGCGGCCCCTTGCTCGTCGAAGTCGAGTCAGCGATCGCAGAGTCGGCCGACGGCGCGGGCTTCGGCGGCGTTCCTCGGCGCAGCGATCGTCGGGGCTGAGCTCCCGTGCCCCCCATCGACGACTGGTGGCTGAACGCCGCATGGTCGGTCACGCCTACCATCGTGCTCGGCCTCGTCTTCTGGTTCATCATCCGCATGATCGTGCGATCGGATCGCGCCGAGCGCAAGGCCCACCAGCGATACGAGGCCGAGGAGCGTGCACGACTCGCACGCGAGAGCCCCGACCCGCCCAAGCCGACCACCGGCGCGAACGAGGATCTCGGATGAGGTGCAGTGAACGTGTGTAGCGCCCACGGCGCGATGATCGCCGCGGCCTGCGGCCGGCCTCGGCACGGGCAGAGGGCGGGAGCCAGATGACCCCGCCCCCGCCGTCGCTCGAGACGCTGCTGGCCTTCGCACCGCTCGATGCCTCCCCGCTGGCCGTGGTCGCCGTGGGCCTGGCCGCGCTCTACCTCTACGGGGCGGCGCGGCTCTGGGTTCGCCGGCGCCGATGGTCGATCCCGCGCACCATCTCGTTCCTGCTCGGCTGCATCGTGCTGTTCCTGGTGAGCGCCCTCGGCGTGAACAGGTACGCGACCGAGCTCGTCTCCGCTCTGCTGTTCCAGCAGATCACGCTGATGACCGTCGTCCCGCCGCTGCTGATCGCCGGCTCACCGGGGCGGCTGCTGCTTCGCGCGACCCCGCACCGCGGCCTCGGCCGGGCGGTCCTGCGCGTCGCGCACGCCGGGCTGCGCTCGGGCTTCACCCGGGTGCTGCTGCACCCGGCCGTCGCCGTCCTCGTCGCCGCCGCCTTCTACTTCGGCCTCTACCTGAGCGATCTCGTCAGCGTGCTGATCGTCCTGCCTCTCGGGCACGAGCTGCTGCTGGCGGTCCTGCTGACCGGGGGGATCGTCGCGGCGGTGCCGCTGTGGTCCTCGGACCCGCTGCCGAGGACGCCGTCCTACGGCGCGCGCCTGGTCGACGTGCTCGTGGAGATCCAGATCCACGCCGTCTTCGGCCTGATCCTGCTGCGAACCGGCACTCCCCTGTTCTCCGCGTTCGCCGACCCGCCGCCGCAGTGGGAGGTCGACCCGCTGTTCGACCAGGCGCTCGGCGGGACCCTGGCGTGGACCTACGCTGAGCTGCCGCTGCTGGTCGTGCTCATCGTCACGCTCTCGAGGTGGCGCAACCGCGACAACAGGCTCGCCCGCCTCCGGCAGGATCAGGAGGACGCCGACCTCGAGCAGTACAACGCCTACCTCGCCGCGCTGAGCCAGGCCCGTCCCCGCCCTGCTCCGGGCTCGGATGCCGGGCGGGAGCCCGAGGCGCCGCTGGGCCAGTCTCCGGGCAGCTGAGCGGGCCGCGGTGCCGCCGTCCGGGCGCGCTCAGGCCTCGCGCTGCTTCGGGCTGTCCTCGTGCTCGATGCCGGCGTGCTCGCCGCCGCGGCGGAAGTTCAGCAGCCGCAGCGCGTTGGCCACCACGATCAGGGTGGAGCCCTCGTGGATGAGCACGACGGCGCCGATGTTGAGCCCGACGAAGGTGGCCACGATCAGGAAGGCGACCACGACCAGGCTGGCGATGAGGTTCTGCCGGATGATGCGGCTGGTGGCGCGGCTCAGCTGCACGGCGAAGGGCACCCGGCCCAGGTCGTCGCTCATCAGCGCCACGTCGCACGTCTCGAGGGCGACCGTCGACCCGGCTGCGCCCATCGCGATGCCGATGTCGGCGCGGGCCATCGCCGGCGCGTCGTTGACGCCGTCGCCGACCATCGCGGTCGGGCGGTGCGTGGCGGCCAGGCGGGTGATCTCCTCGACCTTGTCCTCGGGCAGCAGCTCGCCGAGGGCGACGTCGACGCCGACCTCTCGGCCGACGGCGTCGGCCACGCGCTGGTTGTCGCCGGAGATCATCACGAGCCGGNNACGAGCCGGCCGACGCCGTCGGCGCGCAGCGCCGCGATCACCTGGGCGGACTCGGCGCGGGAGGAGTCCATGACCCCGACCAGCCCGAGGAAGCTCTCGCCGCGGCGCACGATCATGATCGTCTGCCCCGACTCGCGGGCCTGCTCGAGGGAGGCGGCCAGGTCCGGCGGCATCACGATGCCCTGCTCCTCGAACATGCGGGGGTTGCCGACCTCGACGGGATCGCCGTCGACGGTGGCGCGCACGCCTCGTCCGACGACGGCCTCGAGCCCGACGGCCCCGACCTCGTCGGCCTCGGCGACCTGGTCCGCCAGGTCGCGCACGATCGCCGTCGCCAGCGGGTGGTCGCTGAGCGACTCGACCGCGACCAGCGTGGGGATCAGCAGCTGTCCCGCCGGGCCTTCGGCGGGGGCAACGAGGGTGACCCGCGGCTCGCCCCAGGTGAGGGTGCCGGTCTTGTCGAAGGCCACCGCCTTCACCCGGCCGAGCGTCTCCAAGGGCGCGCCGCCCTTGACGAGCACCCCGGCGCGGGCGGCGCGGGCGATGCCGGCCAGCACGGCCGCGGGGGTCGCGATCGCCAGCGCGCAGGGGCTCGCCGCCACCAGCACGACCATCGCCAGGTAGAAGGCGTCGGCGAAGGCGTTGCCGAACACGAGCATCGACACGGCCAGCGTGGCCGCGACGCCGACGATGACAGCCGGGACGTACCAACGCTGGAAGCGGTCGATGAACTGCTGGGTCGGGGACTTGGCCTGGTCGGTGCTGCGGACGAGCTCGACGACGCGGCTGAGGGTGGAGTCCGCGGCGGTGGCGGTGACCTCGATCTCGAGGACGCCGGCGCCGTTGACCGTGCCGGCGAAGGTGCGGTTGGACACCGGCAGGGTCGCCGCCGTCCTGCGCGCGCGGTCGCGGTCCTCCACCGCGCTCTTCTCGACCGGGATGGACTCCCCCGTGACGGCGGACTGGTCGACGGCCGAGACGCCGGCGACGACGAAGCCGTCCGAGGGGATGCGGGAGTTGGGCCTGACCACCACGACGTCGCCGACGCGGATCTGCTCGACGGGGACCTCCACCGGGTCCTCGCCGTCGCGGCGCAGCAGCGCGGTGCGCGGCGCGAGCTCGGCCAGGGCCTCGATCGAGCGGCTGGCGCGGCTCATCGCGTACTCCTCGAGCGCGTGCCCGAGGCTGAACAGGAACAGCAGCACCGCTCCCTCGGCCCACTTGCCGATCGTGGCGGCGCCGGGGGCCGCCACGATCATGAGGAAGTCCACCTCGAAGCGCCCCCGCAGGGTCGAGGACACCGCCGTGCGGACGGTGAAGAAGCCGCCGAAGAAGTAGGTGGCGATGAACAGCGCCACCGGCACCGCGGTGCCGGTGAGGCCGAAGGCGTACTCGGCGAGCATCCCCGCGCCGTAGGTGACGCCCGCGGCGATCGCGAACCACAGCTCGATGCGGGAGGAGCCGTGCGAGCGGGCATGATCGTCGGTCGAGGGCTTGGCTGCTGTCTCGGTCACACCCTCACAATACATCATGACATTGTGAAATGAAGATGTGATGATATGGATGCTCATTCCTCGGGCAGAATGGTGTCATGCAGGCACGGACGACGGCGCGCGCAGCCCTGGCGCTGACCGAGGAGCAGGCCGAGCGCCTCGCCGAGGTGATGCAGGCCCTCGCCTCGCCGGTGCGTCTGCGCATCCTCGCCCTGCTGCGCGAAGGGCCGATCACCGTCACCGAGCTCAGCGCGCGGCTCGGGGCCGGCCAGACGGCCGTCTCCAACCACCTGCGTCTGCTGCGCCACCTCAGCCTCGTCTCGGGCACGCGCGAGGGACGCAACATCTTCTACGAGCTCTTCGACGACCATGTCGCCGACCTCCTCGAGGAGGCCGTCGGACACGTCGCCCACCTGCCGCGTCAGGGCTGACCGCGCCGCGGGCGCTGTCTCCCCCGGCGGCGGATCGAGGCGACCTTGCGGTTCATCGCGTGGCGGATCACAGTGCGAAACAGCAAGCCCCGGATGCCGGTGAGGTTCACGCCATGCTCGCGATAGAAGGCGTCGGGGTCGTCGGTGACGCCGAAGTCGCGGTTGACGCCGGTCTGCTGGATGGCCGTGTCGGTGCCGCGCCAGGCCACCGGCGGCGAGGCGAGGTCCTCGGTGCCGACTCCGTAGCCGAGGAAGGGCCCCTCGGCCGCGACCGAGCTGCGCAGCCCGTCCAGGTAGCCCGCGTCGCAGATCACGCCCTCGAGCCCGACCCAGCGGTCCTCGAAGCGCACCTCCGCCCAGCTGTGCAGGATGTCGTCGGGGGCCAGCTCGTAGAACAGGCCCGTCACGACGCCCTTCTGCAGGCTCTTGTGGATCGTCGCGCCGTGGAAGCGGCAGGGCGCGCCCGCAGCGCGCAGCAGCGCCATGAGCAGCGTCGTCTTGGTGTTGCACTGCCCGTAGCCGTCGGCGAGCACCACCGAGGCCGGCAGCTCGTCGGAGGAGTTGTAGCCGAAGGGGATCTCGTCGCGGACGAAGTCGTACACCGCGCCGATCCGCTCCCGCAGCGGCAGGGCCGCCCAGCCTCGGTCGGCGACCAGGCGCTGCAGGGACGGGTGCTCGTAGTCCAGGATCGGGGTGGGGCCCAGGTGCGCGTCATCCATGCCACGACGGTACGGGCGGCGGGGGCGCCGGGGCTTGAACGTTCCGGCTGAGCCGGGCGGGGCGCCGGAGGACCGGCTCAGTCGTCGGCGCCGGGCCAGAGCGAGCCGTCCAGGCGCATCATCAGCAGCGCCGAGGGGCTCAGGCCGAAGTTGCGGCGGAACACCCGGCTCAGGTGCGCCGAGTCGCTGAACCCGGCGGCGGCCGCCGCGGCGGTCAGGTTCGCGCCCGCGGTCACCTCCTCCACCGCGCGCCGAAGGCGCACCCACAGCACATAGCGTCGGAAGGGGATCCCGACTTCCCGCGTGAATCGATGCGTCAGACGCGACGGCGACAGGTGAGCCTGCCGCGCCGCAGCGTCCAGCTCGACGGTGCCGCCGGCACTGCGCTCGACATGCCGCAGTGCCTCCCTCACGGGGGCCGAGAGCGGGTCCGGCGTCACCGGCCGCCCGCTCGCCTCGCCCAGCAGGTGAGCGACGAGCTCCCGCGCCGGGGCGTCCTCGATCTTGTCGGCCGCCTCGAGCCGATCGGCCAGGCCGCGGCCGAGCCGATCACCGGCGGCGTGCCCCAGCGCCCTTCCTCGTGCGCCGAAGGGCTCCACCAGCAGCAGCAGCAGCAGCCGGGCCGACCGGCACTCGAGGCGGTGTGGCACGCCACTGGGGATGACCGCGACCGATGAGCGCAGCGTCTCCCGGTCCGTCACGAGGGTGAACGGCTCGTCGAGCGCGACCATCACCTGTACCGCGTGGTGCGCGTGCCTCTCCGCGTCGCCCCCGGGGCCTCGGTAGAGCACCGCGCCAGGAGCGAGGGTCAGGACGCCGCGCCACGCCGCCGCGGCCGTGGCCTCGTGCTCGGCCGCGGAGGCCGGGGCCGCAGGCGCGNNCGGACATGACGACAGGCTATCCGCGCCGCGCCGGCCGGCGCGGCGCCCCCCGGACTACTTCGCCTCCCCCTCCTCCGCATACGGCGTGCGCAGCTGCACGGCCTCCGCCTTCGCGCCCGTGCGCCGGCGCTTGCGGGCGGCGGCCGCCAGGTTGAGCACCTCGACGAAGATCGCGAACGCCATCGGCCCGTAGATGAGGGCCTTGTCGATGTACACGCCGAAGCCGTCGGCGATGAGGAACGCGCCGATGAGCACGAGGAAGGCCAGGGCGAGCATCTTCACCGTGGGGTGCCGGTTCACGAAGGCGAAGATGTGCTTGGCCGCGAACAGCATGATGCCGAAGGACAGCACCACGACCGTGATGATGACGACCAGGTTGTCCGTCATCCCGACCGCGGTGATGGCCGAGTCCAGCGAGAAGACGAGATCCAGGACGAGGATCTGCGCGAGGACGGCGCCGAAGGTCGCCTTCGCGACCGCGGCGCCCCCGCGCTCCTCCTGCCCCTCGAGCCGGTGGTGGATCTCGGTGACGGCCTTGTAGAGCAGGAACAGGCCCCCGGCGATGAGGATGAGGTCACGCCCGGAGAACCCGATCCCCACGAGCTCGAAGAGATCCTCGTTGAGCGTGATGATCCAGCCCGCGAACAGCACCAGCAGCACGCGCAGCAGCATCGCGAGCGTGAGGCCGAGGTTGCGCGCCTTCGCCTGCTGGTGCTCCGGGAGCCGTCCGGCGAGGATCGAGATGAAGATCACGTTGTCCACGCCGAGCACCACCTCGAGCACGAACAGGGTGAGGAACACGGCGATGAGATCCGGGGTGATCTCGAGGGCGAACTCCATAGGTCAAGCATGCCGGTGCTTCGCCGCGACAACGCTGCGAGTCGCCGGTCCCGACTCCGGGGCTTCCGCTGTCGGCATCGCCGGGCTAGCGTCGAGGCCGTGCTCAGCATCCGCAACCCCGGCGTGCAGGCGGGCATCGCCTCCGCGCTGCTGTTCGGAGCCGGCACCCCGGTGGCCAAGGCGCTGCTCGGCGAGGTGTCCCCCTGGCTGCTCGCCGGGCTGCTCTACGCCGGATCCGGCCTGGGCCTCGGCCTCTACCGGCTGATCCGCCGCGCACCGCGCGTGCGCCTGCGCCGCGGCGAGCTGCTGCCGCTGGCCGGCGCCGTGTTCTTCGGCGGGATGCTCGGCCCGGTGCTGCTGATGTTCGGCCTCTCGAGCATGCCCGCCTCCGGCGCCTCCCTGCTGCTGAACGCCGAGGCGGTGCTCACCGCGCTGCTGGCGTGGATCGTGTTCCGCGAGAACGCCGACCGCCGCATCGTGCTCGGCATGATCGCGATCGTCGCCGGCGCCGTGGTGCTCTCCGTCCCGGCCTCGGGCGCCATCGAACTCGGCGCGGTCTGGCCGGCGCTGGCGGTCCTCGGCGCCTGCCTGTGCTGGGCGATCGACAACAACCTCACCCGCAAGGTCGCCTTCGTCGACGCCACCTGGCTCGCCGCCGTCAAGGGCGGCGTCGCCGGGCCGATCAACCTCGTCCATCGCGTTCCTGCTCGGCGCGTCGCTGCCGCCGGTACGGAGCATCGCGGCGGCGATGGGCGTCGGGCTGCTCGCCTACGGAATCAGCCTTGTGCTGTTCATCGTCGCGCTCCGCCACGTCGGCACCGCCCGAGCCGGCGCCTACTACTCGGTGGCCCCCTTCTTCGGCGCCCTCGTCGCCGTGATCGCCTGCGAGCCGCTGACGATCCCGCTGCTGATCGCCGCGGCGCTCATGGGCGTCGGCGTGTGGCTGCACCTGACCGAGCGCCACGAACACGAGCACACCCACGAGCCGATCACCCATGAGCACTGGCACCGCCACGACGACGGCCACCACGACCACGAGCACCCCGAGCCCGTCGCGGCCGGGACCTGACACCGCCACGCGCACACCCACGAGGCCGTCACGCACTCCCACCCCCACTTCCCGGACAGCCACCACCGGCACCGGCACTGACCACGAGGCCCGGCTCGCGGGGTACGCTCGCTAGGTGTCAGCCCNNACTGATCTCCGCGTGCACCCCTACTGTCGCGATGACGGCTGCCGACGACGCCGCCAATCCGCTGTGCGCGAACGTGACGGTTCGGTTGCCCGACGAGCTCGACGGACTCCCTGCGCGCGAAACCAACGCTCAGGCGACCGGGGCGTGGGGCGACCCGACGCAGGTTCTGCTCCGGTGCGGCGTCGAGGTCCCTGGGCCGTCGACGCTGCCGTGCTACGAGCTGCGCGAAGTCGACTGGATCATCGACGAGGGCCCGGAGGACGTCGTCGTCGCGCTCACCTACGGCCGCGATCCCGCCGTCGAGGTCGTGATCGACAAGTCCATCACCGGACCCGCGACGATCCTGACGGAGCTCGGCCCGGCCGTCGGCTCGAACGAGGCCGAACGGTCGTGTCTATGACGGCGCCGCAGCGCATCGTGGGAGTCGGGTCAGCTCGGGCCGCCGTGGACTCACGGCGTCAGCTGTGCCGCGAACTCGTCCCAGGCGGCCTGTAGCTCCTCGTCGGTGCCGGTGGCGAGCCAGTAGCGACTGAGGTTGATGCCCTGCAGCTTCAGCTCGACGAAGAGCCGGTGCGGTTCGTTCACGCGATCGAAGATCGCCATCGCCGTGACGACGTGGAGCGGGTTGATCCACATCCGCGGGGCGCCCCCGGGGGAGTCCGGGTCCGGGAGGGCGATCAGGCCGGCCATGTGATGATCCTAGCGACGTGTCACGTTTGTGTGCATCATCGTGTCATAGCGGCTAGAATGGCGTCATGTCGATCGCTCCCATCCTCCCCAGCCGCGAGGCGCGCACCGAGATCCCCAAGGCGCTGCGCCGGTTCCGCGCTGAGGGTGCGAGCGCCGACCCCGTGATCTTCGGCTCGTACCGCCGTCCCGAGGCCGTGGTGATCCCCTTCGAGCTGTACGCCAGGCTGCTGCCCGCGATCGAGGAGATCGAGATCGCCGGCATCGTGCGCGAGCGCCAGGGCGAGGCCGCTCGCCCCCTTAGCGACCTCGCCGGCGAGCTGGGCCTGGACCCGGCCGACTACCGATAGGTGGCGCGCCGCACGCTGGCCCTGACCAGCCTCCCCGGCTTCGACCGCGACATCTACGCCCTGCCCGACGTGCGCACGCGCAAGATGGCGCTGGACATGCTCGTGCTCATCCGAGACGGCAAGGCCCGCGGCGAGCCGCTGGGCCAGCACGTCAAGACCGGCGACCTCTCGGACTGCTACAAGTTCTACTTCGACCCCGAAGGCAGCGGCAAGCCCCGCTATCGCCTCGTCTACCGCTACTCCCCAACGGAGCTGACGGCCGTCGCTCTCGAGGCCGTCGCCGTCGGCCAGCGCAGCAGCCTCGAGGTCTACCTGCGCGCCGCCGCCCGCCTCGGCCGCCTCCCCCAGGACTAGGGGGCCGCCGGCGGCGCCAGNNGCCCCCGCCAGGGATCAGCTCGTCTCGATCGGCCAGCCGCCCGCCTCGGTGTAGCCCGGCAGCTCGTAGATGGTCCTCAACCGCAGCGCCCGGCAGAAGGCCGCGGCCTCGGACTGCTCCCAGTCCGGCGTCTCACACGCCTGGTACTCATAGCAGGCGATCGCCTTGAGGATCTCGAGCGGGTCCCTGCGCCTCGACGGGCCGTGGGTGTACTCGTCCCCGAGCTCGCGCCGGTTGTAGCGGTAGGCGACGCTGTGCCGGTTCTCCGCCAGCAGCATCGCCCCGACGGCCTGGGCAGTCGCCGGCGTCAGCTCGTGATGCGTCTCCTGGAAGACGTTCATCGCGCCCTCGCCTCCCGGGTTCCCGCGCTGGTAGGCGCGCTTGCGCTGCTGCTCGGTCAGCGGGACCGCCCGCCAGTGCAGCAGCCCGTACTCCATCCTCAGCCCGGCGTTGACCATCGCCCTGATGTGCTCCATCGGCACCACGAATGCGCTCATGATCGCGCTCCTTCCTGCCGCGCCCGGAGTGGGCGTGTCGGCAGGGCTGGCGACCGACGGGGCGATCCAGGCCGGAGTGCGCGACGCGCCGACCCGCGAGCGGGGCGGGCGCGGGCGCCGAACGCAGGCCGCAGGAGTCTCGTAGCCTGCTCACCCGACACACCCGCCCGCAGCAGGCCAGCGCGAGACGCTCCATGAGCTCGCGGCTGCCGGTGAGCGCCGGCGGCCGCGCGGGCGCCGGCTCAGGGGAAGGCCGCTGTGGCGTCCGTGAAGCCCNNACCCGCACCACGGGCTCGGTCAGAGCGTCGCGAGGATCTCGTTCATCTCGGAGATCTCGGCGCTCTGGCCGTCGATGACCTGCTGGGCGAGCTCGATCACCTTCGGGTCCTGCCCGCCGGCGATGACGACCTGCGCCATCGCGACGGCGCCCTCATGGTGAGCGATCATCCCGGTCAGGAACAGGCGGGTCGCCTCGACCCCGGTCGCCGAAGCGAGTTCGGCCATCTCCTCCTCCGAGAGCATCCCGTCGTCCATGCCCATGTCGTGGCCGGCCATGCTGTCGTCGTAGGGCGTCCCCCAGTCCTGCAGCCAGCCCTTCATCACGATCTCCGGGCCCTGGGCGTCCTTGATCCGCTGGGCCAGGGCCACGACGCGATCGTCGATGCCCTCCTTGCCGAGGATCAAGTCGGCCATCTCCACGGCTTGCTGGTGGTGCGGGATCATCATCATCGCGAACATCCGGTCGGCGGCGTTCGCCTCGACCGCGGCATCTGTCGCCGCGGCGCTGCTGGGAGCGTCTGAGCCGTGGTCCATGCCGGACATGTCGCCGCTGCCGGCGGTGCAGCCGGCCAGCACAAGGGCGGTGGTGAGCGCGCCGAAGGTCAGCGCGAGAGTACGAAATCGCATGAGTAGAGGTCCTTGTCTTCGATCAATGGGAACGGTGAATCAGCCATCGCCCACATCGGGGCGATGTGCCGCAGCGCCCGAGCAGCTCAGGGCGGGACGGCTCGGCCGATTCAGGTCCGACTGATCGACAGGACGTGCAGGCAGGGAGGTCGCGGCGGAGCAAGCGCGTCAAGGACTGCACGTTCCCGCGCGAGCAAGCGGACCACCGTGATACTCGCCGTGCGCAGCAGAGCCGGCGCGATCAGCACGATCGCCGTCGACAGCAGCACCAGCACGCAGGCGGCCATCAGCATCGCGTGGTCGGGCATCAGCGCGCCGCAGCCGGCGCGCGGGCAGTGCCGCACGTCGCCGGCGTGAGCCGCCCCGGCGGCTCCGTCGTCGATCGCGGCCGCGGCTCCATCATCGTGGACCGCACCGGAGGCCGCGGTCCCGGCGACCGCGTGGCCCGGGTCGTGCCCGCTCGTCAGGGTGTGCATCGCCAGCAGCCCCGCGATCAGCACGAGCGTCGCAGCCGCCGCGAGCACGATCGACCGTGCGCCGGAGGCGGCGCTGAGGAGGGTTCGCACGGTGTTCACGGGACTCGGTCCAGGCTGCTCAGGTTCGATCGGGCACAGGAGGCATCCACGGATGCTCCACACTTCGCGTCGCGCGGACCCCGGCTTATCTGAGCGCACCCCGTCGGGCTGGGCCCTCCGGCCGGCGTCCGCGCCCTCCAAGACTAATACCCCAGGGGGGTACTAGTCAGCCCGAGTGGCGCGTCAGGGTCGCATGTCCCGCAGCTGCTCCCGCTCCTCGTCGGACAGCTTGAGGTCCAGCTCCGAGAGCCGGGCGCGGCCGGCCAGCGCGACGAGGAAGCTGACCACCGCAGCGAGCAGCACGAGGGCGCCGAGCACGAACAGCAGCCAGCCGACCACGGGGACGAACCAGTCCGGGATCGCCGGCACCACCGGGTCCGGCTCGGACTCCGCGACCGGCACCGCGAACAGCGGCTGCAGCACGACCAAGGCGATCACGCCGAAGGCGGCGGCGATCGCGCCGAACACCGCCAGCCTCACAGCGAGCCCGCTGAGAGCGATGTCGCGGCGCACGAGACGCCGGATCTCCGCGAGGGCGCCAGTGCTGGCCTCCGACTCGTTCTGCGTCATGCTGGCAACAGTAGGCGACGCCTCCGACTTTCGGGAGGTCATCGCCCGTCTCGCTCGACCACGCGGCCGCCCCTGGCCTTCGTCCTGGCCCGCGGGGCCGTCGACCTGCCGCCACGGATCGCCTCACGGGGGTTGCGGGCCTGGTCGGCGTCGGCCTGCTTCCATGCGGCTGCCGCGGCCGGGTCCCCTCCCTGGCTGATCTGCTCCGCGTGCTGCTCGCGCCGGATCGCCGAGTCCCACACCAGCTCCGCGTCCTCGGCGATCGCCGCGGCCTCGTCGCGCAGCTCGCTGAGCTCGTGGCTGTCGGCGGCGTCGGCGTGGAGCTCGAGGGCGTCGGCCTCGAGGGCGAGCCCCGCCGCGTAGCCGCGATCGTTGCGCCCGTGCTGGCGGTCGGCCTCCGACTCCTGTCGCGCCGCGGTGCGGCGGCTGAGCTCCTCCCGCACGACGGCGGGGTCGGCGCCGCTCTCGTTGACCTCGATGCCGAAGCGATCGCGCAGCTCCTGGCGGATGCGGCTCTCGGCCGCGCGGGCGACCTCGTCCTCGCCGCGCCAGGTGACCGCCGTCTCGTAGACGCGGCCGATCTGGCCGGGCTCGGCCGTCTGCCACCAGGACGCCTCGTGCACCGGGGCGAGCTCGGCGCGCGCGGTGGCGAGGTCGGCGTCCAGGCGAGCGCGCAGCTGCCGGGCCTCGTCGAGGTCGCGCCGCGTCGCCTGCTCGAGCATGGTGCGCCGGGCCGTGCTCGCGGTGCGCGCCAGCTGCGCCGCAGTCATCAGGGTCATGCGCAGGTTGCCCTGCGCCTCCTCGGTCACGCCGTCGGCGTCCAGCTCAGCCATCGCACTCCCCTATCGCTCGGTTCCTCGCTCGGGTGGTCTTGGTCGCGCCGCCGGCACTGCCGGCCGCTGCGAGTTCAGCGGCGAGGGCAGGGGGCTGCCCGGCCTCGCCGGCGCCGTCCCCGAGCTCGCCCGCTGCACGGCCTCCGCCGTCGCGGCCGGTGCCGCCGTCGCCATCTCAGGCAGCCTCGCGCGCACCTGGTCCAGCCGCGCGCCCAGCACGTCGCGGATCTGCGCCGCCCGGCGGGCCTCCTCGACGGCGCGGTGCATGTCGTGGATCGCCTGCGCGGTCCTCATCAGCTGCCGGAACAGCATGGCCTCCGCCGCCGTGCCCTGCCCTCCGGTGGAGGCCATCGCCATCAGCGAGGCGACCCCAGCGATCGACCGCAGCCCGCTCGAGCGCCGCGGGGCGACGTCGCGGGCGCGGATCTGCGCGGTCCTGGCCAGGGTGCGCGCGGCCTCCGCCAGCGGCCCGGGCTCCGTCTCGAGCCGCTGCGACCATGCGGCGAAAGCGCCGCTCGTCTCGCGCGCCGCCTGCGCCCAGCTGGCCCGGTCGTGGGGGTCGAC